>Ga0209724_1000577_pt1 | contig 35057 bp, 29 predicted proteins | sample grotaG_FD_184143 | JGI IMG/M metagenome (GOLD analysis project Ga0209724, IMG submission 184143) | Glacier valley bacterial and archeal communities from Borup Fiord, Nunavut, Canada, to study Microbial Dark Matter (Phase II) -... | ecosystem: Environmental > Aquatic > Freshwater > Ice > Glacier ... | reverse complement strand
GTCTCGGCGAGCGTGCGCAGGTCGCTCGAGACCTCGACGAAGATCACCGCGTGCGGGTTCCCCATCGACACGCCGGTCACCGAGAAGGTGGAGCCTTTGGCCTCGAGGTAGACCGGCTGCGCGATGCAGCGCTCTTGCGCGGGCCCCGTCATGGGAATCTCACCGCGCAGCAAGCGCGGCGCGCCCATCGCGACAGTGACCCCGCCTTGTCCCGAGAGCGACACGCGCTCGCACGAGAGCGGACCCGCAGCGGTATCGATCGTCATGGTCTCGGACGCGACGCCACCGTGCGCGTGCAGCTGCTCGACGACGCAGCGGATGCCGTTGCCGCACATCTCGGCTTCGCTGCCATCGGCATTGAGCACGCGCATCCGCGCGACGCTGCCCGCCGTCTGCGCCGGTAAGATCGCGAGCACGCCATCCGCACCGACGCCGAACTGGCGATCGCACACGGCCGCGACGATCGCGGGTTCCTGGATCGCCTTGGTGGTCGCCGCATCGGCCTGACGCAGATCGACGACGACGAAGTCATTTCCGAGGCCTTGGTACTTCGAGAACCGCATCCCCGAGTCTTACCAGATCGAGGCCTTCGGCGAGACGCCGAAGAAGATGCCGTACGGATCGTTGCCGTCGAGAAATCCGTAGGCGCCGACGATCGAGAGATCGAGCTTGTCCGTCGGCGAGTACTGCACGCCGAACGTCCCGCCCGCCTGGCGACTATCGTTCGAGCCAAAGATGCTCCCGGCGAGCTCGCCGAGCAGGGCCCACTTGTCCGAGAGGTCGTACACGACATCGAGGCCGCTCTCCAACCCGTACGGCCGACCGGTCTCGGTGAGGTGCGGATCGATCAAGCCGCCGATGCCGAGCACTAGATGGATCGCACCATCGTGGTGGCCGATCAGGAACAAGCCCTCGACACCGAGACCGTGCTCGTCGACGCCAGTGGGAATCTTCGGGCCGACCTGGAAGCCGACTGCCCAGCCGTTCTTGGCGTCCTCGTCCTTGGAGTCGTAGATGTGATCGTCGTAGAGCCCGACCTTCAACGACACCCACAGGTTGTCGAAGCTGTTGTGAACGAGCACCAAGGGATGATCGTCGGCTGCGCCCTTGATCGACTCGGTGCCGTCGATATCGAGCTCGAGGTTATCGAGCAGGCCGAGGTCGAGCTCGAAGTCGGGCGTGACGATGCGATGCGCATCCGAGCCCTTCACGAACCCGAATTGCAGATCGAGCTCGGCGGTGCCGGGCTCTTCGAGCTCGAGATCTGTCGGCTCGAACTGGGGGTGTCGGCGCGCCCGAGCTACCCCTGGCGTCAAGAGCAGCACCAGCAGGGCGAGGCGCCGCAAGGCTTATTGCGCGCTGCCCGATGGAGCGGCAGGGGTCGGCGTGACAGCGCCCGGCGAGGGCGACGGGGCATCGGTCTTCGGAGTTTCGGCCTTCGGCGCGGCAGCCTTGGGCGCGACGGCCTTCGGCACAGCGGTCTTTGCATCGGTGTTCGGCGCGGCCACGGGCGGCGTGCTGGTCGTGGTCGGCGCGGTCGTCGATCCGCTCCTCGGCGGGGCGACCGTCGCGGCGCCCGCACCGGTCGGGACCGGCGCGGTTGCCTTACCCGGTTCGAAGCCCGAGCCCAGGATCGGCGTGGTGCCGGTCGTCGGCTGGGCAGTGTGGGCCGAGCCATCGTTCGCCTTGTCGGGGACGCCCATCGACGCACCCTGGGGTTCCGGCAGCGGCGCGGTCGACGCAGAACCAGCTTTTGGCGTGAACGCCGAGCCGAGCGCACCAGGCGCGAGTGCGCGCTCTTTCTCTTTGTCTTTTTGTTCGCGGATGTCGTCTTGCGACGCGCCGAACTTGTCGAGCGGATCGCCCGCGTTGTGGCTCGCGATGAACGCGAGCGTCATCGACGCGAGCATGAACACCGTCGCTGCAACCGCGGTCAAGGTGCGCAGGAACGTCGAGGCACCCGAGCCACCGAACACGGTCGTCGTGCCACCACCACCACCGAGCGCGCCCATGCCGCCACCCTTGCCCGACTGCAAGAGCACCGTGAGCATGAGGAACAGGCACACGATGACGTGGAGAATGGTGAGAAGCGTGACCATGGGTGAGGCTAGCTTCTAGCCCAGGCACTCCGACGAAGCAAGCGCGCTAGGAAGGTCGTGCGGCCTTGACGATCGCAATGAAATCGGACGCTTCCAGTGATGCACCGCCCACCAGCGCCCCATCGATATCGGGTTGCCTCATCAACTCGGCCGCATTGCTCGGTTTGACCGAGCCGCCGTACTGGATCCGGACCATTTGCGAGGTCTCGGCGCCATAGCGCGAGGCCAGCTGCGAGCGAATATGCGCATGGACTTCCTGGGCTTGCGCGGGCGTCGCGGTGCGGCCCGTGCCGATCGCCCACACCGGCTCGTAGGCGATCACCAGCAGCTCGGTGGTCATGACGCCATCGAGCGCGCCCGCGAGCTGCTCGTCGATCACGTTGAGAGTGCGCCCACCATCGCGCTCTGCGAGCGTCTCGCCGACGCACACGATCGCGCCGATCTGAGAGCCGATCACCGCGCGCGCTTTCTTGCCGACCGTCTCGTTGGTCTCGCCGAAGTGCTGGCGACGCTCGCTGTGACCCACGATGATCCAGCTCGCGCCCGCGTCCTGCAGGATCTGTGGCGATAGCTCGCCAGTCCACGCGCCGTTCGGCTCCCAGTAAGCGTCTTGCGCACACACCGCGATCGCCGAATCCTCGAGCCGTTTCGCGACCGCGCAGATCGCGGTGGCCGGCGGAGCGACGCCGACCTGAACGCCCTTGACCGCGCCGAGCTGGTTCTTGATCTCGGTGACGTGCGCGAGCGCTTCGGCGATCGTCTTGTTGAGCTTCCAGTTGCCGACCACGAACGGAATGCGCATGCCCCGGTCATACTACAATGTCCGGAGCGGCTGCAGAGTTCGGCGCTGGCTACAGAGTCAGGAGCTGGGCGGCGTGGTGGTCGGTCGGATGGAGCGGAACCAGCTGACCTGGAATTCGCACATCGCCGCATCGCTCGTGCAGCGACACATCGCGTGATGCGACGCGGCGTGCGCGCCAGTGAGCTCGACGATGCGCTCGAGCTCCGCCGCGATCAGCGCGCAGACTTCCGTCGAGCCCGAGTACCCCGCCAAGGAGATCGTCGCCGAGCCTTGATTGACCGAGACATCGACCTCGCCCCAATCGTGATAGCGCGGCCAGAACGTCGGCAGCGCTTGGAGCACGGTTTCGGGGGCGAGTGATGCCGGATCGGCGCCGAACAGCCTCGCGAACGTCGCGCTCATCGTGCCGCGTCCGACCTTGCGCGGCACGCCCGCACCAGGGAGCAACGCGTGCGTGCACTCCAGCGCCTTGATCAGCTCGTCGAGTCCGACCCACGCGAGCGGTGCGAGCGTCGCGGCGAACGCCGATGCGAGCTCGGGGCGCTCGTTCGCGAGCTTCGCCATGCCGGATTCGCCGAGGTGATGTTGCAGGATGCGCGAGAGCACGCGCAGATGTGCGGCACGCACGCGCCCACGCACGGTCGGCAGCGGCTTGTTGGTGCCGTGCGCCTGCATGAGCGGAAACACCTGCGAGATTTCTTCGATGCCTTGCGTTGGCTTCAATACCGAATCGACGGTGGCGAGCCGGACATCCACGACAACCGGCGGCGGCCTGACATCGGCATCGGTGCGCTCGAGGGCGCGGCCGAGCGCGATCGCGAACGTCGAGGCCGACGAATAGCGGCGCTTCGGACTCGGCGCGAGGGCCTTTTGCAGCACCGCATCGACGGCTTCCGAAACACCGGGCCGCAGCTGCGATGGCGGCGGCATCGGATCGTTGAGCTGGCGCTGGATCACCTGAGGTGCGGAGCCCGAGCCGAAGGGCGGGCGACCCGTCAGCAGGCAATACAGCGTGGCAGCGAGGCCGTAGACGTCCGTCGAAGGTCCGCCCTCTTGTTCGAGGAAGGATTCGGGCGCGGCGAAGCCCGGCGTGCCGGCGGCATCGCGCTGATCGCCGGCCTTGACGGCGACACCGACATCGACGAGCACCGCTCGATCGCGCTCACGATCGAGCAGAATGTTCGCCGGCTTGACGTCGCGATGGATGAGGCCGAGGTGGTGCATCGCGTCGAGCGCGTCACCGATCTCGAGGGCGATCTGAGCGATCGCTTCGACCGGGAACCACTCGCGCCGTTCTAGCGTGGCGCGCAACACCTCCGAGAGCGGTTGACCCTCGACGAGCTCCATCACGAAGTAGACATCGCCGGCGTGCTCGCCGAGCGAGTAGACCTGGACGAGGTTCTTGTGATGCAGCGATGCGAGAATGCCGGCCTCGGCGCGGAACCGATCGACGAGGCTGCGATCCGAGGCGAGATCCGAGCGCAGCACCTTGATCGCGACGGGGCGACCGAGGCCGAGATCCTCGCCGCGATAGACGACACCCATCGCGCCGCGCGAGATCTCGTGGACGACGCGGTACGTGCCGCCGAGCGTGGTGCCGACCGACATCGACGCGGAATCGGCACCGCCCTCACTCTCGTGGTTGCCACGATCATCGGCGGCGACGACCCGCACATCACCGATCGGGGCCGCGCGAAGTGCGCCGTAGCAGCGGGCGAGGGCGGCTTCACCACTGCGCTCGCCGGCGCCGAGCTCGCTCACGACCGCGCGCAGCTGCACGGGGACCGCCGTGGTGTCGTCGACCTTGATCGGTTCGGACTGGATCCGGAAGATGATCTTGCGCGCGACGAGGATCGCCTGCGCATCGTTCGCACCGACCAGCAAGACGGCGAGCTCGTCGCCACCCGGGCGACCCATCGCGTCGTTGCCGCGAACGGTTGCGCGCACCCGACCTGCCACTTGCGCGAGCACCTCGTCGCCGACCTTGTGGCCGTATTCGAGGTTGATCCGGCGCAGGCCGACGATATCGAGGAGCAGCAGCGACAGCTTCTCGTTGCGCCGGACCGCAGCTGCGACCTCGTGCGCGATCGTTTGCTCGAACGCACCGCGCGCCATCGCGCCGCTCAACGGGTCGTGGAGGCTCGAGGCGAGCAAGCGCTCGCCTTCGGCGACGAGCCGGCGATGACTCGTCAGCCACGACAGCTCGCGCGTTAGGCGCGTCGCGATCGCCTTGAGATCGGTGCGCTCGGCTGCGGTGAAGCGGCGACCGGAATCCGCGACGATCGCGACGAGGCCCGAGATCTCGGTTGGCGTCGAGCGCAGCGCATCGGCGATCACCGAGCGCGGCTCGTTGCCGCCGATGATCACTGTACCGTTGCTCGCGGCAGCGATCCGTGCGGCCGCGGCGACCTGCGCGCGATAGCCCTCGCTGGGCACCTCGCGCGCCATCGTCGGCACCATCTGCGCACCATCTTTCCACCACACGATGCAGTCGTGCGCGGAGAAGCCTTCCGCAACCGCGCGCAGCGTCTCGGCCGCCGCACCAGTGAGGTCGACGAGCGAGGTCGCGATCAGCCCGCGCGCGCGTGCGAGATCGAGCTCGGGTGAGGTCGGCTCCGAGCGCGCGACCAAGGACAGTGCGGCGGCCGACACCGGCGTGAGTAACACGCCGGCCGCACCGGCACTCGCCGCCGCACCCGCGACGCGACCCGCGTTCGCGGCATCGCCAACGATCCAGCGTGCGACCGGTTTCGCGTCACCGTGCAGGGCAGGCGGAACCCCGAGCTCGTTCGCCATCGCTGGAGGTACGAGCAATCCGTCGATGTCAGCATTCGACACGTCCGCACCGACCGCGACGAGCTCGACGCCCGCCAGAACGGCGGCCGCGGACAAATCTTGAATCAGCCGGCGTGAGGGATCGCAAATCCCCAGGCGCTTCGCAGCCACAAAATAAGTGTAGCTGGACCCTCACGGCAAAGCAGGGCCGCGCCCTGGGAAATGCCGATACCTACACAGAAACCGTGCAAGATCGCCGATGCGGCTGCACGGTCCTGGGCCTCAGAGGAGCCAGTTGGGATGAGTGAGGACGACCGCACTCGACGCGAGGGCCGCGAGCTATCGCGCGCGCGGCACGTTGGTGGGTCGCTATGTCGTGCTCGACGTCGTCGGGGAGGGCGGGATGGGCGTCGTCTAGCGTGCGCTGGCCGAAAACTCGAGCTCCGATGCGCAGCGCCACGCCGAGCTCGCGGGCTACGAAGCCGCGGGTGGAGTGACCAACGCCGCACTTGGCGTCCCTCGACGGCGCTCGCGCGCGTGACGCTCGCCAGCGGCAAGCGCCACGAAGCCAAGGTGCGCGTCGATCGGGCGCTCGCGAACGCGAGGCAAGCCCAGATCTCAGACGAAGATTTCGCGCCGACGAAACAGCTGCTCGCGCAGCTCTGACTAGTTCGTTTCTTTCAGCGCTTCGATGCCGGGCAGCGCGAGGCCCTGCACGAACTCGAGCGATGCGCCGCCGCCGGTCGAGACGTGACTGACCTTTTCGGCCAGCCCTGCCTGCGCGATCGCTGCGGCGGAATCACCACCACCGACGACGGTGAGCGCGAGCTTGTTGTCGGCGAGCGCTTGCGCCACCGCCATCGTGCCATTCGCCCATTGCGGCTTCTCGAACACGCCCATCGGGCCATTCCAGAACACGGTTCGCGCCTCGGCGAGCACCCGGCGGAACAGCTCGATCGTCCCCGGCCCGATATCGAGCGCCATCTGGTGATCGCTGATGTGATCGACGAGCACGACGGTCGCGGTCGCGGTGTCGAGGCTGAGGCCACACGCGACATCGGTCGGCAGGTGAACCGTCACCTTCTTCTCGACGGCCTTGCGCAAGAAGTTACGTGCGTTCGCCAGCTTGTCGGTCTCGACCTTGCTCGCGCCGACCTTCTTGCCCATCGCCTCGAGAAAGGTGTTCGCCATCGCGCCACCGATCACGATCGCGTTGACCTTCTCGAGCAGGGCATCGAGTACTTCGATCTTGTCGGAGACCTTTGCGCCGCCGAGCACGGCGACGTACGGACGATCGACCTTGCCGAGCAAGCGCGACAGGAACTCGATCTCCTTTGCCATCACGAAGCCCGCACCTTTTTCGGAGACGAACTTCACCATGCCCGCGGTCGAGGCATGCGCGCGATGCGCGGTGCCGAACGCGTCGTTGACGTAGATGTCGCAGTACGAAGCGAGCGTACGCGCCATCGCCTCGTCGTTGGCTTCCTCGCCCGGATTCCAGCGCAGGTTCTCGAGCATCGCGATCTGACCATCGCGCAGGTCGGAGACGACCTTCCGCGCGCCGTCGCCTACCGGCTCGTCGGCGAGCGAGATATCGATCGCGAGCAGCTCGGCGAGCTTCGCGGCGACAGGTTCGAGCGAGAGCTCCGGCTTGATCTTCCCGTCGGGGCGCCCGAGGTGCGAACCGAGCACGATGCGCGCGCCGCGCTCGATCAGGTGCTTGAGCGTCGGCAACGTCGCGCGGATGCGCGCGTCGTCGGCGATCTTCTTGGTGCCCTGCTCGAACGGCACGTTGTAGTCGACGCGCACGAACACGCGCTTGCCCTCGACCGCGAGCTCTTCGACGGTCTTGATGCCGCCCGGCAGCGCCATTACAGGCGCTCCGCCACGAACGCCGCCAGATCGAGCAGGCGCTGCGAGTAACCCATCTCGTTGTCGTACCAGCTCATGACCTTGACGAGGTCGCCGACCACGATCGTCAAGTCGGCGTCGACCGAGGAGGAGTGCTTGTCACCGTTGTAATCGATCGAGACGAGCGGCTCGTCGACGACCTGGAGAATGCCCGCGAGCGGACCGCTCGCCGCCGCGCGGAACGCGTCGTTGACCGATTGTTTGGTCGCGGCCTTCTCGAGCTTGACCGTGAGATCGACGAGCGAGACGTTCGGCGTCGGCACTCGGATCGCGGCGCCATCGAGCTTGCCGGCGAGCGCGGGAATGACTTCCTTGAGCGCCTTTGCCGCTCCGGTCGTGGTCGGGATCATGGAGAGCGCAGCCGCGCGCGCGCGACGAAGATCCTTGTGCGGCAGATCGAGGATCTGCTGGTCGTTCGTGTACGAGTGGATCGTCGTCATGATGCCGCTGACGATACCGAACTGCTCGTGCAGGATCTTCGCGACCGGCGCGAGGCAGTTCGTGGTGCACGACGCGTTCGAGATGATGTGGTGTTCGGCGGCCTTGTAAGTCTCGGTGTTGATGCCCATGCAGAGCGTCACGTCCGGGCCCTTCGCGGGCGCCGAGATGATCACCTTCTTGGCGCCGGCGTGGAGGTGCTTGCTGCAGCTCTCCTTGTCGACAAACCGACCGGTCGATTCGATCACGACATCGACACCGTGATCCTTCCACTTGATGTTGGCCGGATCTTTTTCGGCGCTGATGTGGACGTGGTTGCCGTCGATATCGAAGCCGCCGTCTTTCTCGGTGACCTTGCCCGGGAACGTGCCGTGGACCGAGTCGTGGCGCAGCAGGTGCGCGAGCGTCCTGGTATCGGTGAGATCGTTGACAAGCACGAGCTCGAGGTTTGACGAGCTCTCCGCCATGCAGCGGACAAATCCCCGGCCGATGCGACCGAAGCCGTTAATACCGACGCGAACCTTCTTGGCCATGACGCGCACCCTAGATCACGGCGGCGCGGTTCGCCAGGGACAGACAGCGAGTCACGAAACTCAGCGAACCTCAGAGCGCGCCCCTGTTGCGAAAGTAAACCTACGCGACTTGCTGAGCTTTGATCTGGCCCGACAGCGGAGCCACGCGCGCCGACATCTTGCTCGTGACTTCAGAGATCAGCTCGGTCGCCAGCGACACGATCTGCTTCTCGTCAAAGCCCTGGGCCTCGAGGTCGCGATAGATGGACTTCGCCAGGATCTTCACAGCCCGTGCCTTCGCTTCGCGATCACTCATACGAACGTCCGGTTCAGCATCGTTCGTGCCAGCCCGTAACCTGCTCGTCACACGCCTAACTCAGCGAGACTTCACGCCATCGCATCGGGGATCACCGCGTAGCGGGTCACCCGCCACTCGCCTTGGTGTGTAACCCAGCGCCAGGTGGATAGCGCCGTACGCACATGGTCGGACCTATTCGAGGTGTCCGAATCTATCTGTTATGCGGGCGAAACACGGTTGGTACATCGCGCCTGAGCGCGCGCTCTGGGTTCCCCTGATGCTACCGACACCTCGGATGTTGCCGACCGAAACCGCTCCTGGCGCGATGCAGCACGATAACGCTACCGATTTTCGGGTCACCACGAATCGCTTCGTCCCGAAGCTGATCCTCGCGCTGGCCCTGGTGCTGGTCGCGACAGTGGGCGTCGTCGTCTTCGGGCTCGTGACTCACAAACCAGCTCCCCGAACCTGGACGCGGCCGATGCCTGCACCGAGCGCGAAGGCGTTCGAGACCGGAGGCGTGCCGCTCCACGAGCCCGCGATCGATCAGGCGCTCGCTCAACCGCTCACCGATCTCGTGGTCCAGGCCGGCCGCGCGAGGACGGGCGACACCACGTTCGTGACCACGCTCGCGAAGCTCGAGGCAACGAAGCTGGGCGCGCTTGGCGCGCACCCGAAGCTCGCCGCGGCGTGGCGGCAAGCGTTCGAGGCAGTCGGCACCGCGGTCGCGGCCGCGCAGCTCGGCGTCACGCAGCACGACCGCGACACCTATCGCGAAGCGATCAAAGATCTCACCGATGCGTTCGCGGCCGAGGGCCTCGGCTACTTCCTCGAGGGTCGGTTCCGCAATGGCTTCGCGTATCTCCAGGCCTACCGCGTCGACGAGGTCGTGTTCGTGAAGGTTCAGGGGCAGCCGCGTCGCGTGCTCACGATCTCACGCCTCGATCACCTCGACACCTCGTACAACGTGCTCGGGATGCAGAACGAGAGCGTCGGCGATCCGGTGCTCCACACCGAGCGCATCGCCGAATACGTCGCGACCTCGGAGCTCCCGGTGTTTGCGGACAAGGCCGAGTATCCGATCGCCGACACCCTGTGGCAGGCCACGCCCGAAGCCAAGGCCCTCGCGCGCGAGATCGCGAATACGCTCCGCCGCGAGTACGCCGCGGCGCTCGGCCCCGACATGCCGGCCGCGATCCAGAGTGCGAAGCTCTTGGTCGAGCGTGGCGCGATCATCGAGCAGTGGCGCAACCACCTCGAAAAACATCACATCTATTTCACCGCCACCGATTCGCTGTTCGTTCCCGTGGATCTGTTGACCGCGCTCGCAGACGACGTGCCTCATTATCAGCTCGAACGCGTCGAGGCGATCGACGAGGAGCTCGCCGAGCTCGAGGGTCCGCGCATTCACGCGCGCGTCCACGACCTCGTCACCGCGACCGTGCGGCACCACGAGGCGCAGCACGGCTTCGACTACGATCGCGAGACCGAGCTGCGCTATCCGCCCGAGCTCATAGCCCTTCTCGGCGCGTCGACGCACGACAGCGAGGGCAACCCGCGCGCGCTCGTCCGGAGTGCGCGCGACGAGATGTCTGCGTTCCTCAGCGAGATCATCAACAACCCGACGACGCCGCACTCGACGCTCTGGCATCTCGGCCAGGAAACCTTCAATCGCAACAGCGCCGGCAACTCCTACTTCTACGCCGGCATTGTCGTCATCGAAGGGCTCGCGAAGCAGCTCGGCGTGGACACCGGTGGCCCGACGTTCGCGCACGGCCTCGATCGCGTGCGGCTCGCCAAGATCGCGAGCCAGATCGCGGCGCTGCCGGATGACAAGCTGCGCGATACGGCGACCACGCTGTGGCTGCAGCTGTACGGCGAGCCGCCGACGAAGATCGCCGACGCGGCCGAAACGACAAACGGCCCGTCGCGATGACGGGCCGTTATTCGTAGCGCGAGCTGTCAGTTCTCGACGAACGCCTTGAGGCGCTTGCTGCGCGACGGGTGGCGTAGCTTGCGGAGGGCTTTTGCTTCGATCTGGCGAATGCGCTCGCGGGTGACCTCGAAGTCCTGACCGACCTCCTCGAGCGTGTGATCGGACTTCTCGCCGATGCCGAAGCGCATGCGGAGGACCTTCTCTTCACGCGGCGTGAGCGTCGCGAGCACCTTGCGGGTCTGATCCGCGAGGTTGACCGAGATGACGCTCTCGCTCGGCGAGATGATCGACTTGTCCTCGATGAAGTCGCCGAGATGCGAATCTTCTTCTTCGCCGATCGGAGTCTCGAGCGAGATGGGCTCCTTCGCGATCTTGAGGACCTTGCGGACCTTGTCGAGCGGCAACTCCATGCGCTCCGCGATCTCCTCCGGGGTCGGCTCGCGGCCGAGCTCCTGGACGAGATAGCGCGTCGTCCGGACGAGCTTGTTGATCGTTTCGATCATGTGGACCGGGATACGAATCGTGCGCGCCTGGTCGGCGATCGCGCGGGTGATCGCCTGCCGGATCCACCACGTCGCGTACGTCGAAAACTTGTAGCCGCGCTTGTACTCGAACTTGTCGACGGCCTTCATCAGGCCGATGTTGCCCTCCTGGATGAGATCCAGGAACTGGAGGCCACGGTTCGTGTACTTCTTCGCGATCGAGACCACGAGACGAAGGTTCGCTTCGACGAGCTCGGACTTCGCGCGATCCGCCATCCGCTCGCCCTCGTGGAGGTCGCGGTAGGTGGACCGGAGATCCGGTGCCGTAGACCGCGACTCTTCCTCGACGACGACGACCTTGCGCATCGCCGTCTTGATCATCTCCTCCATCTCTTCGAAGTCGGCGACCGTCATCATGGTCTTTTTGCCGACGGCGCGTGCACGAGCCGGCGACGTCCGCATCTCGCGGAGCGTCTTCCGGATCTCGGCAGCGGGCTGACCGGCGCGGCGTTCGCACTCGCGAATCTCTGACTCGGCCTTGTCTAGCTTGACGATGATGTTCTTGAGCTGGAGGACGATGCGATCGACGGTCGGCTTGTTGAGGCGGAGGTCCGAGAGGTCCTCGAACATCTGGGCGCGGTTCGCCTTCTGCGCTTCCTTGACCTTCTTCTTCTTGCCGTCGGTCGAGCCCGACTCGTCGAGCTTCTCCTCGAGCTTCTCGGTATCACGCTGGAGCTTGCGAACCTTGTCGATGATCTTGCAGACGCGATCGACGTAGAACTGCTCGTTGAACTCGGCCTCGTCTTCGTCGATGTCCTTGACGACATCCTTCACGCGGACCTTGCCCTTGCGCAGCCGCTCGCCGATCTCGAGGAGCTCCTCGACGGCGACCGAGCTGTTGAGCACGGCTTGGAGCATCTTGCGCTCGCCGTCTTCGATGCGCTTGGCGATCTCGACTTCACCTTCGCGGGTGAGCAGCGAGACCGAGCCCATCTTGCGGAGGTACATGCGGACGGGGTCGGACGTGCGCGAGTACGCGTACTCCTCGTCCTCGTCGACCTCTTCCTTCTCTTCCTTCTCGCCGCCGAGACCGAGCGCGCCGGCTTCCTTCGGTGCCTGGTCTACGATGTCGGGACGGCGGCCACCGGCGCCATCGACGACCTCGATGCCGTGATCGCCGAGGGCCGAGAGCCAGCTATCGATCTGGTCGGTCGAGACGACGTCCTCGGGCATCGCGTCGTTGACTTCGTCGTAGGTGACAAAGCCCTTCTGCTTGCCGAGCTCGATCAGCTTGTCCTTCGCCGAGGTCGCGGCGTTGCCGTTATTGCCACGGCCTTTCTTGTTGGGGCGACCCTCTTCGGCGAGCGCGGCCGCATCGGCATCCGAGGACGAGCTGCGTGCGCCCCGGCGATCTTCGAGCTCGTCTTCTTCGTCGTCCACGGGCGGGACCACGTCGTCGTCGTCGAGCAGATCAGGGAGCGCGTTCGCGGTCTTGCCCGGCTTACCGGGCTTGCCGCCCTTGGCCTTCGCGACGGGCGCGAAGTCGTCGTCTTCGTCATCGTCGCCCGCGGCGTCACCGCCACCTTCGTCATCTTCGCCGCGCGCCTTCGCCGGCTTGCCGGGCTTGCCGGGCTTGCCGGCTGCAGCGGGCTTCGCGGTCTTGCCCGCGACGACGGGCGCGCCTGGCGCACCGAGCTTCTTGATCTTCTCGCCGGCAGGGCCGGAGACACCGTTCGGCTTCGCAGACACTGCGGCCTTCGCTTTGCCGTCCTTGGCGACTCCATTCACGGGAGCTGCCGCGGGCTTCTTCGCGGGGTTCTGCTTAGTCTTGGTCGGGGTCTTCGCCATTGGTCTCTGCCTGCTTTCGGTTGGACGAAATCTCACCCTCGAGCCGTTTGACGGACTCGAGGTCACCGGTCTTGCGAGCGATCGCGAGCTGAATTTCTAACCGCATCAGCTCGGGGTTGCTCGTACCGCGTTTTGCGTCGGCAAGCTTCTTTTGAAAGCCTGCCTGTTCGATCATTGCCTTGCGTACTTCTAGTTGCTCCAGCAATCCCCGTAACGCCGCGGGCGGATCCTTATGATCGGAATACTTCCCGGACAGCACGGACTTCGCGATCGAGGAGGGGAGGGACAAGGGGGCAAGCTCGAGCAGGGACTTCCCCTCCCGAGCGTCGGAATACATGGCTCGAAGTGTTTCGTCCGTCAAGAGCCAATAAACCTTGTCTGCCTCGGGACTTCCGATCAAATCCTTGTGATCGGTCAGCAACTGGATGACCTCGAGCTCCTCGGTGAGCGGCACGACGCTCCTGGGTGACCCGGCCATTTGGCCATTTTGTGGAGGCTGGCCCGGTGCAGGGCCGTTCTGCGGCCGGCCTGAACCCGCCTGCGACCCGGGCACAAACCCCTGATTTGGCCCGTGTTGGCCCTGTTGGCCCTGTTGGCCCTGCTGGCCCTGCTGGCCCTGCTGGCCCTGCTGGCGCTGCTGGCTTGCCCGCTGGACCGCTGTCCGGACGATGCCAGTGTCGACATCGAGGGCTTTGCCGAGCGTGTCGATCACGAGATCGCGCTTGAGTGGATTCTGGATGTGGACGACCAGGCGCGCGGCCTCCTCGAGGGCGCGGGTCCGCGCATCAGCGTTGCCTTTGGCCTTGCCCCAGACCTCGAAACAAAAGAACTCGATGCCGCCAAGCGCCCGATCGACCGCTTCCTTGAGCTGCACCGCGCCACCACTGGCGACCATGCTGTCCGGATCGACGCCGCCGCCGAGCGGACCGGCGCCGCCCGAGCGACCGTGACCGGGCCGCGAGGCGACGAGGACCTCGACGTCCGCCTCGACGCAGACCTGGAGCGCGTGCATCGTCGCCTTGTAGCCAGCTCGATCACCGTCGTAGAGCAGCACGACCCGGTCGGCCAATCGCTTGAGCGTCAGCACCTGATCGATCGTGAGCGCCGTCCCCAGCGGGGCGACCACATTGTTGAATTCTGCCTGGTGCAACGTGATGACGTCGAAGTTTCCCTCGACGAGGACCGCGCGGCCATGTTGCTGCATGCCTTCTCGCGCCTGGGCGAGGCCAAACAACAGCCGCGATTTTTTGTAGACCGTGCTCTCGGGCGAGTTGATGTATTTCGGCGGCGTGTAGCCGTCGGGCTTCTCCTGGGCCGGGGCGATCAGGCGCGCCGAGAACCCGACGACCTCGCCGCCAGGGACGACGACGGGGCAGACCAGCCGCTCGCGATAAAAATCGTAGTATCCGCCGGCGCCGCGCGACGAGATCCGCACGAGCCCGAGCTTCGAGGCGAGCTCCATGTCGACGTGCTTGGCCTTCAAGTAATCGCCGAGGGCGTTCCAATCGGCGGGGCCGTAGCCGAGCTGGAACTTGTCGGTGATCTCGACCCCGACGCCGCGCTTCTCGAGGTACGCGCGCGCGAGCTCGCCGCGCGTGGCGTCCGCGAGCACCTCGCGAAAGAACGCCGTCGCGTGCTTGTTGATATCGAGCATCGCGACGCGTTCGCCGCGCGCGCGGCGGAGCTCCGGAGATTCGTCAACCTTCTCCACCGTGATGTTGAAGCGCGCGCCGAGCTGCTCGGCCGCTTCGACGAAGCTCTTGCCCTCGATCTCCATCACGAACGTGAACACGTCGCCGTGCTTCTGGCAGCCAAAGCAATGGAAGAAGCCCTTGTCGGGCATCACGTTGAACGACGCCGTCTTCTCGCCATGGAACGGACACAACCCTTTGAAGGTGCGGCCCGTCTTCTTCAACTGGACGTGCTGGCCGATGACCGCGACGATGTCCGCTCGAGAGCGAATCTCGTTGATGACTTCGTCAGCGATCATGCGTACGGCTGTCTACTACGCTAACCCCAGCGCGGAGCAATGGACTTTGACCGATCGTCCCTGGGGACGCCAGCGCCCTCTAATGAGTCGCGTCGACGAGTGCGTAGAGCACGAGGGCGATCGTCGCCACGATCCACAGCCCCAACATGGCCTGGATCGCCTTGGTGGTCCCGGCCGCGAGCTTCGAGCCGTGATCTTCTTGGCCTAGATCGTGGCGGTGCTTCTTGCGGACGCCCGTGCCTACTTCGTCAGTCATACCAGGCCTCACATCTACCAGGCTTACCGGCCGGCGTCGCGCATCAGGCGGCCGAACGCGGTGCCCGCCGATGTGGCGATCGTCTCGACCGTGGCCAGCGACGCATCCGGGGAGCTCGCCACGGCGAGCACACACATCACTTTGCCAGCGATCGCGATCGGAACCACCGAAAGCCCGCGCGATCCGTGGCCGGGGGCCGGCTCGAGCTCGGACAAGAGGCGAGCATCCACCGGGCCGAGCGCCTCGCTCCGCGCGCGGCAGGTCTTCACGGAGCTCACCGCCTGCGGCAGGAGCCCGGGCTGATCCATCGGCACCGCGAGCTCGGGCTGATCCGCGCCAGAGCGGCAGAAATATTTCCAGCTGGTCGCCGAGCCGCCGCGGATCACGAACAGCATCGCCGCATCGGCGGTCGGCGCGAACCGGACCAGCGCATCGATCACGAGCTCGGCGACGCGGTCGCGATCCGGACTGCGGCGGATGCTCTTGGCGGCGTCGGCGAGCGTTTCGGTGAGCAGTTGCTCGAATGCTTCATCGCCGCCGCGCACTTCGATCGCGGCCTCTGCCTCGCCAGCTGGTACGACGGCGCGCTTGATCGCTATCCGACCGAGCGCTTTCTTCGGCCGGCTGGGCTCGCGTTTGCGCTCGTGCGTGCGCGGCGCTGCGGGATCCGCGGTGGCATCACCGAGGGTCTTGACGTAGGTGCGGCGCTCGCGGCCCGAGATCGTCTCGGGCCCGGAGGCACTCGCGACAGCGCTTTCGATCGCGGCGGCGAGGGCATCGGTATTCGCGCGCGGGACCGCGATACCCAGCGTCGGATCGTCGTCGCCGATCTCGACGTCGACGCCCGCCCCCTCTCCCTTGCTCGCGATCGGCACGGACATCGAGTCGCCACCGTCGTAGTCGAGCTCGATCGGGATCTCGATGTCGGAGTCGTCCTCGTCCTGGAAATCGCCGAACACCGGGAATGGCGGGATCGTGCCGCCCCGCGAACGCAAGAACCGGGCATCGCGCGCGATCTGGTACACGCGCTCGAGCTGGTAACGCATGCGTTGCTCGGCCGCGATCGACATCACGAGCTCGCTCGCCGCGACGCCGAGGGCCGCACTGATCTCGGCGAGGCCTTCGTCGTCGATCGGATCCATGCCCGCGAGCGCGATCTTGTGATCGGCGAGACGGAGCAGCGGCACGCAGCCGTAGCGCTCCGCGAGCTCTGCGGGCAGCTCCGCCTGGAGCTCGGGATTCGCGCGCTCGAAGTGGCGGGCGAGGGCCGCCGGCAGGCCGTGTTGCTGACCGAGTGCGCGCGACAACGCATCGAGGTCGATCAAACCAAGCTCGATCAGGTTCGTGCCGAGGCGTCCACCCCACACGACCTGTGCCCGCAACGCCTGTTCCACCTTGTCGGCTTCCAGGACATTCGCGGCGACGAGTAGCTCGCCGATCCGGACCACTACGCGACCGTGACGTCCTTGCAGAGATAGACATCCTGGATCGCGTTGACGAGCTCGACGCCGTCCTTGAAGGGGCGCTGGAACGCCTTGCGACCGAGGATGAGACCCATGCCGCCGGCACGCTTGTTGATGACGGCGGTCTTTACCGAGTCATGCAGATCGTTCACGCCCGAGGCGCCGCCCGAGTTGATGAGGCCGATGCGGCCCATGTAACAGTTCGCGACTTGCCACCGTGTGAGGTCGATCGGGTTGTCGGTCGTGAGCTCGGAGTACACGCGCTTGTCGGTCTTGCCAAAGCCCTTGAGCGCGGGGTCGATGTAGCCACCGTTGGACTCGGGCAGCTTCTGCTTGATGATGTCGGCCTGGATCGTCACGCCGAGGTGGTTCGCCTGGCCTTCGAGATCGGCCGAGGTGTTGTGATCCGCGGTCGCGGTCTTGAACGCGTTGTTGCGGACGTAACACCACAGCACGGTGAACATGCCAAGCTCGTGCGCCTCGGCGAAGGCCTCGGAGACTTCTTGCAGTTGGCGCCGCGACTCCGGCGAGCCCCAGTACACGGTCGCGCCGATGCCGGCGGCGCCCATATCGAAGCACTGGCGCACGTTACCGAACGGAACTTGATCGTACGTGTTCGGGTACGACAGCAGCTCGGAGTGGTTGATCTTGACGATGAACGGAATGCGATGCGCGTAGCGACGCGCGACCGAACCGAGCACGCCGAACGTCGAGGCCACCGCGTTGCAGCCCGCTTCGATCGCGAGCTTCACGATGTTCTCGGGATCCATCATCATCATGTTCGGCGCGAACGATGCCGCGGCCGAATGCTCGATGCCCTGATCGACGGGCAGAATCGAGGTGAAGCCGGTGTCGGCAAGCCGACCGTGTGACATCATCCGCTGCAGCGAGCCGAGGACCCGCGTCGTGCGATCGGTCGCCGTGAACGTGTCGTCGACGTAGCGCGGGTTCGGCAACGTGAGCTGGCTCGACGAAATCGTCTTGCACTGGTGGTCGAGGAGGCTCGCCTGCGGGCCGAGAACTTCGCGGATCTTGCCAATCTCCATGATGAGGTTTTAGCCCTCGGGCGGAAATGGTTGCAATCTGTCGCGACCGCTCGATAAATAGGCCGGGCTAGAGGACCAACTTATGCGCTTTACACTCGCTTTTTCTTTGATCGTGTCATCGGGCCTGGCTGCGGGCGCGTGCGGTGGCGGTGACAGCACGACGACCGACGCTGGGACCGACGTCGGGTTCGAGCCGCCCACCAAGACGCTCAAAGCGAACATGCGGGGCAGTGACTCGAGCTGGAGCGAGCTCGGCGAGGCCGATCTCACCCACTGTGTCGCCGATGTCGCGACCTCCACCGCGGTGACGTTGAATACGACGATCACGGATTTTCAGGTCGGTAGGACCGTCGGCAGCGCGAGCGTCGCTGCGTTCGCAAATATCGACATCGGCTCGGTCTTCGATACGCAAACCTCCGCGGCCAGTGGCGCCATCTCGTTCACGATCCCGGCAGGCACGAAGCGGTTCGGCTTCAAGCTGACCGGCGACTTCTTCCCGACGTTCCTGCTCAACCAGTACATCGTGCCGGCGACCGTGACCGCGGGTGTCACGACCGAGCCGTCGAAGGTCCAGAGCGTGTCGGCCGCGACCGCTGGCGAGCTGCCGGCGTTGATCGGCCAGACCCGCACGCCAGGCACGGGAGTTCTCGCCGGTGCGTTGCGCGACTGCAACCACCACGAGATCTCCAACTACGTCACGACCGTGTCCTCGACGTCGGGGACCGCCACTCCGATCGCGGGATCGTCGTCCTACTACTTCACGCTGCTCGAGGTGCCCGCGCATCACAACCAGCAGGACGCCGCGGGTCAAAATGGCCTGTTCATGGCGATCCAGTTACCCGTCGCGACGACGTCGTACGTCCAGGCATGGGGCTTTCCGACTGCGGCGGATCTCGCGAGCGGCACGATGAAGCTGATCAGCGAGCTCGCCGTGCCGGTGCTCGCCGATACCGTGATCACGGGCTCCCTCGAACCGACCCATCCATAACGTGCCTCGCTGGCGAGACCGCATGCGTGAACGCCTGGCTCGGTTGGCGCCAAGCGTCGCGGACCCGTGGCGCGCGGCGAAGCTGACCTGGTTCCTGGTCGCGATCCTGGTCACCGTGCTGGTCCGGATCAACATCACGTTGCCGGGTATCGGCCATCTCGGCAGCGCGCTCGTCGCGGTGCTGTTTCTCTACGTGCCCGTGGTCGTCGCGTGGTTGCGCACCGAGGATCTCGACGACTACGGCTTTCACGCCGCACCGGTCGCGAGGGGGCTCGTCACCGCCGGCGCCGCCTTGCTCGTGATCGTGCCGATCTTCGCGCTCGGTTACTTCGCGTTCTACGAGATCGCGTGTCACTCGTCGCTGCTCGTGCACCTCGTGCCGCACAACATGTGCTCGCGCTATGGCGGCCTCGCGTACATCCACACGCCGTACGTCACGCGCGACCTCGGCGAGTTCTGTCTCGTCCAGCTCGTCGTCGTCGCGCTGCCCGAGGAGCTGTTCTTTCGTGGCTACCTGCTACGCTTGCTCGAGAAGCGGTTTCCTCCCAAGCGCCGGATCTTGGGTGGTGGAGTCGGCCTCGCGCTGGTCTTGTCGTCGATCGCGTTCGCCTTGATTCACCTTCCCAAGGATGGCGATCCGCGCGCACTCGCGACGTTCTTCCCCGCGCTGTTGTTCGGCTGGATGCGGTCGTCGACCGGCTCGATCCTCGCATCGACGATCACGCACGGGGCCTCGAACATTCTCGTGAAGCTGCTAGATCTCGTCGTGCTCCGATGATCGCGGCCCTGTTCGACATGGACAACACACTGCTGCGTGCCGACACCGGCATGATGTGGACGCGCTTCCTCTACGCGCGCGGCGAGCTGCCTGCGAGGATGGTCGCGAAGGCGATCTACTGGAGTGCGCTGTACAAGCTCGCGCTCCTCGACATGGACGAGGTCGTCACGAGGCTCGTTCGCGAACTCGAGGGCGACTCGGAAGCGGACATGATCGCCAAGTGTGATGCGTGGGTCGCCAGGGATGTCGCCGCGCTCGTCGCGCCTGCTGCACGGGTAGCGATCGAACACCACCGTGCCGCTGGTCACACGATCGTCCTCGCGACGGGCTCGACCGTCTACGCGGCACGGCCGGTCGCGCGAGGCGTCGGCATCGCGGCCGAGCACGTGCTCGCGACCGAGCTCGAAGTCGATGCCACCGGCAGCTTCACCGGCAAGCCGCGCGCGCTGTGCTTCGGGCGTCACAAGGTCACGCTCGCCGAGAAGTGGGCCACGCGCGAGGGCGTCGACCTCGCCCAGAGTTACTTCTACTCGGATAGCTACAACGACCTGCCGATGCTCGAGCGCGTCGGTACAGCGATCGCGGTGAACCCTGACGCGCGCCTACTTCGTCACGCTCGTAAGAGAGGCTGGCAGACCACGCGATGGGCCTGAGCTATAACTCGCTCATGAACCGCGTCGGTCTCGCACTCGCTGTCCTCACGGTCACGTCGCTCGCGCACGCCGACACCAAGGTGAGTCACGATGCCGGCCTCGCCGTCACCGTCCCGGAAGGTTGGAAGCTGACCGTCAAGGACGCGGGCATCACCGGCGAATCGAACGACAAAGAGGTGGCACTGCTCGCGTGGGCGGTCGACACCGACGACGCCGATGCCACGAAGAAGAAGCTCGAAGGCGAGCTCTACAGCGCCGTCGCGAGCGTGAAATGGGGCACGCCGACGACCGGCAAGGTCCACGGGATGGCGGCGATGTACATCACGAGCACCGGTCATGCGGTCGGCGGCGATGTCGCGATCCGCGCCGCGGTGATCGGGCCGGGCAAGGCCAAGAAGAGCTTACTCGTCGCGCTCGTCGTGAAGGTCGCCAAGCTCGCCACGCACAAGGCCGAGATCCAGCAGATCCTCGACAGCGTCGCTGCGCCGAAGTAGCCCGCGTGATCGTGAAGGATTTCTCGATCTCTTTCACGAAGCGATCGGATAGTGTTCCCGCGTCATGAGTGCCCCCGTCCTGCGCGGCCTCGCCGCGATTCCTTCGGTTCGCCGCCTGATCGATCTCGCTCTCGACGAGGATCTCGGTCGAGGCGACGTCACGTCGCAGGTCACGGTGGGCAGCAACGGTCCGGTGATCACCGCAGAGATGAACGTACGCGTACCGATCGTGGTGTTCGGCGTCGACATCGCCGCCGCGGTGTTCGCGCTCGTCGATCCGGAGATCTCGGTCGAGATCCACGTCCAAGATGGCGCGCGGCTCGAGCCCGGTGCGGTGATCCTCACGGCGAAGGGCCCGGCGCACGGCGTGCTCGCAGCCGAACGCACCGCGCTCAACTTCATCCAGCGGTTGTCCGGGGTCGCGACGATGGCGAAGCGCTACGCCGATGCGGTCGCCGCGGCGGGCACGGCGCACCCGTGCAAGGTCGTCGATACGCGCAAGACCACGCCCGGGTTTCGGGTGCTAGAAAAGGCCGCGGTGCTCGCGGGCGGCTGCTGGAACCATCGCTTCGATCTCGGCTCCGGGATCCTGATCAAGGACAACCACATCGCCGCGTGCGGTGGCGTGCGGGCCGCCGTCGAGGCGGCGAAGGCCAAGGCGCCGCACCCGCTGCGCATCGAGGTCGAGGTCACGAACCTCTCGGAGCTCGACGAGGCACTCACCGCCGGCGCGGAGATCGTGTTGCTCGACAACATGACGCCCGCGCAGGTCGAGGTCGCCGCGGCACGGGCGCATGCGCGCCACGTCGTCGTCGAGGTCTCGGGTGGCGTGACGCTCGCGACGCTCGTCGATTACGCGCGTGCCGGCGCCGATCTGATCTCGGTCGGTGCGCTGACCCACTCGGCTCCCGCGGTCGATATCGGCCTCGACGTGGCGAGCCCCCGCGTATGACCTGGCTCGGAGCCCAGCGCATCGATCTCGAATCGTGCGCGTCGACGAACGATGAAGCGGCGCGGTTCGCGCGCGCGGGTGCGCTCCACGGCACGATCGTGATCGCCGAGCGCCAGGAGGCGGGGCGGGGGAGAGCAGGGCGCGCCTGGGCCTCGCCGGCAGGCGGCTTGTATTTCTCGGCGGTGATGCGGCCGCCGCTACCGCTCGCCGAGGTGCCGCCACTGACGCTCGCGATCGGCATCGCGGTGTGTGATGCGGCGCGCGCGTTCGGTGCCGCGGCGCAGCTCAAGTGGCCCAACGACGTGCTCGTCGCTGACAAGAAGCTCGCGGGTGTGCTCGTCGAGACCCAGAGCCAGAGCGGGAGGCTCGATTCGGTGATCGTCGGGATCGGCGTCAACCTCGAGATCGTGCCGCCCGAGGTCGCGCATCGCGCCACCGCACTGCACGTCGATCGGGAGACGTTCATCGCCGAGCTGATCGCGCGGGTCGAGGTCTGGACCGATCGCTACATCGCGTGCGGCCTCGAAATGATCGTGCCCGCGTGGCAGGAGCGGATGGCGCCGGGGCTATCCGCGCGCGCGACGATCGACGGTGCAGCGATCGTCGGAGAGCTCGCGGGTATCGACGGCGATGGCGCCCTCCTGTTGCGTGATCCACGTGGCATCGTTCATCGCGTGCGCTCCGGCGACGTCGAGGTGATCCAGGCCCCTGCCGGGCTCTGATCGCGTGCTATCACCTAGCGCATGAAAGCGCTCCTCGCTCTCGCTGGCCTGCTCGTCGTCGCGGGCGTCGCGGCGGTGTTGGTCATGTCGAGCACCAGCGACGATCCTGGCAAGCCGATTGCGAATGTCGTGGCCGGTAGCAGTGTCACCTCGACCACCCAACCGAGCCCGAGCGGGACCGTCGCTGCGCCGTCGCCGTCGCTGCCGCTGCCGCTGCCAGTCGAGGCCTCACCACCCGGCGTCGCGCCGATCCAGCAGGAGTACATGATCGGCGACGTGAAGGTTCGCGATCACCGGACTGGCGAGCACAAGCAGATGGACCTCCCGCCGAATATCCATCCGGCGAACGGACCCTCGTTGCCCTCGGACCTCACCCACGACATCAGTCAGCAGGTGAAGAACAAGATGTTCGCGTGCGCGAAGGCAATGCCACGCGAGATCCGCGGCGACAAGCCAAAGGTCGATGGCCAGCTCCAGGTCGCGATCAAGGCCCACGTCCTGTCGATCACCTCGGTCTCGCTCCAGGTCCGCGACATCAACGATGCGGTCGCGAGCGACGCGCTGGCCACGTGCGTGCAGCAAACCTCCGCGGCGCTCACGGCGGTCGCGAAGGATCAAGCGGATCTCGCGGACTACGGCATCAGCCTGACCTTCGCGATCCCGTAGCAGCTGCAATCATGTCGCGATTGCGGCGCCATCGCGACAGTGCGTCAGGCTTTGTCACGGATCACCTGGATCCCGCGAACTTTTCTCGTAGTAGACCCTTGGCGAGCCTTGGTCAGAACCGGTTGATGACCCCTACCCACATATGTATAGTCGCGCGCCTCATGCGGAATGCCGACCGCGCGATTCTGTTCGCGACCATGCTGCTGGTCGCAGCCTCAGGCTGTGACCAGCTCGGTGGTCGTAACCAAAACCGCCAAGGTGGCCGCTGGTACCGCGATGGCAAGTTCTCGGATGCGCTCGCTCAATACGAGCAGGCGCTGAAAAAAGTCGACGATCCGACCGTCCACTTCAATACCGGGCTCGCCTATCACGGTGTCTTCAAGGCGGGTTACGACAAGCCCGTCCTCCTCGCGTTCCAGAGCGAGGATGTCTGCAAGAACATCCCGAACACGAAGCCGGTGGAAGCCAGCATCTGTGTGAAGGAAGGCGATCGCCACTACAACGGCAACGAGTGCGACGACAAGGCCGCGTGCCCCGCGCTCTCGACGTGTACGAAGACCACGTTCTGTTCGATGATGTCCGTCGACATCGCGAACGTCGCCGCGGGCCACCTGCAGCGCTGGCTCAAGGTCCAACCGACCGATGACTCGCTCCACGCCGAGATCGCCAAGGTCGAGGCGCAGATCGCCGATCTCAACGAGAAGCTCGAAGCCGATGCGGGCAAGGCCGACAAGAAGGCCGAGAGCGCCGCGCTCGAAGACCAGATCAAAGACCTGGGTAAGAGGATCGACGATCTAAAGGCGAAGTTTCACGTCCGGGACATGATGACCCAGATGTGGCTCGACTCGGATCAGTACACCAAGGCGCTCGACTACTGGACCGCCCTCCTTGCCGAGAAGCCGAATGATCCGAACCGGATGGCTGTTCTCGCGGGCATCAACCTCAAGGCGAACGATTGGCGCAAGTCGATCGATTGGTACCTCAAGGTCGCCGCGGCCACCAACGATGTCAGCGCGAAGGCCACGGCCTACCAATTCATCGGTAACGTCGCGTGGTCCAAGCTAAATTCGCACACGCTCAGCACGTTCGAGTCGGTCGAGATCGCCGATCGAGGCATCGGCGCACTCCAGAAAGCGATCGAGCTCCAGCCCGCGAACACCAAGCCAATTAGCTTGGAGGCCTCGATTTTTAACTTCCGCGGCACGGCCAACGGCGCCTCCTGGGCGACCGCCATCGATCGCGCAAGTGCTCAAGATCTCCAGCACGTCTTGCACGTTCTAAACGACAAGGCGAAGCAAAAGGCTGCTCCCCAACCAGCCCCCGCGCCGGCAATTCCCGGTGGTTGATGTCGCCCCAGAAAACAAATCGATGGTGACCACAACAAATCCCCGTGCCGCGATGTTCGGCAACTACCAGCAGGCGCAGTTCCGCAAACTGCCCCCGTGGGCACTGCCGTTGCTCGGCGGCTGCTTCATGTTCGTGTTCGCGATCCTCGGTGCGATGTGGGTCAAGACGATCTGGGCGCTCGACCAGGTCGACCTCCCGAAGATGTCGATCGACCTCGCCATCGCGCCGTCGCCACCACCACCGCCGCCGCCGCCACCGGGCAGCTCGAAGCCGCACGAGGTGCAGAAGACGCCAAAGAAGAAGACGGTCAAGGATCTCGTCCAACCGAACATCAAGGTCGAGAAGCAGGAAGTCCAGCAGTCGACCGACGTCGGTGATCCGAATGGCGAGATCGGTGGCGAAGAGGGTGGCGTTGCCGGCGGTGTCGTTGGCGGTGTCGCCGGTCCGCCGCCCCCACCGCCCCCCCCGCCCCCGCCGGCGCCACCGCAGAACGTTCCGCCGATGATGCTCGAAGGCTCGCGCATCGCCGGCGAAAAGATGATCGCGCCCGACGACGTCACGAAGACCGAGATCGCGCGCTCCGGTAAGGACCGGATCGTCGGATCGTTCAAGCTGTGCCTCACGATCGACGGCTCGATCTCGAGCGTCAACACGCTCAAGTCGACGGGCTTCACGGCCTACGACGCGAAGATCCAGGGAAAGATGCGCTCCGAGTGGCGCTACAAGCCGTACAACGTGAACGGCAAGCCGGTGCCCGTGTGCACCGCCGTGACGTTCATTTATTCGCAGAAGTAGCGAACCTCCGACCGACAGGAAAGTGCCATGGGACTCGACCTCGTACAGATCTTCAAGGACGCCAGCATCATCGTTCAGATCATCACCGTGATGATGATGTTGATGTCGGTGTTCATGTTCTACGTGATCGCCGAACGTCTCCTGACGTTCCGCGCAGCGAGTGATCAGAGCATTCGCTACGTTCAGGCGCTCGGCGAGTTTCTCCGCCAGCACAAGGTTACCGAGGCGCTTCAGGCCGCGAACCAATCGAGCAAGAGCCCGGTCGCGAAGGTGATGCAGTCGGGGCTCCAGGCCCTACTCCAGGGTCGTGAAGCCCTGACCACACAGGGTCCGGATGATGTCGGCGACTTCGACCTCGTCGATAGCGTCAATCGCGCGCTCGAGCGGGTGAAGGAGCGCGAGACCGCGAACCTTCGCAAGGGGCTCTCGTACCTCGGCACCGTTGCCTCGGCGACCCCGTTCATCGGCCTCCTCGGCACCGTCGTCGGTATTCTCGGGACCTTCCAGCTCTTGAAGGGCGACGAGGTCTCCATCAAGGAGATTGGCCCGAAGATCTCCGAGGCGCTCGTCTCGACCGCCCTGGGCCTTGGCGTGGCCATCATCGGTGCCATGGCGTTCAACTTCTTCACGTCGCGCGTCGAGAACTACGTCATCGACATGAACGACGTGTCGAGCGAGTTCATCGACTACGTGCTGCGCGAGGGTCGGGGCTAACCAGTGAGCGCCGCACGAGCCGGACACGCGCACCGCCGGTGGCGCATCTCGGGGAAAAAAGCTCACGCCGATTCCGTGCGTAACGATATCAACGTGACGCCGCTCGTCGACGTCATGCTCGTGCTCCTCATCATCTTCATGCTGATGTCAATGCTGATGGGTCGCGGTCAAGAAGTGACCATTCCGCGCGCGAAGAACATCTCGAGCCAGCCGGACATGCTCCAGCCGATCATCTCGATCGACGAGAAGGGCGTCTTGTACGTCGAGAAGCGCAAGGTTGGCGAGATCGACAAGCACAACCTCGAAGTCACGGGCGAGCTCGTCAAAGCCGTGTGGGCGAAGAAGCCGCGTGGCAAAGACAAGATCTACATCAAGGCCGATCAGAACCTCCCGTACTCGACCGTGTACCCGGTGCTCGAGTACCTCAACAAGACCCTCCAACTCGAGGCGATCGACTTGGCTGTTGCCGAGTCGGCGAAGTAAGGACCACGCGCCATGGGCATGAGTACTGGCGGCGGTGGAAACTCCGTCAAGAACGACATCAACGTGACCCCGTTGATCGACGTGCTCCTCGTGCTGCTGATCATCTTCCTCGTGATCATCCCGATCATGATGAAGATGGAGACGCTACAGGTTCCGCGTCAGATCGACGATAACGAGCAGCCTGATCCGGATGCGAGCCAGCTGACCATCAAGGTCAAGGCCGACCTTCAGATGTCGTTCAACGACGGCACCGGCACGCCCGACGTGCCCGTCGCCACCCAGGCAGATGTCGCCAAGCTCCTGCGCCCGAAGCTCGAAGCGCTGCACATGGGCAAGGAGAAGGTCGTGTTCGTCGACTTCGAGGATCCCGTCCCCTGGAAGTTCGTGGTGTCGACCATGGACTCGATCCGGAGCATGGCGAGCGACGCGAGCCACGACGACGTCAAGGTCGCGTTGAAACTCAAAGACGACAAAGCAGCTGCGAAGCAGTAGCGACCGGCCTTGGAAGCAACGCCCCGCGGGGCTTTTTTGGTTTCGGGGCTCGCCGGGTGCGACACCGTTCGCGACCCGGATGGTGGACCTGTCACGTGCGGTGATCACGTCGGGTGAAGCGATCGCGACGCAGGTGATACAAGCAAGGGAACTGCTTGACACATTGGCGTCGTTCTCGCTACAAGCGGTCGTTTTTAACGGGTGTACTTCTCGTCGAGGAGCTTAGAAATGTTAGCTCGCTTTTGGATCACTTTAGCAATCGTGAGCGCGATCGGTACGGCATGTACCGATCAGAAGAGCTTCACGAACCTCAATCCAGACGGACCGCCGGCGATCGCCGAAGTTCGACTGAAAGAGACGTACATGACCTCGACATCCACGGCGTTCCTGCCGCGGCGCGTCTTCGGCTTCGGCACGTTCCCTGATGCGACGACCGAGTTCGAGCACCCGGTCACGAGCGCCGCGGTTGCGGGTCAGTCATTGCGCATCATCATGGACGAGCTCCTGATCGGCAACTCGCTCGAGCAAATCCAATGTCGTGCGCCGGTGAACAGTGCCGGTGCGTTCAGCTCGGTGCCGCTCGGTGCGACGCCAGACGACGTCGCGCTGTGCTCGGTCAACCCGGACGCGCTCAAGGCCGCCTGCCACGGCGACCATGCTGTCTGCGTCTGCGCGATCGCCGGTGGTTGCGGCTCGATCGCCGAGGGCGATCCGGTTGGCGTTCTCGACATCAACAACGACGGCGCGGCAGACAACACCAGCTTCATGGCGGGTGCGGTCGGCCTGCGCTGCGGCACGATCGATGTGCCCATCGACCTCGACCAGAGCTACTACAGCCCCTCGGGTGACCAACAGATCCCCGCGAAAGGCGGTTACGACGCGCTCGGCCCGGCGATCGTGCTCGTCCCGGTCGGCGGCACGATGCCGACGAACTCGACCTGCGGCCTGACGTTCGGCGCGGACGTCACCGACAAGCAAGGCAACAAGGTCTGCACCCCGCCCGCTGGACGTCCCGCGGACTGTACCGGCCCGATCGAGGACTGCGCGGCAGAGCTCAACTGCACCCCCGGCGATGTCTCGGCGTTCTCGTTCAAGTCCGAAGCGCTTCGCCTCATCGTGCTCGGCATCGTCGACGGCGGCTCGGGCGTCGACGGCACCATGCCGATCTCCGTCAACGCGAACGCGCCGCTCGCGCCCGCGACGCTCGCCAGCATCACGTTCTCGCCCGCCGCGACCTTCACGATCTCGCAGCCCAACACCTCGCAGATCAAGTTCACGTTCACGACTCCGCTGCTGCCGGCTACGACGTACATGATCACGTTCCCGACCACTGTGACTGACAGCTTCGGGATCGGGTTGCCGGCAACGAAGACGATTACCTTCACGACCGCCTAGGAAACACCCCGATGAAAACTCGAAATCTACTCATCGCGTCGTTCCTCGGCGTCTCCGGGCTCGCAGCGCACCTGGCTATCCCGAACCTCGCGGCCGCCCAGTCGGCGACCACGGGCGCCATCCAGGGCACCGTTGCCGACCAAAAAGACGGTAGCCCGCTCGCCGGCGTGACCGTCATCGCGACCTCGCCTGCGCTCGCGCAGACTCACACCGAGATCACGGACGACAAGGGCACGTACAAGTTCAACGATCTGCCGCCGGGTGACTATCTCGTCACCTTCTTCTACGCCGACATCACCGTCGAGCACAGCGGCATCCACGTCGGCATCGGCAAGGCGACGCCGGTGTTCCAGAAGATAAACCAAGCCCAAGCCGGTGGCGAAGTCGTCCACGTGACCGCGACCGCCCCGACGATCGACCCGACGTCTACGACGCAGGGCATCACGATCGACAAGAACTACATCAAGAACATTCCGGTCCCGGGCCGCACGTTCGAAGCGGCCCTCGGCGCTGCCGCCGGTTCGCAGGGCGACGCGCTCGGCACCTCGTTCTCGGGTAGCTCTTCGCTCGAGAACCAGTACTACGTCGACGGCGTTAACACGACGAACCTGACCTTCGGTACGGTCGGCTCGCCGGTCATCAACGACTTTATCGAAGAGATCGAAGTCATCACAGGCGGCTACAACGCCGAGTACGGTCGCGCGACCGGCGGCATCGTCAACGTCGTCACCAAGTCCGGGTCGAACGAGTTCAAGGGCTCGATTTTCGGATACTGGCAACCCGGCACGCTCACTGCCGCCGCGAAGACCACGCCGATCAACGCGTCGTCGATCGACGTCACGGCTAACACCGCTTACAACGCCGACTTCGGGTTCGAAATCGGCGGTCCGATCATCAAGGACAAGTTGTGGTTCTTCGTCGGCTTTGCGCCGCAGTTCGCGTCGGTGGATTACACCCGCACGATCAAGCGCGAGAGCGATTGCCGCACCACCGCGAATGCCGCGGCCGGGATCCCGCAAGGCTCGGTCCCGGGCCTCTCGGCCTGTGACAGCAAGTACGGCGACGCGACGGCCGACGTCGATCCCCGCACGGGCTTCTACATCACGGACAACGTCGACAGCGAGGTTCGCAACGCGCACTCGACCGCGTACAACGCACTCGCCAAGATCAACTACGCTGCGACCCCGGAGCACCAGGGTCAGTTGACATTGGAAGCGCTGCCGTCGAGCTCGACGCAGCCTGGAGTCTACGGCCCGGCCGCCGTCGGACAGACGACGAGCGCGTTCACGACCGACATCTCGGGCAAGTGGACCTCGAAGTTCAACGACAACAAGACCGAGGTCGAGGCGATCATCGGCTACCACCGCGAGTCGTTCAAGACGAGCGCGATCGCTCCGGACGACCCGAATTACGGCAACAGCCAGCCCTCGCAGGTGTTGTTCGACGGTGATCTCAACCGCTGGGGCCCGGGCTTTGGCGAGAGCGCTCAAGTCAACGGCTACAACGGTTGTAAGGACGGCACGGCGGCCACGGCCGACCCGTACCCGCTCATCACGAACTGCCCGATGTCGACGACCCAGCCGTACTTCATCGGTGGGCCGGGCTCGCTGTTCGACGATGTCGAGCAGCGCCGCAGCGCGAAGCTGTCGATCACGCACCGCGTGAAGGCCGCTGGCAGCCATGAGTTCAAGGCTGGTATCGACATCGAGGACAACATCTCGAACAAGGCTCGCGTCTACTCGGGTAACGACAGCACGAACGGTGGCGTGTTCATCCAGAACGACGTCAACGGCGGCGTCGTCTACCTCGATCGCTGGGTCCAGCTCACGACGAACGACAACACCGACCCGCGCTTTTCGCAGACCTGCCGCACGCCGAACCCCTCAGGCACCACGGGGGTCATGGGCTCGGGAACGCTGCCCTTCAAGTGTGACTACCTCGGAGGCTCGGTCGGTTCGCCGAACACGCAGATCCAGGGCAACACGACCAACTGGGCCGCGTATATCCGCGATTCGTGGCAGATCCAGCCGAACCTGACCCTCAACGTCGGTCTCCGCTACGAAGAGCAGCGTCTCCGGTACGCTGGCTTCCTGCAGAACACCGTCGACCCGCTCACCGGCGAGACGCTCGGCACGAACGCGATGAGCCTCACGGGTAACTTCGCGCCTCGCATCGGCCTGCTCTACGACTGGACGAAGGAAGGCCGCTCGAAGATCTACGCCCACTGGGGTCGCTTCTACGAGTCGGTTCCGATGGACATCAACGACCGTTCGTTCGGCGGCGAAGTCCGGTACGAGCAGATCTCGTCGGCAAAGAACTGCGGCACCACTGCTCAGAACAAGGGCCCGCAGATCGGCGCACCGGACGGTATCGGTTGCGCGATGAACGCCGCGAATGTCGGCGACCTCCGCGAGACCCTGATCGGCGCGAGCGGCGTGCTCGTCGCCCCGGGCATCCAATCGCAGTACATGGACGAAGTCATCGGAGGCTTCGAGTACGAAGTGCTCGACGATTTGAAGGTCGGCGTCTCGTACCAGAACCGCCGCCTCGGCCGCGTGATCGAGGACTTCTCGACCGACGGTGCGAACACGTACATCATCGGCAATCCCGGCCAGTTCTCGGCCGAAGAAGAGACGAAGCTCCAGAACCGGATCGCCGCGACCGACGATGCCAAGGAGAAGGCCCGGCTGACGGGCCAGCTCAAGTTGTTCGAGGGCAGCCGGATCTTCGACAAGCCGCGCCGCGATTACAATGCGCTGCAGTTCACGCTGACTCGCCGCTTCTCGAAGAAGCTGTACGTCCAGGGCTCGTACACGTACTCGCGGACCGAGGGTAACTACCCGGGTTTGTTCTCGTCGACCAACGGTCAGGTCGACCCGAACATCTCGTCGCAGTACGACCTCGTCGAGCTTCTCGCGAACCACATCGGCGCGTTGCCGCAAGATCGCCCGCACTACATCAAGCTCGACGGCTACTACACCTTCGACCTCAAGAAGGCCGGCGAGCTCACGGTCGGCATTCGTTTCCGCGCTCTCTCGGGTACGCCGGAGAATGCTCTCGCGGGTCACTACCTCTACGGCGCGAACGAGTCGTTCCTCCTACCGCAGGGTCAGCTCGGTCGTACCGACTTCGACCACGGCCTCGACCTGCACGTGGGCTACTCGCACAAGCTCAACAAGAGCATGAACTTGGAGATCTTCTTCGACATCTACAACATCTACAACCGCCAGGGCACGGCGTCGGTCGACAACACCTACGCGCCGTACTTCAAGCTCTCGTCGGCTGGTGTCGGAGGTGAGCAGCAGAACGCAAACCCAGTCTCGGGTGGCACCTACGGGGACCTCATCTGGGTGAAGGAAATCGACTCGAGCGGCAACGAGAGCTCCAAGCCGATCGGTCGCAACCCGAACTTCCTCAACACCAATGGCCGCTACGGCCCGGCGTACGGTCGCATCGGCGCCCGCCTCACGTTCTAACCAGCACGCGAGTGAGGTGACCCCGGCGACGTGAGCAATCACGTCGCCGGTCGCATTTTCGGCGGCCTCTCGCTGACAGGCAGGTGTCACAACCGCGTGCTACTCAGGCATCGTGGAGCGCGATTTTCTCAATCCCGAACAGCGCGCCGCCGTCTCGCACGGCGATGGACCGCTCATGGTGTTGGCAGGTGCAGGGACGGGCAAGACCCGCGTCCTGGTCCATCGGATCGCTCACCTCGTCGAGACCGGGTGCGATCCTCGCACCATCCTCGCGGTCACCTTCACGAACAAGGCGGCCGGCGAGATGCGCCACCGTCTCCGCCAGCTCCTCGGCGCTCGTGCCGATGCGATGTGGATCGGCACGTTCCACGCGACCTGCGCGCGGCTGTTGCGCAAGTATGGCGAGGTCCTCGGGCTGACTCGCAGCTTCGTGATCTTCGACGACGGCGATCAGATGAAGCTGGTCGAGCGGTTACTCAAGGAGCACGGGCTCGATGACCAGGTCTCGGCGCGCACCATCCTGTCGCGGTTCGATCGCGCGAAGAACCGCGGGGTCAGTCCACTCGAGGTCCCGACCGGCTCGTTCGACGACATCGTCGAGAAGGTCTACCCGCTCTATCAGAAGCAGCTCGCAAAGGAGAATGCGGTCGACTTCAACGATCTGCTGCTCAAGACGCTCGAGCTGTTTGAAAAGCCCGAGACCAAGCACACGCTCGCCGTTCGGTTCTCGCACGTCCTGGTCGACGAGTTTCAGGATACGAACGTCGTCCAGTTCAACCTGGTACGCTCGTTCTCGCAAGCCACGCGCAACCTGACCGTCGTCGGCGACGACGACCAATCGATCTACGCGTGGCGCGGCGCAGAGCCTCGCAACCTGCTCGATTTCGATCGCGATTTCTCCGACGCCACGGTGATCAAGCTCGAGCACAACTATCGCTCGACGCAGCTCATCCTGGATGCCGCGAACGCCATCATCTGCCACAACCGCGATCGGCACGACAAGGCGCTGTGGACCGATCAGGCAGGTGGCGATCCGATCGAGATCTATCAAGCGGGCGACGAGCGAGGCGAGGCGTACTTCGTCGCGCAGACCATCCGCCGGATGATCGACGAAGGCCCGATGTCGCCGAGCGAGATCGCGGTCCTGTATCGCACCAATGCGCAATCGCGGGTGCTCGAGGAGCACCTGCGCGCGGCGCGCGTTCCCGCGAAGATCGTCGGTGCGCTCTCGTTTTTCGAGCGCAAAGAGGTCAAGGACGTGATCGGCTATCTCCGGCTGATCGGCAATCCGTCCGCGGATTCGGCGTTCGAGCGGGTGATCAACGTGCCCGCGCGCGGGCTCGGTGAGACCACCGTCGATCGGCTGCGTGCCGCGGCGCGCGCGAGTAATGGCGGCATGCTCCACGCCGCGCAGCTCGCGGCGCGCGGTGAGGTCGCCGGCATCGGACCGCAGCCGCGCAAGAAGCTCCAGGCGTTCGTCGAGTTGATCGAGGGCTTGAAGGCAGTGATCGCCGGTGGTGCCTCGGTCGCCGAGATCATCATCCAGGTCGTCGATCGCAGCGGCTTCCGCGCGAAGCTCGAGGCCGACGAATCCTCCGAGGCGCGCGATCGGCTCGATAACCTCGCCGAGCTCGTCACGATCGCCTCGGACTTCGACGAGGAGAGCGCCGAGGCCCAATCGATCGACGCGTTCCTCGAGCGCATCTCGTTGTCGGCGCCGAGCGACAACGCGGGCTCGGTGGAATCCGTCGTGTTGATGACGATCCATGTCGCGAAGGGCCTCGAGTGGCCCGCTGTGTTCATCACCGGCCTCGAAGATGGCCTGTTCCCATCGCTACGCGAGCGAGAAGGGCAGAGCGAAGACGTCCAGCTCGAAGAGGAACGTCGCCTCGCGTACGTCGCGATCACGCGGGCGCGCAAGCAACTCGTGCTCACGCACGCGCGCACGCGTCGGGTGTGGGGCGAGGTTCGGATGCAGGGACCTTCGCGGTTCCTAGAAGATCTTCCGCCAGCAGTGCTCGCAGCTCCGCGCCGGGGCAACCAGCTCACCCCGCGTGCGCCGGCGATCGTCAACGGCAACTGGGACGCGCGGCGTGGCAAGAACGAGCGGTTCGGCCGCGGCACGGTGGATGAGTTCGATCAGCGCACCCACGACGAAGAACCGGCGTTCAACGTGAATGGTGACGTCGAGCCAGTTCAGCCCTTTCGTAGTGGCGACACCGTCCAGCACACGCTCCTCGGGATCGGTCGCGTCGTCGCCATCTCGGGCAACGGCAAGGACATGAAGGTGATCGTCGATTTTTCGGAGGCTGGGCGCAAGACCGTGCTGCCGAGTTACCTGCGCGCGACGGAGAACGAGCTCAACTAGCGATCCGGCCTGGCCGCTACCTCGAGCGTGAAGCTGTCGGTGCGCGAGCGGATGCCGGTGAGCGTTGCCGGTTAGTCAAGAAACGCAGTCAACGAAGAGGCCGGGGTAAAAAGGTCCCCATCGAGTGGTCGTGTTGAATGAACTACGCACAACCAAGAGCAGGCGTTCGGGACCCGCGCTGTTGAGCGATGCCGAGGCCTCGCACGCTCCGTCGACGGCGGATCCGTTCCCGAGACCTATTGCTCGAACACGCCGCTGCCGGTCGTCTCGATCCTCCCGGTCACCGTGCACACCGTGCTTCCGGTGCAACTGTGCAGCGGGTAATTCGAAAACGTCGCTTTGACGATGCCGTTGCTCGGATGGAAGCTCTCGACCACGAGCGTTCCGGCGGCTGGGGTCGCGTTGGTCCAGCAGTGGTTGCCATGTAGGTCGAACGCGGGTGTCGTCATCGCAGCGATGTGGCGGTCGTTATCGGGAACGTAGACTTCGGGGTTCGGCACCGAGCCCGTGAAGGCATCGGGGAGCTGGAACTGCACCGACCCGAGGAACGTGTATGGCGAGTCGCCTTCGGTAAATGCGATGCCTAGGTTGTCGTTGTAGTGGACGACCGCACGGCCCTGCAGCGTCGCGCACGACGACGTCAACGTGGAGATTAGTTTCGGCGAGCCGCTACCGCTACCGTTGCCGGTACCGCTGGCATCGTTGGCTCGCTGCGCATCGACCGTCACACCGCTCCCATCGCCGCCCCCATTGCCGCCCCCATTGCCGCCCCCATTGCCGCCCGAGGATCCGCACGCCGCACACAATAAGATCAGTGCTCGCATATGCGGGTGATAGCGAAGATCAGCTGCGCTTCCGGCCAATAGAATCGGACATCA
>Ga0209724_1000571_pt1 | contig 35279 bp, 30 predicted proteins | sample grotaG_FD_184143 | JGI IMG/M metagenome (GOLD analysis project Ga0209724, IMG submission 184143) | Glacier valley bacterial and archeal communities from Borup Fiord, Nunavut, Canada, to study Microbial Dark Matter (Phase II) -... | ecosystem: Environmental > Aquatic > Freshwater > Ice > Glacier ... | reverse complement strand
ATCATTTACTAAATCAATCATTTCATTTAGCCTAATGTTTGCCTTGGTATATTCTTTCAATGATATTGTCATAGCTTAAATTTTATCAATATTTGCAATTTTATCGTATTCTTTATGCGTTCCCACAAACCTTAAATAAACTGATTTTATCTTAAAAAACACCTTTGCCACAATTCTGAAATCATTTCCTTTAATATCAAATACATACCTCATATTCCCAACAGCATCCACTGAATTAAAGGATTTCTTTATATCGGAAAAATTATTCCAGTTAGCCTTTTCTACTTTTTTATACCACTCTTTTATCGCTGGTTCTGCATTGGGTTCTCTTTCGTAGAACTCCCGCAATATTTTGAAAGAGATAATCCTCATAACTGTTTGTTTTCTTTTACAAAGATAACACATAAATACATTTAATGTAACTTTATCACATTAAATGTAACTTTTAAATACGACCTAATCTCGCTCGTCCGAATTTGCTTCCATGTATTCAAAACTTCTGATATCCTTTGCGATCTGGTCTCCAAGTATTGCCGGCATTTTGCATATCTGAAGTAGCAGACAATTGTTTGTTCTATTATTCAATTGGGTTCCGCAAATATGCAATTATGCAAGCTCTGCATAATTGCATAATTGCATAATTGCGGAACCAGTGACTGGGGAGCCTTTACTACCTGCTACTCCAGATCATTTGCAACCAGGTGCAGGGGATGATTATTAAACCGTATGTGCCTATTGTGTTGAACTTCAAACTTTAATTCAGCCAAGGTTATTTCTGAAATAAATAGGGTCTGCAGAAAAACTCAGTATCGACTTTTTAGATTCATTTGGTTAGAACTGAATATTGCTCATTCCCATTGACTTGTTAAAACTGTCATTGGAAGTGAAAGGGAAATAAAATTCTCCAAATGATGTTGGTTATAGGTTATACCCCGAGTACTCGGGGTAAATATCTGAATGTGAACATTTAATATTAAAAAAGGGTATAACCGCAGAGGTGACCTCTGCCTGTCCCTCCCGAGTACTCGGGATCGGGAAGTACTCGGGGTGGTTATACCCTAAAATGATTCAAGTGACTGCTGATTAGTATATTACAAGGGTATAACCTATAACCAGAGTATGTGTGGTTGTTTTATTTTTGAATCTGCAAAAAATACCCAATTAATTGATTCTAAAAACAAACAAGTGCTCCCGAGTACTTGTTTTAATTTACAGGTTGATATCTTCTTTTAATACTGTCCCTCCCGATCCCGAGTTCTCGGGAGGGATCGGGATGAGTTTTTCACCAGACCCTAAATAGGTTCTCCTTTTTTATAGATCGAAGTTTTTCCTTTAAACCAAACTTACCTATGATAAAATAGAAACAAATATTAGTATCCAGTAAATATTTTTTCAAAACGATTCAATTTGTCTATTAAAAGTCCTGCTATCTCTAATTTCTGCAATTATTTCATCAGAATCTCTTGAGTCAATCCAAGCGCCATAAGAATTTTCAAACCAGTCGTTTTCATTGGAGAACTCTTCATTTAAAGATTTTGATAATCTTTCAATGAGCTTCACTTTTAAATTTGGAGTTAATGTATTTAGAAGACCCCAATATCCATTTAATATCTGTGTTTCTGCCTTCATAGTCTTTAATTTTTTACGAAGATACGAAAAATTCCAATTTAAGTAGAAAGGTTGCTAGTTGCAACAAGTGTAACATCATCCAGCATTTCCCTATCCGACTCTTGCAATGGAATTGTTACCCCAACATTCTTAAAGTATTCAAAGGGACGTGATTTTCCACTACCCTAATTACAATTAACTTTTCACAATCCTTACGATCTGTTTTTCAAGGCTATTCTTTTGAATGACCCAAAGAATTATCTTTCCTGAGTTATCATATTTCCAGTTATCGGTTAAGAGACCATTTACCATTATCTGTAAGGGTTTCAGCGCTGAATCTATTTCCAATTGGTAAGTTCGGGTACCCGACATTCCTGAATATTTACCCTGAGTTGGTGAAATGATCAGTTCAATTTCCTTATCTGTATCATTGCATTCGAAACGTGTTTTGGCTATATCACCATTTTCATAATCGAATGTCTTTCCATCATCCTCCCATAGGGTATAATTACTTTGTCTTTCAGGATATACCTTTAAAATAAGGGTATCCACAGGAAATTCACCAATGTATTGCATCTGTTTCTGGTATGGAATAATAGCACCTGCCTTGATAAACAATAGTCCGCCTCTGTTATTGGGAACTTTGCAATGAACAGTTTTGCCACCCGTAAATTTTTCACCCGACCAATAGTTCTTCCAGTTTCCCTTTGGCAAATAAATGGAGTCGCTAAAAACACCAACCAGCAAGTTTTCACCAAACATGTATTGATAGATCATATTATCCACTTTCCGATCGTCTGGGAATACCAGCGGCATAGCCCTCAGGATAGGCATACCGGTTTGGCTCCCCTGCAAGGCGGCTGAATAAATATAGGGGGATAAACTATTTCGCAATTGTGAGTAAAAACGGAAAGTTTCTTTTTCTATGGGTTTCAGATACCATGGATGATGTAAACTGTACCAACTGTTAATCTGAATCCAGGGAAGGAAAAAGCCAAGGTGCATACCTGCTTTATTATCATCCACATTTTCCATCACATCGGCTGAAGTATTTACAAAGCCTGTTAGTCCAAGGTTTAGCTGGTCAAACAGAGCGTTCTTGCCTCCCCCATTATCGCCGCTTGTAGATGCTCCCCAATGTTGAGTACCTGTGTATCCGCCGCAGTAATGATGAAAAGAACGTATACCCTTATGATCTCTGAATGTTGTAGCCATCTGTTTGGGCAACAATACCTGGTTCAGGTTGTGCATTTCCTTGTCGGTAGTACCATTGTAATATTTTCTGTCGGGATGTTCGTCCAACGTGCGGCCTGGATCGAGCTTAAAGCCATCAACACCCTGATCCATAAACTTTGTCAGATGAGGAAACCAATGTTCCAATCCTGACTGCGGCTTTCCTGATTTCATTGCCCAAAGATCTTCTTCTTCAATACTCAGGTCCTGATCAATACACAACCATAAGGCCAGTTTGAAACCAAGGTTATGTAACTTCGCAATAAAGAGTGTTCGTGATTCAGTTTTGGGAAAGCTATTCACATCCCAAAAAGGCTCGGCAGGAAATTTATCCAGGTTCCAATTCTTTGAAGTCGAATAATCGTATTTTTTTGACATCCACTGAGGTTCTAACCAAAATATATCACAAGGAATTTTCTCTTCTCTAAACTTTACAGCATCATTCATAATGCCGAACTGATCCTCCATGGTATTACCCCCAAAAGCGAGTCCATAAGCCCATTTGGGCATAAGATAAGGCTTGCCGGTGATAGTTATGTATTCACTGAGTACGTCTGTCATTGAGCTCCCCAGCATCAGGTAGAAGTCCATATCACCTGCTGTATTGGCAACATACATTTTATCTTTCTGAAAGCGTCCAATGTCTAAATAATTCAACGAGGTGTTATTATTTAAAATTCCCCAGCCATTTGAACTTATCAGAAAAGGTACAGGCATTTCCGTTTTCTGATAAGTTGCCCACATCTTTAATGCTGAACCCCTGTGCTGGATGTTCTTTCGGCTGATACTGCCTCCCCCGTAAAAGCGTTCATCAGCTGAAAGCGATACTTCCAGAATGGATGGAAATTTTGCAGTTTGCGAATTCATAGTGTCTTTGGCATTGTGCGCATAGTTAGGATCGCCAATGATATCCACTGCGTTTTTATCCTTGCCAAAGTATTTAATAAGTGATTGCCCAATCTCCTTATTCAAAGGCTCCTTTGCATTGGTATAGCTCTTAATTGTGCTGATAATTAACTTACCCTTTGTATCTTTTACTGTAATATCACCCAACTTTTCATTAACAATTATCTGATAGTCTGAAGTTTGAATCACCCGATTTCCTTTTTCTTTTTTTGAAGTGATGTTCACAGAGCCCCAGTCAGTTTTCAGGATACCGTAACGTTCCATCAAGGATTGAGGAAATTCATTTTTTGAGGAGACCCTGATACGGAAAATATGATCAGTACATGATTGGATGCTTATAGTTCTGTTATTGTCCAATGAAACCACCACTGTATTTTTCGAATCCTGGGCTAAAGTTGTATGTGCCAGAAACATACAGAATAAAAATAATATAATTCTGCAAGACTTTCTGCAACTATCAAATAATAGAATCATTGAATTATTCATTGGTAAAAGGTTTAGTTTAAATAACATCGAACGTGCCTGTTTCTATACAACCTTGTACAAAACAAGCACAAGGTAGGATTTTTTTGACCGATAATCTATTCTTAGATGAATATATTCCCAAAGAAATGTATCTAAAATATGAAAAAAAATCCAATGTTACTTGCAGGTCTTTTTGACCGTCAATTAGTTAGAGCTTATCAATTATTACGAAATCAGTTCGGTCCCATCACCATCCCGAGTACTCGGGATTGGTGGAATGGCGGCGAACGTCAATGGTCTGGTTTAAGAACATACAATAGTCCTGACTTTTCTGAGACTTCGCAACACACCTTTGGACGAGCTTCAGATCCCGAGTACTCGGGATTCAAAGATGTAATCGCCTGGGAAGTCTGTAAATACATCAAAAAGAATTGGAAAGTTTTGGGCATTACCTGCATTGAACAGAACGTAAGCTGGACAAAAGGCTCCCCATTGGCTTTGGCAGAAATAGCGTCGAGTGTATGAGCCACTCTCTCATATACGGCCTTTGATCCACCAGGCATAATACTTGGACCATTGCGGGCTCCAGATATGCCGATACCCATGAAATGAATGTTGGCTTTTGACAGTTTATCAATGCGCAAGTTGGTATCCGAAAAATGAGAATTACCACAATCAATTATCAGGTCGTCCTCTGACAGCAAGGGTTTTAAGGCTTCAATCACCCCATCAACGATTGGTCCGGCAGGGACAAGCATAAGCAGTACTCGGGGCCTTTTCAATGCATCAGTAAGTTCTTTCAGGCTTCGTGCACCTACTATTTTATAATTGCCTTTCCCCTGCTCCAGTTGTTCCACCATCGAAATATCCTTGTCATAGCCAGCCACAGAATATCCATGGTCACACATATTGTAAACCAGGTTGCGTCCCATAGTACCCAACCCGATCATTCCATAGTCATAGCCTTGATTTTCCATTGATACTTAACTTATGAGAACTTGAGTGCCTTGATATATAGTTTTGCAGCCTCCAACTCTTGAAAATGATAACCGTTAATTCCAAAAGATTTGGCCACTTCCACAAAAAGCAGCCTGTCATCAACATAAAGAATATTGGGAGGTGAAACATGTGCTATTCCGCAGGCCATGCGGAGAATCTCCACATCAGGCTTACTTAGATGCACATAACAGGAGGAAACGAATGCATCGAAGAGCAGATCGAGCTTGTACTCCCTGATTCGAAATTCATTCAGTTCAAGCGCTTCATTGTTCACCGCAATTACGTGTAAAGAATATTCCTTTTTCAGTGATTTGAAAAACTCAATAGACCCTTCAATGGGCTTGGATTGATCAAACATAAAGGACTTGAATTCCTCCTTTGAGAAGTTTCTATCCTGGTAAAAGAGTATTCTGTTAAGATATTCATCCAGAGTCAGCATCCCTGTTTCGTATAATCCAAATGTAAGATGGTGCCTTTCCTCCATCTCTTCATGATCAATATTAAAAGCGGCAGCGGCCAGACTACGTGAATTACGATCCCATCCACTTGTGAGCAAAACGCCTCCAATATCTAAGAACAAAGTTGTGACTGGTTCACCGGTTTGATTCATTTTGATTCCTCCTTCATATTTTTGACTTCAATAGCTATTATTTTATCAAGTCTTCTCTTGTAACGCTCTTTATTTATGAACTTTGCATTGATAAAAGCATGAACAATTTCATAAGCCAATTCAATTCCAATAATACGCTGACCAAGGCATAACACATTCATTTCATCATGTTCAACACCTTGGTGCGCTGAATAAGTATCGTGACAAATCCCAGCGCGAATGCCCTTAAATTTGTTTGCCGCCACACATACTCCCACTCCACTTCCACAAATAATGACGGCTCTCTCACCTTCATTATTGAGAAGTGCACGTGCTACATCGACGGCGTGGTCGGGATAGTCGGAAGGCTCTTCGTTAAAGGCACCCAGATCGAGAACTTCATATTTTTCATTTCGCAGATACCCGATCAATAAAGTCTTGTACTTAAACCCTGCGTGGTCGGAAGCAATAATTATCTTCATCTTATTTACGAATTACACGAATTTAAAACGAATTACACTAAGGTACGAATTACACGAATTTAATACGAATTGAACGAATTGTCTCAACGACAATAGTGCAGCTCACCTCATTTCCTTATTTCTTATTTCTTATTCCTTATTTCTTATTTCTTATTCCTTATTCCTTATTCCTTATTTCTTATTCCTTATTTCTTATTTCTTATTTTCTTTCCCTACCATTAATCTCACACGATTCACAATATCTTTGACAGTAATACCATAATGTTCATAAATCTCTTCATAAGGAGCGCTGGTACCGAACTGGGATATACCAATTATTTGTCCTTCATCACCTACCCATTCGCGCCATCCCTGGGGTGATGCTGCTTCTACAGCAAGCCTTGCAGTGATTTGGGGTGGCAATACCTGATCACGATATTCCTGCTCCTGACTCCTGAAAAGTTCCCAACTGGGCATACTCACGACACGGGCATCAATGGATTCGTTCAATAGTTCCTTTTGGGCTTCGAGGATATATTGAACCTCAGATCCTGTAGAGATCAAGATGATAGCCGGCTTTTTACCTTGTTCAGGTGACAATATATAAGCCCCTTTCATTACTCCTTCTGCAGATGCGAAGCGGTTACGGTCAACAATGGGAAGCTTTTGTCTTGACAATACCAGCATAGTAGGGCCTTTAGTATTCTGAATAGCGGCCCGCCATGCATAAGTGGTTTCATTCGCATCAGCAGGACGAATTACGCACATATTGGGCATTGCCCTAAAGGAAGCAAGTTGTTCAATAGGTTGATGTGTGGTACCATCTTCACCTAAACCTATGGAATCGTGAGTCATCACATAAATCACAGGCAACTCACTAATGCATGCAAGACGGATTGCTGGTCGGGCATAATCTGTAAAAATGAAAAATGTAGCATTGAATGGACGAACACCTCCATGTGCACTCATTCCTGAACTGGCTGCACACATAAGGTGCTCTCTTATACCCCAGTCCATATTACGGTTACCGTAATTACCTTTCCCGAAATAACCGGACGATTTAATCAGTGTTTTGGTTGAAGGTTCAAGATCAGCACTTCCACCCATAAGCCAAGGCAAATCTGCTTCTACGGCATTGAGAAAATCCGATGAAATCTCCCGTGTGGCTTTTGGACCGTTGGATGGGAGATAAACCGGGATCTGTTTATCCCATCCTTTGGGCAAAACTTGTTCAAGGCATTCATTGAATTGCCGTGCCAGCTCAGGCTGGTCATTTTTATAATCATCCAAGGTCGTATTCCAGGCCTCTTCAAGCTTTCTTCCACTCTCAATGGCTCCGTTCATGTGGGATTTCACCTCATCTGGAACAAGGAAATCTGCATCTTCAGGCCACTCATAAAAATTCTTGACTAACTTTATTTCCTCAGCACCCAAAGGGGAACCATGGGCCTCGGAGGTATCCTGTTTGTTAGGTGATCCATAACCAATATGGGTTCGTAGAATGATCAGGGAAGGCTGGTCGGTTATATGTTGGGCATTTGTAAAAGCTTCAGAGATTGCCTCGATATCATTGCCTTTATCACCCAGATTCTGAACATGCCAATGATAGGATTCAAAACGTGCAGCCATATCATCAGAATAGGTCAGTGAGGTATTCCCTTCAATGGTAATATGATTATCGTCATAAAGCACGATGAGCTTTCCAAGTCCAAAATGTCCCGCAATAGAAGCTGCTTCATGAGATGCCCCTTCCATAAAATCTCCGTCACTGCAGAACACAAAAGTATGGTGGTCAATGATTTTATGTTCTCCTATATTGAACCTTGCTGCCAAATGTGCTTCGGCAATGGCCATACCTACTGCATTCATAAGCCCTTGACCCAGAGGACCAGTGGTTATTTCGATACCGGGAGTTAACCCATACTCAGGATGACCGGGGGTATTGCTCCCCCATTGCCTGAAATCTTTGAGATCGTCGAGTGAAATGTTGTAACCCACCAGATGTAAAATAGCGTATTGCAACATGGAGGAATGGCCATTGGAAAGGATAAAGCGGTCGCGGTTAAACCACTTTGGATTGGTCGGATTATAGTGCATGTGATTCCTCCACAGAACATAAGCTGCCGGCGCCAATGCCATAGGTGTACCGGGATGGCCTGAATTGGCTTTCTGTACTGCATCCATGGCCAGACATCGGATCGTATTGATACTTTTTTCTTCTATATTCATGTGTTATATTTTTAATTTAAAAAGATTACATGAAGGTACGAATTTCACGAATTTAAAACGAGTATCCATTTGAATTTATTTATAGTTTAATTATTTAATTATTTCTTTAAGTATCGAATATTCATATTGGAAAAATATCAGTTTATGTAAGTTTTTCATCTTTGCATTAAAGAAGGACGAACAAATCTGTCATTCTGAAATGCTTGTCTGCAAAAGTTTTAACCACTTATAATTTTTACATAAACTTACACTTAAAACAATTTTCATATTCCTATTGTTCATTGGTTATGAATATTTTAACTTTGTATTAATTCTTAAAAATTCATATCATGGAAGTACAATCATCTAATCAAAACTAACATTTCTTAATATATTGATCATATATATAATCCATATAAACAGCAATTTGAATAAATGAATTATTGGTCAATCTTAAAAGAAATAAGTTGAATAAAGTTTGATAATTGTATGTAATAATTCTCCTTGTGTTATTCTATAGCAGAATTAATTTCTTATATCGGACTCACGTATTTTTATATTTTATGTGAATTATCTATCCGAAGCATAAGGATGATACACTTAATTTTAGTCCTGTAACTGTTTATTCTGCCCAATTAATGAATCTGTTTTCAATTTCAAAATACTGTAAGAGTCAGATTATAAAACCTTATGTCTATTTCTGATCAATAAATTTTTTAATAGGAAGATCTCCTTTGCTTTATACTTATCTGTATTTTACCTCTGTCTTACCTCTGTCTTATTAAAATCATATATAAACCATATATATACAATATATAAACCGTATATAATACGTATTTTTACGGTTTATATATGGTTTATATATGGTTTATATATGATTTTAATAAAACAGAAATAAGACAGAGGTATGACAAAGGTAAGAAAGAATTAACGACAGACTAAGCAATTGAAGCTTCCTCTTAAATCGGGATAGAAGGAAACAATACAGTTTCAGAAATAATTTCAGGACAAGGATATTGATCTAAGAATACATTCTGCAAAGAATATTGCGTAGTTTTGGAGGGATCAAATGCAGGAAGAATCAGCGTACTTATTTAATGGCTTCTAACTATTGAATTAAGACTGAATATAGAAATTATCACAATGTTATATTGCTTTATATAAGATGTTTAACCTTGAAATAAGGTCAATAATATAGAAGTATATTATTTGGATAGCAGCCAATTAATGGTTATATATTAATCAATAAATAAATCGATATTAAACCGGATCTCGAGAATGGAAAAGGTGTCTCAAGGGGTCAAGCGATTTGCAATCGCTTTTATTAATACTACCGCGGTTAAAAACTGCGGGACCCGAGGGGTCAAGAGATTTGTAATCGCTTTTTCATTCCTCCGCGGTTAAAAACCGCGGGACCCTAGATAAAGAATCCGTGCATTTTCGATATGTTGACCAACTATTAGCTGAACCAAATAGATACCTGTATTGACTTTTTTCCCTTCAGTATCAGTCCCATCCCATATTAACGAAAAGTTACCACCAATAATATCCTCGGGTTCAATGGTTTTAACTTTTACCCCCTCACTATTAAATATGTTTATTGTTGAATGAGTATTGGACCCTGCCTGATAATTTATAGTAAGTTTGGTAGTGAATGGGTTAGGAAATACATTTAAATGAAGTGAATTGTTTGCCAAAGTTTGAACAGGGTTGGGAATATTATCCTTGAAATCTTCAGATAGAAAAGGATTACAGCCATTCTTAGCCAATATATACCATGCCGAAGATGATACAACCGGAATAGTAGGATCCACGCCCTGATAGCCCTGAGTATTCAATGTATAGGGAATGCCATGGTTGGTTTGAGTTCCGAACACTTGATTGACAATAAGGGGATCGAGCTGATTGGCATAAAAATAACCTCTTTGCTTATCACCAAAGGCCTGAAATGCACAGGAGATATGGGCCGTTCCATCGTTCCAGAAATTCTGAATGGTCAGGTTAGGTGAACTATACATTCCCATTACCTCTTTTGAATTGACACTTATTATTTTACGGTATCTAAAATCGTATTCAGGGACATTCAAAAGTGAGGTATATTCCTCACCCATTGCGCCATAAGCCAATACCCTCCAGGTATATAAATCGAGCGGCAGTGCGGTATTTCCATTCAATTGATCATCAAGCCATATTTTTATATTGTGAGCAACTTCAATTTCACCACAAAGTTTTAAAGCTACATAACAGTCGATATTACCTTCGTGATGACCATAACTTTCATGTAGGTTCGCATCGCCATTTTCCCATCCATGCTGGATATATCCACCTGTTGCCGCTTCTTTGTAAAATGAGAGGAACAAATCTTTTATAATGCGAATCAAATAGTCATAACGATCAGAGTCGTATTTTATCTTATAGTTTTGGCTGACAATGAGTAACCATGCCATATCGCCTATCCACCTATTTTTTGCCCCCATGGCTTTTAGCGTATGGATATCACACTCCTGGAAGAATCCCCTTGCGACACCCTTATAAAAGAAATTTTGTTTTAGCATGTCGGAATTGGCACTGTCAGTGGCGTTTAAATAAAAGTCGAGGATACGTTCGGCGCGTTCCTTTTCATTTTTCACAAGGTAGGCCATGGTAACCAGACAATTATTAAATGTATGAGCCTGCAATCCTCCAAGATAAGTAGGTACCAAATTTCGTGCAATGGTACTTTGGTCTTGTAATGCTTCCAAATATTTCAGCACCAAAGGGTCTTCAAGGGTAATGGCTGTATCACGTCTTTGAGTAAATCCTATTCCGGCTAACTTGCTGTCAGGATCAATAGTTGGAGGAAATGAAGATGTCAATCCGGCCTTGCCTGGTCCTATTTCATCCAGAAAAACCCTTCCACTGCTTAATGCAACTCCTGAAATGGCAATTGAAAATTTTGTGGGAGTATCAAAAGTTGAATTTCCACCCCAATCGTAGTTGGAGTTGTTAATATAAGCAGTTACATGATTCCAACTACCAAAGTATTTACCCAATGAAGGTTTTACATCGAATACAGAACCATCATTGTCTGTGAATTTTATTTCAAGCTTGTCGGATGAATTCGTAGAATAAATAAAAAATACCATGGGATTTAACATGGTGAAGGAGCTCCCAATTGGTATTTCCAAATTGACCCATCCTCCCGAAGGTGGAAATGTATAACTGATTTGCAACCCATTTCCATTGATGCCATTGTAATTGCTGACAGTTCCGTTGGTTCCGCTTTGCTTTGAGAATGACCAGGCTGAATAATTATCCAGGTTATCGGCGAGTAAATATTTGGTGGTATCAGTTGCAATACCCTGAGCCATAAGCTGACAGGTGAAAGAGGATAGTAGTAGAACAATGTAGGTAAGCTTTATCATGACTGAGCAATTCAATTTTTCATTATAAAATTGAAACAACAATCATACCCCTTTTATTGTACTTAAAATACTAAAATACGAATTACACGAATTGAAACGAATTGCACTAATCAAAAGATCAGTTTTTATCTATTCAATCAGAGTCATCAGTTTTCCTTTTTTTTAATTATAAATCAGTAGTCGTGCGTAAGGTGGGTTATTAATAGAGGGATGTTGAAAATAGAATTTATTGTAGCGTAAGTTATTATATAGGTGCGTTTTACATCCATGGATTAATAAATGCTTAAATTCCTCACTGTAAAATAATAATAATCAGAGATCTCTGACATGCCTTCAATTTATACTATTTTTGTCATCAAAATTGGCTAAAGTTATTGGAGGTAGATAATTCATCTATTTATAATGCAGAGAATGCAGAGAATGCAAAGATTGCAAAGATTGCATTTTCTCACTTTCTCATTTTCTCACTTTCTCACTTTCTCAAATGTGCAATCCTTGCAATCTATGCATTGTATGCAATGTACACAATGTACACAAGGCAAATTTCATTCACTGCTGAATATGTTTTCCAGACATAAATCTCGTTTCAACTAAATTGGCCTTCAAGATATTCACGTGTTAATTTTTCCTTTGGATTATTGAATATTTCGGAGGCAGGTCCAGCTTCAACTATTTCTCCAAGGTACATAAATACCACATAATCAGCAATACGTTTGGCTTGCCTGAGGGTATGAGTTACTAACACAATGGAATACTGATCTTTAAGTTTGACAAAAAGCTCCTCTATCTTTTTACTTGAAATCGGGTCGAGTGCCGAAGTTGCTTCATCTCCAAGAATGATTTCAGGCTTAATTGCAAGTCCCCTGGCAAGGCAAAGTCGTTGCTGCTGACCAATGGACAGACTGGTGGCCGGTGATTTTAACCGGTCTTTGACTTCCTCCCACAAACCAACTTCCATCAGGTATTTCTCAACCATAATCTTCAAGGTTTTCATTCTCCTGATGCCATGAATCCTTGGTCCGTATGCAATATTATCAAAAATCGACATTGGCAGCGGACAAGGTCTTTGTGATAGCAATCCCATTTTTTTGCGGATACTTTCAACCTCAACACCCTTGCCATGAATATTTTCACCATCTACCAGTACATCGCCTTCAATCTTGACATCAATTGAATTTTGAAGCAGTCTGTTAAATGTCTTCAGCAAAGTAGTTTTACCGCAACCTGAAGGGCCAATAATACAAGTAAGGGCTTTATCCGGGATATCCAGGCTCACATTTTTCAGAACATGATTTTTCGACAAGTAAACATTCAGGTTACGGACGCTGATATGTGGTTTATGTGTCTTAAATATTTGATCAACATCGACTTGGCTATGGTATTCTTTCATTATTTTCAATTTATCGGTGGGAACTTCAAAGTACTTTTCCACCCTTAGTAATGCTTGTATCATATCTTATTTTTTGAAAATTTCCTACTGTAAAAACGGGCAGTAATACTCAGGATCAAGACAATGCCCGTCAATATCAGTGCTGCCGCATAAGCTCTGTCCTGTACTTCGGCAATCGGACTGCTCAATTGGAAAAAGATTGCCAATGGCAAAGTAGCCACCGGTTGCGAAAGAGAAGTTGGAATACTGTCGGTATATCCTGCAGTAAACAGTACAGAAGCAGCATCACCGATACCACGACCTACTGACAATAGGACAGCGGTAATAATTCCGGGAGCCACTTGTCTCAGAATAACTTTGATCATTTCAGAACGGGTTGCACCCAATGAAAGAGCCGCATCTTTCAATTCTTTGGGTACCCTCCTCATAACTTCATCGATTGATCGTATCAGGATGGGAATAATCAACATAGTAACAGTCAGAATACCTGCCAGTAATGACGATCTCAATCCAAGGTAAACCATAATGGTAAAGCCAAATGCACCGTATACAATGGATGGGATTCCAAATAAGACATCGAATGACAAACGGGTAAACTGTGCAAGCTTTGAATTTTCAGGGAGATAAAGGTTGATGTATAAAACGATTGGCAGACTAAAACTCAATCCGAGAGTAATTGATCCTATTACAATATACAAGGACCCCACTATTGCATTGAGCAAACCGCCTTCTTTGCCAATGTAAAAACCACCACCGGGTATTTTGGACACCATATCCCAACTCATTGCTGGAAGTCCCCTTTTGACAACTGCTACAATAATCATAAAAAGAGAAACTACAATGACCAGCGTAGCAGCCATCATTAAAGTTTTAAATATTTTCTCTTCTATTCTTTTTATTCGAATATGTCTCATAAGGCAAAATTCCTTTCAATTCTTATTAAAACTAACCTTGATATGGCATTAAAAGCAAGTATAATTACAAATAATAACAATGCCGAAAGCATAAGTGCCGCATCATACATAGGGATGGACATCATTTCACCATAATTGTTGGCAATAAGAGCAGGTAATGGATATGCGGGATCAAATACTGATTTTGGCACCTCAGATACATTTCCGCAAACCATCAATACCGCAATTGTTTCACCAAAGGCCCTTGAAATTGCCAACACAACAGCGGCAGCAAGGCCTGGAAATGATTTACGCAATACCACTTTTTTGATTGTTTGCCAATTGGTAGCTCCAAGGGAAAGAGATGCTTCACGTAATCCTCCGGGTAAGGCATCGAAAATTTCTATGAATACAGAAATCATCAACGGGATGATCATGATGGCGAGTACTATTCCACCTGCAAGTACACTATACCCTGTTGAGAACTCGACAAAATGAGGTGCAAGTGTGGTGGATATATACGGCACCACCACCAAAATACCCCATACACCATATACTACGGGGGGAATTCCTGCCAGTACATCGATCATTGGATAAACGATCTTTTTGATGTATGGATGAGCATATTCCGAAAGGTAAATGGCCGAAAGCAGACAAAGCGGGAGAGAGATAATAATCGAGATTCCGGTGACCCACAATGTTCCCATGATGAATGGGAAAAAGCCAAATTGACCTTTCAAAGGTTTCCAGCTTTCACCGCTCAAAAGTTCCCACATTGAATGCTGATCCAATATAGGAACCGATTTATAATAAAGGCTGATGCCAATGATGACCGCAAACGACAATGAAATCAGCGTCAGGAACAACATTGAATTCCTGAGAGCGAACTCCTTAAATTGGCGGTACTTGTTATATCGAATTTTGTTCATTAAAAAAAAAGATTATTTGCCGACTATAATAAAAACCCAAACCTGACCCCGATTAATCGGTGTCAGGTCTCTAAAGTTATAAAAAAGTCAACCCTGATTACTCCGGGTTTGTTTAGTTCATATTATTTTAATTTCGACAGACCTGCTGCCAGTTTTTCTTTCGAAAGTTCAATGTATCCGCTGTCAAATGCATATTTTTGTCCTTCAGTCAGTGACCATTTAATAAATTTCACCAATTCCTTCTTTAAAGGTTTGCCGAAAGTAACAAAATAAAGGTCACGAGCAGGTGGTGAAGGATATTTACCTGTTGCAATAGCATTGACAAGATCGTCAAGTGTGTTATAGAAATTTTCATCAGGATCAATCTTCCCATTGTTATTAACATCCAGCGGGATTACTTTAATACCAGGGTTTGGCTTTTTTGATTTGGCATCATAAGCATAACCAATGTTGTTGTAAGCAATTCCGGAAGGATCTTTCAACACCGCCTGAGCTAAACCTGGATCACCAAAAACACCGACTCCCAGTAAATCTTCCTGTTTTTTTCCAAGGTATTGAGCCCATGTTTCACCGGCACCACAGGCATCTGAACGTGTGTAAACACGGATCGGAACAGCACTTTTGGTACCGATGGCCTGGCCCCAAGTCTTGGTTTTGCCTGTTATAAATATATTGATAGCTGCATCGCGGTCGAGACCATTGGCCAAAATATCCTTTATATTCGGATTGACGGCACTGACCGTTGGAACTACCGCATCTTTTGTAACCGCAATGGCAAAAGCGCCTTTCTTTAATTCTTCAGGATTTATTTCACGTGACACTAAACCAATGTCAACCATTTTAGAAAGAGCATCGGTCATTCCTTTACCAGCGCCACCAGCTGAAATATCAAACTTCACATCGGGATGGAGTTTTCGAAACTCTTCAGCCCATTTTACAGTAAGTGGATAAAGGGCAAATGCCCCAGAAATACTGATATTTCCCTTCAATGCATCTTTTGACTGGCTGTTGACTTTGTCCACTGAAAGTGAACCAATCAAGAACAGTGCAATTAAATAGGAGCTTAATTTTTTCATGCTTATATTTTTTTTAAAAGTATTAATAAAATACGAATTACACGAATTGAAACGAATTAGACGAATAGGGTTCCCATATTCTCATTTTCTCACTTTCTCACTTTCTCATTTTCTCACTTTCTCCATTTAAAATCCTATCTGGAGGTGTATACTGGCATAATTGTTATCTATGCTTGTCCCTTCTTCCTGTTTGATAGAATAGTTGGCCTGCAAACGGGTATTGGCATTAAAGTTAAAATTTGCACCCAATACCACCCAAGTTGAGGCATCATCAGGATTTGCCGTATTGGCATCATAAAAATCATATTTGGCTATTGCCTGAATTTTCTTCTGAAAGAAATAATATCCAGTCTGAACATAATAACCTTCCCTGTCAATAGCCTCATCCGTTCCATGAATATATTCACCGCGTATAGCGAGGTTTTTCAAGTCATAATTCAAGTCGAAACCATATCTGTTGCGGTCAACATTTCTTGATGGAGTTGGAGTTGTACCAGTTGTAGCAGGAACAAAGCGCGATCCGTTATAAAGGGCGCCACTGATATCGAGTCCCAATACCGGATGAACTATCAGTCTTGCGGCGTAATCCTTCTTCTCATTGTTATCAGCAACATTAATTCCTGCACCGTTATAAATACCCAGTCGATAATCAACTATTGGCCGATCTTTCAATTTCAGGATAGTACCTCCTAACTGAACTCCAATGTCTCGGCCATTCTGGTTGCCACCTACATCTTTGCCACGTGCAACTAAAGCCTCAACAACCTGCGAACGATCAATTAACTCCAGTTTGTTCGAACTGGTCAGGTTTTCAAGAGAAAAGGGCACCTTAGCCTGTCCAACAGTAAAGTTCAAATAATCATTCACCTTTAATTCCACATAAGCATCAATTAATTTGGGAGAACCCGCCAGGTCGAACTGTACCCGATAGGCCCAGTAAGGAGAAATGATTCCTTTTACATCAAGTCGTGCACGGCGAATATCGAAACCATCGGGTTTACCTGTTTCTTCCAACGCCTGATAACGAACTTGTGTATAGCCTGCAAGAGTTATCTTCTTACTTGCGTTGATCGGAAACGCTTTCACTTTGGCCAGGTTAGCCTGGGCAGAGATAGCAGCTTCAGCACGAATTGAATCCGCTTCCTTTTGTGCAATAAGGTTCTTCTGAACCAAAATATTCAATATATCATCGTTTGATTGTGAATGCACATTTTGGACTAAAACTCCGAGTGTTAATATTAAAAGTACAATTATTTTCATATTTTAACTTTTATCTATTGATTTACTGTACAAATAATCCATCAGTAGTTCCCAAATTATAGAGCAGCAATAGAAAGTTCAAAAATACATCCTAAATTGGGTATTTATCACCACCATACTGATTTAATAATAAAGGCCAATGGGTTAAATTTAATAGTTCAAACTATTAAATATTTAATGTTTATTAATTTGGGAATTTTTATCCCGGATTGGGATATTGAAAAGCGGAATGGCCAATTACATGCACATTCGCATTCGGGAAATTGAAAATTGCATCTGGCTACAACAACAACTGTTTTCAATTGAGTTGTTGGGTACTTTAAAGCGGAGTAGAATTTGAATGTAAACATTTAGTGTTGTGTTCATCTTTTTATTTTTTAATGATTTAACTAAGATCTTGATTAAATCAAACTGGAAATACCTTATTTTAGGTAAATTATATTCCACAAAAGAGGGTTCTAATCAGGATTTATGAAATTATTTTCCTTCATCCAGCGGAAAATTGAATATTGAACAAAGGACAATTCTTCTGAAATAGGAGAAGTATGAACTTTGTTGGTAAAAAATTTCCAGGCAGAGCATGCAGTTGAGTTTTCGTTTGCAAAAATCACTGAGCGCGGATGAGGAAAATTACCTGAAGCCTTAAAATTATAAATTCCGGTTGGACTAAAAAATAAGTAGGCATCGAATGCTTCGCTTGCCAATTGTCCCATCTTCTGAAAAGGAAGTTCGATGTACTGAATTTGTTGCCTGTGAAGCCACTGACGTGTTATTGCCGACAATTCTTCACCTATAAAAAAGATTGGAGTTTTCATCTGATTAGTTTTTAATGTCATTACAAAGATCATGATCTAAATTCGATCTGGGAATACCTTGTTATGGGTAATTTATATACCACAAAATAGGTATATAGCAATCTATACCCTAGGCTAATATGTCGCAAGATTATTTAAAGTAGATAGGAACTTTAATCAGAGCGTCATTGCGAGGAACGAAGTAATCTGTCCATTATATAATTTATGTGAGATTGCTTCGTGCCTTGCAATGACGTTCTGATGATGAGATTGTAGGTACTTACATCATGGATCTTCACTCCGAGTATCGTCATTGCGAGGCACGAAGCAATCTCACAAAAGGAGCGTAAATGCATTTGATTCATATTCAGATGTTTATAAAATATATCATTGGTAGGCATGAAGTAATCAACTTAAACCTCATTCTCCAATAACCTGAATTTCTTCCTTTTCAACTTCACTACGTCGTATTCGGAATGACTTTATTTCAGGCAAATCGTTGGCCAGAGATACAATCACATAACTAATATTGGGATCATAAGCCAACCGAATATCTTCCTGTGATGGCCTTGCAGGAGTTTCTGGATGGCTGTGATAATTGGCCAGAATCTCTAACCCTGCTTTACGGGCTTCACGCATAGCATGAAATTGCTCAGCAGGATCGAAAGAAAAATGTTCGTTGCTATGGTCGATATTGGTTAACCGAAACTGTCGGGTAACCTCACGGCCTGTACCAGCGAGATAGCCACAAACTTCTTCCGGCAAGCCATTTTTTGCATGCTCAAAAAGATCGTTGATAAGTTGTTGGGATATCCGGAGCATATCTATTTGGTATTATTTCTGAATAAGAACTTTATGTATCGCTCCTTCAACATGCGAAATATCCAGCACCTTAAATCCTTGTTCTGTTGAACTTTTAGGTACATTTTGAAGTGGTTCGCCTTCTGTTAACAACACTTCAAGTACATCGCCTGACTTTAGTTTCGACAATTCGATTTTGGTTTTCACGAACGTCATTGGACAATGTTCACGGGTAATATCTAATTTAAAAGTAGCCATACTGTATAGTTTATATAAATATTGTTCTTCCACCTTCAGACAATTCGAGGAAAGTAGCAACGCCAAGCACTCCTTTTACTTCGTGAATAAAGTCGCTTTTTTCAAGGCCAAGAATATGCATTGCCATTTCGCAGGCATACATATTGACCTCTAATACCTTCGCTGCTTCAACCAGTTCTTCAAGGGTAGCGACATTATTTTTTCGCATCAGGTATCGGAATATCTTAGGACTTAACCCTAAAAAGTTTAACCGGCTGACCGGAGAGCTTCCCAAGCCACCCATAAAAAAGCCAAACAGCTTTGGAAGAAAACCTTTACCAACAAAAGCCCGGCCTTGCTTCTTTTTAATGGCATCGAGACCCCAGAAAGTAAAAAATATATTCACCTCATAGCCAATTGCAGCAGCCCCTGTAGCCAGGGTGAAAGTGGCTACCAGTTTGTCGAAATCGCCACTGAAACTAATAAGCGATAGCTTTTTCGATGCAGTTTCCGGTTTTCCCAATGCAATGTCTGTTGCTTCCATAATTCAATGTTTACTTTTTATTTCACAAGTCGCCTGTTCGTAATCAATCAATTCGGTAATGGTTGGATGATCGCCGCAAACTGCACATCGATGATTATGCTTCACTTTAATGGAGCGGAACTCCATCGGTTTTGCGTTGAAAGTCAACAAACGGTTGGTCAGCAAATCGCCAACACCTGTTAAGTATTTCAGCACTTCGGCAGCCTGAATGGTTCCAAGCATCCCGGCAATTGCTCCCAGAACGCCAGCCTGCGAACAGGTAGGTACCGCATCTGCGGGAGGTGGAGCATGAAAGATGCAACGATAACAGGCTGTTCCGGGTATTACCGTAATGGTCTGACCATCGAAACGCAATATTCCGCCATGCGAAAATGGTATTTTGGCTTGAACGCATGCATCATTGATCAAAAATTTCACCGGAAAATTATCCGTACCGTCCACCACAAAGTCGTAATCTTTTATAATGTCTATTGCGTTGGCGGCAGTAAGAAAATCGTAGTAGGTAATCACTTTTACATCAGGATTTAACTGATTGATTTTCTCTTTGGCCGACTGCACTTTGGGTTTATTCACATCGGGAGTAAAATGGATCACCTGACGCTGCAGGTTCGACAAATCGACCACATCACCATCAATGATCCCAATAGTACCCACTCCTGCAGCTGCCAGATAAAGAGCAACCGGAGCTCCCAAGCCCCCGGCACCAATAATCAGCACCTTCCCGTTGTTGATTTTCTCCTGCCCTTCTACTCCTACATCTTGAAGAATAATGTGGCGGCTATATCGTTCTATCTGATCTTCTGTAAAGTCCATGGTGTTATATTTACGATTTGATTATTTGATTCCGTCGACTAAAGCCTGACGGCAAAGGATACAGCGTTAAAGTAATATTGTGCAATTACGAACTCTTCTATGAGAATGCTATCCTTTGCCGTCTGGCTTTAGCCGACGGAGGAATTGAAATTAAGTCAATGAAATTGATCCTCCGCCCATGAAATAAAGGAAATCAACCTCGTCGTTGTCTTTCAATTGAGTCGAACTATAACCTTCACGGTCAACGAATTCCCCGTTTAGCTGAACCGATACCATATCAGCATTCAGTACCTTATTTAACTTGATCAATTCTAATATGGAAATAGACGCTGTTTCAATAATCTGTTCTTTTCCGTTTACTTGTATTTTGGTCATATTTTATGTTTTCTAAATTAATTGGTATAAGTTAATGTTGGTTCTTCAAACTGATAAAGCAGCGTAGAGAGGTACCTTTCACCCGTGTCGGGAAGAATAACAACAATTGTTTTTCCTTTATTTTCCGGACGTTTGGCTACCTGCAAAGCGGCATAAACAGCAGCTCCTGAAGATATTCCGACCAATAATCCTTCTGAACGTGCCAACTGTCGGCTTATTTCGAAAGCATCTTCATTGGTTACCGGTACAATTTCATCAATGATCGAAAGGTTCAACACATCAGGCACAAAACCAGCTCCAATGCCCTGAATTTTATGTGGACCTGGCTTACCACCTGAAAGTACAGGAGAACTGCTTGGTTCAACAGCAATGATTTGAACCGATGGTTTGCGCTCTTTCAATACCTCCCCTACCCCGGTAATCGTCCCGCCTGTTCCAATACCTGAAACAAAAATATCAACTTCACCATCGGTATCGTCCCATATTTCTACAGCAGTTGTTTTACGATGTATCTCAGGGTTAGCAGGGTTTTTAAACTGTTGCGGTACAAATGAATTCGGTGTGGTTGCTGCCAATTCAACAGCTTTTCCAATTGCACCTTTCATGCCTTCTCCTCCTGGGGTAAGAACTAGCTCAGCACCTAGCGCTTTTAGAAGATTACGGCGCTCAATACTCATGGTTTCCGGCATGGTAAGTATTAGCCTATACCCTTTGGCAGCAGCCACAAAAGCCAATGCAATACCCGTATTTCCACTGGTTGGTTCGATAATTACCGAGCCGGGTACTAGGATACCACGTTCTTCGGCATCATTGATCATGGCAATACCGATACGATCTTTTACACTACCGCCTGGATTAAAATATTCCAGTTTGGCGATCAGTCTGGATTCCAGCTGATGCTGTTCATTGAAATTAGAAAGCTCCAACAAAGGAGTGTTACCTATCAAGTCTGTTAATTTTTCTGCGATTTTTGTCATGATGTTTTTTTTATTGCTTAGTACAAATTTACAAATATAATATTATGTAGTACACATTTTAATTGTATGGTACAAATATTGGTTCAATTTAAAGCTCGATCAATACCTCATTTGAAGTATATTATATACCACGTTTGAGGTATCTGAAAATATTATTGCTTCCTGATCAGCACTGACCAAAAGTCTTTATTTTTGATTTCTTCCAGAACTAAATGTCCTTCATTGCGTACCGAACCAGGCACATTTTTAATAGGTGCACCATCATCCAGAAGAATTTCAAGCAGTTCACCGCTTTTCATGCTGGACAATTCGATCTTTGTTTTAACAAAATTCATCGGACAGGCGACTCCCCGAAAATCCTTCAATCGTTTTTCAGGTATACTGAAAGCATCACTTTCATTTAATTTATTGACCTCTTTAACAGACTTAAATTGAAGTGAATCGTCCATATTAATGTACAAATCAATTACGGTGGTTGCCAATTCATTAATCAATTTTCGAAATTGAATGAATGATCCTTCCGGATTTTCAAGAGCAAGTTTTATAACAGGCTCAAATAGTTGACTTACATGCCCTTCCTGAATAAATGAATGATTGAATGATGTGAAGACCTCTTCGCGGTTACTGGGCTCAATGCCTCGGGTAACGAGTAACATCCTTGAAGCATGATAAACGATCCCGTAGAGCGATTTATTAATCAGTACATTATCATGGGTGTTTTCAATGCCTTTTCGAAGATCAAGAATAGCATCACGGTCGAAATCAATCATATCGAACATTCCCGCTGAACATTCGGCTTGCTTTTTACCTGTAAGCGTAAATATGTCGGAAGCTCCCCAGTCAAAATAGTAATTCTTGTCCTCACCGAACAATGGAATAGTTTCAAATTGAGTCAACAGCTCTTCCACATCGGTTTTTCCGTCCACATCCAGGTACTCATTAAAGCCTGCATAGAGCGATTTCTTGCTGCTCCATTTCTCCAATAACTGCGCCGTAAACTGAGGCAGATCGTGGGAGCTTATTTCACCATATTTTAAAGCCAACCGGGCTTTGTTATCTCCTGTACGTCCTCCTGCTACCACATAATAAGCCGGATATAGGCGGTCGTTTCGTGAAGCTTTTCCGTAGAAACCTAAATTAGAAATACTATGTTGTCCACATGAATTGGGGCATCCTGAAATATTAATATCAAGGTCGCTTAATTCGTCTAACTGATCTGAAGAGAGCCCTGACAATGATTTTTTGATGGCTGATGAGGCACCTCGTGAAAGGCAAATTCCCAGTCTACAGGTATCCGCACCGGCACATGCTACAATTGAATTCAGAATTCGTGGCAAATCAACTTCAATACCCAACTCTTTTAATTCCTGGTACAACGGTTCTAACAATTGACCTGGAATATTACGAAGCAGAATATTTTGACGCATGGTAAACCTGATCACATCATCGCCAGTCTCAGCAAGGAAATCAGCCAACCTGATGAGTGTTTCAGATTTGACCATTCCCTGGTTGAGAGGAATTTCAACTGAGTAAAATCCATCTTGTTTCTGAGGTTTTACATACCGGGTAAGCCATTTACCATATAATCCATTTCCAGGATTAAAGTCAATTACCAACCCTTCATTTTTGGATTGTAAAACTGAAGGAAGCTCCAATTCATAGTTACCTTCAACCTTCAGATCGTTAAATACTTCATGAAAAAGTTCAAATACACGTTCTTCTCCCAGTTTATAAAAGATATAACGAATACGTGCTTTATTTCTATTGCGGCGATTGCCATGTTCCGAAAACAATATTTTCACCGCCTCACCAATATATAGCAAGTCTGTTGCAGGAATAAAGTCTGAGAGTTTAAATCCTGTTGTTGGCTTTGAGCCCAGACCTCCTCCTAAATATACTTTGAATCCTTTTTCTCCTGACTGGATCGTTGCAATCAATCCCAGGTCGCTGAACGTGGCATTGGCATTGTCAGAATCATTTCCGGCAAAGGCTATTTTATATTTACGGGGCAACGACCATGAATCAGCTTCAGCGATCAGCATATTGGTCATTGCCAAAGCATAAGGGGTAACATCAAATATTTCCTCTTTTGAAATCCCAGCATCTTCCGAAGCCATAATATTACGGACTGTATTTCCACCACCGCCGCGTGATGATAGCCCCAATTTATTCAACTGTTCAAGAATTCCAGGCACCTGCTCCAGTTGGGCGTTATGAAGTTGGAGTTCCTGTCGGGTAGTAATATGAATAGGTTCAGTACCTTCCTTTTGAGCCACAAGCGCCACTTCTTTTAGTTGACGAGGTGTTATCATCCCTGCAGCACAGCGAACTCGAACCATAAAAGTTCCATTGGCCCGTTGTTCATAAATGCCCATGGGAACACGGATCGCTTTAAATTTTACCGCTTCAATTTCACCATTTCGAAAATCGAGTATGTGCTTTGCAAATGCGCCTATTTCTGATATTGCTGAATCGGGGATACTATACATTTTGGTTTTTTAAGTAACTGCTTCAACTAAGTATAAATACCCTACAAAGGTGCAGTTGTTATACTTTCCATAAAATACCACATAAAGGGTATATAGCATACCATAAGCAGGGTAGAATTTAGACCTTATATCTTATTTCTTTAACCTCTTTTATTGATTTCAGTGTTGGATTTTATCCTGATACCAACGCCCTACCAACGCCCTACCAACGTCTAACTAAATAGGTAGATAATAGGTAGTAAATAGGTTGCTAATAGGAATATAATTCGTATCTTTACCTATGAGATACCAGAATGGTACCCATATTAACCTCATTAATAAAGACTATATTATGGCTCAGGTAAAAGGTGGAATAGGCTCCTTTCTTTCTGGAAAGATGAATAGAGTAGTTTAAGTTCAGTTAAACGGAATTACCCATACGCGGCAAGCTCCAACATGCACAAAGGATTCATGTACTCCCAAAATGTGACTTAACCATCAGCGTTTTGGTTTGGTCGATGCATTTTGAAAACAATTTAAAACTACAGTGATATGGTAAATTTTTGAACTTTGGAAGAGTTAAACTTCCAGTTTCGAACTGAAATTATTCATAAAAATAATTGTTGTTTTGAGGATAACTTATAATATTATTAATTAGTTTTAGCACAGCTATAGGTGGCTAAATTGTTGGAAGGAAATTTGGAAGTAGAAGAGGAAGCAAACAGATCAGCCAATTGAATATTATAGCATTGATTGTTAGATTTTTAAATGAAGGATTATTAAACCCTATAACAATAACTAACCAACAATTCTTATGGAAATAATAGAAAAAATACAACTTATTACTCACGACCTTGATGAAGTAAGGCTTGAGTCGATTGGGCGGACCTGTTCTGACATGGTGACTCGGTTTGTTCTTGATTTGACATTTTGTGGCAAAGATCAAACTAAATTGGAATTCATTCAATCCAAACAAAAGGAAGTACAGGAAAAAATAAAAGAAATGGGTATGAAGGCTCACTATGCAGTAGATCTTTATAATCAGCATATGAATATAGAGTATAAAAAGGAAATCAACGATCAGCCATTCAATGTACACGTGATCCCGGATGACTCATCGATTTTCAAGGTAGAAATAATCAGATTTGCTGATTTTTTTGAGGATGGATATAATGGAGTGGATCATGTAGAATGCGCCTTGATCAATGCTCAAAAAGTTTGTGAAGAATCCATCTTATGGACTATCTTTTATTCAGAATTGGAGGACCTGGAGGACGATATCCAGAACGGAATGGGGATTGACCAAAAAGATGAACTTCCTGAAAATACTCCTTCTGTTAAGGAATCCAATGAAGAAATAAAAATTGAAAAAAGGGATGATGCAGTTTTGCAAATAACTGATAACATCGTTCCATCAAAGTATCTCCAGATTTTTAAAGAGCGGGGCCTTGAATTATTTAATTACTTTCAAATTGAATATAGCATCGATGATAGCTCACCTGTGGCTAAATATTCCTACATCTATCATTTCCTTGTCTATGAACAATTAATCATTGCCCGTTCTCAATCGAAATACATGGAATTTATCAAAGATTCTTATGGGGTCAATATGTCTAAAATACTTCCTGAAAATGAAAAATTTAATGAAGACATTCATCGTCTGTTAAATCGGTTAAAGTCAAATTTTGAGAGAAATAGTAAATCTGAACAAAAGTTGAATGGAATTGAATAGTTTTGGAACAAAAGTTGAACACTTTCCTACCAAATAGTTGAAGTGATCATGTATTTACTTTGTGAATATTAATCTTTAAAATATTCACATTATGAAACACAATCAACAATTGCACATCAGAGGCGACCGGCAAGTAACCAGGTTAGAGAGTAGTAACCTGAAAACTTTGTGCCATGAATAATCGGCACCCTAAACTTTCAGTCATGAAGCATGACATGGAAGCGATCACCACGAAAGACATCCGGGAAAAACAAAAGAGCAAGGAGCAAGGGGCGAGGGGTGTGGAGCTGGAAGATTGCCCTACAACCCAAGCCCTCTGCCTCATGCCCTCTGCCCCATGCCTTCTGCCCACCTTCCCTGATTCGGTATTCGAAAACCTTCCCACTTTCCTTCAAAAGGTAGTGGCCCGGAGCGACTCCAATGAAGACCTGGACATGATGCTCCTTGGATCATTGGTCACCCTGGGCTCCTGCCTGCCCAATGTATTTGGCAAGTATGGAGGCAAAAAGGTTTATTCCAACCTGTTTTTGTTTATCTCTGCCCAGGCCTCAGCGGGGAAAGGCAACCTGGTGTACTGCCGCCAACTTGTAAATCCCATTCACGAGGCCCTGCGCGGGCAGACCAGGGAGGAAAAAGAGGAATACAAAACAGGGATGAGGCAGTTTGATCTTTTGAAATGGAAGGAAGCTGCCCTTCCAAAACCCGAAAAGCCTGGTGAGCAGATGCTTTTCATCCCTGCCGACAACTCGGCCTCGGGTTTTTTCCAGGTTCTTTCCGAAAATGATGGGCATGGGCTGGTCTTTGAAACCGAAGGAGATACCCTTACTAATGCCTTTAAGATAGGTGGCGGTCACTTATCCGAAGGTCTGCGCAAGGGATTCCAACATGAGATGATCTCCTTTCACCGGCGTAAGGACAATGAACATGTGGAAATCCCATGCCCCTGCATTTCATTGGTTCTCTCAGGAACCCACCGGCAGGTGACCTTTTTGATTCCCGATGCCGAAGACGGGCTGTTCAGCCGGTTTATCTTCTACCTGATGAACCTCAGGCCCGAATGGAAAGACATGCTGGATGAGAATATCGAGGACATGGAGGAGTATTTCGATGCCCTGGGCCAGGAGTTCTTTCACTTTTACAATACCCTCTGCGATCAACCTGACATCCGGTTCAGCCTCACAAAAGAGCAACATAAGGAGCACACCGACTTCTTCATCCAGCTACAGGATAAATACCTTGCACTGCAAGGGATGCACTTCATGGCCACCATCCGCCGCCTGGGCCTTATTGCCTTCCGCCTGGCCATGACCCTTAGTGCCCTGCGCATGATGGATTCAGGTAATTTTTCCCAAAAACTGGTATGCTCTGACTCAGATTTCCAGAGGGTCCTTTCCATGATCAGGGTATTGGTACAGCATTCGAGCCAAGTGTTCTCTCAGTTGCCGGCAATTAATAATTCAGTAAAACTTAGAGACAAAAAGGAACAGTTTTTGGATCAACTGCCTGAGAAGTTTGATCGACCCGATTATATTGATCTGGCAAAGTCCATGTCAATTCAAGAGAGGACGGCAGAAAGATATATTACCTCCTTCTGCAATAAAGGCTTGATCTTTAGGGAACAGATGGGTACTTATACAAATCTGACAATAACGGAGAGGAAAGAATGAACAAAATTTCCGACAACTCCGACAACTCCGACAACATGCTTTTTAATCTCATACACTTCAATGATTTGTTTTTAAAAAGTGTCTGCTCAACTTTACCGACCTCTATGGTAGGTTAATATTACTACGTGTCGGAGTTGTCGGAGTTGTCGGAGTTGTCGGAATTAACGAATTGAAACTCCACTGAGTCTGTCATTGGGCTTCATAAGAGATGAACGGTTCAGGAACCTCGGTACTCCTATAAATAAAGTGTCAATGGATTGTCCCGGGGAGTTAAATAAGTTTTTCGTGTAGCCGATATGATCAACGATTAAATAAACAGAGCAGGTGACTACATTTCAGAATAACGTTACATTTCAGAAACATCAGACCTCTTAATAGAATTGTCATTTGCTCAGCATCATAAAGGGCGAGGCATATTATGAACGACATAAAAAGCTTGCAGCCACCTCCTCTTTCATTTACTTATTTCTTATTCTTATTTTTCGTTTCTTATTTTTCAAGGGATATAATGATCCAAAATTTTAGAACCTACTTTGAAAATTAAACAAATTAAATTATTTGAATTATTAATATTGAAATTGAAGATTCGTTATTGATTTTTAATTACCCAATGAAAGTATCAGATTCCATAATTCTTCCATCCATATCCTCCCTCCCATACTTCGGCTCCGAAGGAAACTTTACAGGCTTCTTATCCCTATGGGAGCGGTAGTTAGTTGTATCGTGAAAGAAAATATTATTGGAGCAATTATGAATGTTAATTATTTGTTAATTTAGCAATAATGGGATTTTTTATTGTATACACTTATTCTTATTATAACTTATTTTATTTAATTTTCAGAAATAATATTATTCGATTGGCAGCAATGAGAAAGATACTGATTATTACAGGTTTAATTATATTTTCATTTTTAGTATTCGTGTTTGTATTTTTCATTCCGGTCAATCAACCTGCCAATTCCATTCAACTTAGCAACGATACCCTACAAGCAAGAAACTTGCTAAATCAAGCATATAAGCTTCGGGGATCAAATCAGGATTCATGCAGATTGGTCTATAGGCAGGCAATTGCAATGGTACAACCTTTTAAACAAAGCAAGTCGACCAATCACCTGATCGGTTTGGGCTATGTTGGAATTGCTTCTCTGAACTGCAATATGGGAAATTACGATGAGTCTCTTAAAAATGTTAAATTAGCTATTACCATTTCTGAAATCTATTCTGATTTTGATATTAAAGCTCAATCAATAAATATTAAAGGGTTACTATCCTATAATCAAAGTAATTACGATTCTGCTGTTATTTGTTACACACAGGCGATGGGTCTTGCAAAAATTGCTTCCAATAATAAGTTACAGGGCAAAATCTATACCAATATGGCTATTATCAATTATTTGCAAGGCAAAAGTAATGAAGCCATTGAAAGTTTCTCAAAAACACTGGGTATTGCAATTGAGTTAAAGGATGTTGAACTAATTACGGGTACCTACTTGAACATGGGTTTAGTTGCCAATGATTTTGGTGAATACGATAAAGCCATTGGCTATTACGACAAAGCCATTGAAACGTATGAAAAAATTAATGGGAAAGATGGCCTTATTTTGTGTTATCAGAATCTTGGAAACCTATACCTTTTGTTGGCTAATTACGAAAAGGCTATTGAATCGATTAATTTATCATTAAAATTATCAGAAGAAATTGGAGATAAGGCGAATATTGCCAAGGCGCATCACAATAAGGCCGAGGTATATTCCAGAGTTGGAGATTTTGATCAGGCAAGTGAGGAATATCTTATTTCAATCAGACAAAAAGAGAAACTCAATGACAAATCTGTGCTTGCAGATGGTTACAATGGTTTGGGAACCCTGAATTTCCAACGAAATGTTTATGATAAAGCTTTGGAATACTATCATAAATCGTTGCAAATATATGATGAATTGAAATTGCCAAGAGGAAAATCTACTTCCTACTCCAATATTGCAAATGTATATTTAGCCAGGCATCAATACCAGGATGCTTTAAACTATTATTTAAAAGCGCTTCAATTATCAACAGAAGTAAATAACTATTCAGGCATGGCAGATCATTGCATGAGCATTGGGGCTTGTTATTCTAAGTTACACCTGTTTGATAAAGCCGAATATTACCTGATAAAAGCATTGAAAAAGAAGAAAGAACTTTCTGAAAAGGAGGGCATTTCTATGGTTTACCTGGAGCTTGCCAATTCAAAGATAAATGAGGCAAACTTTGGTAATCCGTCCAACCGGGAGGTGAAATTTGAAAATGCGGTGCAGTATGGTCTGAAGGCCTATGGTTTGGCAGAAGGGTTGAAGGCGCTTCCAATTGTTAATATGGCAAGCCATTCGCTAAAACTAGCTTATAAAGGGCTCAATCAAGATAGGGAAGCATTAAAATACGCGGAAATGTTCATTTCAAGCAATGATAGTCTTTTTAACAAGATAAAAGACGAAGCTATTACTTACGCCGAGGCAAGATGGAGCGTTGAAAAACATCAGAATTTGATCAATAGCCTTGAAACAAATAAAAAACTTCAGGATGAATTATTGCTTACCAAAGGAAAAGAAACCCGACAACAAAATATTATTATATGTTTTGGAATTGCACTACTTGTTCTAGTGGTCGCATTGGCTATTACCAGTGCCATAAATAATCGAAAAGCCAGAGACCTTTTATTCCAAAAGCAGTTGAATAATCTCACCCTGCTTAAAATGCACAATGTCAGAAATCGTATTGCGCCTCATTTTATTTTTAATACACTGAGTTCAATTTCACATTCGATTGATGATCCTGAGAAAGCAAAAAATAAGATTGGTAATTTGTCTATGTTGCTTAGAAATGTAATTGAAAATATTGAACGTATTGCTATTCCAATGGATGAAGAACTTTCGATTGTTCGAGCCTTTACTGAACTTCAAAAGGACAAAATACCTGCACCTTTCAATTTTTCGATAGAAATTGATCCGTTGGTTGATCCGAAAATGTTAATTCCTGCTATGATCATTCAGATTCCAGTTGAAAATGCAATAAAACATGGATTAATGCCAATGGAGAATGGTCCTTGTAATTTAGAAATAAGGGCAATGAAAACTGAAAGTGGTACTAAAGTGACCATTTCTGACAACGGGATGGGGCTGTCGAACCTGGTTAGAAAAACTCCGGGAACCGGGAGCGGATTAAAAATGGCGATGCAGACCATTCATTTTCTAAATAGTAGAAATGAAAATAAAATCCTATTTACAATTTCTGACCAAAAACAGAGTGATGATGCTGCACAAGGTGCAATAGCTGAAATATTTATTCCCTCCGATTATTCATACGCGATATAAAGACATTATGACGGCAATTTGCAATAAAATCAGGACTGCAATAATTGATGACGATGAAGAGTTTTCATTTTCTTTAAAAGAACATCTTTCGTTCTTTCCTGAAATAGAAATCGTCGGGTGTGCTTCAAAGTACAAACAAGCGAGGAACATCCTGTTAAATGAGCGTCTGGATTTAATATTTCTTGATATCGAAATGCCGGGAAAGAATGGATTTGAGTTGTTGCATGAGATCCGTCAAACAGGAAAAGATGACTTTTCCGTAATTTTTCATACTGCATACGACAAATATGTCATTCAGGCATTGCGTGAATATGCATTTGATTACATTCTTAAACCGGTAAAGCCTGAGGAATTAAAAAATGCCATTGATAGGTTCAAACAACAAAGAAAAGCGCCTTGTAACCCAATTGTTACGTCAGTCACTCGAAACTTGTCAGAAATAACTTCCTTGCCAACAACCACAGGAATCAGATTCATCGATAAAAATAGTATCTTACTTTTTCAATGGAGCAGTGGCATAGGGTCTGATAAAAAGAGCTGGAACACTGTACTTACAGATCGCAGTGAGATAAAACTGTGTACAAGTACCTCGGCCAAAGATATTCTTGACTTTATTGGGGAGGGAGTATTTATCCAGATCAATCCATCGTTAATTTTAAATATCAATTTTCTGGCAGCCATTGAGTTTTCAAGCCGTACCTGTCAACTTTTTCCTCCATTTAGCGACATCATACTTATTGCTTCACGATCAAATATGACAGAGATACGTGAAAAATTTGATGTGTTATAGACTTCCCTTTATTCAAAGGATCTTCAAAGCATGATGAAGTTTCACTTCTGCATATAAAGCAGTGAGTGAAGCAGTGCATTATTTTATTTTATTTCCAATTATATTCCAATTTAGTCCAATTATCCTGCCATTCTTCCATTTATCCAAAAGGAAGGGTTTTGGTGTTTGGTGCTGCAGAATGATTTGGAGAACTTTGTTTAATAAATTGATAAATTATAAATTTAAAAAAAGCACACTATGCAAAAATTACTATTGACACTTTGTTTAACCATTTTGGTTTGTCTTTCAAATTACGCTCAAGAGAAGAATGAAAAAAGCATTTCACCTGATTGTCAAACATCCCAAGGACATTATTTTATAAGTCCCAATACGGGTTTTTCTGGTAGTCAAGGGATTGGTTCTGGTGGCAGTGATCTGAATCTAGGTTTAAACCTTGATCAGGGTTATTTTATTGTGAAAAATTTTGCCATCATGTGTACGTTTGGATATAATTATAGTAAATCAAGTAGTGAAGTAACCGGATCTGAATCATACATTACATCTAAAAAGTACGTAAATGGCAAATTGGTATATACTTATGGAACTAGATCTACTAGTGGAACTACGTCTATTGAAACATCTTCATTTGCATGGGGCGGTGGTTTTCGTTACTATATTGGCGGAAAAATATTTTTAGGAGCAGGCTATCTTTCTGAAAAAGCAAAGGATAGTGACGCAGTTGATAACTTTAATTTGCAAGTTGGTTATGCAGCATACCTGACAAAAAATTTAGCGATAGAACCTTCAGTTTCTTATTTGAAAGGGATTGGAAATAATAACATGAATCAAATAATGGGAAAGATTGGGTTAGGAATTTATTTTTGATATTCTACGCTCCTGGGAATTTATCCATTGGTTTGCAGCCGATGACGTTTTGCAGTCCTCACCCTTTACCTTGGGATATGTAAAATTACGATTGTGTAAAGGTAAAAGCATTTGCAGGCAAATAGAATTAACAACAAGCCCGGCTATAAGGTCGGGCTTTGTTATTTGTGGGGTAAACAGGTCAGAACCGTAATTTCATGGATTGAATGAATGATGGAAACGAAAAGATTATGGATTGAGTTCGAAAACATTCCATTCATCTTAAATAGGGTCTGCTGAAAAACTCAGTATCGACTTTTTAGGTTCATTTGGTTAGAATTGAATAGTACTCATTCCCATTGACTTGTTAAAACTGTCATTAGAAGTGAAAGGGAAATAACATTCTCCGAATGATGTTGGTTATAGGTTATACTGCTGTAAATGTCTGAATGTGAACATTTAATATTAAAAAGTGTATAACCGCAGACTTGACTCCGAGTACTCGGAGTAAAAACATTTATGGTCTCTGGTTGTACCCTAAAATGATTCAAATGACAGATGCTTAGAATATTACAAGGGTGCAACCTGCAACTAGCATGTGTGTGGTTGTTTTATTTTTGAATCTGCAAAAAATACCCAATTAATTGATTCTAAAAAAAACAAGTACTCGGGAGCACTTGTTTTAATTTGCAGGTTGATATCTTCTTATAATACAGTCCCTCCCGATCCCTCCCGATCCCGAGTTCTCGGGATCGGGAGGGATCGGGAAAGATTGGGAGGGATCGGGATGAGTTTTTCAGCAGACCTAAGTTATCGGGAGAGTTTTCCACCTGATTCTAAAATCATTGCATCAGGATCAAATAGGTCTGAAATCCGTGAACGATTGAATTTATTGTAAATGTCCCTTCATTCATAAGATCTTCACTGATTGATATAGTTTGATTTGTGCATTTAAAGTATTGATTGAAGCAGTGCATTATTATTTTCTTTTCCAATTATATTCCAATTTTTTCCAATTATCCTGCCATTCTTCCATTTATCCAAAATGGAGGGTTTTGTGGTTTTTATTTATTCTTCTGTTTGTGGAAATTTGAAAAAGTATTTAAAATAATAAGAAGGGTTTCTGAGATATTTGGAATAAATAATTTTTGATAAAAGTGATATTTTAACTTAACAATATTTTGTATCCGATATAAGTAACAACCTATTCATTTTAAAGATGATTTATTTAATACTTTACCAATATGACAAATTCGATTAAAGAAAATAGTTCAAATTGGACTAAAAGTGAGGATGATTTATCAAATTTTAACAACAGGAGAAATTTCTTAAGAATTCTAACTAAGGCTGTCTTACCATCCATTGCAATAATTGGGTTGAGTTTAAATATGGAAAGCTGCAAGAAGGGATGTGATGGATGTGAGGCGGCATGTGCAGATGATTGTATTTCTACATGCAAGACTACATGTACGGCAGATTGTTCAAATGACTGTTCTAGTGAATGTAAAGGAACATGCAAGACAACATGTACTGCAGCTTGTTCAAATGATTGCGCAACTGCGTGTAAGAGTACCTGCAAAACTACTTGCGTGGCTACATGTGCAGATGATTGCACAAGCGGATGCAATACTACTTGTACAGCATCCTGTGCCAATGATTGTGTAGGAGGCTGTAAAACTACTTGTAACAGTCAATGCACATCCTGCACTGGAGAGTGTACAACCTCGTGTACTGGAGGGTGCACAACCAATTGTACTGGAGGATGTTCTAATACATGCAATACAACTTGCACTGCTTCAGCCACTGGGTGTGGTAGTTGTAACTTTTCTTGTTACGGCTCTTGTAAAGAGAATTGTGGATATTCATGTTCGTTAAATTGCTCTAGTGGTTGCTCAAAAACATGCACAGGCTCATGTTCAGGCAACTGTGGATTTTCATGTAGTGCTGCTTGCACTAGCACATGTACTGCAACCTGTAAAGGAACATCAAAATCAGTAGGGTCTTGTACTGGTGCATGTTCATATACATGCACAAGTTATTGTGGATATACATGTTTAGCAGCATGTACTGGAAATACAAAATAATTGAATTTATATATTATTTCTAAATGGTTTGTTAAATGCAAGATTTTAAGGAATTAAAAATTGGAAGTTCGAATGAAGTATGGCAAAACGGATTGGCCAAAACCATTACTTTTATTGTTACAGAAGATTGCCAGCTCAGATGTAAATACTGTTATATTGTTGGAAAAAACACATTCAACAGAATGAGTTTTGAAATTGCAAAGGAAGCAATTGATCAAATATTGTTAGATAAGGAATTGTCAAATGAACAAAGCATTATCTGGGATTTTATAGGAGGAGAACCATTTCTGGAAATAGATCTGATTGATCAGATTTGCGATTATATCAAAATAAAAATGTTTGAAATAGATCACGAATGGTTTAATAATTATCGTTTTAGTTTTTCT
>Ga0209724_1000569_pt1 | contig 35401 bp, 32 predicted proteins | sample grotaG_FD_184143 | JGI IMG/M metagenome (GOLD analysis project Ga0209724, IMG submission 184143) | Glacier valley bacterial and archeal communities from Borup Fiord, Nunavut, Canada, to study Microbial Dark Matter (Phase II) -... | ecosystem: Environmental > Aquatic > Freshwater > Ice > Glacier ... | reverse complement strand
GCAACCCCCAGATATAGTGTGTTGTCGTGCTATTCTTCAACGCTTCAAACTGGGCGAAATGCCGCAACCGACCTGCCGCTTCACCACCTGAGCCTCCCGTGAATTTCAATGCAGTTCATGGTGCCAAGGTGAACCTCGCGCCCACCACAGTGTTTGCCAAAGCGCCCACGACATTGGTCACCATGGCCCCCGACCCGCGCACCACAGTTGCTGTGCGCGCTGCGAGGCTCGGCAGAGCAAATTTCCCCCGGCTTTTGAAGCCAACAACAACGTGATCGCGAAAGCGACGAACCGACCTTCGAGAGGGCCAGCCATGCAATCAGTTTCCGCTTCTCCCCAAGCCCCTGCCGCAACCGCCACCATTGCTGCGGCCGGTGCTGCGACCACGCGCCCGGTGCCCGCACCCGGCTCGCCCGCGTCGGTGTACCAGGGCTACCAGATCATCCGGCGCAACGGCGCCGTGGTGTCGTTCGAGCCGAGCAAGATCGCGGTCGCGCTGATGAAGGCTTTCCTTGCGGTGCACGGCACGCAGGGGGCGGCTTCTGCGAGCGTTCGTGAAACCGTCGACGGGCTGACCGAAGCAGTCGTGCGCGCGCTGTTGCGCTCGCGCCCGGGCGGCGGCAGCTTCCACATCGAAGACATTCAAGACGCCGTCGAACTCGGCCTGATGCGCGGCGGCCACCATGAAGTGGCCCGCGCCTACGTGCTCTACCGCGAGCGCCGTTCGCAAGAGCGCTCGAAACAAGGCGCGCCGGTGCAGGTGGTCGAGGCCGGCCTGTCGGTGATGGACCGTGGCCAGCGCGTGCCGCTCGACCTGAACCGCTTGCAGGCACTGATCGAATCCGCCTGCGCCGGCCTGGGCGCCGACGTGCGCGCCGAGCCCATCCTGGCCGAGACGCGCCGCAACTTGTACGACGGCGTGCTGATCGACGAAGTGCACAAGGCGTCGATCCTCGCCGCGCGCACGCTGATCGAGAAAGACCCCGGCTACACGCGCGCCGCCGCGCGCCTGCTGCTGCACACGATCTGCCGCGACATCCTCGGCGAAGAGGTGGTGCACGCCGACATGCAGGCGCGCTATGCCGAGTCCTTCCCCGGTTTCATCAAGCAGGGCGTGAAGGCCGAACTGCTCGACGAGAAGCTCCTGCAGTTCGACCTGGTCAAGCTCGGCGCTGCACTCGACGCCGAACGCGACCTGCAGTTCGACTACCTCGGCCTGCAAACGCTGTACGACCGCTACTTCCTGCACATCGACGAGCAGCGCATCGAGCTGCCGCAGGCCTTCTACATGCGCGTGGCCATGGGCCTGGCGCTGAACGAGGTCGACCGTGAAGCGCGCACGATCGAGTTCTACGAAGTTCTCTCCACCTTCGACTTCATGAGCAGCACGCCCACGCTGTTCAACGCCGGCACGCGCCGCTCGCAATTGTCGAGCTGCTACCTGACGACCGTGGCCGACGACCTGGACGGCATCTACGAAGCGCTGAAAGAGAACGCGCTGCTCAGCAAGTTCGCCGGAGGCCTGGGCAACGACTGGACCAACGTGCGCGCGCTCGGCAGTCACATCAAGGGCACGAACGGCAAGAGCCAGGGCGTGGTGCCGTTCCTCAAGGTCGTGAACGACACGGCCGTGGCCGTCAATCAAGGCGGCAAGCGCAAGGGTGCGGTGTGCGCCTACCTGGAGAGCTGGCACCTCGACATCGAAGAGTTCCTCGAGCTGCGCAAGAACACCGGCGACGACCGCCGCCGCACGCACGACATGAACACCGCGAACTGGATCCCCGACCTGTTCATGAAGCGCGTGATGGAAGGCACCGACTGGACGTTGTTCTCGCCCAGCACCTGCCCCGACCTGCACGACCTGTTCGGTGCGGCCTTCGAGACGGCCTACGTAGCCTACGAAGCGCGCGCCGAGCGCGGCGAGATCAAGCTCTTCAAGAAGACGCCGGCGCGCGACCTGTGGCGCAAGATGCTGTCGATGCTGTTCGAGACCGGCCATCCCTGGATCACCTTCAAGGACGCCTGCAATGTGCGCTCGCCGCAGCAGCACGTGGGCGTGGTGCATTCGAGCAACCTGTGCACCGAGATCACGCTGAACACCAGCGAGACCGAGATCGCGGTGTGCAACCTCGGCTCGATCAACCTCGTGCACCACCTCAAGCGCAACGCGGACGGCACTGTCGTGATCGACCACGACAAGCTCAAGCGCACCATCTCTACCGCGATGCGCATGCTCGACAACGTGATCGACATCAACTACTACGCCGTCAAGAAGGCACGTGACTCGAACCTGCGGCACCGGCCCGTGGGGCTGGGCATCATGGGCTTCCAGGACGCGCTGTACGAACTGGGTGTGCCCTATGCGTCGCAAGCGGCCGTGGAGTTTGCCGACCAGTCGATGGAAGCCGTGTGCTACCAGGCGTACTGGGCCTCGACCGAACTCGCGGCCGAGCGCGGCCGCTACTCCAGCTACAAGGGCTCGCTGTGGGACCGCGGCATTCTGCCGATCGACTCGCTCGACCTGCTCGCGCAAGCGCGCGGTGGCTACGTTGAAGTCGACCGCAGCACCACACTCGACTGGAACCTGCTCCGCGCACGCATCGGCCAGCACGGCATGCGCAACTCGAACTGCGTGGCGATCGCGCCGACCGCAACCATCTCGAACATCATCGGCGTCAGCGCGTCGATCGAGCCGACCTTCGGCAACTTGTCGGTCAAGTCGAACCTGTCGGGCGAGTTCACGGTCGTCAACGAGTACCTCGTGCGCGACCTGAAGAAGCTCGGCCTGTGGGACGACGTGATGCTCATGGACCTCAAGCACTTCGACGGTTCGCTGCGCCGCATCGACCGCGTGCCCGAAGAGCTGAAGTCGCTCTACGCCACCGCGTTCGAGATCGAAACGCAGTGGCTCGTGGAAGCCGCAGCACGCCGCCAGAAGTGGATCGACCAGGCGCAGTCGCTCAACATCTACATGGCCGGCGCGTCGGGCAAGAAGCTCGACGAAACCTACAAGCTCGCATGGCTGCGCGGTCTGAAAACCACCTACTACCTGCGCACGCACTCGGCCACGCAAGCCGAGAAGTCGACGGTGAAGGCGGGCAACATGAACGCGGTGTCGAGTGGTGGCAGCGCGGCACCTGCATCGTCCGCATCGAGCCTCGATGCATCGATGACGCTGAGCTCCGTCGAGCCCGCATCCGACGTGAAGTTCTGTGCGATCGACAACCCCGATTGCGAAGCATGTCAGTGAGCGCGTGGCACAGCGCCTGTTGCCGATGCACAGCAGCAACACGCAACGCGGCTGCATGTCAATAAGTGCTTTGGTTTATCGCACAACACTCTCATAATTCGCAACGCAAAAGGATCCATTCACCATGTTGGTTTGGGAAGAAGAAGTCAAGCACTCGACACGCCATACCGCGAGCCTCGCGCAGCCCTCGCTGTCTGCGCTTAGCAGTGCATCTAGCACTGCACCAGACCTCGCGCGGAACGCCGTGTCAATACCGTCTGCAACCACCGCACCGATCGCTTCATTGACCGCTGCGTCGGCACTCGCATCGGCCGCCGCGCGAGTCACCACACCGCCTTCCACTCAGCGCGTCAAGGCATCTGACAAGCGCATCATCAACGGCCGCACCGACGTCAACCAGCTGGTCCCGTTCAAGTACAAGTGGGCGTGGGAGAAGTACCTCGCCACCTGTGCGAACCACTGGATGCCGCAAGAGGTGAACATGTCGCGCGACATCGCGACCTGGAAAGACCCGAACGGCCTGACCGACGACGAGCGCCGCATCGTCAAGCGCAACCTCGGCTTCTTCGTGACGGCCGACTCACTCGCTGCGAACAACATCGTGCTCGGCACCTACCGCCACATCACCGCACCCGAATGCCGCCAGTTCCTGCTGCGCCAGGCATTCGAGGAAGCGATCCACACGCACGCGTATCAATACATCGTCGAGTCGCTCGGCCTCGACGAGAGCGAGATCTTCAACGCCTACAACGAAGTCAAGTCGATCCGCGACAAAGACGAGTTCCTGCTGCCGTTCATCGGGGCCATCATGGACCCGCACTTCCACACCGGCACGCCCGAGAATGACCAGACGCTGCTCAAGTCGCTAATCGTTTTCGCCTGCCTGATGGAAGGCCTGTTTTTCTATGTCGGCTTCACGCAGATCCTGGCGCTCGGCCGTCAAAACAAGATGACGGGTGCTGCCGAGCAGTACCAGTACATCCTGCGCGACGAGTCGATGCACTGCAACTTCGGCATCGACCTCATCAACCAGATCAAGCTCGAGAACCCGCACCTCTGGACCAACGAGTTCAAGGCCGAGATCCGGGCGTTGTTCCACAAAGCGGTCGAGCTCGAGTACCGCTACGCTGAAGACACCATGCCGCGCGGCGTGCTCGGCATGAACGCGTCCATGTTCAAGGGCTACCTGCGCTACATCGCCAACCGGCGTGCCACACAGATCGGCCTGGAAGAGCAATTCCCGAAAGAGGAGAACCCGTTTCCCTGGATGAGCGAAATGATCGATCTGAAGAAAGAGCGCAACTTCTTCGAGACTCGCGTGATCGAGTATCAAAGCGGCGGCGCGCTGTCTTGGGATTGATGGTGTGGCCACAGCGGCCTTGAAGCAGCTGGGTCCATGAAGAGAGATCAAGATGTGCGGAACGAGACGAACCGGCCCCAGAAGCTGGTCGGCTTGAGCCGCTTCCCCATTCACCGTACCGGTGCGCCCCTCCTGGGCAGACATTGGACGGTGGATAACTGTCGCACCCGAAGCAGCAATGCCGAAGGCTCGGCAGTTCCTTTTGTCCCTTGATCAAGGAGAATGAAAATGGCAACTGCGAAAAAGGCTCCGGCCAAGAAAACCGCTGTCAAGAAAGCCCCGGCCAAGAAGGCGGCGGCAGTCAAGAAGGCCCCCGCCAAGAAGGCGGCAGCGAAGAAGGCTCCAGCGAAGAAGGCTGCTGCGGTGAAGAAGGCTCCGGCCAAGAAGGCGGCAGTCAAGAAGGCTCCGGCCAAGAAGGCGGCAGCGAAGAAGGCCCCGGCCAAGAAAGCCGCTGCTAAAAAGGCTCCGGCCAAGAAGGCAGCAGCAAAGAAGGCCCCCGCTAAAAAGGCGGCCAAAAAGCCTGCCCCCAAGAAGCCTGCCCCGGCTGCGGCTGCTCCCTTACCCGTCGCGAAGACGTCGCTCAGTCCTCAGGCTGCTTGGCCGTTTCCGACGGGCAGCAAGCCCTGATTGTTTGCACGTTCCTCAAAGCGCCCTTCGGGGCGCTTTTTCATTCCGCCAATAGGGCTAATTTGACGGAGCCATATACGGGTGGGTTAGATCGCGAAACGAAGTCCATAGACGATCCTGCAACGCCTCGTATTCCAACCATGCTGCTCGCGCCTCGCCGGAATGAAGTTCCGCCTGTGCCACATCACCAAGTTCGGCGAACACCATTGCCAATCTGCCGTGCGCAAGCGCACGGTCATCACATTGACCATTCGGATCCAAACTATCTCGAGCCTCGACGGCATCGCGACCGGACTCGTCGAGTAGTCCTAGTTTGAGTCGGCACCATGCCCGATCAGCCAATAAATCAGCGCGCAATCGATGCATTCCCTGCGCCAAACTCGTATCAAGATGCGCGTCATAGTGTGCCAGCGCCTCTTCATGGCGACCAGAAGTTGACAGGATTTGGGCAGTGAGAATTGGCACCAGAGAACCCAAGCTAAAGCTACCAATGAGCGAATCAAACTGAGCAATTGACTCGGCATTCATGAGCGCATGACGGGCATCGTCCGATGCGCGTTGGCCTCCAAGGACACCCTTACGCAGATCGAGTGAACGAAGCCAAGCCATGTTGTGCATCAAGGCGCTGACCGTCAGTTCGTCTCCGTCGGATGTGGCGTGGCTTCTGGCGTGTGCATACCAGACCCTTGCTGGAACCATTTGCCCCGCAAAATGCAACGCCTGAGCCATCACCAGGCTTGCACGCCCAAGCGCAGCATGGTGATCGATCGTTGAAAAGTTGAGCGCTTCAACAATGTACCGCTTGGTAGAAGTAATGTCTTGCCGTGAGTAGTCCATATTCGCCAGCCATGCTGCGCTCAAAGCCTGCATGGGCTTCAAGCCAGCTGCTGCACTAAGGGCGTGACAACGCAGGATCTTTCCGCGGGCTGCCGGACTCATGTCACGAAAGTACTCAGTCAACCCCTCAGCCAAATGCACCCAGACACTCACCTCGATCTGCGGACGTTGACCGTATTGTTGGTGCAACTGGTCGACCACCTCTTGCGCTTCTGCGATGCGGCCGGTTCGGGCCAGGTAGCAGGCGCGTTCGGCGCGTTTGCAGTCGGCCTCGACCGCGTTGCGGGCGCTGGCGATCTCGGCGTCCAACCGCGTCAGCAGGCGCGATGGCTTCACGGGGCGGTCAAGCATTGCAAGGCCTCCTTGTAGCGAGCCGCAGTCAAAGCCACCACATTCGCCGGCAATGCAGGCGCGGGTGCGCGCTTGTTCCACGGCCGGCCCGCGACCACCGCCTGTTCGAGCCAGTCGCGCACGAACTGCTTGTCGTAGCTCGGCGGGTTGCTACCACTCGCGTAGCCGCCCACGGGCCAGTAGCGCGACGAGTCCGGCGTGAGCACTTCGTCCATCAGCGTCAGCGTGCCGTTGGCATCGAGACCGAACTCGAACTTGGTGTCGGCGATGATGAGGCCCTTGGTAAGCGCGATAGCCGCCGCAGCCGTGTAGAGCTGGATCGAGACCCTGCGCACCTGCTCGGCGTGGGCCTCGCCGATGATCGCCACCATGCGCGCGAAATCGATGTTCTCGTCGTGGTCGCCCATCTCGGCCTTGGTGGCGGGCGTAAAGATGGGTTCGGGCAGGCGGCTGGCGTTTTGAAGCCCGCCCGGCAGGTGCACACCGCACACCGACTGCGACTGCTCGTATTCCTTCCACCCGCTGCCAGCCAGGTAACCCCGAACGACGGCCTCCACGGGCAGCGGCTTCAAGCGCTTGACCAGCATCGAGCGGCCGCGCACCTGATCGCGCTCATCCGGGCTGACCACACTCAGCGGGTCGTCGCCAGTCAAGTGGTTCGGCACGATGTGGCCCAGCTTCGCGAACCACCACAGCGCCATCTGCGTGAGCAGTTCGCCCTTGCCGGGAATGGGCTCGCCCAGCACCACGTCGAACGCACTCAACCGGTCCGTCGCGACCATCAACAACCGGTCTTCGCCGACAGCGTAGTTGTCGCGCACCTTGCCGTGAGCCAGAAGGGGCAGCGACGTGATGGAGGTGGTCAGCAGCGCGGCGGTCATGGCGTCTTTCAGTGCAACGGTTGCGGCGATTGTAGGGAGCCGCACCCGTGAAAAACCCGGCAGCGGCCGGGTTCGCACATGCGCCGCGCCGGGTTCAGGCGACCGTCTGCGCGAGTTCGCCTTGAGCGTAGCGCGCGGCCACCTGCACCAGCGTTTGCGCCTTGATCTTGCCCGCCTGGCCTTCGCAGCCGAACTCGACATAGCGTTGGCGGCAGATCTGCTTGGCGGCTTCGCGCGCCGGCTTCAGGTAGTCGCGCGGGTCGAACTTGTCGGGGTTCTGGGCCATGTATTTTCGGATGGCGGCCGTCATGGCCAGGCGCACGTCGGTGTCGATGTTGATCTTGCGCACGCCGAACTTGATCGCCTCCTGGATCTCGGACACCGGCACGCCGTAGGTCTCTTTCATGTCACCGCCGAACTCGCGAATCACCGCCAGCAAGTCCTGCGGCACGCTGCTGGACCCGTGCATCACGAGGTGCGTGTTCGGAATGCGCTTGTGGATTTCCTTGATGCGGCCGATCGCGAGGATGTCGCCGGTCGGCTTCCGGGTGAACTTGTACGCACCGTGGCTGGTGCCGATGGCGATGGCCAGTGCATCGAGCTGGGTGCGCTTGACGAACTCGGCGGCCTCTTCCGGGTCGGTGAGCAACTGATCCATTGTCATGGTGGACTCGGTGCCGTGGCCGTCTTCCTTGTCACCCTTCATGGTTTCGAGCGAGCCGAGGCACCCCAGTTCGCCTTCGACGGTGACGCCGAGCAGGTGCGCCATGTCGACCACCTTGCGCGTGACCTCGACGTTGTAGTCGAAGCTCGCGATGGTCTTGCCATCGGCTTCCAGCGAGCCGTCCATCATCACCGAGCTGAAGCCCAGGCCGATGGCGCCCTTGCACACGTCGGGGCTCTGTCCGTGGTCCTGGTGCATGACCAGCGGGATGTGCGGCCAGCTCTCGACCGCAGCCTGGATCAGGTGCTTGATGAAGGGCTCGCCGGCGTACTTGCGGGCGCCGGCGCTGGCCTGCAGGATGACGGGTGCGCCGACCTCATCGGCCGCTGTCATCACCGCCTGAACCTGCTCCAGGTTGTTCACGTTGAAGGCCGGAATGCCATAGCCGTTTTCAGCGGCGTGGTCGAGGAGCTGGCGCATCGAAACGAGTGGCATGGCAGTGTCCTGGTGAGGTGAAAAGCGGGGCGTGAAACCGTGCGGTAACCACAGGAATTGTACCGAGCAGCCTGCACCGATCATGCGCGGCGGGCGTGCCAACTGCACGACAACTAGCCGACGCGCTCGGCCGTGTAGCCCTGCTCGCGCATGGCCGTCAAGATGGCCTCGATGTGCACGACACCGCGCGTTTGCACCACCACCTCGATCTGCGCACGTTCGACCGACAGCGACGAGAACGCGCGCTGGTGCTGCACCTCGTCGATGTTGGCGCCAAGCTGGCCGAGGAGCGTGGCCACGTTGGCCAGTGCACCGGGCACGTCACGCACATCGAGCCGCAGCCGGGCGAGACGGCCCGACTTGACCATGCCGCGCTCGATGATCTCGGCCAGCACCAAGGGCTCGATGTTGCCGCCGCACAGGATCAGGCCGACGCGCTTTCCCTTGAATCGCTCGGCATGTTTCATCAGCGCCGCCAGGCCTGCGGCGCCCGCACCCTCGACGACCGTCTTCTCGATCTCCAGCAGCATCAATATCGCCTGCTCGATGTCGTCCTCGCTGACGAGCAAAACATCGTCCACCAGCTCGCGGATCACGGGCAACGTCAGTTCGCCGGGCGACTTGACGGCAATGCCGTCAGCGATGGTGGCCTGCGCAGTGGCGCGTTCGCCGCCGTGCACGGCGTTCCATGCGGCGGGAAAGCGCTCGGTCTGTACACCGATCACCTCGATCCCCGGCCGCGACGCCTTCGCGGCGGTGGCCACGCCCGAGATCAAGCCGCCACCGCCGACGGCCACGACCAGCGTGTCGATGCTCGGTTGCTGCGCGAGCATCTCCAGGCCGATGGTGCCTTGGCCTGCCATCACGGCCAGGTCGTCGTAAGGGTGCACGAGTGTCAGGCCGCGCTCGCGAGCGAGCTGCATGCCATGGGTGCGCGCGTCGTCGAAGGTGTCGCCCTCCAGCACCACGGTGGCGCCGAAGCCGCGTGTGCGCTCCACCTTCACGGCCGGTGCGAAGCGCGGCATCACGATGGTCGCCGGTATGCCCATGCGCTGCGCGTGGTACGCAACGCCTTGCGCATGGTTGCCGGCCGACACCGCCAGCACGCCGGCCGCGCGTTCTTCCGCCGTCAACTGCGCCATCTTGTTCAGTGCGCCGCGCTCCTTGAACGACGCCGTGAACTGCAGGTTCTCGAACTTCAAGAACACCTCGCAACCGAGCAGGGCCGACAGCGTGCGCGACGGCATGCACGGCGTGTCGACCACCTCGCCGCGAAGCCGCACCGCCGCAGCCTCGATGTCGCGGAGCGTGAGTCGTTCAGTCATCGGTGCATTGTGATTCGTCGAAGCGGCTCGGGCCAGCGCCGGGCCGCCCCAAGCGGCCGAGCACCCCAAGGGCCACGAAGGGGCCCCTGCGTGGCCCTTGGGAGTGGCCGCAGTACGCTGCGGCCAGGGGCTCACATCACGCGGCAGACCTTCAGCATGTTGGTGCCGCCGGGGTGGCCCATCGGCTCGCCGCAGGTGATGGCGTAGGTATCGCCTACCTTCAACACGCCGCTTTCCACCAGTAATAGCTCGGCCTTGGCGAGCGCCTCGTCGCGGTCGGTGAAGTTGGGCATCAGCATCGGCGTGACATTGCGGTACAGCGTCATGCGGCGCTGGCTGCGCACCTGCGAGGTCAGGCCGTAGATCGGCACGTGGATGCGGTGCCGGCTCATCCACAGCGCGGTCGAGCCCGACTCGGTCAGCGCAAGGATCGCCTTGCAGCCCAGGTGGTAGGCCGTAAACAGCGCGCCCATCGCGATCGACTGGTCGATGCGTGCGAAGGTCTTGTTCGTGAACGTGGCGTCGAGCGCGATCTCTTCCGCGCCCTCGGCCTCGACGCAGATGCTGGCCATCATCTCGATGGTCTCGACGGGGTATTTGCCGGCCGCCGTCTCGGCGCTGAGCATCACCGCATCGGTGCCGTCGAGCACGGCGTTGGCCACGTCGCTCACTTCGGCGCGCGTGGGCACCGGGTTCACGATCATCGACTCCATCATCTGCGTCGCGGTGATGACCACGCGGTCCATCTCGCGCGCCATCTTGATCATGCGTTTCTGCAGCGCCGGCACGGCCGCGTTGCCGACCTCGACCGCCAGGTCGCCGCGCGCCACCATGATGCCGTCGCTCGCCTTGAGGATCTGGTCGAGCACGGGGATGGCTTCGCTGCGTTCGATCTTCGCGATCATCTGCGGCTTGTGGCGCCACGGCTCGCCGGCCACGTTGGCGAGCTGGCGCGCCATTTCCATGTCGGTCGCGGTCTTCGGGAAGCTCACCGCGAGGTACTCGCACTGGAAGCTCATCGCGGTCTTGATGTCCTCCATGTCCTTGGCGGTGAGCGCCGGTGCGGTCAGGCCGCCGCCGGCCTTGTTGATGCCTTTGTTGTTGGACAACTCGCCGCCCACCACCACGGTGGTGCGCACTTCTTCACCACGCACCGCATCGACCACCAGCTTCAGCAGCCCGTCGTTGAGCAGCAGGATGTCGCCCGCCTTCACATCGCGCGGCAGCTCCTTGTAGTCGAGGCCGACGCGCTCGTTCGTGCCGAGTTCGGTGGTGGCACCGTCAAGCACGAACTTCTGGCCCGGCTCCAGCATCGTCTTGTCGCCGACGAACTTGCCGACGCGGATCTTCGGGCCCTGCAGGTCGGCCATGATGGCAACCTCTTTGCCGCAGCGCTTGGCGATCTCGCGCACGAGCGTGGCGCGGTCGATGTGGTCCTGCGCTTTCCCGTGCGAGAAGTTCATGCGCACCACATCCACGCCGGCGCGGATCATGCGCTCCAGCACTTCGGGCGAGCTCGACGCGGGGCCGAGGGTGGCAACGATCTTGGTGGCGCGGCGCATGGCAGTCTCCGGATGTTGTTGTGTTGTCGCTGTGATGGTGCGGCCGCTCAGCCGGCAACGCGGCGAGCCAGTATCTCGAACGCCGGCAGCGTCTTGCCCTCCAGCACTTCGAGGAACGCGCCGCCGCCGGTGGAGATGTAGCCCACGTCCTTCTCGATGCCGTACTTGGCAATCGCCGCCAGCGTGTCGCCGCCGCCGGCGATGCTGAACGCGCTTGAGGCAGCAATGGCGCGGGCGATGGTCTCGGTGCCGTGCGCGAACGCATCGAACTCGAACACGCCGACCGGGCCGTTCCAGACAATGGTGCCCGCCTTCATCAGCTGGTCGGCGAGCATCTTCGCGGTCTGCGGGCCGATGTCGAGGATCAGGTCGTCGGCCGCGACATCGGCTGCGGCCTTCACGGTCGCGACGGCGTCGGCCTTGAACTCCTTCGCGGTCACCACGTCGGTCGGAATTGGTACCGCTGCACCGCGCGCCTGCATCGCTGCGATCACGGCCCTTGCATCGTCCAGCAGGCTCGCCTCGGCCAAGCTCTTGCCGATGGGCAGGCCGGCCGCCAGCATGAAGGTGTTGGCAATGCCACCCCCGACGATGAGCTGATCGACGTTCTTCGCGAGTGCTTGCAGGATGGTCAGCTTGCTCGATACCTTGCTGCCCGCCACGATGGCCACGAGCGGGCGCTTCGGGTTGGCCAGCGCCTTTTGGATGGCGTCGATCTCGGCCGCGAGCAGCGGGCCGGCGCAGGCGATCGGCGCGTACTGCGCAATGCCGTAGGTCGAGGCCTCGGCGCGGTGCGCGGTGCCGAACGCATCGTGCACGAAGATGTCGCACAGAGCCGCCATCTTGCGCGACAAGGCCTCGTCGTTCTTTTTCTCGCCGACGTTGACGCGGCAGTTCTCGAGCAGCACCACCTGGCCCGGCGCCACAGTCACACCGTCGACCCAGTTCGAGCGCAGCGGCACCGGCACGCCCAGCAGTTCGCTCATGCGCTGGGCGACCGGCGCCAGCGAATCTTCGAGCTTGAACGCGCCCTCGGTCGGGCGGCCGAGGTGCGAGGTGACCATCACGGCAGCGCCTGCGTCGAGCGCCATGCGGATGCACGGCATCGACGCGCGGATGCGCGTGTCTTCGGTGATGTGGCCGGCCGAATCGAACGGCACGTTCAGGTCGGCACGGATGAACACGCGCTGGCCCTTGGCGCGGCCTTGCGCGACCAGGTCTTCGAATCGGAGGACGTTCATGGCGAAGTGCAAAGGCAAAGTGCGGACGCGCGATTCTAGGAGCGCACCGCCGCACTGCGGAACCAGACGGTTACGTGGCCGGTTCTTCGCCGAGCATGGGCGCCGCTCAGGAGTCGTGGCCCTTGGCCGCACGCGCGGCGGGCTTGCCAGGCTCGGCGGCCTTGCCGGGCCGCTTGGCGCGCGCGGGCGGCTCGGCAGGCTCGGCGGGCGCTGCGTCAGCCTCGTCGGCGGGCTTGGCACCGGCCAGTTGTGTGGCCACGCCTTGCGGCGCCACCGGCTCGATCTTGTTTTCGCGCATGTAGTCGTTCATGTCGCGCCAGCCGGCGAAGACCGAGGCCTTGTCGGCCTTCTTGTTGAGGGCGTAACAGTCTTCGATGGCGCGCGCCGCATGGCGGCAGGCGCCGCCCACGGCCTTGCCTTCGGCCTCGCGCGCGGCGGCCACTTTCTCGGGCGATTCGATGCCCAACGCGCCGGTCAACGCATCGCAGCCGGTCAGCAGCAGGGCGGCGAAGGCAGCAGCGACGAGCGCGGTACGAGGCATGGCGGTCAAGGGTCCGGTGGGGGCGTTCTGCATCCTTATCGACGCGACAGGTCCGAACTTGAATGCGTTGCGCGCGGAGGCTGGCCTGCGATCAGTTGGCCCCCATCGCCAGCAAGCGCTCGACCCGCTCCTCGACCGCCGGGTGGGTTGAGAACAGCCCGCGCAGCCCGCCGGCCGAGAGCGGGTTCACGATCATCATCTGAGCCGTCTCGGGGTGCGCTTCGGCGGGCGGCAACAGCGTGCCCTGAGCGACTTGGTGGATCTTTTGCAGCGCACTCGCCAGGGCCCGCGGGTCACCCGAGATGGCCGCGCCACCGCGGTCGGCTTCGAATTCGCGCGCGCGGCTGATCGCCATCTGGATCAGGCTGGCCGCCAGCGGTGCGAGCAGCATGACGAGCAGGCCGACGATGGGGTTGGTCGAGCGGCCCTCGCTGTTGCGGCCGCCGAAGAACATCGCAAAGTTGGCAAGCATCGAGATCGCGCCGGCCATGGTGGCGCTGACGGTGCTGATGAGAATGTCGCGGTGCTTCACGTGGGCCAGCTCGTGCGCCATCACGCCGCGCAGTTCACGCTCCGACAACACGCGCAGGATCCCGGTGGTCGCGGCCACGGCGGCGTGCTCGGGGTTGCGGCCGGTGGCGAAGGCGTTCGGCGCGTCTTCGTTGATTAGGTACACGCGCGGCATCGGCAGCTGCGCGCGCTCGGCAAGCTCGCGCACCATGCGATAGAACTGCGGCGCCGAGGTCTCGTCGACCTCTTGCGCGTTGTACATCTTCAGCACCAGAGTGTCGGAAAACCAGTAGCTGAAAAAGTTCATGCCGAGCGCCACGACGAGCGCGAGCATCATCCCCTGGCGGCCGCCGAGCACCGAGCCGATGGCCATGAACAGCGCGGTGATCGCGGCCATCAGCACTGCGGTCTTCATCAGGTTGAACATGGGCTGGCTTCCTTGTCGGGTTTCACAACTTGCAGAAGATGCGGGCACCGCGCCCGGCTTCAATGCGCGCTCTCGGCACGTTCTCAGTGGTACGCATCGAAGCGCATGCCCGCCACCAGCGGCTTGCCCTGCAGGAAGGCGGCTGCAGGCAGGCGCTTGCCGCCGGCGCGCTGCAGTTCGCACAAATTCAGCGCGCCTTCGCCACACGCCACGACCACGCCGCCTTCGCCGGCCGACAGCACCTCGCCGGCCGCACCGTGGCCGGCGGCGGGGTTCGCGCGCCAGCACTTGACCGTCTCGCCGGCAAGCGTGGTGCTGGCACCCGGGAACGGGTCGAACGCGCGGATTCGCCGCTCGATCACACTGGCTGCGAGCGCCCAGTCGATGGCCGCTTCGGCCTTGTCGACCTTGTGCGCATACGTCACCCCCTCGGTCGGTTGCGCTGTGGCCACGAGCCCGCCGAACGCCGCGAGCTCGAGCGCCTCGACGATCAGCCGCCCACCGAGCGCGGCCAGGCGGTCGTGCAGGCTCGCGGTGGTCTCGTCGGGCGCCAGCGTGATGGCCTCGACGAGCAGCATGTCGCCGGTGTCGAGGCCGGCGTCCATCTGCATCACGGTGATGCCGGCGCGCGCATCGCCGGCTTCGACCGCCCGGTGAATCGGCGCGGCCCCGCGCCAGCGCGGCAGCAGTGACGCGTGGATGTTCAGGCAGCCCAGGCGCGGGATAGTCAGCACCCACGGCGGCAGGATGAGGCCGTAGGCGGCCACCACCATCACGTCGGCCCGCGCGGTGTGCAGCGCGTCGCGCGCAGCTTCTGCGTCACCCGGAAACTTGCCGTCGAGCCGCAGGCTGCGCGGCTGCGCCACGGGAATGCCGTGGTCGAGCGCGAAGGTCTTGACTGCCGACGCGTGCAGCTTCATGCCGCGGCCGGCAGGGCGATCCGGCTGCGTGAGCACGAGCGGGATGTCGAACCCGGCCGCGTGCAACCGCGCGAGCGCCACCTGGGCGAATTCCGGCGTGCCGGCGAAAACGACTCTCACAGGGCGCGGCCTGGCAGGATGCAGTTCACTCAACCGCGCTCGTCGTCACGCGTCTTCTTCAGCATCTTGGTCTTGATGCGATCGCGCTTGAGCTGGCTCAGGTACTCGACGAAAACCTTGCCCACCAGGTGGTCCATCTCGTGCTGCACGCACACCGCCAGCAGGCCTTCGGCTTCGAACTCCTGCACCTGGCCGTCGCGGTCGAGCGAACGCACCGTCACGCGGGCGTGGCGCTGCACCTTGTCATAGATGGCCGGCACCGACAGGCAGCCTTCGTCGGCGAAGGTGGTCTCGTCGCTGCGCGCGGTGAGCTCGGGGTTGATGAGCACACGCGGGTCGTCGCGGGTGTCGGACGTGTCCATCACGATCACACGTTCGTGCACGTCGACCTGCGTGGCAGCCAGGCCCACGCCGTCGGCTGCGTACATGCTTTCCAGCATGTTGGCGACGAGCGTGCGGATGCGCAGGTCGACCTGCGCAACGGGTTTCGCCACGGTATGCAGGCGCGGGTCGGGGTAGCGAAGGATGTTGAGCTTGGCCATGTTTTGTAACGGGATTTTGCCGCAGCCCGCCGACCCACTGGCTGTGGGACAGCCGCAACGTGCGGGTATGTGACAGGCCTCACGCGGCATTGCTTGCGAGGCAACTTTCGTTGCGATATCAATGCTTTAGGGGCAGAATCTGTGAAATTGATTGAAGATTTTCGCCGATCTGCGCCGAGCTTGGCGCGGCGCGCAGAGTCACCCTTCGACAAGGCGCCTTCAAGGCCACGCTTCCTGAGCCATGCGCAAAGAGAGTTGCGCAAAAAGAGTTGCCCACAGAGAGATGCCCACATGACCCGTCGAACCCGAACCTTCTGCGGCATCCACCGCGTCAGGGGCCTGGCCTGCATGACGTACGCGGGGGCAGCGATGGCCACCGCGCTTGCCGCTCTGGCAGTGCAAGACACCCATGCGGCAGACTTCCCCATCACCGGCCAGCAACGCAGCACCGCCCAGCAGGTTGCGCAAACGGGCGTGCCGTTGTCGGAGCTGGCGCCGAACGCGCCCGACTCCTACACCGTCAAGACACGCGACACGCTCTGGGACATCTCGAAGCTCTTCCTGAAGAGCCCGTGGCGCTGGCCCGAGCTGTGGGGCATGAACCTCGACCAGATCCGCAACCCCCACTTGATCTACCCCGGCCAGATGCTGTACCTGGACAAGACCGGTGGCCGCGCGCGCCTGCGCATGGGCCAGGCTGTCAATGCGCCCGGCATGACGAAGCTGTCGCCTCGCGTGCGCTCCACGGACCTGGGCGATGGCGCGCTGGCGTCGATCCCGTTCCACCTGATCGAACCGTTCCTGAATGAAGCGATCATCTTCCAGGGCAACGAACTCGACGCCGCACCACGCATCGTGGGAACACAGGAAGGCCGCGCTATTCTCGGCCGTGGCGACACCGCCTACGTGCGTGGCGAGTTGACCAACGCCCGCGACTACCGCATCTTCCGTGAGGCAAAGGCCTTGCGCGACCCCACCACCAAGGAAGTGCTGGGCTACGAAGGCGCCTACGTCGGCGCAGCCGAATACACCCGCCAGGGTGGCACGCGAATCGACGCGAGCGGCAAGTCTGAAGTGATCCCGGCGACCTTCGTTGTCACGGCCATCCGCCAGGAAGCCGGCGTAGGTGACCGCCTGGCCCTGGTGCCTGCGCGCGAGTTCACCAACTACGCGCCACATGCACCGCAAGGCGCGATGAACGGCCAGGTCGCCGCTCTTTATGGCGACGCGCTGACCGCCGGCCAGAACCAGATCGTGACGCTGAACCGCGGCTCGGCCGATGGAATGGAACGCGGTCATGTGCTGGCGCTGCTGCACGACGGCGAACGCATCATCGACAAGACCGACCCGAAGCGACCCACCATCAAGCTGCCCGACGAGCGCCACGGCGTGCTCTTCGTCTTCCGTGTGTTCGACCGCATGTCGTATGCGTTGATCCTGTCGGCACAGATTCCGGTGAAGCCGGGCGATCGGTTCACGCAGCCTTGACGCAAGAGCGCACCGCATCCCGCCCTACTTGACGCGCGCCGCGTGACCGACCCCGAAGACCTCGGCGCTTGGCTGCGCCTGGTCGAAACGAAGCCCGTCGGCCGCGAACCCATCCGGCGCTTGCTGGCAGCCTTCGGTTCACCTCAGGCAGTGTTCGCCGCCTCGACGAGCGCGCGGCGCGAGGTCGTTGGCGCAGTACCGGCAGCGGCATTGGCAGTGGCTTCCGACGAGCTCGACAGATTGGTGACAACCACTTTGGCGTGGCTGGCCGCCGACGCCCCAGAGGCACGAGCGATCATCCCGCTCGGTGACACGCGCTACCCACGCGCATTGCTCGATTCCGCAGACCCGCCGCTGCTGCTGTATGCGCAAGGCCGCGTCGACCTGTTGCAGACGCGCGCGATCGCCATCGTCGGCAGCCGCAACCCCACGCCGCAAGGCACCGACAACGCTCGCGCCTTCGCAGCCCACCTGAGCGCGGCGGGCTTCACCATCGTGTCGGGCCTCGCCCTCGGCATCGACGGTGCAGCCCACGATGGCGGCCTGACCGGCCAAGGCAGCACTGTGGCCGTGGTCGGTACGGGGCTGGACCGCGTCTACCCCCGGCGCCACCTCAAGCTTGCGCACCGCATTGCCGCGGACGGCGTGATCATGAGCGAACTGCCGCTCGGCACACCGCCGCTGCCGCCGCACTTCCCGTCACGCAACCGGATCATCGCTGGGTTGTCGCAGGGCACGCTGGTGGTCGAGGCTGCCCTGAAGTCGGGCTCGCTCGGCACCGCGCGGCTGGCAAGTGAGGCGGGCCGCGAGGTGTTCGCGATCCCGGGGTCGATTCACTCGCCGCAGTCGCGTGGCTGCCATGCGCTGATCCGCCAGGGTGCGAAGCTGGTCGAGACCGCGCAAGACATTCTCGAAGAGCTGCAACCGGCCCGCGCCACCCTCGCGTCGTCGGCGGCGCCAAACACAACGCAGCCTGCCGATGAACCCCTGCTTGCCGCGCTCGGGTTCGACCCGGTCACGCTCGATGCGCTGTGCGCCCGAACCGGCTGGGCCGCCGCCGAACTGAGCGTGCGCCTGTTCGACCTGGAGCTGGATGGCCGCGTCGCGCGGCTGCCCGGCCAGCTGTTCCAGCGCACGCCTCGCGCGTAGGCACAGGCAGTTTTCAACGCCTGTCGACGAGCCAGTGGCCACGACCCCTGGGGTATAGTCTTTGTATGTTCGATGTGCTCGTGTACCTGTACGAAAACTACTGGCGACCCGACGCCTGCCCCGACCACGACCAGCTGATGCGCAAGCTCTCGTCGGTCGGTTTCGAGTCGGACGAGATCCAGGAAGCGCTGTCGTGGCTGGACGGTGTGGCCCCTGCCGCACAGTCGTATGTGGGCGAGCAGGGTGCGCAGAGCATGCGCGTGTATTCGCCTGCCGAGCAGGAACACCTCGGCGAAGACTCGATCAGCTTCATCAGCTTCCTGGAATCGGCCGGCGTGCTGCCACCGCCGATGCGCGAAATGGTGATCGACCGCGCCAGCGCAATCGCGGGCGGCCCGCTCGATCTGGAAGACCTCAAGATCATCGTTTTGATGGTCTTCTGGAGCCTGGGCGAGGAGCCGGATGCGCTGATCCTCGATGAACTGTTCGTCGACGCCGAAGACCGCCTGATTCATTGAACAAACAGGACGGCGGCTGAAGCCGCGATGGGTGGCACGGCACAAGCCGCACCCGGCGCGCTCAGTTCAATAGGCGGCTCGGGTCGCCATCGAGCTTGGCCATCGCGCTGCGCGTGGCGCGCACCGTCAACGATTCTTCCTGCGCCGGCACCAGCAAGCCCGCCTGCAGGAAGGCGGCGAGCCGGTTCTGCTGGAACAGCACGCCGCGCCCTTGCGGTGACACGAACAGCGTGAGCTGGCGGCGCATGCCGTGCCAGGCCAGTTGCACGGCCTCGTTGCGGCTGCGGTAGTCGAGCATGTACCAGGTGCCGACTTGCAGTTCACGCGCCCACGAAATCATGGCTGGCGTGGGCATCGAGCCGCCTTCGCCGACCACTTCGAGTTCGGAGCTTTCGTGGCCCGACAGGTCGTGGATCATCGACTCGTCGATCTCCAGGTCGGCCGAATCGGGAAGCAGCTCTTCGAGCGTTTCAAGGCGCCCCATCAACTCTTCGAGCCGTTCGTGCGGAATGGCCGCCGCCTTCGCCGTGAAGGCGGCGGCCAGCGAGTTGTTCAGGCGCTGGATGTGCTCGTCCTGTTTCTCGGCAGCCACCCCGGCGTGGTCCATGCCGTCGCGCAGCGTCTTGAGCAGCGGCGGCAGCCGGCGGATGACCTCGGCGCGCTCTTCGCGCGACACCTTCGCACTCGCCGACCAGATCAGGTCGGCGGCCGCGCGCTTCATCTCTTTCGTGGCATCGCTATGGTTGCCCGACTTCACCGCGGCCATGGCCAGAACGTCGGCCCACACATGGAACAGGAACTCTCGCACGCCTTCTTGTACCGGCACCTCGTTGAGCATCTTGCGCAACTCGATCGTGTACTGGATCGCGAGTGTTTCGCGCTGCTCGACCTGCTGTGCCAGAGACACGCCCTTGCGCGAGGCCTCGTTCTCGTTCTTGAAATAGTGCTCGAGGAACTTCTCGAATTCGACCAGTACGGTCTGGAACACGCGGCGGCCGGTGTCGGGGTAGGCCTCGACGACCTGCACCACGCGCTTGATCTCCTTTTGAAGGATGTCGCCGATGGCCTTGCTGGTGGCGTCGAAGCCCATCACGCAGGCGCCCATGCGGTCGATCAGGCGGCGCGCCGGGTGGTCGACGGTCGCGAAGAAATCAGGTTCGCTCACCGCCACGCGCAGCACCGGCATCTGCAGCCGCGCGAACCACACGCGTACCGCTGAAGGAATGCGCTCTTCGGTCAGGATGCTCTGGAAAAGCAAGGCCACGATCTCGATGGTGGCGCGCTCCACCGGCGTGCTCGCCGCCTGCTTGAGCGCCCGCTTGCGCTCGTTCAGCTCTTCGAGCAGCGCCGGCGTGCTGACCACACCGGCCACCGTGCTGCGCCCTGCCCCGCCCGACAGACGCCGCGCGATGCCCTGCTGGGCATCGGCAATGGCGACCTTCAGGCGCGGCGATGCCGCAACCGGCGAAGAGGCGGTGACAGCAAAGTCGGGCAGTTGCCGCCCGATCAGGCGGTTCAGCCGGCCGAGCACGGCCTCGGCGTGGTCGATGCCGCGCGACAGGCCGGCCGCACGCGTCATCAGCCGGGTTTCTTCGCCAACTTCGGACCGGCCACCGCCCATCGAAGCGCCGCCGCCGGAACCGGATGAAGCGTGGCCCGTGTGACCCCCACTGTTGCCGAACCCGCGCGCGCTGCTCAACCGCGAGCGGCGAATGAACGGCCGCAGGTCGACCTCGGGAAGCACCTGGCGTTCGAGCAGGAAGCGGTTCGTCTCGTGGTAACCCTCTTCGGCGAAGTGCGAGAACTCTTCGTGAAGAACGGTCTGCAACATGCGCCAGACGTCTTGCGTCAGGCCCGACGCAAGCCATGACGAACTGACGATGCGCGCCAGCACGTGCGGGCGCAGGATGTCGTTGTTGTCGAGCTCGTCGCGCCCTTCGAGCACGTTCATGCGCGAGCGCAGGTCGGTGAACTCCCAGGACGAACGGTCCATCATGGCCAGCGCCAGATGCGAGCTGAGGATCTCGTGCTCGATGGTGTCGTCGTCGACGAGGCTGAGCTTGGTCTGGCGGTCGAGCGACGTGCTCAGGTCACCCGAACGGGACAGCGGCACCATGCCTGTTTGCTGCGCACCGCGCAACATGGTGATCATGCCGCGCAACCACAGCGGAGCGGCCTTCTTCAGGTCGGGCACCACCTCGCGGCGGCGCATCGCGACCACCGGCTCGACCACCTGGCTCATCAGGATCCGGGTGCCCTGATCGACCGCCTGCACGACCAGCGGCAAGCCGGAGAGGAGGCCGTCCACGTACGACCGCCTTGCCTTCTGGGCCAGCGCCGTCGGGTTGGCAGGGGTCGGCATGGGATGGGTGGTGTACGGCCGTGAAAAATCTCCGTTTGGACTCTACACCACCGCTCCTGCGTTCGGATCGTCCGGGTCGGTTTCCTTGGGCGCCGCCTTCACCAGGTCTTCGCGCTTCACACCCAGCCACATGGCAATGGCCGCGGCCACGAACACCGACGAGTAGATGCCGAACAGGATGCCGATGGTCAGCGCAATGGCGAAGCCGTGCAACGTTGGGCCGCCGAAGATCAGCATCGACAGCACCATCATCTGCGTCGAGCCGTGGGTGATGATGGTGCGGCTCATCGTGCTGGTGATCGCGTGATCGATCACCTGTTCGGTGTTGAGCTTGCGGAAGCGCCGGAAGGCCTCGCGGATCCGGTCGAAGATCACCACCGATTCGTTCACGGAGTAGCCCAGCACCGCAAGAACGGCGGCAAGTACGGTGAGGTTGAACTCCCACTGAAAGAACGCGAAGAAGCCGAGAATGATGATCACGTCGTGCAGGTTCGCGATGATCGCCGCGACGGCGAACTTCCACTCGAAGCGGATCGCGAGGTAGACCATGATGCCGATGATGACGAAGGCCAGCGCCTTCGCGCCGTCGATGGCGAGTTCACGCCCGACCTGCGGGCCGACGAACTCGACCTGCTGCAGCTTCACCGGCTCGGCCGCGCCGGCCGTGCTGGCGGAGCACACCGGGCGCGACGCCACCTCGCCCTTGTCGCTCGTCACTTCCTTCGTACTGACGCTGCCGGCCTCGGCCTTGCACAGCGCGTCGAACACGCGCGCCACCACGTCGGCCTGCTTCAGGTCAGGGCGCAGCGGCAGGCGGATGATCACATCGCGCGAGCTGCCGAAGTTCTGCGCCTGCACCTCGCCCAGGTCGAGCTTCTCGACGGTGCTGCGAACCTTCTCGACATCGGCCGTCTGCGCGTAGGCCGTCTGCATGACGATGCCGCCGGTGAACTCGATCGAGAAGTGCAGGCCGCGCGTGGCGAGGAAGAACACCGCGAGCAAGAACGTGAGCGCCGAGATGATGTTGAACACCAGCGCATGCCGCATGAACGGAATGTCGCGGCGAATGCGGAAGAACTCCATGGTTTGTCCTTGATGTTCTTGTATGGGATCAGGTGTTCGCCGGCACGTCGGCGCCGGTGCCTTGCGGCCGCCACACCTGTCCGATGGACACACCCTTGAGCTTCTTCTGGCGCCCGTACCACAGGTTGACGAGGCCGCGCGAGAACACCACCGACGAGAACATCGAGGTCAGGATGCCCAGGCAATGCACGACCGCAAAGCCGCGAATCGGGCCTGAGCCGAATGCCAGCAGCGCCAGACCTGCGATCAGCGTGGTCACGTTCGAGTCGAGAATGGTCGCGAACGCGCGCTCGTAGCCGGTGTGGATGGCGACCTGCGGTGATGCGCCACCGCGCAGCTCTTCGCGCACGCGCTCGTTGATCAGCACGTTCGAGTCGATCGCCATGCCCAGCGTCAGCGCAATCGCGGCGATGCCCGGCAACGACAGCGTCGCCTGCAACATGGACAGCACCGCCAGCAGCAGCAGCAGGTTGAAGGCGAGTGCCAGCGTCGAGATCACGCCGAACAGCCGGTAGTAAACGCCCATGAACACCGCGATAGCCGCAAAGCCGTAGACCACGCTCTTGAACCCCTTGAGGATGTTGTCGGCCCCCAGGCTCGGGCCGATGGTCTTCTCTTCGATGATGTCCATCGGCGCAGCCAGCGAGCCGGCGCGCAGCAGCAACGAGGTGTCGCTGGCTTCGGCGGTCGTCATGCGCCCGGAGATCTGGAAGTTCGAGCCGAGCTCGCCGCGGATCACCGGCGCCGTCACCACCTCGCCCTTGCCTTTCTCGAACAGCAGGATCGCCATGCGCTTGCCGATGTTGTCGCGCGAGGTGTCCTTCATGATGCGCGCACCCTTGGCGTCGACGGTGAGGTTCACGACCGGCTCGTGCGTGTCACCGCTGAAGCCCGGCTGCGCGTCGCTCAGGTTGTCGCCGGTCAACACGACCTGGCGCTTCACGATCAACGGGCTGCCGTCGCGGTCGGTGAAGCGCTCGGTGCCGAAAGGCACGGGGCCGGTGCCGGCTGCCGCCGCGCCGGCTTCGGCGCTGCCGTCGACCATGCGCAACTCGAGCGTGGCGGTGCGGCCGATGATGTCCTTCGCCTTCGCGGTATCTTGCACACCCGGCAGTTGCACGACCACGCGGTCGGCACCCTGCTGCTGGATCACCGGCTCGGCCACGCCGAGTTCGTTGACGCGGTTGTGCAGCGTGGTGATGTTCTGCGTGATCGCGGTCTCCTGGACCTTGCGTGCAGCGTCGGGCTTCAGGCTGCCGCTGAGCTTGAAGTCACTGCCGTCGGGGGTCTCGGCCCATTGAAGGTCGGGCAGCTGGTCTTGCATCAGGCTGCGCGCGGCCGTCAGCGTGTCGCGGTCGCGGAAGCGAACGTCCACGTTGTTGCCGTCACGCGTGATGCCGGCATGGCGCAGGTTCTTGTCGCGCAGCAGCGTGCGGATGTCGCCCGTCAGCGCCTCGGCCTTCTTGGTCAGCGCCGACTTCATGTCGACCTGCATCAGGAAATACACGCCGCCGCGCAGGTCGAGCCCCAGAAACATGGGCAGCGCGCGCACGGCCGTCAACCAGTGCGGCGAGCGCGACAGCAGGTTCAGGGCGACGATGTAGCTCGGGTTCGCGGGGTCGGGGTTGAGCGCGGCATTGATCGCGTCTTTCGCCTTGCGCTGCGAATCGAGGTCGGCGAAGCGCGCCTTGACCGAAGCGCCTTCGAACTGCACGAAGTCGGCCTTCAGGCCAGCCTGCGTGAGCACCTGTTCGACGCGCGGGGCCATGGCGGCGTCGAGCCTGAGCGTGGCCTTGCCGCTGCTGACCTGGACGGCCGGCGCCTCGCCGAAGAAGTTGGGCAGCGTGTAGATCAGCCCGATGAGCAGCGCCACCACGAGCAGCGCGTATTTCCAGGCGGGGTAGCGGTTCATCCGGTCTTCCTCGGGGGGCAAGCCCCCAAAAACGGTGCGCCGGGTGCGCGCAGGTGCATGGCCCTGCGCCGCGACCGGGCGCTTGCGTTGAGCTGTGGGTTACTTGACGGTGCCCTTGGGCAGCACCTGTACCACGGCACCGCGCTGAACCTGGATTTCCACACCGCTTGCTATCTCGACGGTGAGGAAGCTCTCGCCGATCTTCGAGATCTTGCCCAGCATGCCGCCGGTGGTGACGACTTCGTCGCCCTTGGCCAGCGCTTCGATCATGGCCTTGGCTTCCTTCTGGCGCTTCATCTGGGGGCGGATCATCACGAAGTACAGCACCACGAACATCAGTACTAGGGGCAGCATGCTGCCCAGGCTGCCGAAGGGCGAGTCGGCGGCGGCGGTGGCGGCGGGTGCGGCCTGCGCGAAGGCTTCGGAGATGAACACGTGTAATTCCTCTGTGGGGCTCGGCACAACGCCGGGCGCATAGCCTGTCGATTGTAGGGCGGCGGGACGAGCGCCCCGCCGGCGACCAGCCTTCGCTCCCCGCGAGGCCGGAGTGCGCCGACAGGCCCCGTGCTCGCCGGCGTGGGGCTAGCGCGCCGTGTCCATGGCCACCGGCGTGGCCTGCATCGCGTTCGACACGCCACACCGCCGCGACCTGATTCGCGACGGCGAGACTGACCGCCGCGCTGCGCACTGCAGTGGGGTGGCCCTGCTTGGACTGGCAGACCTCCAGTGTGCCGATTTGGTCGCACAAGGCCGAACTCCACGTAGCCGCGCTCGAGCAGGTAGAACCTGCCCGGCTCCGGCGTCAGCGCGTCCAGCACGTTGACCGCGTGCATCTTGCCGTCGCCGATGTGAATGAAGGTCGGGATCGAGCCGCGCACATCCAGCAGCGTGTGCAGCTTGATGGCGGCCTTGGCGGGGCGAAACGGCGCCCTCGGATAGACCGCCAGGCACAGGTCGATGGTCGTGGCATCGAAGGCGTAGACAGTCTCCTTCAAGTCCAAGCCAATCGGCTCTTCCGCTCGACCTCCCTGCGATCGGCGAACGCCCGCAACGGACCGGACACCTGCTCGGTCTGCTCAAGGTAGTCGCCGTCGATGACGGAGCGGTCTGGAAGACATGTCGGATACGCAGGGATCGATGCGATTGCGTTAAACACCACGTACTCGTGCCCGCGGCCGAGCAACTCGTCGTGCGCGGCGATGTAGCTCAGCATGCGTTTCGTGTAGTGGCTTCCGTCGACCAGCAACGGAATCTTCATGACCTCTTCCCGTTGTGTGCGGTGCACCGATGCTGGCGCTTTCAGATTCCGTGCGGCTTGATCGGAGGACACCCCTGCTTGGTGGGTACGGCCGCGCGGGATGCGGGCGGTCGTCGTCTACCTCGGGTACGGGTACCTCGGCGGACCGGCGCCCTCGAGCGCTTCAAGGGCCGAGCCGAGACTGCACGAACTGGGGCAATGCGCCCAGGATCGTCTTGAACAGCGGCTGGTACGTCGCGACGGCGTCGAAACCGGTGAGCGGATCGCGGTTCGCCAGGAATGCATCGTCGAGTTCGACCCAGTCGCTGGCACCGAGAATGGTTTCGGCGAGCGGCAGCACCTGCGTTTACTCAATGTGCATGTGCAGTACTGTCCCAACGTTCTCAACTGAGTCGCTGGTAAGTTGATGATCTGCCAAGACAAATCGCCGTTTGGGGCTGGTCTCGATTTGAACGTCGAGCCGCAGACTTCACGCCCATCGCGGGATGGTCCCGCATGGGATGGCGATGCATCAAGGCAAGCTCGTTTTTGCGCAGGTCATGGCGCATCTGCCACTGTCCACATTCCGGCGCTGCGTGGCGCGCTACGACGGCGAACACAAGGTCAAGAGCTTCTCTTGTCTGGATCAGTTCTACGCGATGGCTTTCGCGCAATTGACGTTTCGCGAGTCGCTGCGCGATATCGAAGCGTGCCTGGCAACCCAGAGTCATCGCCTGTATCACCTCGGTTTTCGCTCGCCGGTTGCCCGCAACACGCTGGCCAACGCGAACGCGGTGCGGCCGTGGCAGATTTACGCCGACCTGGCCCAGCACTTGATCGGCATTGCTCGGCCGTTGTACGCGAACGAGCCGATCGGCCTGGACTTGAAGGAGACGGTCTACGCCTTCGATGCCACGACCATCGACCTGTGCCTGTCGGTCTATCCGTGGGCACCGTTTCGCGCCACCAAGGCCGCCATCAAGTTGCACACGCTGCTGGATGTGCGCGGCTCGATCCCGACCTTCATCCACATCAGCGACGGCAAGATGCACGAGGTCAACGTGTTGGACGCGCTGACGCCGGAGCCGGGCGCGTTTTACTTGCTCGATCGCGGCTACATGGACTTCGGCCGACTTCATGCGCTGCACGAGGCAGGCAGTTTCTTCCTCATCCGCGCCAAGCGCGGGCTGCGCTTCAAGCGCCGCTACTCGCAGCCGGTGGACAGGACGAACACCAAGGTCTTGTGCGACCAAATCGGCACACTGGAGGTCTACTACTCCAAGCAGGGTTACCCCACCGCGTTGCGCCGCGTGGTGGTCAGGGACGAGGACGGCAAGCGCATCACGTTTCTGACCAACAACACGACTCTGGCCCCGGAGATCGTGGGCGAGTTGTATCGGCTGCGCTGGCAGGTCGAGTTGTTCTTCAAATGGATCAAGCAGCACCTGCGCATCAAGGCGTTCTTCGGCACCAGCGAGAACGCAGTGAAGACGCAAATCTGGATCGCAATCTCCACCTACGTGCTGATCGCCATCGTCAAAAAGCGAGCGCTGCTGCCTCATAGCCTGTACGAACTCCTACAAATCCTGAGCCTGACCATGTTCGAGACAACCCCAATAAATCAACTACTTACAACGCCTCGGCGTTCGCCTCATGACGATTCCGAGCCTGAACAGCTCGTTCTCCTATGACGAACGTTGGGACACTACTGGTGCATGTGCTCAAGGTAAAAGCGCATGTACAAGGTCATTGCGGTCTCGAACGTCGCGCGGCGCGGTTCGTGCTGGTCGGTCTAGCCCATCAACTCTAAACCGAGCAATGCGTGTTCGAGCCCGCGGATCGCATGTTCGCCGCGTTGGTGGTCACGACAAAGGCGGTCGAGCACGCCGTCACTGTGCGCGCTGTGGCCGCGCAGTTTCGGGAACAGCAGAGAGCTTTCTTTCGGGTGGTGGAGCTTCTCCGGGAACTCGTCGACGTAGAACAGCATGGCGCGCAGGGCTCCGAAGTCGGGCAGCGTGCCGCGCCGCCGGTGCTCGCCGAGCAGCAGCAGGATCGCGCGCAGCATTGCCGAGAGCGCCCGGTGTTCATGAAGAATGATGGTCACGCTGGCATGCGTCATGGTGCGTCTCCTGCGTGGGCCAGTCGGCACAGCGTGTGCCGATTGCCACGGCTACGGTTTGACGCAGGTCAACATTCGATCGAAGCTTGCCGAGACTCCCGCCGCTTGATGTGCATCAGTCCGTCGCAGGGTTTCGGCTCGAAGCATTGATCGATCAATGCTACGAGCCCCGCATGTGCGCGACGTGATCAACACCCTTCAACCGAGCCCCATTGATGGCGCAGCTGCTTTCTGTCCAGCCGCTTCAGCGGCCGGACTTCGGACCTGTGTGCTTCGCCCTGTTGCAGTTCGGCTTGCGGCCCTTCGTTCCTGCTCGCCAGCGGTTTCGCGGCAGTGTCGATTGGCCGTTGGGTCAGCCCGTTCGCGCGCTCGTTGCCGCGCGCCGGCCCGTCGGGTCAGCTGTCGCATGTGCCAAAACGCCGTTCAGCGCTGCGCGACTTGGCCGTGCTGGCTGATCCTCGCCTGGACAGAAGGGACGGCTGATGCGCGGGGAGCCTCCAGCGTTGCTCACCCAGACAACGCCGGACGACACCGGCGTTGCAGGCGTGGCGCCCGCACAGCGCCAACGCAAGACCCTGCTGGCCATGCACGCCGCTCGATCCTCGGATGGACTGCACTGGCCGCCCTGCTTGCCGTTGCGCTTGCGTGGTGGGCCGCCCTTGCGCCCACCGTGCCCGGGTTGCCGAACGAGGCCGAAGTGCTGCACGGCGTGTCGTTCAGCGTCGGTCGTGGCGAGTTCGTCGCGCTGATCGGCCCGTCGGGCTCGGGCAAGAGCACCTTGCTCAACATCGTGGGTCTGCTCGAACCTGCGACCACCGGCAGCTACCGCATTCAGGGCGACGAGACAATGCAGCTCGACGAGGCCGGCCTCACGTTGCGCCGGCGCGCGGCGCTGGGCTTCGTGTTCCAGTTCCACCATCTGCTGCCGGCGTTCACGGCGCTCGAGAACGCGACCCTGCCGGCGCTGATGCGCGAAGGCCGCGTCTCAACCTCGCAACGCGAACGGGCCCGCGCGGTGCTGCAGGCCGTGGGCCTCGCGAACGCCATGGACAAGCGCCCCGGCGAGTTGTCCGAGGGCATGCAGCAGCGCGTCGCCATCGCCCGCGCGCTGGTGCTGGGACCGCCGCTGATACTTGCCGACGAACCCACCGGAAACCTCGATCAGGCGTCGTCCGACGAGGTCTTCGCGTTGATGCGACGCATGCATGCCGAGCTGCGAATCTCGTTCCTGGTGGTGACGCACGACCCGCGCTCGGCGGCTCGCTGCGACCGCGTGATCGAACTCGTCGACGGACGAGTCGCGCGCGACGAGCCGGTGAGGGCAGCGGCGGCGGCGGTATGAGTGCAACCGGCCGCGGCGCGCTGCAAAAGGATGATCGTGCACGGACGCAACTGAATAGTCGATGCGCGCCACGCGCGATGCCGCTCGGGCAAGGCGCTGTGAGCTTCCAATTCACTCACATGGCGACCGAGGAGCAGCACATCCGCCCACTCGCCGAACAGTTCCTGACGGACGACGGGGCCGGGATGGACCAAGAGTGGGCGTTGGTGCGAGGCAGCGCTGCACGAAGGCCGAGAGTGCCTTCGCATCCGGAATGTTCACGTCGCGGCAGCCCTTCTCGGTGAACGCAATGACCTTGTCGCGCGCCAGCCTCGACAGCGCCCGGCTGTTCCCCTGTGTCCATCGCGATCGCGTCGCACGAATACTGCCGAGGGGCGATGCCGTCAAAGCCCAACCAGTCGCTGCGGAACTTGAGGCCCACCACCTGCTCGTGCCCGTGCCCGTGCCCGTTGGGGAGCAGCGGCTGCGTTGGCGATGTTCGACACGTTGAACTCCTGGGTGGCTTGTGGTGCTTCCCCAGGAGCGCACGCTGAAAATGGATTGACAACGCGCTGCCAGCGGCGCGTCTCGCTCGGTGACGTTCTGTGAACCGTTTGTGTCCTCGGCTCATCGCCGAGAGCGCTATCGGTAGACCAGCACCGGCACCTTGCTGTGCGTCAGCACCTTCTGCGTCTCGCTGCCGAGCAGCACGGCCTGCACGCCGCGCCTGCCATGCGAGGCCATCATGATCAGGTCGCATCCCCTGCTGTCGGAAGTGCGAATGATGGCTTCGTAGGGGTGGTCGCTGAGCACGACCTCGGTTTCGCAGGGCACGCCAGCCTCGTCGGCTGCCTTGCTCAGCATGGCCAGATTCCTCTGCGCCTGAGCCCGGCTTTCGGCGACGAACACGTCGCGCGTGTCCTCGATCATCGCTGCACTGAACGTCAGAACGTGGAACTCCGGCACCACGCTGATGCCCGTGATCCTGGCGCTGAATTCCTTCGCCAAACGAACTCCGTTGAGAAGGGTGGCTTGCGAAGCTTCGGACCCATCGGTGGGAAGCAGCAGATGCTTGAACATGAAGGTCTCCCGGTATGCGAACAACCGAACAATACGTCCAAGCCCAGGCGTTCGGCTTGATGCACCGCAAGCTCGCACCGTGTCGCCGGTCAGGACCGGAGGCATATCTGCACTGGCATCAAGAGCCTTCTTTGACCCGCGTCAAGGCCGATGCGAAACGGCTCCCTAGACTGCTTTCTGCCTGCGAAGACGTTGTGTGTCGCACGCACCACCAACATGCACCCCTTACCGGACCGCCGCGACGCCATGGCCTGCGATGCACTCGCGTCTCGCGAAGCAGTTCTCGTGCTGGAGCAGGCCCGTTCTCTTCAGCGCGCCGCGGCAGCGGGCGCACTTCCAGCGTCACTGCGAGGCCGCCAGTTCGGTTTTCTCTGCGAGGCCGCTGACAGTGGCGATGCGGCTCTATTTCGGCGCGTTGCGGTCGAGCTGGGCGCGCAGATCGCGCACATCCCGACCAGGACCGGTTGTGCGCCGCGCGCAGCCAAGCCGCGATGCGGCTCGCCAAGGCTCTCGACTTTCGTGACGAGTGCCGCGCAGCGGGCGCCAAGTCGTGCGAAGCGGTCTTCGATGCGCACTGAACCTGGCGCTCAATGGACCCATCCGTGACTACCCTGCGCTCCATCTTGCTGCAACTTGACGCCACGTCCATCAGCGCCGCCAGGCTCGAATTCACCCGCAACGTCGCACTTCGCCACGACGCAACTCTGTTCGCGATGTTCATAGACTCGCGACGCGAAGAACCGACGCAGCGGCCCTCGTTCGAAGACTCTGCAGCGCTGCTGCAGCAGATGGATCGGGGCGACATAAACCGAGCGACGTCTCTGTTCGACGATGCGCTCTCTGAAGGCGCACGTCCCGTGCATTGGTTGTCGAGCGGAGCCGATCCGGTCGAAGCATTCTGTCGGCATGCGCTGTACGCCGACTTGCTGGTGCTCGGGCAGCACGATCTGTCGGCCCGGTTGTCCGGCAGCGTGCCGGCGAACTTCGTCGAGTCGGTGGTCATGGCCAGCGGCAAGCCCGCTTTGATCCTGCCGCTGGCAGGCGATCTCGGCGCTCCCGATCGGGATGTCTTGATCGGCTGGAACGCGACGCCGCAGGCCGCCCGCGCCGTCACGGCGGCCCTTCCCTGGTTGCGAATCGCGCGCCGCGTTCACGTGCTGGAGTCTGTGGGCAACGCCGCGCCGCACCACGCGGGTGATCTCGACATCGTGCAGTACCTCCACCTCCACGGCATCGAGTCGACGCTGCACCGGGATCACGCAGCGCCGACCGACGCTGGCGAAGTCTTGTTGTCGTTTGCCAGCGCGGTCGGCGCCAACCTGCTGGTGATGGGTTGCTACGGCCACCATCGGACCCGCGAGCTGGTGCTGGGCGGGGCGTCGCGCACGGTGCTCGGTGCGATGACGCTGCCGGTGTTGATGGCGCATTGACGGCTCGGCGCTGAGTACGCCCGCCTCACGCCATGCCGCGCTTTTCGCAGGTCGATCCCTCACAGGTAATCGCGCTCTTGCTGGCGCTCGGCATCGGGCTGCTGATCGGCCTGGAGCGCGAACGTCGCAAGGGTGCCGGACCGGACCGGCGCGCCGCCGGGATCCGCAGCTTCGCGCTCGTTGCGGTCAGCGGTACGTTCGCGCAGTTGCTGCCCGCGCCGGGACTGGTGGTCGTCGGCGGCGCATTTGTCGCCTTGCTCGCGGCGATCTCGCATTTCAAGAGCCGCTCGGACGATCCAGGGTTGACAACCGAACTGGCGCTGTTCGTCACCTACTTGGTGGGTGCGCTCGTTGCCACCCAACCTCTGCTCGGCAGCGCCTGCGGAGTGACGTTGGCGCTGCTGCTGAACACCCGCACTCGATTGCACCGGTTCGCCACCCAGGTGCTCACCGAGCAGGAGTTGCATGACGGGCTGCTGCTCTGTTCTGCGGCGTTGATCGTGCTGCCGTTGATTCCCAACCGTCCGCTGGCATGGTTGGGCGAAATCAACCCCAGACCCTTGGCAGCGATCGCAGTACTGATACTGACCCTGCAGGCGCTCGGCCACGTGGCGGTGCGGTCGTTGGGACTGCGCCGCGGGCTGGTGGCAGCAGGCTTCATCGCGGGCTTTGCATCAAGCACCGCCGCCATTGCCTCACTGGGCCGTCAGGCGCGCAAGCAGCCCGAGCGTGTTGCGTTGCTGGCCACTGCGGCCGCTTGGTCGACTGCGGCAACGTGGGTGTTGGTGATTCTGATGGCAGGTGCCTTGTCCATCGATGCCGCGCTGGCGCTGCTACCGGTCGCAGGCGCTGGCCTGGGGTGCACGGTGTCGGCCTGCGCCGGGTTGCTGGCTTGGGCGCCCACGGATTCGGTGAGAGACACGGGATCGCCTCTCGGGCGAACCGACGTCATCCGCGTTCGCGAGGCGGTCGCGCTGGCATCGATGCTCTTCTTGATCACACTGGCGGTGAGCTACGCACGGCGCTGGTTCGGGCAGACCGGCCTGATGTTGAGTGTGGCGCTAGCCGGTCTCGCCGATGCGCATGCGCCGGTCGTTTCGCTTGCCGCGATGTTCGACGGCGGGCAGTTGCCACGCAGCGACCTGATCGTGGCCGTGCTGCTGGCCATCACCGCCAACAGCGGCACGCGCCTCGTGGTCGCGCTGGTATCGGGTGGTCTGGCAAGCGGCGTACGCGTGGGGACAGCCCTGGCGTCGGGACTCGCCGGCGCTTGGATTGCGCGGGCTTGGTTGACCTGACGCGAGCACCTCATCACGTTGGCGTGGATCGGCGTCGCCTGGCTGCTGTCTTGCTCCGACTGAAACGGTCTTCCCGCACCAGTTTGCCTTCAACGCACCAGCAACCCGCCAGCCCCCTCACCCGCTCCCTGCAGCGGGCCCAACGGGTTGACTCGCCGATCCGTTCGATCAGTACGTGCCTCGCCCCCGTGACTGCGAAACAAGACGACGCCGTCGCGCACGGCGAGCAGCCCTTCGAAACGCCAACCGGTCACTCGCGTTTCGCGACGAAAGTTCAGAAAGTCGAGCATGAAGCTGCCCTCGCGGCGTGACGTTTCGCGGGCCAGGTGGAATTCGTAAACCCGACAAGCCAGACGCGCCACGATGCAATCACGAATACCCGGATCGATCGCATCGAAGGGAACGCCACGATCCGGGGCCAATCGACCGGTCAATTGCGGATACGAAATCAAGGTCAAGTTCGGGCTCGATTGCAAGTCGAATCCGAGCGTCTTCAACTGCTCGACCGTCGTGCCGTAAGCAACGACTTTGTCGAAGGCTTGCGCGGCGGCCTCGAACGTATCGAAACCGGAGGGCTGTTCGCTGTTGCCGCGCGGTAGCAAGCTGCCGCAGCCGGCCAGCAACATAAAACTGCCGACGAAGACGATGCTGCGAGCAATGAGCGCGTTGGGATTCACGGTGAAACGCGGCGAAGGCTTGAGCGGTCCCGGACATGTTCGAAGGTAGCTTGGCACGGCGCACAACGCTGAGTCGCGGGCTGCACCTGCAAGCGCTGCAGGGGGATAGGTTCGCCGCAATCCGAACAGTCGCCGTAAGTGCCGTTGTCGAGACGATGCAAAGCTGCTTCCACCTCGGCCATCTCGTCGAGGTCACGCTGTTCTTGCCTGCTGTTGACATCTGAAATCGACTGCTGCGCCGCCTCGTCCTTGCGGTCCGTCACCTCGTGCGCCGAAGAGTCGGTCAGTTCGCGCTGAGCCTGCTCGGCAGCGTGCACTTCCGCGCGCAATTCAATCAAGCGGAAAGTCAGCGAATCCCGCAGATTCGTCAAATGCGTTTGTGTGGCGAGGTCCATGGTCGGTCACTCTGGTTGGGCGCTGGTTGATTGGCAATCCGCTATCGATCTTGAAACGTCAGCAAGTGCTCGTGCTTGACGCGCATCAATCCGATCTCTTCTCGCAACGGAATCACGCGATTCGCCAATCCCTTCGCCCGCGAATGATCTTGCAGGCAGGTCTCTCGCGCGACGCGACGCAGCGACACAGTCGCCTGAAAGCCTTGCGCTCTCCGGGGGGCGGGGGGGGGGGGCGCAATCAATGTCAACGTTCCGTGATCCACATCAAGGCCCGCAGTGCACAGACACCTAAATTTGATCGTGGCTCACCAACCGACCTTCCGAGTTTCTTGAGAGTCACTTCCATCTAACCGGCACAGGAGGATTGTCACCGTGAAGACAGATGCCGATCTGAAAAGAGACGTGACGGCCGAACTGGCCTGGGATCCAGCGGTCAAATCCACGGCCATCGGCGTGGCGGTAAAGGATGGCGTGGTGGCGCTGAGCGGCCATCTTGATACCTTCGCCGACAAGCACGCCGCCGCGCGTGCGCTTCGGCGTGTGGCCGGGGTGAAGGCAATTGCGCTCGAACTCGATGTGAAGCTCGCGCCCGACCACGAGCGCAGCGATACGGAGATCGCGGCCGTTGCCGAGAACGCTTTGCAGTGGAACACGCTGGTGCCGCAGGGGAGAATCCGGCTGACCGTCGATCATGGCTGGGTCACGATGCAAGGTGAAGTCGAATGGGACCACCAGCGGCACAGCGCGGAGAAGGCGATTCGCCCGCTGATGGGCGTGATCGGCATCAGCAACGAAGTCTCGTTGCGCGCCAGGCCCAAAGTCGCCAACCTGTCACGCAGGATCGAGGAGGCGCTGACACGCCAGGCGTTCCGAGAAGCGAAGCACATTCAGGTCGATGTCGAGGGCACGACGGTGAAGCTGACCGGCACCGTCCATTCGTGGCAGGAGCGTGATGCGGCGCAAGTCGTGGCTTGGTCTGCTCCGGGAGTGCACGTCGTCATCAACGAACTGCGCGTGGGTTGAGCCGCAGGCGTTGCGCACGAGGTTGCGGACGTCGACAGGTCTTATGAATCACCTCGGAGCCTAACGATGAAACATGAATGGATTCTCTTGGCCAACGCGTCGCACGCGCGCCTGCTCAGCCGCGATTCCGCGGCCGACCCGTTGATTCCACTTGAGACCATGGAGCACCCGGAAAGTCGGCTCAAGGCCAGTCAGTTGTCGGATGACCGACCCGGCCACGAAGCCACCGACAACAGCAGCGGGGGTAACCGATACGAGCCACGCAGCGACGTGCGCCGCAAAGAGCACCAGCGGTTCGCGCGCGAAATCGCACACCGATTGGATGCGGGCTTGGCCGATGGCGCGTTCAGCGTGCTCTGGCTTTTCGCCTCGAGCCCGTTCCTGGGCGAGCTCAAGGCCCAACTGAGTGACGCAGTCAACAAGCGCGTGCAGCACGCACTCGACAGCGATCTCACGGCACTCGGCCTTTCCGAAATCGAGCATCGACTGCTCGATGCACGATTCAGCAAGGTGTGAGATGCCGTCTCGAACCAGCGTTGCGCACGTGTGGGCATGAAAGCGAAGCTCCATTCGGAGCACAGAGCTTGCCAGGAGACTGGCGCGGTCGCGATACGACGACGCGGTTGTGAAGACTTTCCCGAGGCAGGAGGAACCGA
>Ga0209724_1000568_pt1 | contig 35469 bp, 30 predicted proteins | sample grotaG_FD_184143 | JGI IMG/M metagenome (GOLD analysis project Ga0209724, IMG submission 184143) | Glacier valley bacterial and archeal communities from Borup Fiord, Nunavut, Canada, to study Microbial Dark Matter (Phase II) -... | ecosystem: Environmental > Aquatic > Freshwater > Ice > Glacier ... | reverse complement strand
CGAGGTCGCGGGTGCGGGCTCGAGCCGCCGCTGCTGCCGCCGCACGCCGCGAGCAGTGACGCGACCAGCGCGGCTGCCGTGATCGACGCGAGGCGCGGCGACGGGGCGCGCGTGGGACTCGGTCGCGACGTCGCATAGCCCGGGAATGATGCGGGAGGAGGTGAGGACATCCGTTGCCTTTCTTGCGGGGCGCAGCAGCGCCATGCGCCAGGCATCCGACGGTGGATGCCCCGAGCGCAATGTCGTTCGCGGCCACGCAGCGCGTCAACGTGCATTACCGACCCTTACAGGTTTCGTGGCGCGCTGTTCACAGGGTCGAATTCCTAAGGGCGATGCGGGAACGGCGACGCCCGCCGCCACGGTCCGGCCCGATCGATTCGTTCGATCCGGCCGGGGAACGGGGCGAGGATTCGTCATCCGCGCGCGGCCGGGGCTTTGCTAGGATCGGGGACCGAACACGCGGATCGTCCGTGCGTGTCGCGAACCCGAAGCACTCCACCTCCAGCGAGTCCCATGGCCGTCGAACCTGCACTCGAAGCGACCGATCCCGACGAGCGCGATGCGCAGACCTTCCCGCGCCTGAGCGGGGACATGGCCGCGCGGATCGCAGGCTACGGCGACGAGGTGCGGCTGACGGCCGGCGAGCACGCGTTCGATCGCGGGCAGCGCGGCGTCGACTTCTTCTTCATCCTCGAAGGCGCGATCGAGATCATCGATCTCGACACGCACGGCGTGCCGCGCGTCATCCACGTGCATCGCGAAGGCAATTTCACGGGCGAGATGGACCTGTTCAACAACCGGCAGATCCTGGTGTCGGGCAAGGCATCCGAGGACAGCCGGGTCGTGCGCATCCGCCCGGCGCAGTTCCGTCGCATGGTCGCGAGCGAGTCGGACATCGGCGAGATCGTCATGCGGGCGTTCATCCTGCGCCGCGTCGGAATCCTCCGCCATGCGGCCGGTGGCGTCGTGCTGATCGGCGCGGGTCATGCCGGCGACACGCTGCGACTGCAGCGCTTCATGATGCGCAACGCCTATCCGCATCGCCTGCTCGACGTCGAGTCCGAGCCCGACGCGGGCGGCTTCCTAGCCTGCTTCGAGATCGAGGCCGACCAGTTGCCGGTGGTCATCACGCCGGACCACCAGGTCTTTCGCAACCCGACCAATGCCGCGCTGGCCGATGCGCTCGGCCTCACGGAGAGCTTCGACCCCGCGAAGGTCTACGACCTCGCGGTGATCGGCGCCGGCCCCGCCGGACTCGCGTCTGCGGTGTACGGCGCGTCCGAGGGGCTGTCGACGCTGGTCGTCGAAGGGATGGCTCCCGGCGGCCAGGCCGGCACCTCGTCGAAGATCGAGAACTACCTGGGCTTTCCCACCGGCATCTCGGGCCAGGCGCTGGCCGGTCGCGCGCAGGCGCAGGCGCAGAAGTTCGGCGCCCGGCTGGCGATCTCGCGCATGGTGGTCGGGCTCGACTGCGAGCAGCGGCCCTTCCGCCTGACGCTCGAGGACGACCAGGTGGTCCGTGCGTGCGCGATCGTGATCGCCACCGGCGCGCGCTATCGCAAGCTCGACGTGCCCGACTACGCGCGTTTCGAGGGTCAGGGAATCCACTACGCCGCGACGGCGATGGAATCGCGCCTTTGCGAGGGTGAAGAGGTGATCGTCGTCGGCGGCGGCAACTCCGCGGGACAGGCGGCGGTGTTCCTGTCTCGTGAGGCCGGCCACGTGCACGTCCTGGTCCGCGCGACCGGACTCGCGGCCACGATGTCCGACTATCTCGTGCAGCGCATCGCGTCGTCGCCGCGCATCACGCTGCACGTCGAGACCGAGATCACCGGCCTGCGGGGCGACCGCTACCTGAACGAGGTCGCGTGGACCGATCGCCGCACGGGCGAGGAGAGCACGCACCGCATCGCCAACATCTTCGTGATGATCGGCGCCGAGCCCAACACCGAATGGCTGCAGGGCTGCCTCGCCCTCGACGATCGCGGCTTCGTCGTCACCGGGCAGCGCGGCGAGGAGTCGCCGGCGGTGTCGCCCTACGCGACCAGCCACGACGGCATCTACGCGGTCGGCGACGTGCGCTCGGGATCGGTCAAGCGCGTGGCGTCCGGCGTCGGCGAGGGATCGGTCGTCGTGCAGGCGATCCATCAATACCTGCACGGGGTGGCGTGAATGCGAACCGCGATCGCGTCCCCGTGACGGACCTCATCGGCTGGATCAGCACGACGATCCTCGTGCTGACCGTGGGCCGCCAGGCCTGGACCCAGTGGAAGCAGGGCAGCACCGCCGGGCTCTCGCACTGGGCGTTCATCGGGCAGCTGGCGGCGTCGGCCGGCTTCGTGGTCTACAGCTACCTGCTCGGCAACCGGGTGTTCGTGGTCAGCAACATCTTCCTGCTGATCATCGCGGCCGTGGGCCAGGTCCTGTATCTACGCAATCGCCGCCGCGAGAAGCGCGAGAAGCGCGAGGGCGCAGGCTGACGCCCCGCGTCAGGAAGCGATGCCGTCGGCGGGATTCAGCAGCATGCCCGCGGCCGCGGCGACCTGGGCCAGCGTGGCGCCGAAGCCCCCAGTGGCCCGGAAGGTCGCTCGCGCGCTGGTCGTGACGCGCGGCGCTGCGCTCCACGCGATGCGCGCGCCGGCCGCCTCGAGCGCGCCGACGATCGCGACGTCCTCGCTGTTGGCCAGATCCTCGAAGCCGCCCACGCCGAGATACGCGCGCGCCGAGATGCCGAGATTCGCGCCGTGGACGTGCCGGTGTCCGTCCGCGTCCGTGTACGTCTGTTCGAAGTGATGGCGCATCGCATCGCCGTAGATGTCCCAGTCGTCGACGCCGACGGTGCCGCACACCACGTCGCTCTGCAGCGCGACCTGCGCGGCCAGCCAGTCGCGGCAGACCGTGGTGTCCGCGTCGGTGAAAGCGAGCCAGTCCGCCCCGCGCTCCAGTGCCTGTGCAGCACCGATCGCGCGCGCCTTGCCGACATTGCGCGCGTCGCAGAGCAGCGCCGTGTGCCCCATCGCCTGCACGATGTCGACGGTGCGGTCCGTGCAGGCGTCGCAGACGACGAAGACGTCGACGCGCGGCACCGTCGCAGCGATCGCGGCCGCAGCGGCGTCGATCGACCGGATGCATCGCGCGATCAGCGCCTCCTCGTCGTGGGCCGGGACGACGACGCCGATGGTGCGGATCGTCATGGCCGCAAGCCATCGCGCATCGCGGCCGTCGATGCGTCCAGGCTCCATGCGCCGAGCAGGAAGTCGTCGTCCTCGTATTCGAACAGCCGCGGCAGGTCGAGCGCCTCCGCGAAGCGCCGGTGCACCTGGTCGCCGCGATGGCCCCAGCCGTCGATCGTCTCGCGCCAGTTGCACGCGACGACCGTGCCCGTGTCTGCCGCGCTGGCCCGTGCCGCCCGCGCCACTTCGCGACACGCGGCCTCGTCGATGAAGTACAGCACTTCGCTCAGCACGATCAGGTCGAACGTCCGCTGCGGCCAGTCCTGCGGCAGGCGCTGGTGGACCACCGTCGCGTTCGGTCGCGCGGCGAGGGCGCGCGAGGCGATCGCCAGCGCGGGCACGCTGCCGTCGCCGGCCAGCAGCGCGTCGCAGCGCTCGGCCAGCCCCACGCTCACGTGCCCCGTGCCGCAGCCGGCCTCGAAGATCGAGCCGTACCGCTCGCGCGGCAGCGACGCGAGCAGCAGCGACCGCTTGCGCCGTTCGTACCAGCGGCTGTTGGTGCCCCACGGGTCCGCGGACGCACGGTAGAGGGCATCGAAGGGCGCCATCGGGGCGGGGTCGCGATTCACAGGAACACCACTTCGAACGGCCGCACGAAGCGCGCCACCACGTTCGGCGGCAGGATCGCTTCGTGCGATCCATCGGCCTCGATCTGGCTGGTGAATTCGCTGATCGCCTCCCGCTTGCGGTACACGCGGTCCGCATCGATCGGCAAGCGGTGGGCGCGCTCCCAAGGGATCAGTGCTTCGTCGGGCCCGGCCCAGTGCCACATCCAGACCGGGTACTCGAACACGGTCGCCCCGGTCAGCTCCCCGGCCAGCAAAGCGACATCACCGCACGCCTCATGGTCGGGATGGCCATCGAAGCGACAGGTGGTGAGCAGCAGGTCGCCTTCCGACACGCACTCCAGGAGCCTCCTCAGCAGGACCGCGCGATGGCCGCCGACCCGACCGTCGGGCAGACCCAGGCGGCTGACCTGCGCCTTCACCGCGAGCCGGCGGAGGCCGCGCAACATCTCCTCGGGGCGGGCCTGGATCAACCGCTCGTGGGTCCACGCGGTCGAACCCTCGTGACTGGCTTCGCCGTCGGTCACCGACAGGATGTGGATGTCCGCGCCCTGCGCCGACAGGCGCGAGAGCGTGCCCCCCAGCGCGAGGATCTCGTCGTCGGGGTGCGGGGCGAGCATCCAGATGCGCCCGAAGCGTTCGGGCCAGGTCGCGACGTCGACGGTCGGCAGGTCCGCGAATCCGGGCGATGCGTTCCAGGTCGCCTCGTCGGTTCCGCGGCCGTCGATGAGACGGTGGGCGGGCGAGTGCGACGGCACGTCGTGGGTCATCGCAGTTCCCATCCTTCCTCGCGCAGCTCGGCCGCGTCGGCGAGCAGGCAGCGCGCCTGCGCGACACGGTCGTGCTCGGCGCGCGACTGGCGCACGAAGATCGGCAGGTCCGCGACGCGCCGCGCCAGGTCGGCCTCCTGGCAGAGCGGCCCGGGGCCCATGGCCCGGCCGGCATGGTGGATGACGACCTCGCACACGTCGGCGATCGCCCCGCGCACGCGCAGCGCGATGCGCATCGCGTCCCGTGCGGGCGCCGCGTCGATCGCCGCCGCCGTCTCGCGCAACAGCGCGGCACCGCAAGCGAGTGCCGCGTCGATCGCGCCCAGATGCGCCAGCGCGTGCACGTCGTCGCGGCCGACCTGCAGGTCGCGCACGCGGGTTCCGATGGCCGCGGCCGCACCGTGCCAGCAGGCCGCCACGCCGGCACCGCCGTGCCAGAAGCCCGGTCGTTCGAGATAGCCGTCGACCGGACCGACCAGTCGCGCCGGCACGCCGTCGCAGACCACGTCGAAGCTGCCCGAGCCCGCCATGCCGACCGCCTGCCAGCGGCTGCGGTCGATCGTGATGCCCGGCGACGCGAGGTCGATCTCGACCAGCCGGCGGGCGCCCGATGCATCGACCGCTGTCATCAGGGCGACGTCCACGACCGTGGCGCCCGAGCACCAGGACTTGCGGCCGTCGATCATCCCCTGTCCGGCAGTCAGGGCGCCGGCGTGTGCGCGGATCGTGACGGGATCGGCACGTGCCTCGGACGCCCAGACCGCGTGGATCGATCCGGGCCCGACGACGTGCTCCGGGACGACTTCGCGAAGGATCGCGAGCGCATCGACGTGGCTCTCGAACAGCTTCACCAGGGCGAGGTCGTGACGCGCGACGCTCGCGAGCGCCTGCCAGCGCGTCAGCGTGGCGCCATCGCCGGGAAACGGAAGGCGGTCGAGACCGGCCTCGATCAGGTAGCGAAGCCGCGCCTCCAGCGCAGGCGCGCCGTCTGCCGCATCCATCGCCGGGTCGCGCAGCGCGGCCGCGATGCGACGGCCGATGTCGTCAAATCGGGCGAAATGCACGTCGAGCAATGCAGCCATTGAGGAACCCCGTTGCCCTGGGCGCCCGCACGACCGCGACAGGCGGTCATCCGTCGGCAGGGTGAGACGAGATTGTTCCGGCTGGCCGCAGGTCCGGGGTTCGGACGATGGCTGAACGCCAGGTGGTCATCGACGCCCGTGGCGGGGACGTGGCCGACCATGCGGCTCGTCCGGCGACCGACGATGGGGTCCGCCATTCGCGCAGGCGGTCCGCCTTCCGCTGCCGCCCGTGCCTCAGGCGACCATGCGCTCAAGCAGGGCGACCAGCGCGTCGATCCGGAACGGCTTGCCGAGCACCGGCGCAGTGGCATGCGACGCGCTGGCGCCGCAGCCCGCAAGGTTGCCGTAGCCGGTCGCAAAGAGAAAGGGGATGCCCCGGGTTACCAGGATGTCCGCCACCGGATCGCTCGACCGGCCCGCGAGGTTGCAGTCGAGCACGGCCGCATCGATGCCTTCGTCGCGTGCGAGCGCGACGGCCCGATCGAGGTCTGGCGCCGGCCCGACGACCACCCCGCCTTCGTCGAGGATGGCGTCCCCGATCAGCATCGCGATCAGGCCTTCGTCCTCGACGACCAGGATGCGCTTGCCTTGGAGGAGGTTGGTCATGCGTCGCAGTCTAATCGCCCGCGAGCATTTCACCGACCCGGCGACTGAGCGAATTGATCGCGAAGGGCTTCGTCAGGACCTGCATGCCCCGTTCGAGATCGCCGTTGCCGACCACGGCGTTCTCGGCGTAGCCGGTGACGAACAGGATGCGCAGCCGCTCGCGGGTCGCCCGCGCGACGTCGGCGACCTGGCGGCCGTTGATGCCGCCTGGCAACCCCAAGTCGGTGATCAGCAGGTCGATGTGCGCGCTCGACTGCAGGATCTTCAACGCCGTGGCGCCGTCGGGCGCTTCGATCGTGCGGCACCCCATCGACTCGAGCACTTCGGTGATCAGCTGACGCACGGTGGGTTCGTCGTCGACCACGAGCACGATCTGCTCGCGATCGGCCAGGTCGGGCGGCCGTGCGGGCCGGTCGTCGACGCGCGACGCTTCGCCGCGCTCCCCGACGTGGCGCGGCAGGTAGATGCAGACGGTGGTGCCGCGGTCGATCTCGGAGTAGATGCGGACCGTGCCGCCGCTCTGCCGCGCGAAGCCGTACACCATCGACAGGCCGAGGCCGGTTCCCGAGCCGAGCGGTTTGGTCGTGAAGAACGGATCGAAGGCGCGCTGGCGGACCTCGAGCGACATGCCCGTGCCGTTGTCGGTCACGTAGATCGACAGGTACTGGCCCGCAGCGAGGTCGCGCTCCTTCGCCGCGCGCTCTTCGAGCCAGCGGTTGGCGGTCTCGATCGTCAGCCGGCCGCCCTTCGGCATCGCGTCACGACCGTTGATGCACAGGTTCAGCAGCGCGTTCTCGAGCTGGTTCTGATCGACGAACGCCGGCCACAGCCCTGCGGCACCGATCACTTCGATCTCGATGGTGCCGCCGACCGTGCGGCGGATCAGCTCCTCGAGCTCGGCGATCAGCCGGTTCACGTCGGTCGTCTTCGGGTCCAGCGTCTGGCGACGCGAGAACGCGAGCAGGCGATGGGTCAGCGCGGCGGCGCGTCGCGCGGCGCCCTGCGCGGCATTGACGTATCGGTCCAGCTCGCCGACCTGCCCGCGGGCGATGCGCATCTGCAGCAGTTCGAGGCTGCCCGAGATGCCGGTCAGCAGGTTGTTGAAGTCGTGCGCGAGGCCGCCGGTCAGCTGGCCGACGGCTTCCATCTTCTGCGACTGGCGCAGTTGTTCCTGCGCCCGTTCGAGCTCCGCAGCCGCTTCCTTCTCGGCCGTCACGTGGCGCCCGCCCGCGTAGACGAAGTCGCCTTCGTGCGAGCCGATCCAGCTGATCCAGCGGTAGGAGCCGTCCTTGTGGCGGTAGCGGTTCTCGAAGGCGGCGACGGTCGACGACGACGCCTGCTCGAACGCGGCGGTCGAGCGTTCGAGATCGTCGGGATGGACGAAATCGAACACGCGCCGGCCGACCAGTTCGGACTGCGCGTACCCGAGCACCGCGAACCACGCCGGATTGGTCGCCGTGCAGGTCCCGTCGCGGTCGAGCACGAGCAACAGGTCCTGCGAGTTGTTCCACGTGCGGTCGCGTTCGCGCGTGCGCTGCGCGACCTGCAGCTCGAGGGTCGCGTTGAGGTCGCGCAGGTCGTTCTCGGCGAGCTTGCGATCGGTGATGTCGCGTCGGAAGATCGCGAGGCCCTCGCTGGACGGATAGGCGCGGACCTCCACCCACGCGGTCCGCCCGTCGGGCATGACCCGGGTCTCCTCGACGGTGACCGGGATGCGTGCCGCGAGCGCGCGTTGCAGCGACGCCGTCTGCTCGGACCCGTCGGCGCTCGGCCAGACCTCGAAGTAGGAACGCCCGACGACCTCGACGCGGACCGCGCCGCATCCACGCAGCGCCTCGGCATTCGCGAGCAGGACGTGGAAGCGTTCGTCGAGCAGCAGGAATCCTTCGGCCATGCCTTCGAGCACCGACGCCGCCCGGGCTTCGGTCGCGCGGATCGCCTCGCCCGCTTCGCGACGCAGCGTGGCCATGCCGATCGTGGCCGCGACCCGGGCGAGCAGTTCGCGCGCCGAAAAGGGCTTGATGAGGTAGTCGTCGGCGCCTGCCGCCAGTCCCTCGATGCGCGCTTCCTCGCCGGCGCGCGCGGACAGCATGATCACCGGCAGGTCGCGCAGGTCGGCATCGCCGCGGATGGCCGCGAGCAGGCCGAAGCCATCGAGACGCGGCATCATCACGTCGGTCACGAGGACGTCGGGCTTGCGGGCGCGGATCCGGTCCAGCGCGGCGATGCCGTCGTCGACGGTATCGACCTCGTAGCCGCGTTCGGTCATCAGCCGCCCGATGTAGCCGCGCAGGTCGGCGTTGTCGTCGGCGATCAGCACGCGGTGGCGAACGCCCGTCGCCTGCGCCGGCGACGGCACCGTCGGCAGCGCCGCATCGTCGAACCCCGCGGCCTCCTGTCGATCGGGAAGCCAGCGCAGCGCCTCCTCGACGAACGCATGGCTGCGGCCCCGCACGTCCGCCGTCTCCTTCGCGTCCATCACGCGATCGGGGGCGAGATGCCCGGTCCCGAGCGGCAGGTCGACGAAGAACGCGGTGCCGACGTCGACGGTGCTCTCGACGCGGATCTCCCCGGCATGCAGGCGCACCAGTTCCTGCACCAGCGACAGTCCGATGCCGCTGCCCTCGAAGCTCCGGCCGCGTGCGCCCTCGACGCGATGGAAGCGCTCGAACACGCGCGGCAGCTCGTCGGGCGCGATGCCGGTCCCGCTGTCGCGCACCGTCAGCCGCACCGCGCCTTCGGGCAGGCGACGCAGCGCCACGTCGATCGCGCCCTCGAACGTGAACTTGAACGCGTTCGACAGCAGGTTGAGGACGACCTTCTCCCACATGTCGCGGTCGACGAACACCGGCTCGTCGAGCGGCGGACAGTCGACGCGCAGCGCGAGGCCGGCCTTGTCGGTCGCGGAGCGGAACGACGAGGCCAGCTCGGAGGTCAGCGCGGGCAGGTCGGTGGGGCGGAAGGTCGCCTGTGCGCGCCCGGACTCGATGCGCGAGAAGTCGAGCAGGGCGTTGACGAGCCGCAGCAGCCTGAGGCTGTTGCGATGGGCGACGACCAGCCGGTCGCGCTGGTGCGGCGTCTGCTGCGCATCGACCAGCGCGTCTTCGAGCGGGCCGATCATCAGCGTCAGCAGCGTGCGGAATTCGTGGCTGACGTTCGAGAAGAACGCGGTCTTCGCGAGGTCGAGCTCGGCCAGTGCCTCGACGCGCTTGCGCTCGGCTTCGAAGGCATCGACCGCGTTCAGACCCGCGGCGACCTGACCGACGAACAGTTCGATGAAGCCGCGGTACTCGCGGTCGAGCATGCGATACGGGTTGAGGCCGGCCACGAAGACGCCGATCGGACTCGCGTCGCCCTGGATCGTGATGGGGACGAGCAGGGTCTGCGGCGACGTCTTGTTCCAGGCGATGGAGCGCAGGCCGGTCGCATCGACCACGAGCCGGGTCTCCTGACCGTCGCGAATCGCGTCGAGCGGCCACATGGGCTGCACGTGCGTACTGCCGTGGGCGATGCCCGACACGAAGGTCTGGTGCGCAGACCCGTCGACGTCGAAGACATAGGCCGATGCGAGCGGCAGGTCGCGGCTGTCGGCGACGAGGCAGTCCTTCACGCCGGCCCACAGCGCGTCGTGCGTGCGGCACCCGGCGATGCGCAGGGCCAGGTCACGCAGCACGTGCAGGCGGCGTTCGCCGAGGACGCCCTGGGTCGCCTCGGTGACGACGCACAGCATGCCGTTGGTCGTGCCCAGATCGTCGGCGACCGGCGAATACGAGAACGTGTGGTGCGTCTCCTCGGGGAAGCCGCTGCGTTCGAGGACCAGCATCAGGGCCTCGTCCCACGTCGCCTCGCCGGTGCGCATCACGTGGTCGATGCGCGGACCGATGTCGGGCCAGATCTCCTCCCAGACGTGGTCGCTGCGCGCGCCGAGCCAACCGGTCTTCACGCCGAGCGTCGGTCGGTAGGCATCGTTGCAGAAGAACGTGAGCCCCGGTCCCCAGCCCATCCACATCGCGTAGCGCGAGCTCAGCATGATCTGGAGGATCGTGCGCAGGCTCGACGGCCACGTCGACGGTGCCCCGAGCGGCGTCGTGGTCCAGTCGCGCTCGCGCATCATCGCGGCCACCTCACCGGGGCCGTCGAAGAACGCGAGACTCGAATCGGGGCGAGCGGTCATGGAATCGGTGATGGCGGATCGCGTCGTGCGCGTCGAGCCGCGCCGGGTGGGGCCGGACGTCAGCACCGCGGCACGCGCAGTTTAGTCAACGGGCTCCGGCTGACGCGGTGTACCCGATCTTGATGACCCTTCAGCGGCGCAAGGATCCGATGTCGATACTGAAGCGGTAGCGGACGTCGCTTCTGAGCATGCGTTCGTACGCTTCGTTGATCCGGTCGGCCGGGATCACTTCGACGTCGGACACGATGCCGTGCTCGCCGCAGTAGTCCAGCATCTCCTGCGTTTCCTTGATGCCGCCGATCAGCGAACCGGCAAGGCTCTTGCGGCCCATGATCAGCGAGAAGAGATGCAGGTCGAGCGGACGTTCCGGTGCGCCGACCGTGACCATCGTGCCGTCGACCTTCAACAGTCCGAGGTAGGCGCCGAGGTCGTAGGGCGCCGAGATCGTGCTGAGCAGGAAGTCGAAGCTGCCGGCGTGCTTCGCCAGGTCGTCGGCGTCCTTCGACACCACCACCCCGACCGCACCGAGGCGCGCCGCATCGTCGGCCTTGCCGGGGGACGTGGTGATCACCCAGGTCTTGGCGCCGAACGCGCTCGCGAACTTGACGCCCATGTGCCCGAGGCCGCCGAGGCCCACGACGCCGACCTTCTGGCCTGCACCCACGTTCCAGTGGCGCAGCGGCGACCAGGTCGTGATGCCCGCGCAGAGCAGCGGCGCCACCCCCGCCAGGTCGAGCGCATCGGGCAGGCGCAGCACGTATTTCTGGTCGACGACGATGCGCGTCGAGTAGCCGCCGAAGGTCGGCGTCTTCTTGTCCTGCTCGAAGCCGTTGTACGTGCCCGACATGCCCTTGACGCAGAACTGCTCGAGATCGGCCTGGCAGTTCGCGCAGACGCGGCACGAGTCGACGAAGCAGCCGACGCCGGCGCGGTCGCCGACCTTGAACCGGTCGACGCGGCTGCCGACCTCGGCGACGTGCCCGACGATCTCGTGGCCGGGCACCATCGGAAACTTCGAGCCGCCCCATTCGTCGCGCGCCTGGTGGATGTCCGAATGGCAGACGCCGCAGAACGCGATGTCGATCAGCACGTCGTCGGCGCCGACGTCGCGGCGCTGGAAGGACCACGGGGTGAGGGGGGTCTTCGGACCCTGGGCGGCATAGGCCTGGACTTCGATCATGGGGAGTGCTCCTGGGTGAGTGCTGCGAGGGATGGGACAGCGGCGCGCAGTGCAGGGTGACGCGACGTTCAGCTGTCGATGAAGCCCTTGATCCGTTCGCACAGCGCCTGGATGGCGAACGGTTTCGTGACGATCTGCATGCCGACGTCGAGATCGCCGGGATCGGCGGAGGCGTTCTCGGCATAACCGGTGATGAACAGGACCTTCAGCGTCGGACGCGACCGGCGCGCGGCCTCGGCGAGTTGCCGCCCGTCGAGGCCGCCGGGCAATCCCACGTCGGCCACCAAGAGGTCGATGCGGTTCTGAGACGCGAGGACGCGCATCGCGGTCGCCGCGTCGCCGGCCTCGATCGACACGTAGCCCATCTCCTGCAGCAGATCGGTGATCAGCATCCGCACCGTCGGTTCGTCGTCGACGACGAGCACGGTGCCGACGTTGGTCGTGCCGGGTGCGACGGCGTGCGGCGCGATGCCCGCGAGCGGCTCCACAGTGCCCCGGTGCCGCGGGAAGTAGAGGCTGACCGTGGTGCCCTTGCCGGGCGCCGAATCGATGCGGGCCTGTCCACCGGACTGCCGCGCGAAGCCGTAGACCATCGACAGGCCGAGCCCGGTCCCCAGGCCGATCGGCTTGGTCGTGAAGAAGGGATCGAACGCGCGTGCGACCACGTCCGGCGGCATGCCGCTGCCCGTATCGGTCACGGCGAGCACGACGTACTCGCCCGGTTCGAGATCACGCTCGCGTGCGGCCTGCGCATCGAGCACACGGTTGCCGGTGGCGACCGTGAGGCGGCCTCCGTCGGGCATCGCGTCACGCGCGTTGATGCACAGGTTCAGCAGTGCGTTCTCGAGCTGGTTCGGGTCGACCTTCGCGAGCCACAGATCCGTCGTGCCGACCATCTCGAAGCGGATCTGCGAGCCGATCGAACGCGTGATGAGTTCGCCCATGCCCGAGGTCAGCCGGTCGACGTCGGTGGCGACCGGTGACAGCGTCTGGCGGCGCGAGAACGCGAGCAGGCGCTGGGTCAGCGCGGCCGCGCGCTTCGAGGCTCCCTGCGCGGCGACGATGTAGCGCTCGAGTTCGGTCGTGCGGCCCTGCGACAGGCGCAACTGAATGAGGTCCAGCGAGCCGGTGATCCCGGTCAGCAGGTTGTTGAAGTCGTGCGCGAGACCGCCGGTGAGCTGCCCGACGGCCTCCATCTTCTGGCTCTGGCGCAGGCGCTCCTCGATCTCGCGCTGGTGGCGCACGCTCGCGTTGAAGCGCTGCCCGACGTGGAGGTGGGTCGCGATCAGTTCGGCGAACAGCTTGAACATGCCGCGTACCTCGGGCGTGTCGACCTTGCGCGGCATGGGATCGATCGCGCACAGCGTGCCGAAGAAGGTGCCGTCGGCGACCATGATCGGGACCGAGATGTAGCTCTGGAAGCCGTAGAGGGCGGGCGTGGGATGGTTCGCGTAGATCGAGTCGGTCGCCACGTGGTCGATCACGACTGCCTGCCGGATCTCGCGGATGGCGCTGCAGATCGTGGTCTCGACCTGGAGTTCGCCGCCGGCCTTGAGCCCGAACTGGATGTCGTCCCGGACCGCACAGGCGATCCATCGGTCTTCGGTCACCCGAGCGACGGCCGCGAAGCCCATGCCGGTCGTGCGGCAGACGATGTCGAGGATCTGCGGGACCGCAGCGATCTCGGCGACGGCGGCGATGTCTTCGTCGAACTCGTTCATGAGACCGGAATGCGATGCCGTTGGAACGGCGGCGGACCGATCCGTGCAAGATGACATCTCTGGATAGTGGGGGGAAGTGGCGCGTTCCGGCAGCACACCGGCGCAAAGTGCGCCATCGTACACGTCGGACGTCGGTGACCTGGCGACCGGCGACGCCCTCAGGCCAGCTCGCGATAGAAGTAGGTCGTGTCGCAGTAGCCGCCGCCGGGGAGGAGCGCGAAATTCGGCACGACGCCGCAGCGGGTCCAGCCGAGTCGGGTGTACAGCCGCTCGGCGTCGCCGCCGGTCACGGTGTCGAGCACGAGCAGGGTCTTGCCGCCGTCGCGTGCCATCGCTTCGGCGCCCCGCATCAGCGCCGCGCCGAGTCCCATGCGCCGGCCGCGGCGATGGACCAGCATCTTCGCCAGGTCGGCGCGGTGCGGCTGGTTGTCGGGCTGCGAGAGCACGAGCTGGACCGTCGCGACCGGTCCGTGCGCGTCCTCGGCGACGAGCAACGCGCGTTCACCCTGCGCGACGCCCGCGGCCACCCGTTGCCAGAACGCGACCGCGGTCGTCCTCGACAGCGGCAGCATGAAGCCGACCGATGCGCCGCCTTCGACGCAGTCGAGCAGGATCTCCGCGAGTCGGCCGACCATCGCGTCGTCGACGGTCGCGAGGCGCCGGATCGTGATGCCTGGATAGGTGTTGCCGTCGATCGACACTGATTACCTCCCCGGATCGGGACAGGACACCAGCACCACCGCGTAGCGGGCGCGTCGGCGATGCGGGTTGTGGAAGACCACCGGCCGGTCGAGCCCAAGGGCCAGACAGTCGCCGGTCGCGAGACGATGGCGATCGGCGCCCACGGTGACGTCGATCGACCCGTCGAGCACCCAGACCTGCTGATGGATCGTCGCGCCCCGCGCACCGGTCTCGTAGGCGACCCGCGCCCGTGCGGGGAAGGAGACCTCGACGATCCGGATCGGCGATGGGAACGACGGCGGCGAGACGTTGCGTCGCACGTAGCCCGAACCCGGGTCCTTCCAGGGCTCCTGGTCGGCGTAGCGCGCGACCGGCAGCGCATCGACCCGGGGCGATTCGAACAGCGCCGCCAGCGACATGTCCAGCGCGGTGGCGAGCTTCTCCAGCACGACGGCCGTGGGACTGCTCTCGCCGCGCTCGATCAGCGAGATCATCGAGCGGCTCACGCCCGACAGGGCTGCGAGCGCCTCCAGCGACAGGCCGCGACGGGACCGCAGGTCGTGCAAGCGGGCGGCGATGCGATGCTGGATGCCTTCGACAGCTTCTTCGATCATGGACAAATCATCCAATATATTGGAGAAGCTCGTCAAGAACCCTGCGCGTCCGCTTTGTGCGCTGGGAGACAGACCGCTGCAGGCACCAACGCTCACTATCGACGGCTCGACGTTCGATGGGCAGCCGGGATCCCCCGACGATGTCGCCCCGCGAGTGCCGTCCACCGGAGCCCGACCTTGGTCCCCAAGAACCACCTGATCGAACTGCTGCCTCGCGTGGAACGGCAACGCGTCCTGTCGCTCTGCGAGCCGGTCGAACTCGCGTTGTCGGACACGCTGTTCGACGTCGGCGCGACCACCCGCCACGTCTACTTCCCGACCGACGGCTTCGTGTCGCTGCTCGGCGCGGTCGACCAGGACTCGACGCTCGAGGTCGGCATGGTGGGCCGCGAGGGACTGCTGGGCGTGCACGTGGCGCTCGGCTCGCTGCGATCGCCGCTGCGGGCCCTGGTGCAGGGCCCGGGAACCGCGTGGCGCGTCGCGGTCGCCCCGTTCAAGCGCGAACTCGCGCTCAGTCCCGCATTGCGACGGGGGCTGAACCGGTACATCGCGGTCCTGATGGCCCAGCTCGCTTCGTCGGCGGCCTGCGTGCGGTACCACCTGATCGGACCGCGCCTGGCACGCTGGCTCCTGATGAGCCAGGACCGCTCCGGCTCGGACCACTTCTTCATGACCCAACAGTTCCTGTCGTCGATGCTGGGCGTGCGGCGGGTCGGGGTCACGTCCGCGGCCAGCAAGCTGCAGAGCAGCGGAATGATCGACTACAACCGAGGAGAGATCAGGGTTCTCGATCGGGCGGCGCTCGAGGCCGCGGCGTGCAGCTGCTACCGGACCAATCACGCCGCCTACGCGGCCTTGAACCGTTGAGACGTGTCGCGCGCCGTCGTTCTCCCACCGAAAGCTCCCGACCCGACGGCGCTGACCTTCTTTGCGCACTTCAACCCGATGTCGAGTCGACCCGCCGCAAACGTGACTCGGGGGCCGGCGCTTCGCGTCATTCGGCGCGCGGCAGGTAGATGCGGACTTCGGTACCGGCGAGAGGTGCGCTGACGATGGTCGCGTAGCCGTTGCAGCGCTTCGCGAAGGCCTGGACCTGGCTCAGGCCCAGGCCCGTGCCTTTGCCGAACTCCTTGGTCGTGAAGAACGGTTCGAACGCGCGGGCGAGAGTCGAGGCGTCCATGCCGGTCCCGCTGTCGCGCACCGAGGCGACGACGAAATCGCCGGCTCGCACCGACTCCGCCCGGGCTTCGGCGAGGCCGACGGACCGGTTGTCGACGCCGATGTGCAGGTGGCCGCCTTCGGGCATGGCGTCCCGTGCATTGATCGCCAGGTTGAGGATCGCCGCTTCGAGCAGGCAGGAATCGGTCGTGCACGGCCACAGGTCGGGCGCGTGGTGCATGTCGAGTTCGATCGATTCCGGCAAGGCCCGCAGCAGGATGTCCCCCATGGTCGATTGCAGGTCGTCGAGGCACAGCACCTCGAGCTGGAGCTCGTGTCCGCGGGACAGGGTCAACAGCTGGCGCGACAGCTTGGTCGCGCGAAGCAGCGCCCCCAGTGCGGCAGCGGTCAGGTGCGCGGCCTGCGGATCGGTCTGGTTGCGTCGCGCGAGCAGTTCGAGGCTGGCCCCGATGACCTGCAGGAAATTGTTGAGGTCGTGCGCGACGCCGGCTGCGAGCTCTCCGACGTTCTGCATGTTGTGCCGTGGATCGGGATGGCGCTGCGCCGCGTGATGCGCCCCTTCACGACTGGCGCAGGCACCCGAAAAGATCGACGCTGGCAAGGCGGCGCCCGCGGCGGCATCGACAAGCGGGGCGAACTCGGCAATGGACATGGAATGACCTTCGACGAATCAGGACCCTTCTGGAAAACATCAGGAGATGGCTGATTCGACTGTAGGGGATCGAATCCCGAGCATAGTCATTGCCCCGCAAGATTGATGTACGGCACCGCACATTAGGCTGTATTTTTTTGCGTGACAGGAAGTGACCTGTCGAGGGGGATCTGGCGGCTGTGTGGCTTGCCGCACAGACCACGCACAGTCTCGCGCGCAAGCTCGATCTCCTCCCGCAACGAAGGCTCGCGCCGCGCCTCCATGACCTACGCAAGCCTCCTTGTGCATCTGCAGCCGGGGCGATCGAACACGCCGCTGCTGTTGGCCGCGGCCCGCTTCGCCGACCGCTTCGCGGCGCACGTGATCGGCATCGCGGCCTGCCAGCCGCTGCTGGTCGTCAGCGGCGACGGCACGGTGTGCGGCGATGTCTTCACCGACGACCAGCGCCAGATCGAGCGGGACCTGGAAGGCTCGCACGCGGAGTTTCGCCAGCACCTCGCGGGTCATGGCAAGTCGCTCGAATGGCGTTCGCGCATCACGCTGGCACCGATCGGGACCTGCCTCGCGGCCGAATCGCGCTCTGCCGATCTGGTGATGACCGGTCGCGTGCCCGCCGACGGCCTCGACCTGTCGCGCCTCGCCGATCCCGGCGCACTGACGCTGGAAGCGGGGCGTCCGGTGTTCATCGTCGCCCCCGACGCGCCGCCGATGGCATTCGACCACGCGCTGGTCGGCTGGAAGGACACGCGCGAGTGTCGTCGCGCGACCGCCGATGCGCTACCGCTGCTGGCGCAGACTGCGCGCGTGACGGTCGTGGAGATCGCACCCATCGACGAGATCGATGCAGCGCGGTCGCGGGTCGAGGACGTCGTGGCGTGGCTGATCCGTCACCGCGTGCCTGCCGAATCGCGCGTCGAGGTCGCCCAGGGGCAGGACGTCGATCGTCTCTACCGCATCGTCGACGAGAGCGCCGTCGATTTCGTCGTGGCCGGTGCGTACGGTCACAGTTGGCTGCGCGAATGGGTCCTCGGCGGGGTCACGCGCGACCTCTTGCTGGGCGGCTCCCGCAGCGTGCTGGTGTCGCATTGATGGAGTCACGATGAAGCAGCCCGGCGACCAGGGTACGCTCGAGTCGATCGACGAACTCGGCAGTCATCTCCCGCACGCCGTCCTGTCTGCCGAACTGCAGCGCCGGATGCACGCCTACTGGCGCGCGGCCAACTACCTGTCGGTCGGGCAGATCTATCTGAAGGACAACGCGCTGCTCGACGAGCCGCTCACGCGCGCGCACATCAAGCCGCGCCTGCTCGGGCACTGGGGCACGACGCCGGGCCTGAACTTCGTCTACGTGCACCTGAACCGGCTGATCGTCGAGGGCGACCTCGACATGATCTATGTCATGGGTCCCGGACACGGCGGCCCGGGCGTCGTGGCGATGACCTACCTCGAAGGCGCGTACACCGAGCGCTATCCGGCGATCGAACGCAACCGCAGCGGCCTCGGCCGGCTGTTCCGCCAGTTCTCGTGGCCCTACGGCATCCCGAGCCACGTCGCGCCCGAGACCCCGGGATCGATCCACGAGGGCGGCGAGCTCGGCTACTCGCTCGCCCATGCCTACGGCGCGGCGTTCGACAATCCCGACCTGATCGTCGCGTGCGTGATCGGCGACGGCGAGGCCGAGACCGGCGCACTCGCGACGAGCTGGCACTCGAACAAATTCATCGACCCGGCTCGCGACGGGGCGGTGCTGCCGATCCTGCACCTCAACGGATTCAAGATCGCCAACCCGACGGTGCTCGCGCGCATCGGCGACGACGAGCTGGCGAGCCTGCTGCGCGGCTACGGGTACGAGCCGCACTTCGTCGCCGGCGACGATCCGGCGACGATGCATCCGCTGATGGCCGGCACGCTCGACACGGTCCTCGCGCGCATCCGCGACATCCAGAAGGACGCGCGATCGCTCGCGCCCGGCTCGACGCCGAAGCGGCCGCGTTGGCCGATGATCGTGCTGCGCACGCCCAAGGGATGGACCGGGCCGAAGGTCGTCGACGGCCTGCCGGTCGAAGGCACGTGGCGCGCGCATCAGGTGCCGATCGCGAGCTTCGACGACCCGCAGCACGTCAAGCAGCTCGAGGACTGGCTGCGCAGCTACCGCCCTCAGGAGCTCTTCGACGCGCAGGGACGCTTCGTCGACGAACTGGCTTCGCTCGCGCCCACCGGACACAGCCGCATGGGCGCGAACCCGCACGCCAACGGTGGCGAGCTGCTCAGGCCGCTGGTGATGCCGCACTTTCGCGACTACGCCGTCGCGCTGCCGCTGCCCGGCGGCGTGCGGGCCGAAGCGACCCGGGTGCTCGGCGACTTCCTGCGCGACGTCATGAAGCTCAATCTCGAGCGCGCGAACTTCCGCGTGTTCGGTCCCGACGAGACCGCGTCGAATCGTCTGCAGGCCCTGTTCGAGGTCACCGGCAAGACGTGGATGGCCGAGGTCGAGGACGTCGACTTGAACCTCGCGGCCGACGGCCGCGTGATGGAGGTGCTGAGCGAGCACCTGTGCCAGGGCTGGCTCGAGGGCTACCTGCTGACCGGTCGGCACGGGCTGTTCTCGTGCTACGAGGCGTTCACGCACATCGTCGACTCGATGTTCAACCAGCACGCGAAGTGGCTCAAGGCGAGCCGGCGCATCCCGTGGCGCGAGCCGATCGCGTCGCTCAACTACCTGCTGACGTCGCACGTCTGGCGCCAGGACCACAACGGCTTCTCGCATCAGGACCCGGGCTTCATCGACCTCGTCGCGAACAAGAAGGCCGACACCGTCCGCATCTACCTGCCGCCGGACGCGAACTGCCTGCTGTCGGTGGCCGACCACTGCCTGCGCAGCCGCGACTACGTCAACGTCATCGTCGCGGGCAAGCAGCCGGAGTGGCAGTGGCTGGACATCGACGCGGCGGTCCGGCATTGCAGCATCGGCGCGGGCGTCTGGCCGTGGGCCGGCGACGACGCCGAGCCCGACGTCGTGATGGCCTGTGCCGGCGACGTGCCGACGCTCGAGACGCTGGCGGCCGTGATGCTGCTGCGCGACTACGTGCCGGACATCCGCATCCGCGTCGTCAACGTCGTGGACCTGATGGTGCTCGAGCCGCAGGCCGAGCATCCCCACGGCTTCGAGGATCACGACTTCGACGCGCTGTTCACGGTCGACCGGCCGGTGGTGTTCGCCTTCCACGGCTATCCGTCGCTGATCCACAAGCTCACCTACCGCCGGCGCAACCACCCGAACTTCCACGTGCACGGCTTCATCGAGGAGGGCACGACGACCACGCCGTTCGACATGGTGGTGCTGAACAAGCTCGACCGCTTCACGCTGGCACTCGATGCGATCCGTCGCATCCCGCGCTTGCAGTCCACGGTGCATGCGGCCGAGGCACGCTACTGGGCGACGCTGGAGCGGCATCAGCGCCACATCGGCGAATACGGCGAGGACCTGCCCGAGATCCGCGACTGGCGCTGGTCGGCCTGATCCGGCGCGCCTTCCGACGATGCACGTCCTGACCTTCAACAGTGGCTCGTCGTCGCTGAAGTTCGGGCTCTACCGCGTCGACGACGGGCGGGCGGAGATGCTGCTCGACGGCGTGGCGGAAGGCAGCGGCGCGACGGCCACGCTGCGCGCCGGTGATCGCGGTCGGGAGTGGACGGGCCGCGACCTGTCCGACGCCGAACGCGCGCATCCGCTCGATGGCATCGCCACACTGCTGGATCGCGCCGGGTTGCCGGCGCCCGACGCGGTGGGGCATCGCATCGTGCACGGCGGCTTCGAGGTCCGGGACGACTGCCGCATCGACGACGAGGTCCTGCAGCGGCTCGAGCGCGCACGGCGCTTCGCGCCGCTGCATTTGCCGCCGGCGCTCGCCGCGATCCGCTTCGCGATGGCACGCTATCCGGACGTGTCGCAGGTGGCGTGCCTGGACACGGCCTTCCATGCCCGCATGGACGAGGTCGCGCGCCGCCTGCCGTTGCCGCGGTCCTACGACGAGGAGGGCGTGCATCGCTACGGCTTCCACGGAGTGTCGTGCGCGTCGATCGTCCGCCGGCTCGGCGACGAGGTGCCGGAGCGGCTCGTCATCGCGCACCTCGGCAACGGGTCGAGCGTCACGGCGTTGCGCAAGGGTCGTTCGATCGACACGACGATGGGACTGACGCCGGCCGGCGGTGTGCCGATGGGCACGCGCAGCGGCGATCTCGACCCGGGCGTGGTGATCCACCTGATCCGCGAGCATGGAATGGATGCGGACGCGCTCGAGGACCTCTTCGACCGGCACTGCGGGCTCGCTGGCGTGTCGGGCATCGGCAGCGACATGCGCGCGCTGCGGGTGGCCGCGGCGACGAACGACGACGCGCGCCTGGCGATCGACCTGTTCTGCTACGCGGTCCGCAAGCAGGTCGCCGCGATGGCCGCGGCGCTCGGTGGGCTCGACGCGCTGGTCTTCAGCGGCGGCATCGGCGAGCACGACGCGCGCACGCGCAGCGACGTGTGTGCAGGACTGGTGTGGATGGGTGTCGTGCTCGACGGGTCGCGCAATGCGCTGGCACCGGGGATCGTCAGCGCGGAGGCGTCGAAGGTCGTGGTGCGGGTCGTGCCCTCGGCCGAGGACGAGCAGATCGCCCTGGAAGTCGTCACGGTTCTGGTGACCGGTTGAAGGCGGCGACGGTTCCGCGCGCAACCTTGGCGTGTCAGCCGGAGCAGGGCGGCTCTAAGGCCACCCCGTCCCCGGACACCTATTTCGTCGGCGTTCCGTCCGGCGCCGGCGCCGGATAGGTCGGCACGTCGCCGGGCGGCGTTTGGTTGGCCGCCTTCACCCGCCGCTTCGGCTTGCTCATGCCTTCCGACGAATCGCTGGTCGTGTCGGTGGCGTTCATCTTCGGCTTCTTGTTGAACGCGGGTTTCTGCGACGAGGTCTTGGTCTGCTCGAGGGGTGTTCCGGTGCTCGCCTGGCCGCCCGGCGTGTTCGAGTTCTGGGCGACAACCACCAGCGGTGCAGCGCAGAGAATGAGACCGACGAGCGTTTGCTTTCGAATCATGATGGGTCCTGTGTTGGTGGCACGGTGGCTTCGCGAGAACATGTGCACGTCGCTCTCGCTTCCTCCGTAATGTGCTTCTGCCGGCGGCATGCGGGCATCGCCAGCACACCGGTTCGTCCATCGGTGGCTCGGCTTCGGCGAGGCCGAGAGTCCTACATCAGGGGTCCGGCGCGCCCTCGTCGGAGGCACGACGGCACTGTGCGCATCCGACTTGTCGGCCGCGTGCCGACCAAACGGGTCGTCTCGTTGCGGGAGAGGGGGCAGCTTGGCGCAACCAGATGTCTGGGGGACCGTGCGCGGACGAAGGTCTGGCGGAGACGGAGGGATTCGAACCCTCGATGCAGTTTTTGACCGCATGCTCCCTTAGCAGGGGAGTGCCTTCGACCACTCGGCCACGTCTCCGGAGCGGGCGCATGGCGCGCCTCGCAAAGCCTGCGGAGTTTAACGGCTTGTGCGGCGAGGGGCAAACCTGGCGTCACACCGCCCACCGCCAGAACGCGGTGACGGTTTCGCTTGCATCCGCAAGCCGCTTCACGGGCCGGTGACCTTTCAAACCGTTGATTCGAAATTTTTATCCGATCCTGGTGCACTTCTTGCGCGGCGGCTTCTACCACGGCGACCTGAAGGCGGGCACGGCCACCGGACTGGCGTTCCGCCAACCGGTCCTTCGACCTCGATCTGCAGAACAACAACGGGTCGGACTTCGGCATGGAGATGAACCAACGCGTCGAGCTCCCTTTGTGTGTCTGATGCCATCGCGCGGTACGCCCCCTCTGGAGCCCCGATGGACGCCGGACGCGCGCTCGCCGCGATCACCCCGCCTGTTCGAGCCCGAACGCCTTGTGCAGGGCCCGCACCGCGAGCTCCATGTACTTGTCGTCGATGATCACGCTGATCTTGATCTCGGACGTCGAGATCATCTGGATGTTGATCCCTTCCTCGGACAGCGTGCGGAACATCAGGCTCGCGATGCCGACGTGCGAGCGCATGCCGATGCCCACGGCCGAGACCTTGCAGACCTTCTCGTCGCCGCCGATCTCGCGCGCGCCGATCTTGTCCTTGACCTGGCTGTCGAGCACGTCGAGGGCCTTCCTGTACTCGCCGCGATGGACGGTGAACGAGAAGTCGGTCGTGCCGCCAACGGCCTGGTTCTGGATGATCATGTCGACGTCGATGTTGGCGTCGGCGATCGGTCCGAGGATCTGCGCGGCGATGCCCGGCCGGTCCGGCACGCCGAGGATCGTGATCTTGGCTTCGTCGCGATTGAACGCGATGCCGGAGATGACCGCCTGTTCCATGTTCTCGTCTTCCTCGAAAGTGATCAGCGTGCCCGAGCGCATCTCGTCGTCGAGCGGCATCAGCGGGTCGGTCAGGCTCGACAGCACGCGCGTGGGCACCCGGTACTTGCCGGCGAACTCCACCGAGCGGATCTGCAGGATCTTCGATCCCAGCGACGCCATCTCGAGCATCTCCTCGAACGACACCACCTTCAGCCGCCGCGCCTCGGGAACGATGCGCGGGTCGGTCGTGTAGACGCCGTCGACGTCGGTGTAGATCAGGCACTCGGCGGCCTTCAGCGCCGCCGCGATCGCGACTGCCGACGTGTCCGAGCCGCCGCGTCCGAGCGTCGTGATATGGCCGTCCTCGTCCACGCCCTGGAAGCCGGTGATGACCACGACCTTGCCGGCGTCTAGGTCGCGCGTCACGCGTTCGTGGTCGATGCCTTCGATGCGTGCCTTGGTGAAGGCGCTGTCGGTGCGCACGGCGACCTGCCAGCCGGCGTAGCTGCGCGCCGGCACGCCTTCCTTGGCGAGGGCCAGCGCGAGGAGGCCGACCGAGACCTGCTCGCCGGTCGACGCGATCATGTCGAGCTCGCGCGGGTCGGGACTGTCGGTGATCTCGCGCGCGAGTCCGAGGAGCCGGTTCGTCTCGCCGGACATCGCCGACGGCACGACGACGATCTGGTGGCCGGCGGCGTGCCACTTGGCGACGCGCCTCGCCACGTTGCGGATGCGCTCGGTCGAGCCCATCGAAGTGCCGCCGTACTTGTGGACGATCAGGGCCATGACACGCAGGGGTGAAGACGACGACGCGGGCCGGTGCCCGCGTCGCGAAAAAAGCCCTGCAATGTAATGGAAGCGGCGGGGTGGAGGCAAATCACCGTCCCGCGGCCCTCCCCCTGCGCAGGCGGGCCGCCCGCGGGAGCGTCCCGCCGGCGAGCCACCCGCGCAGGGGAGGGAAGGGAGTGAGCTCAGCGGCGCTTGCGGCGCGTGCTGCCGACGAGGCCCGCGAGGCCGACGAACAGCAGCGACACGGTGGCCGGCTCCGGCACGACCGCCTGCGGCACGAACGCCGATCCTGCGAGGTCGGCGTCGGTGAAGCCGACGACGTAGAACAGGCTCGGCCCGGCGACGCCCGGCACGAAGTCGTTGTCGTTGGCGATCCACAGCGTGTGCTGGAAGATGCCGTCGAGCAGCACGTCCTGGCCGAACGCGAGGCCTTCGATCTTCGACGGGATCTGGTTCGACGCGACGCCGTTGGCGTTCAGCAGCGCGACCAGGTCGACGAAGCTGGTCTTGGCGACCGCCGCGCCGGCCGCGGTGGCGCCGTTCAGATTGGTGATGTCGGTCGCACCGGCGAGATTGATCTTGTAGAGCGTCTTCGCCACCGCCGTGGTGCCGTCGCCGAGTCCCTTGCCGTCGCGTTCGTCGACGATGAACTCGTGATCGTTGAGCGCCGTGATCTCGCTCGCGCCAGAACCGCTGGTGAGCTTGTAGCCGTATTCGTGCGTGATGCCCGTCGCGATGTCGATCGTCACGATGCGCAGCAGCTTGTTCGACGCGCCGACCGCGGCGTCCTGAATCAGCGGCGCCTGCATGATGCCGACCAGCGTCTTGCCGTCGGGCGTGATGGCGAGACCCTCCATGCCCTTGTTGGCGACGCGGCCGCTGGTGTTGCCGCTGATCTCGGTGCCGCCATTCGGACTCAGGTTCGCGACGTCGAGGTTGGCCGGCAGCGAGAATGAGCGGATGCGGCTGCCGGTCGCGCGGTCGAACTGGTAGACGTAGGGGCCGTACTCGTCGGAGATGAAGACGCTCTTGCCGTCGTTCGACATCCGCATGCCTTCGGGATCGAGGCGCGCGTCGTTGGCGTTGCCCGAGTTGCCGGGACCGAAGTTGTCCGAACGGCCGGTGAAGTAGTTCGCCGTCGCCGTGTTGATCGCGGGCGCGCCCGAGCCGAGCGGCGTGCCGTCGATCCGGTTGCCGAGGCCGGCGCCGCTGCCGTAGTTCAGCGCCGTGGGGCTCGACAGCAGCGTCGTCGCGACCAGCGTCGGGGTGAGGATGAAGGGCGTGGCCGCGCCCGAACTGCTGCGCACCAGGCTCATCTGCACGGTCTGGAAGCGAGCGATGTACGACGACGTGTCGTCGACGGCGCTGTTGTAGGCCGTCGCGTTCGGACCGCGGTCCGGCGCGGCGAGGAAGGTGTTGCCGCCGGCCCAGGCGATCGCCGAGCCCATGCCGCCGAGGACGTTGCCGGTCAGGCCGTTCTCCAGCGTGCCGGTCTGGCCCGACAGGTCGACGCCGGCGCCGGCGCTCGAACCGGTGAGCGTGCCACGGGCGAGAAGGATCGGCGCGGCGCTGGCGGGCAGCGTCGCCAGGGTCGTGGCGAGGACGGTGAGCCCGAAGGCGGCGCGCAGCAGTGCGGTGGTCATGATTCTGGTTCTCGGTCGGAGTTGGAAAAAAAGCCTGCCACGATATCCGTGCATCGATGTCGGCGTCATGACAGGGACGGTGTTGACGAATCGGCCCGCCACTCGAGCCGGATCCGGTTGCCGCCGGTCTCGCCCGCGACCGTGCCGTCGGCGTTCGGACCGAGCCCGGCCGCGTAGATCAGGCGCTCGTCGAGATACACCAGCGGCAGCCGGCCGCGCTGCCAGGTCGCGATGCCGGCTTCCTGATAGAGATTCTTGAGCGTCCTGCTCGGGCCGTCCGGGTGCGTGCGCAGGCGCTCGCCGCCGCGCCTTTCGCGGATCGCGAGCGGACCCGCGCGCAGCGCCAGCGCGTCGAAGCCCGGTCCGGAGGTCGCCGTGAACGACAGGTTGCCGTGCCACGCGGGGACCGCGAGCTGCGCCTCGCCATGCCACGCGAGCGCGACAAAGCCGGCCCGCGGCGGGCCGCCCGCATCGATCGACACTCGACCGCGATAGAGCCTGAGCGTCTGACGCTCGTGCAGCAGCGCGATCTGCGCGTCGGGCGAGGCGTGCAGCAACTGGTCGAGCATCTCCTTCAACGCGGCGGCGGACGGCGCACGCATCCCGCGTCCGGCGATCCACACGCGCAGCGCGTTGGCGGCGCGGGCCTGCGACAACGCGGCCAGCCGATCGACGTCGAGCTCGGCGTCACCGGCGGATCCCGCGAGCAGGTCCTCGCGCCCGATCTCGTCGAGCAGGCCCTGCATCGTCGACGCGTGGGTCGCGGTCTGCGCGAGCCGCGTCGCGATGGTCGGCACGATGCGACGCAGGGCGGGAAGCACCTCGTGGCGGATGGCGTTGCGCGTGTAGCGGCGATCGTGGTTCGACGGATCGTCGACGAAGGCGAGCCCTGCCTGTTCGACGCAGGCGCGCAGCGTCGCGCCCGGCAGGTCGATCAGCGGACGCAGCAGCACGAGTTGGTCGAGACGCCGCTGGCGCGCCGTGGCGGCGAGGCCGCCGATGCCGGCGCCGCGCGCGAGGTTCAGCAGCACCGCCTCGGCCTGGTCGTCGGCGTGATGCGCGGTCATCAGCACCGTGCAGTCGTGCCGGCGGCACAGCCGTGCGAGCGCGGCGTAGCGCAGCGTGCGTGCCTCGGCCTCGATCGATGCGCCCGAGCGCGTCAGCGCGATGCGTTCGGAGTCGAACGGCATGCCGAGCGCGGCCGCCTGTTCGCGGCAATGCGCGAGCCAGTCGTCGGCCGTGGTGGCCAGGCCATGATGGATGTGGAACGCGAAGGCGTCGACCGCTCCGCGCGAACGAAGCGCGGCGGTCGCGTGGAGGAGGGCGGTGGAGTCGACGCCGCCGCTGTAGGCGACCGCGAGGCGCGGGATGCCGGTCGTCGTCGCTTCGACGACCTCGCGCAGCGCATCGTCGAGCGCGGCGCGGACGCTGGCGATCGGATCCGCGGCCGACATGGCGGGGGTGCCGGGCCGGCCGAACGGCGTCGCCCTACTCCTGCGGCGACAGCTCCTTGTACTTGCCGTACGCCGCAAGGCGTTCGAAGCGTTGCGCGAGCAGTTCGGCCGTCTTCATGCCGCTGAACTGGCGCAGCGAGTCGGCCAGCGCACGCTTGAGCATCTGCGCCATCAGCGTCGGGTCGCGATGCGCGCCGCCGACCGGCTCGGCGACGATCTTGTCGATCAGGCCGAGGGCCTTCAGGCGATGCGCGGTGATGCCCATGATCTCCGCGGCCTCGGGCGCCTTGTCGGGGTTCTTCCAGAGGATCGACGCGCAGCCCTCGGGCGAGATCACCGAGTAGGTGGAGTACTGCAGCATCAGCACCTGGTCGCCCATCGCGATGGCGAGCGCGCCGCCGGAGCCGCCTTCGCCGATCACGGTCGCGATGATCGGCACCTTGAGTTCGGCCATCGCGTACAGGTTGTGGCCGATGGCCTCGGACTGGCCGCGCTCCTCGGCATCGATGCCGGGATAGGCGCCGGGCGTGTCGACGAACGTGAAGATCGGCAGGCCGAACTTCTCGGCGAGCTTCATCAGGCGCAGCGCCTTGCGGTAGCCCTCGGGCTTGGGCATGCCGAAGTTGCGTGCCGCGCGTTCCTTCGTGTCGCGGCCCTTCTGGTGACCGATGATCATGCAGGCCTGGCCGTTGAAGCGCGCCATGCCGCCGACGATCGACAGGTCGTCGGCGAAGCTGCGGTCGCCGTGCAGCTCGTGGAAGTCGGTGAAGATGTCGCGCACGTAGTCGAGCGTGTAGGGCCGCTGCGCGTGGCGCGCGACGAGCGCGACCTGCCAGGGCGTGAGCTTGGCGTAGAGATCCTTCGTGAGCGCGTCGCTCTTCTTCTGGAGCCGCGAGATCTCCTCGGAGATATCGACCGCGGAATCGTCCTGCGCGAACCGCAGCTCCTCGATCTTCTCCTCGAGCACGGCGACCGGCTGTTCGAAATCGAGGAAGGTCGTCTTCAGTGCCATGTCTTCTCCTTCGTCGCGGCAGTTGCCCATGTCATCCCGGCGAAGGCCGGGACCCCATGTTCCACTGCGCATCCCGGCGAAAGCCGGTACCCATCCATTCAGTAATCCACCGCCACCGGATCCAGACTGCGCCACATGTACCACGTCGCGACCGTGCGCCACGGCTGCCAATTGTCCGCCACTTCGCGCGCCTCGTGCCGCGACACCGGTTCGCCGCTGAAGTAGTGCTGGCTGATCGCCTTGAGCAGGCCGAGGTCGTCGAGCGGCAGCACGTCGGGCCGCAGCAGGTTGAAGATGAGGAACATCTCGGCGGTCCAGCGCCCGATCCCGCGGATGCCGACCAGTTCCGAGATCACGGCCTCGTCGCCCATCGCGGACCACTTGTCCGGATGCACCTGGCGCGCCTTGAACTGGGCCGCGAGGTCGAGGATGTACTCGGTCTTGCGCTTCGACAGGCCGCACGCGAGCAGCGCCTCGCCGCCCGTCTTGATGACCGCGCCCGGCGTCAGGCGCGGGACCGCGGCGGCGACGCGATCCCAAACCGCCTGCGCCGACTTGACCGAGATCTGCTGCCCCGTGATGGCGCGCGCGAGCGTGACGAAGGGATCGCCGCGGCTGACCAGGAAGCCCTCCGGATGCTTGGGGATGACGCGCCGCAGGATGCGGTCGCGCTTGATCAGGTCGGCGCGTGCCTCTTCCCAGTAGCCGGGGCATCCGAGACCGCTGTCGGGGGACGGGGAGGCCGCGGGCACGGCCGATGGGGCAGGCGACATCGGGGCGATCAATGGCGACGCCAGACGGTGCCGGCGGCCGTGTCCTCGAGCGCGATGCCTTCGGCGGTGAGCGCCTGGCGGATGCGGTCGGCTTCGGCGAAGTTGCGTTCGCGCTTGGCCTGCGCGCGGGCGTCGATGGCGACGAGCACCCGCGCCTCGAGGTCGGCGTCGGCGCCGCTGGCCGAGGGCATCGCCTGCAGGAACGCGTTGGGGTCGCGCTGCAGCAGGCCGAGCACACCGGCCAGTGCCTTCAGTTGTGCGGCGGTCGCCGGCGATTTCGTCCGGTTGACCTCGCTCGCAAGCTCGAACAGGGCGGACACCGCGACCGGCGTGGCGAAGTCGTCGTCCAGCGCGGCCTTGAACCGGGCGGCGTTCGGCTCGGCCCAGTCGACGTCGACGGCGGGCGCCGGCGGCGCGAGCTTCAACGCCGTGTAGAGCCGCGTGAGTCCGCCGCGCGCGTCGTCGAGGTGCGTATCGGAGTAGTTGAGCGGGCTGCGGTAGTGGTTGCGCAGCAGGAAGAAGCGCAGCACCTCCGCGTCGTAGTGCCTGAGCACGTCGCGGATGGTGAAGAAGTTGCCGAGCGACTTAGACATCTTCTCGTCGTCGACGTTGAGGAAGCCGTTGTGCATCCACACGTTGACGAAGGTCTTGCCGCTCGCGCCCTCGCTCTGCGCGATCTCGTTCTCGTGGTGCGGGAACTGCAGGTCCTCGCCGCCGCCGTGGATGTCGAAGTGCTCGCCGAGCAGCGCGCAGCTCATCGCCGAGCATTCGATCGCCCAACCGGGCCGGCCTTCGCCCCACGGCGATGCCCACTTGGCCTCGGCCGGTTCCTCGGGTTTGGCCTTCTTCCAGAGCACGAAGTCGAGCGGGTCGGCCTTGCCGCTCGAGACACTGACGCGCTCGCCGGCGCGCAGGTCGTCGATCGACTTGCCGGACAACTTGCCGTAACCGGCGAAGCGCCGCACCGCGTAGTTGACGTCGCCGCCGCTCGACGCGTACGCGAGCTGTTTGGCCTCGAGCTTGCCGATCATCTCGAGCATCTCGGGCACGTGCGCCGTGGCGCGCGGCTCGTGGTCCGGCCGCTCGATGCCGAGCGCGTCGGCATCCTCGTTCATCGCGGTGATGAAGCGCTCGGTCAACGCGCCGATGGACTCGCCGTTCTCGCCGGCGCGCCGGATGATCTTGTCGTCGATGTCGGTGATGTTGCGCACGTAGGTGACGGCGTATCCCGACGCACGCAGCCAGCGACGCACGACGTCGAAGGCCATCATCATCCGCGCATGCCCCACGTGGCAGTAGTCGTAGACCGTGATGCCGCACACGTACATCCGCACCTTGCCGGGTTCGATCGGTTCGAACGGTTGCTTCTCGCGGGTCAGTGTGTTGTGGATCTTCAGCATGCGGGACAGGGACGTTGAAGCGGGACGTTCAAGCAGGAACTCGATGCGGGCCCGATGGGGCGAGCACGACGGCGGACAGTCGGTGCTCAGTCGGCACCAGCGCTCGACGCCGTGCGCCGGTGGCCGAATGCACGGGCAAGAATGTCCTCTGCACAAATAGCAAGCCACTCGATGCAGGAACGCTCATGAAGCCGGTGAGCGTCCGTCGAGTGGCGGGTGTTTGTTAAACTTTTATCGTTTTTATGTGCGGCGAGTATAGCATCGCGGTCCCGGCGGGCGGCTGTTTTCATCGTGCGGAAGGTCGTCGATCGCGGCTTGTTCGCGGGACCATCGACCCGTTGCACAAAAGCAGTTCACGCAGGCTCGCGAACGTCGCCGGTGCACCGTCGTGTCGGTGCAGCAGGACTCTCAAATCAACCTGGAAGCGCACTTGCCCCAGTCCTTCAAGTCGTTCGGTCCCCTCCCGTCGCGCGCGGCGCCGCGTCGCGCCTGCGTCACTGCCTGTCTGGCCGCGATGCTGCTGCTCGCCCCGATCTCGGCCGTTCGCGCCGACGCGTTGCAGGACGTGTCGAAGCTGGTGTCCTCGGGCAAGCTCGACGACGCCGAGAAGGGCGCCGACGCCTTCCTCGCGAAGAACCCCAAGGACGCGCAGATGCGTTTCCTCAAGGGTGTGATCCTCGCCCAGCGCGGCAAGCGCGACGAGGCCGTGACCATGTTCACCGGCATCACGCAGGACTATCCCGAACTGCCCGAGCCGTACAACAACCTCGCGGTGATCTATGCGGCGCAGGGGCAGTACGAGAAGGCGCAGGGCGCGCTCGAATCCGCGATCCGCGCGTCGCCCAACTACGCCACCGCCTACGAGAACCTCGGCGACGTCTACGCGGCGCTGGCCGCACGCTCGTACCAGGAGGCGCGACGCCACGACGCGAACAACGCGGCCGCCCTGCGCAAGCTGAGCGCCACCCGCGCCATGCTCGCCGGCTCTTCCGCATCGGGCAAGGCGGCGCCCGACCCGGCGGCCGCGACGCCGGCACCGGCCGCCGAGGTCGTCCGGTCGCAACGCAACGTCGGATTGCCGAGCCCCGCGGGGCCGAGCGTCACGTCCGCCGGCTTCGGGGCGAGCGCGCCCGAGATCGTCGTGCCGGCCGACGCGAAGCAGGTGCCGCAGGGCTCGAACGTCGTGGCGGTGGAGGCGCCGGCCTCGGTCGACCGCAAGGCCGACACTTCGGTCCTTGCGGGTGCGAAGACGGTGGTCGGCGCGGATCCCGCGCAGCCCGCGGTCGATGTCGACGCGGTCACCGCAGCCGTCGACAACTGGGCACGCACGAAGGACGTCTCGACGTCGGGCATCAAGGTCCGCATCGACGGCGACTCGGCCACCGCGAAGTTCCGCACCACAACGCTCAGCGGCCGCAAGCGCCTGGTGGCCGACCGCGTCCTGACGCTGCAGCGCGATGGCGCGTCGTGGAAGGTCGTACGCGAATCATGAATCGGCTGCGCATCGCACTCGCCGGGATGCTGGCGGCCGCGGCGCTCTGCGTCTGCCCGACCGCCGGCGCGGGCCCGCTGGTCGCGCTCGACACGACGATGGGACGCATCGTCGTCGAGCTCGATCTCGACAAGGCGCCGGTCAGCGGCCGCAACTTCATGCGCTACGTCAGCGACGGTCACTACGACGGCACGCTGTTCCATCGCGTCGTGGAAGGTTTCGTCATCCAGGGCGGTGGCCTGACCCCCGACATGAAGGACAAGCCGACCCACGCGCCGATCGTCAACGAGGCCCGCAACGGCCTGTCCAACGTCACCGGCACGCTGGCGATGGCGCGCGAGAGCGCGGTCGATTCCGCGACCGCGCAGTTCTTCGTCAACGTCGTGGACAATCCGCGCCTCGACCATGTCGACGTGCCGCCCGAAGGCGTGACGGTCAAGCGCCGCGGTCGCGACACATTCGTGCCGCAGGCGCAGGCGGACCTCGTCTACGGCTACGCGGTGTTCGGCCGCGTCGTGCACGGGATGGACGTGGTCGAACGCATCCGCCACGTGCCCGTGCACACCGTCCAGCGCGGCGACGACGCGTTCGAGAACGTGCCGGTCGAATTGATCGTCATCCTGAAGGCAGCGCCGCTGTCACCCACGCAATTCCCCACTCAATGAGAAAGCTCCATGGCTGAAAACAAGATCAAGCTGCACACCAACCACGGCGCCATCACCATCGAGCTCGACGAGGCCAAGGCCCCGAAGAGCGCCGCCAACTTCGTCGCCTATGTCAAGAAGGGCCACTACGACGGCACGGTGTTCCATCGCGTCATCAACGGCTTCATGGTCCAGGGCGGCGGGTTCGCGTCGGGCATGAAGCAGAAGCCGACCGACGATCCGATCGTCAACGAGGCCGACAACGGACTGAAGAACGACAAGTACACGGTGGCGATGGCCCGCACCAACGAGCCGCATTCGGCCTCGGCGCAGTTCTTCATCAACGTCGCCGACAACGAGTTCCTCAACCATTCGGCGCCGACGTCCACGGGCTGGGGCTACGCGGTCTTCGGCAAGGTCGTCGAAGGCACCGACATCGTCGACAAGATCAAGAGCGTGAAAACCAGCAGCGCGGGCGGCCATAAAGACGTGCCGGTCGAGGACGTCGTGATCGAACGCGCCGAAGTCCTCTGACCGGCGATCGCGGAGCGGGCGGCTTGGACGACGGGGAGCGCTACGACGCGGTGTTCGCGTCCGACGTGCATCTGTCGTCCGCGCACCCGTCGACCACGGAGGCGTTCCTGCGCTTCGTCGACGAAGCGGTGGCCGGCAGGACGGAACGCTTCTTCATCCTCGGCGACCTGTTCGAGTACTGGGCGGGCGACGACGATGTCGAGGACGCCGTCGCGCAGGTCGTCGTCGCGCGTCTGCGGCGGCTCGCCGACAGCGGCGTCGCCGTCGCGTTCATGGCGGGCAATCGCGACTTCCTGATCGGCGACGGGCTCGCCGCCGCGGCGGGACTCGTGCGTCTGCCGGACCCGTACCGCACGCGCATCGGCGGCGTCGACCTGCTGCTGTCGCACGGCGACGCGCTGTGCGTCGACGATGTCGACTACCAGCGCTTTCGCGGCATGGTGCGCGACCCGGCGTGGCAGGAGGCCTTCCTGGCCAGGTCGCTCGCCGAACGGCGCGCGATGATCGCCGGCGCCCGCGAACAGAGCGAGGCGGCCAAGCGCGAGAAGGCCGCGGCGATCATGGATGCGAACGACCACGCGGTGGGCGACCTGCTGGCCGAACATCCCGCGTCGGTGCTGATCCACGGCCACACGCATCGACCCGCGCATCACATCCATTCGGTCGACCATGCGCCGCGCGAACGCTGGGTGCTGACCGATTGGGACGCCGAGGCGCGACCGCTGCGCGGCGGCGGGCTGGGCCTGCAGCACGGGCGGATCGTGACTATCGATTTGCCGGATCCCGGCGCCTGATCATCGTGCGGCCGAAGTTCGGCCGGTCGGTCAGTCCACCATTTCGTTCAGGCGACGCGCATCGAAGGGCGCCTCGTCCTTGCACGACTCCGGGCAGGCCCCGAGCGCGTCGAGCGCGGCGGCCATCGCCTCCACCTTGGCGGTGAGGTCGGCCGTGTGTTCGATCAGTCCATGCAGCGCGATCGACAGCGGATCGTCGGCGTCGCGCGTCACCGCGTAGGCCGAGAAGCCCATGCGCGCGGCGGTCTGCTCGCGGCGCTGAGCCACGGTGTCGCTGATGATGCGTGCGGGAATGCCGATCGCAGTCGCGCCGGGCGGCACTTCGCGTACGACCACCGCGTTCGAGCCGATCCGCGCGTTCTCGCCTACGACGAACGGGCCGAGCACCTTGGCGCCGGCACCGACCACGACACCGCGATGCAGCGTCGGATGGCGCTTGCCGCCGTTCAGCGACGTGCCGCCGAGCGTCACGCCCTGGTAGATCGTGCAGTCGTCGCCGACCTCGGCGGTCTCGCCGATCACCACGCCGAGTCCGTGATCGATGAAGACGCGGCGCCCGATGGTCGCGCCCGGGTGGATCTCGACGCCGGTCAGGAAGCGGGCCCAGGCCGACAGCCAGCGCCCGAGCCACAGCCAGCCGCCCGCCCAGCAGCGATGCGCGATGCGGTGCAGGAACAGCGCGTGCAGGCCGGGGTAGCACGTGAGCACCTCCCATGAGCTGCGGGCCGCGGGGTCGCGCTCGCGGATCGTCGCGATGTCTTCGGAGAGGCGTGTGAACATCGCGGCATTCTAAGGGGGGTGGCGAAAGCCTGCTGACGGCGCGTTTCGCCCCGCGCGCCGGCTCACACCGCCGGAAAGCCCTGGCGCCAGTCGAGCGTGCGCTCGACCCACGCCGCAGTCTCCAGAAGGCGGCGGTCGTCGCCCCAGGTCGAGACGAGCTGCACGCCGAGCGGCAGGCCGTGCCCGCTCGTGCCGGCGGGCAGCGCGATGGCCGGGGATCCCATCAGGCTGAACGGTGTGCAGAACACGGCGTCGCCGGTGTCGGCGAGCCCGGCCGGCGCTTCGCCCAGCGCCGCTGCGGTGAGGGCGACATCGAACGGCGCCATCAGCGAGGCGAAGTGGCGGATCAGCGTCTGCTGCGCTTCCTTCGCGCGCAGGTACTGCGACGCGGAGAGCGCTTCGCCGCGCGCGACGAGATCGATCGTCGGGCGGCTCACCCGCGGCGGCTGCTCGTGCGCCAGCTTCGCGTTGACGACGGCGCCCTCCGCATCGCAGATCGTCTGCGCGATGGACCAGAGCGTGTCGAACGGCGCCGGCAGTTCGAGCGACGTCACCGTCGCACCGGCCGCTGCCAGTCGCTCGGCGACCGACTCCACGAGCGCGCGCTGCTCTTCGCTGGCACGGGACCACGCGGCGGTGCGCAGCAACGCGACGCGCGGCGCCCGCGCCAACGCGCCGAGCGGCCACGCGGCCGGATGCTTCGGCGTGTACGCGAAGTCGATGCCGTCGCGGCCGAACAGCACGCTCGTCAGCAGCGCCGCATCGGCGACGCTGCGCGTGAACGTGCCGACGTGGTCGAGGCTCCCGGCGACCGCGTAGACGCCGGTGCGCGGGATCGCGCCGTGGCTGGGCTTGTAGCCGACCACGCCGCAGAACGCGGCGGGCCGCAGGACCGAGCCGAACGTCTGGGTGCCGAGCGCGGCCGGCACGTCGCCGAGCGCCACGGCCGCCGCCGAGCCGCTCGACGAGCCGCCCGGCGTGTGGTCGAGGTTCCACGGATTGCGCGTGCGGCCCGGATGACGCCACGCGAACTCCGTCGTGACGGTCTTGCCGAACAGCAGCGCCGACGCATCGCCCAGCGCACCGACGACCCACGCCGAGCGCTCGGGGACGTGGCCGACGAAGGCGGCCGAGCCCATCTCAGTGGGCACGCCGCGCGTCTCGATGATGTCCTTGTAGGCGATCGGCATGCCCGCGAGCGCACCGCCGGGCACGACCGCGGCCCGGCGCACGGCGTCGGCATCGAACCACGCGAACGCGCCGACCGCCGGTTCGGTCGCCAGCGTGCGGGCGATGCAGCTCTCGAGGTAGTCGGTCGCCGACAGACGACCCGATTC
>Ga0209724_1000564_pt1 | contig 35561 bp, 27 predicted proteins | sample grotaG_FD_184143 | JGI IMG/M metagenome (GOLD analysis project Ga0209724, IMG submission 184143) | Glacier valley bacterial and archeal communities from Borup Fiord, Nunavut, Canada, to study Microbial Dark Matter (Phase II) -... | ecosystem: Environmental > Aquatic > Freshwater > Ice > Glacier ... | reverse complement strand
GTGCCGCACGTTTAAGCTGTAAGGTGGTGGACACACGGCGGTTCTATAGTCAGTGCTCAAGATCGCAAAGGATACCCAAAATGCCTGACTACTCGTTTTATCAAGTCGATGTGTTCACCGATCAGCCGTTCGGTGGCAACCCGCTGGCCGTGTTCCCGGACGCGGACGGACTCGATACCGACACCATGCAGCGTATCGCGCGCGAGATGAATCTGTCCGAAACGACGTTCGTATTTCCGTCCACCGCCGCCGATTTCAAAGTACGCATTTTCACGCCCACCCGCGAAATGCCGTTCGCTGGACATCCAGTTGTGGGCACGCATTGGCTGCTGGCACAGATCGGGCGCGTGAAGTTACAAGCGCCGCGCACGACGGTTCGTTTTGAATTAGGCGTCGGCGTCCGATCGGCAGCGTTAGAAGTGGTCAATGGCAAGGTGGAGCGTGTGGTGATGGATCATCAGCGCCCGGCATTTTATGAGACGGCTACTGCGGATCAAAGTGCGCGGCTGGCAAAGGCACTGACGCTAGCGCCGGAAGCCATCAGCGCGACAGGGTGGCCGGTGCGCGTCGTGTCTTCGGGGATACGCCAATTATTTGTCCCTGTGCGATCCTTACAGGAGGTACAAGCCATCAACGCCGCCGGGTTGGATGCAGGCGCTTTGGCAGAAGTGTTTGCGGAACTCGATCCGGTCAAACGGTCAAATGGCTTGCTGATGGTGTTGACGCGCGAAACGGTCGATCCGACAGCGCACATTCACACGCGCGCCTTTGCACCATCGATCGGCATTGCAGAAGACCCGGCCACGGGCAGTGCCACGGGTGGACTCGGCGCGTATCTGGTGGAGCACGGCGTCATTCCGGTCACGCCGCCGACTACGCACATTGTGTCGGAACAGGGCGTCGAGATGGGACGCGCCAGCCGCCTGACGATCGAGGTAGACGGCACACCCGGCAATCTATCGATGGTGCGCGTCAGCGGTCAAGCTGTGCTGTTGATCGAGGGTACGCTGCACTGGTAAGCGTTCGGCGGTTCAGTTATAATCCGCCCCTATGATCACCATTGACCGCTGCTATTGCGAACAAAAATCGTTTGACGCGCTGCTGACTATTGCGCAGCGCGATCAACTTTCGCTGTGCGAGTTGGCGCGTCAGGAAGGCTGCGGCACGCACTGCGGCTGGTGCGTGGCGTACTTGCGGCGTGCGCTGCAAACGGGCGAAACCGCCTTTCACGACTTGCTGGATAAAGAGCCGCTGGATTACGAACTTGAGGAGTCACGCACATGACGAGTCGTCGCCAAACTTTTCGGGCGCTGATTGCGATAAGCGCATTAGCTGTGATCGCGCTGCTGAACGCTGCCGATACACGCGGCGCGACGCTCGCCCATCGTGATCGGCTGATCACAACGACAGTACCGCCCGTGGTGTTGTCCGCTGATGCGCAGCCGCTTACCCCTGATCAGCCGATCACCGACAGCTTGGACGATAAGATCGGCTATCGCTTCTACAAATTCAACGCGCGCATGGGCGAAAGCTACCGCGTGACGATCGAGGTCAAGACGGGCAACTTTTGGACCAACACGACTATCACTGGTCCGGATTCGGATGTAGTGCTCGGCTCGACACAAGGCGATACCTTGATCGACTCGATGCTGCACTTTGCCATTCCGCAAGATGATACGTACAACGTGCTGGTCGATTATATAACGCCAACGTTCGGCACGCCTGCGCCGGGCACGTTCACGATCACGCTGTCGAAAGTAACGGCAAAGTAACGCGGGGCTAGGTTTGCTCGGCGTACATCAGCACGAAACCGTTGTTATCCAGAAACGCGAACTCCTGCGTACCGTAAAACGTCGTGCGGAAATCCATCACCACTTTGACCCGATCCTTGAGCTTTTCGTAAAGTGCTTTGACATCGCTCACGCCAATAAAATAGGTCAGGGACGCACCGAACGGCAGCGCTTCAAAATGTGGAATTTCTTCGCTGAGACTATGCCGTGCCTGAAACATCACTTCCACGCCGCCGAGTTTCATGCTTGCCCACCCAAATTGCCCCGACTCTGGCACGTTGGCGGTCAGTTCAAAGCCAAGCACATCACGGTAAAACTCAATCGTGCGGTTGACATCTTCAACCATCATGTTCGGCGTTAACGATTTAAGCATTGTTCAGACACTCCTGTTGGATCAAAAGCACGGTGACAGTATAGAATATATGTTCGCAAACATCAACTGCGCTTCCATATTAGCTCAGGTAACATGCTCGCCACCGTCAACCGTGATCACTGTACCGCTCAAGTAATCTTCACTTGCCAGATAAACCGCCGCGCGCGCCACATCTTCAGCACCGCCCGCGCGTTTGAGCGGAATTTGCTGTGCCAGCTTTTCCCACTGTGCATCGGAGTAATCGGGCGGCTGCAACACCAACCCTGGTACGATCGCGTTGACTCGAATATCCGGCGCAAGGGCAAGCGCGCTCACCTGCGTCAGCATCAGCAGTGCCGCTTTGGAGACGCTGTGCTGCGGATAAGTAGACGATGCTTTCAAGCCGCTGTTATCCGAAATATTGATGATCACGCCACCCACTCCGCCTGCTGCATTACCACGATCGGCGCGCATTAACGCCGCCGCGTACTGTGTACACAGAAACGGCGCAGTCAGGTTGATGTCGATCGTGCGCTGCCAATCGGCAAGGCTGAGCGTCGCAAAATCGGCGCGCTCAAAGATCGACGCGCTGTTGACCAGCACATCCAGCCGCCCAAAGTGATCGCGAATGGTTGTGAACAGCGCTGCGATCTCGTCCGCTTTGGACATGTCAGTACGCACGCCGATCGCCTCAACCCCTAATGCGCGCACCTCGTCCAGCGTTTGCGCTGCCTGATCTGCTGAGCCGTTATAATGAATCACCTGATGCACACCGTGTTTAGCGAACTCCAAGGCGATCGCCCTGCCCACCCGATGCGCCGATCCCGTTACCAACCCGACTTTGCCGCGCAAGTCGATTTGCGCCATGTATGTTCCCTCGTTTTCGTCATTACGCGATAAACGTTATAATCCGACCGTTTCATTTGTGTGATGATCTGATTGTACTCTGTGAGGGACGACTTGGCTTATTTTTACGACACGATCGCGCGCTACTACGACCCGGAAAATGACGATGTGCAAGACGATCTGATCCTGTACAGCGCGCTTGCCGAACAAACTGACGGCTTGATATTGGACGTGGGCTGCGGCACCGGGCGCGTGATGTTCCATCTGGCAACCGAAGGTCACAGCGTCCATGGCATTGACCGTTCGCCGGAAATGCTGGCGCGTGCTCGCCGCAAACAGTCACAGCGTCCCGATTTGCGCGAACGCTGCACGCTGATCGAAGGCGACATTCTGAGCGATCCGCTGCCCGCGCGTTATGGCCTGATCATCTTGCCGTACAACACATTCATGCATTTGCACGAAGGTGATCAGCAGCAGCAAGTCTTGATCAAGCTGAAAAGCGTGCTGGACGACGGCGGAATCCTGATCGTCGATATTCCGAATGCAGGCGAAGCTTTTGCCACACAAGACGACGGTTCGCTAACACTTGAGCGCACTTTTACCGAGCCGGAAACAGGTCACCTCGTGATGCAGCAGTCTGTCAGCCGCATCGATCGCACGCAGCAGTTGCAATATATCTCGTGGATTTACGACGAGATCGACGCGCAAAATGTGGTACGTCGAACGCTTGCGCCGCTCACCCTGCGGTACGTGTTCCCGCGCGAGATGGATTTAATGCTGGCGGCGGCGGGTTTACGGCGCATCGGATGTTATGGCGATTACGACGAAAGCCCATTTGAGGGCGAATGTCCGCGCATGATCGTCCTGGCACAAAAGGCGCGTGCCTGAGCCGATCGACTGCTCTGCTTACGGCTCAAGATAGTAAGTGCTGCCTTGCCCCTCGGCAGTCCAGCCCACCTGCCCGTTATAACTGACCTGCCACCACGCGATCCCATTAGCGCAGGTCGGCCCGGCCAACACATTGAACGCCGCGCCGCCCGGAATCTTGGCGATCGATTGACCGCCCGGCGTGCTGCGCAGATCGTTCGGATCGCCTGCGGTAACGTGCGCCGTGCTGCCCACGGTCAGGCGTGAGGGTGGCGCACCCAGACAGTTGACCCCGATCACCGAACCCGCTAAAGGCGTAACGGGTGGTAAGGTTGCAATGGGCACATCGGTTGCCGTGCCTGAGCCTAATGTAAGAGCGGGCAGCACAAGTGCGGTAGGCGTCGGTGGCGCAGTAGCCGCCGTGACAGACAGCGTGGGCACTGTGGGCGCTGTGGAATTACTACTTGTCACGCCGAAAGTCGGTTGGCTGCCCAATGCAAGGCGGTGTATAACGCGCGTTTTTTCATCGTACAGCAGGATTTCGGCGTGCGGGGCGAGCGCGGTGATCTGATCAACGGGTGCGCCGCTGTTGATCGCGCGGATCATGTCCGCCGCACTGGTGATCACCGTGAACGCGATGCCTGTGCCGTCCGGCAGCGCTGCAATTTGACTGGTGGTGTAACCAACGTGCGTCAATATCTGCACGGGTTTTTTATCCGCCAGCGCCACGCGCCACAACGCTATTTCATGGTCGTTGCCAGATATCCGAGTCCACGAAGATGGGAAAAGCTGTTGACCAGCGGTGGCATTTGGCGCAATTTTGACGCTATTGCTCGTGGTAAAGTTGGTCGTGCTGTACAAAATCGCGCTGCCATCGGACGTCCAACTCGCTACATTAACCAATTGTGGGATGGCAAGTAAAGGAACGATCGTGCCGCTTCCATAATCGACAATAGACAAAGCGTAATTATTGATGGCGTTGATGACAACACCATGCGCGTGATCAGGTGAACTGATCGCTTGTCCCAGCTTGGTTGCCCATACAACAGGTTTGTCCGTTCCCGTCAGTTGGAGATGATCGGCACAGGTATCCGTGTGAACAAATCCACCTGCGATCCAATCGAGTGCGATGTGCTGATCAATGCTGCTCAGGTAACTCAACTCGGACAAATCAACTTGTCCATCACCCGAAGTGCGTTGAGTGTAGAATTGATTACAAGCGCCCTGCTGCGATCCCACCACGCGCCCTGCTCCACCCCCCGCCGGAAGCACCTCGATCTGAGTGTCATTCATCGAGGCGATTTGTGTGCCGTCCGGCGACCACGCGCCCACCCAACTATTCGCTGTGATCAGCGTCGGCTTTTGGCCGGGCTTCAGCGTATACAAGTTGTTCGCCGGAAATTCGTTGAACAAAAGGGTTGTACCATCCGGTGACCAGCGCAAATTATAATAACGGCGCGAGGTGGTATCTTCGTCTTGCAGACCGGCGATGCCCGTTTTTAGCTGACCATCACTGGTCACGGCGCTATCGGCATTGGTTGCCCGATTCAGCAAGTGAACATTACCATCCGGCGCGATGTAAGCCATGAGCGTCTGCGCAATAGCGGTTGGTGGAATAGTCGCAACAGGCAGCGCGGTAGCCAGGACGATTGGCGCATTTGTAGGCACAGCGGCTGGAATACTTGTCGGGATTACAGTTGAAATCACAGTTGGCGCGGCTTGTGAATCGGATGGGCTGCATCGGAAGAACGCGCTGCTTGCTTTGTTGGCGCGGTAATCGTAAGTGACGCCGTTCAGCACGATCAATACCTGATAGCCGCTGGTACTGCCTGCTGCGTAGCTTTGCCCTGGCTGCGGACACCCTAAGCTGGCGTCGGGGTAAGCGTTTTGCGTCCATGACCAGGTATCGACATTGCCGCGATTGAGCGATTTGCCCAATTTGTGGCTGAGATCAGCGAAGATCGAGGTAATGAGCGCCGTAGGTTCGCCGCTTTGCGCATAGATTTTATGCGGCGCGTCCGGTAGGGTCGAAAAAATGGCTGTGCTCAACAGTGCGAAAGCAACTAAAAGGGCTAATCTTTTCAGCATAGGACGCACCCAATCTGTATATTATTTTGTTTGGAAGGTTAAATTTTGTGCAGATCTTAGCACTTATTGACCCCTAACCCCAACCCTTCCCCCGATTACAGGGGAAGGGAGTCATGCCTTTGACCTGAAAATATAGCGGTTGCGCCCGACTAATATTATGGCTTCAGATGTGATTGATCCGACTCCCTTGCCCTGTACACGGGGAAAAGGCGGGGGTTTAGGGGTCAACTGGCTTGGGCGGCGGGTTAGGGGTCAACTTTTCCACCTCACAAACCCCTTACCCGCCAAGTTTTAACCAAATCTGAGCGATAAGGCGGCACACTTACTGCATGAGTGTGTTATAGTAGCGTGATACGTAAAGCCGTTGAGTTGACGCAGCATGATCGAGCGTTCCCAATTGAACACCTATGCCACCGTGCGGGATGTGGCCGATCGGCTCAATATCCACCCGGAATCAGTGCGGCGGTTGATCCGGCAGGGGCGCTTACCGGCCCACAAGTTCGCTCGCAGTTGGTTGGTCGAGCGAGATGTACTTGAACAATTCGCGCACTATTATGATAACCGCCCAGGTAATAAAGCGTCACTTTTTTGATTCTCTCACTGGTCTTCACTGGCTCTCGTTCGACTCTAGGAGCTTATGTCGGTACTTGATAACGCGATCACCATCAAAGGTATAAAAGAAGGCTTGCTGCTGACGATCCGGCCAGAGGGCGATTGGGCAGAAGTCAGCACACAGTTGATCGCGCGGCTCGATCAGCAGGCCGAATTCTTCAAGGGCGCGCGGGTGGCACTTGATGTGGCCGATCGCCCGGTACGTCAGCACGAATTGGAAAGCCTTTTTGCACAGCTTACCAAACGCAACCTGACGCTGTGGGCAGTCGTCAGCCAGAGTGATACTACCAACAGCGCGGCGCATCATCTCAAGCTGGAAACATCGCTGGTGCCGCAGCACGAACAGATGGAAGCGGTCGAGATCGATTCGCAGGAAAGCGGCACGTCCGGCATTCTGATCGATCACACCTTGCGAAACGGGCGCACCATTCGTAACGCTGGCAACGTGACCGTGATCGGTGACGTAAACCCTGGCGCGGAAATTGTAGCGGGTGGCAATGTGATCGTGTGGGGCAAGCTGCGCGGGCGCGTTCATGCGGGTGCCGACGGTAACGAAGCGGCGGTCATTTGCGCGCTCGACCTAATGCCGACTCAACTACGCATCGCGGGCTACATCAGCATTTCACCCGATGATAAACGGCGCAAACCGCACCCTGAAATGGCGTCGGTACGGCAAGGGCGCATCGTTGCAGAGGTATGGAATGCCTGATCTAATACAGGATAAAGGTCATGCTGCGCACCGCGTAGGCATAGGACATACTATAGATGCTATACATGCTATCTATCAATTAGGGGGAAACACTTAGCCAATGACAGCACGAGTCATTACCGTAACGTCGGGCAAAGGCGGCGTCGGCAAAACAACGACCACCGCGAATTTGGCTGCGGCGCTCGCCAGTCTTGAACAACGCGTCGTTGCGATCGATGCCGATATTGGCTTGCGCAACCTTGATCTGGTGATGGGCGTTGAAAATCGCATCGTATACGATCTGGTCGATGTGGTCGAAAAGCGCTGCAAACTCCGCCAGGCCATGATCAAACACAAGCGCTACCCCGAATTGTACTTAATTCCAGCGGCACAGACTCGCGATAAAACGGCGGTCAGTCCGGCGCAAATGATCGAAGTAGTGCGCGAACTCAAACCCGATTTCGATTTCATCCTGATCGACAGTCCAGCCGGAATTGAGCGCGGCTTTCGCAACGCGGTCGCGGGCGCTGATGAAGTCCTGATCGTCACCAACCCCGAAGTGAGCGCCGTTCGCGACGCCGATCGGATCGTGGGTTTGATCGAAGCTGGCGAGCGCAAAATTCCGATGCGCCTGATCGTCAATCGCGTCAAGCCGGACATGGTGCGCAAGGGCGAAATGCTGTCCATCGATGACGTGGTGGATATTCTTTCACTCAGCCCGATCGGGGTGGTGCCTGACGACGAAGCCATTCTGATCGGCTCCAATCGCGGCGAACTGCTCAATGGGCGCGCCGGTGAGGCGTATCGCAACATAGCGCGGCGGCTGCTCGGTGAGCAAGTGCCGTTTATGAATCTGGAAGCCAACAGCGGCTTTTTAAGTCGTATCGCCCGGCTGTTTGGTGGATCAGGGGGAAGCTGAAAAATCATGGCAAGTTTATTCGATCGCTTAATGGGTCGTCGCAACGCAGGCAGCGGCAACGCCGCCAAACAGCGTTTGCAATTGGTGCTGGTCACCGATCGCAGCGATTTGTCGCCCGAAAAGTTACAGGCGATGAAAGACGAGATCGTGGCTGTCATCTCGAAATACGTCAACATCGCCGCCGATAAAGTCGAGATCAACGTCGAGCAGCGCCAACGCGATAATTGGCTGGTAGCCGATATTCCGCTGCTCAAAGATTACGAGCGGGCACTGAATACTGGCCTTGAGGACGCTTGATCGGCATCAGCACGCTGCATTAACACGCCCTGAGCGTTTTACGGCTGGCTTAAACGTACGCTATACTGAGTGTTCTTATGCACTAAGCGCTTTATTGAGCAAGGCACACGCTTGGCAACTTTAACTGCTTCCGCGCCGAAAACTGGCGTTAACCGCGTCCGCATCTGGCGCAATTTCGATTTTACGCTGATGGGCGTCACCCTTGTGCTGATCATTTATGGCGTCCTGATGATTCGCAGCGCCACCCTCAACGCGACCGATCCAAACATCGCCAACCGCGTCGAACGCCAGATTCAATATGCAATCATCGGCATGATCTTTCTGCTCATGACCGCTGCGTTCGATTACCGTTCGCTCGGCGCGCTGCATCGCTATATTTATATGTTCCTGATCGGGCTGCTGGCACTCGTAAAGCTGCTCGGTACGGTGGGCGGGGCGGGTGCGCAGCGCTGGCTGACGGTGGGCATTCCGGTGCAACCGTCGGAAATCGCGAAAATGCTGCTGATCATCGTGCTTGCGCAGCATTTGCAGCATCAATATCAAAAGCTGGACAAACTTAAAACGGTGCTCATGTCGTTCGCCTATATTGGCATTCCGGCGGTGCTGATCTTCACGCAGCCGAACCTGAGCATCACGATCTTAGTGGTGGTGACATGGTTCGTGATGGTATGGGCAGCGGGCTTGCGAATCAAGCACATGCTGCTGTTCGCGGTGATCGCGGTGATCGCGGGCGGGGTGCTGTGGTCGAAACTTGAGGACTATCAGCGCGGGCGTATCTTTTCGTTTTTGAACTGTTCTGGTAACCAGGACACTTGTTACAACATTAATCAGGCCAAGATCAGTATTGGCTCCGGCGGCTTACTCGGCCAGGGCTACGCGAACGGTACACAAACGCAGCTGCGCTTTCTGCGCGTACGCTGGACGGATTTCATTTATTCGGTGATCGCGCATGAGCTAGGTTTTGTGGGGGCGGTGCTCGTGCTGATTTTGATCGGCATTGTGCTGTGGCGCATTTTGCGAGCGGCGGCGTTGGCGCGCGATCCGCTTGGCAGCCTGATCTGCTATGGAGTGGCAACCCACGTCTTTTTCCAAACGGTCGTATCGATCGGCATGAATCTGCAACTGGTGCCGGTCACGGGCTTGACGCTGCCATTCATCAGTTCAGGTGGCAGTTCGCTGTTGACGCTGTTGTTCGGCATCGGTCTGGTACAAAGCGTGGTCATGCGGCACAAACAGATCGATTTCTGATCCGATCACTATCAACAGGTCAACGGGAGCAGCCATTTTGGCGCATACAATCGAAACTGGCCTCTACATCCGAACATCGTGATCGTTCATGTCATGGGCAACCTGTTAAGCGATGATTTGGGAGTCGATCCGCTAATAGGGCTGGATCAGGGTCGCCCTAATTCACAAATTCCAGCATGTTAGTGGTTGCTTGGGATAAATCCGCATAGACGCCGCGCTGCTGCTCATCGACTAGCGGAGCAAGCTGGTACATTGCTTCGCGCGTCATGATCGGCAGTTCAGCACGCACCACGCGCCCTTGTGAGCGAAAGCGAAACGCTCGGCCAAAAGTTAACGTGATGGGTGTACGCCGTAAGTGCTTTACACTGCGCATGACATCAGCAGTGCCTTTTAGCCCCACCGGAACAATTGTCGCGCCTGTCTTGACCGCGAGATAGGCCATTCCGTCTTTTACGGTTGAAATGGCCGGTTCGCGCGTACCTTGTGGTGCGATCAGCACCAGATTACCCTCATTCAAGAGCTTAATCGTGAACTCCAACGCCCGTCGATCGATCTCCCCGCGCAAGACCGGATAGCAGCCCCATAAGCGCATCAAAGTACCTAGCAGTGGGACTTGATAGTTTTCAATCTTGGACATGGCCTCGACAAAACGCGGTCCCACAGCGCCCATCACAACGAACGGATCGATGCCAGAAACATGATTCATCATGAGGATCGTTGCGCCGCTGGCTGGCAAATGTTCGGCCATGCCATACGTTCCGACTTTGGCGACCAGGTGGAACGCCAACCCGCGTAACAAGACGCCCCGCGCAAACATCCGCCAACGCGTATAGCGGCGCTGATCTTCATCGAAAACGCGAAAAGGTCTGCCCGTGTAAACAGGCGGCACAGACAACGGCGTTTTAGCGTCGGTCACGCGATTTGGCTCCCGCGCGGGATTTAGCTCCCGATCGGCGGGCGCTGTTTTGTGAACGGCGCTCGTTATTGCTCTTCGGCGGGCGGCTGTTCGTTGCAGACGGTGGCCGACTGGTGCGCCGTGCGGGACGCTGATCAGTGCTGCGATCGGTGCTGCGCGTTGAGCTGCCCGTATTGCGATCGCCCGTGCTGCGGTTAGCAGTGCCGCGCCGTGTGCTGCGATCATAGGCGCGTTCGCTGCCACGCTCCGCCGTATTGCGATCGCCACCCCCGCGATTATCATTGCGGTCGCTGCGATCGTCGTTGCCACGTTCACCCGTTGGCGAATCAGCGGGGCGTCGGGTTGGGCGGAAGGTGCGCGGCGCGTGCGAACCATGTGCCGGGCGTGTCCGATCGGGACGGCGCTTTTGCGGGAAAGTGCTGCCGGGCGCAACCTTGGGACGGTTTGGGTTTGCGGGCGCAACAATACGGCGGCGTGCGCGGCGTGCCGGACTCTTGGCTTGCTTTTGCAGCATCTCCAATTCGGAGTCGCTCAGGTAACGCCATTCGCCGGGTCGCAAGTTGCCGAGCGCTAATGGTCCGATATGCGTCCGCACCAACCGACTCACTGGCGTACCAAGCAGCGACGCAATCCGCCGAATCTGACGTTTGCGACCTTCGCGCATGACGATTGTCAGGTGCGTAACGTCGTTGTTGCGGCTGGTCACCGTCACTTGAGCGGGCAGGGTCGGGCCATCGTCCAGCACAATGCCGCGCCGCCACTTTTCGATCTGATCGTCGGACAAGTTACCACGCAAGTCCACTTCGTAAGTTTTGGGGTGTTCGTAGCGCGGATGAGTCAGACGCTGTGCCAGATCGCCATCGTCGGTCATCATGACCAGCCCTTCGCTATCCGCATCCAGCCGCCCGACCGGATATAAGTGGCCTTCCAATGGAATGAGCGAGCGCACTACCCGCCGATGTTCCTGCGACTGCTGAACTACCGCAGTCACAATTCCCATCGGCTTATAGATCATGACATAGGTGCGCGTGACCATGATGCGCAGCGCCACACCGTCCACGCGAATATCATCTTTTTGCGACTCGGCTTTATCACCGAGATGCGCCACTTTGCCATTAACGGTCACGCGCCCCGCTGTCAGGTACACTTCCGACTCACGACGCGACGCAATACCCGCCTGCGCCATCAATTTTTGTAAACGTTCTTCCATGCCACAACGCCTCAGCCAAAACCATAATAGCAGCCTATTATATCATAAGCACGCTCGATGTAGGGTGTTGTGTTCAGGCCAAAGCGGGGTTTAGAGGTTAAGCGGGCGGAAGTTTTTCCAACACCAAAAAATGAGACAGGCCGAAGAAGCGCAAGGGTGTCGCTTCCAGTGCGTACAGGATCGCGCGCAATACCTTTCCGAATCGTGGTCGCCGCACCACAATGTTATCGTAGCCACCAAAAATGCGCGTATGCGACACAATGCGCACTGGCTGACCCGCGAACAATGCTCGCAAGCCTTGCGCAGTGTAGGCGCGAACCTGTGGCGCTAAGCGATTCCGAAAAGCGTCCGGCAAATAGTTAATCAGCGGCGTATTGCCAAAATGATAAGTGCCGCGCCAATAGTGACCGTGCGTCTCGAACGGATACCAGCGATTTGGGCAAAACACGATGATCCGTCCGCCGGGGCGCGTCACCCGTACCATTTCCGCCGCCGCCGCCCGATCATCCTGCACATGCTCGATCACTTCATTGCTGAATACAAAATCGAAGCGATCGGCGGGATAGGGCACATGTTCGGCGGCGGCAACCAATGCGTGTGGCGTGTCGTGTTGGGCTTCTTGCACGCGCTCAGCTTCAAAGTCGAAAGCCTCGACGTGCTTCGTGAAGCCGCGAAAATGGCGGGCATAGGTGCCGGTTCCGCAGCCATCTTCCAGGATCAGCGCGTTTTCAAGCGTTACAAAGCGCCGAACCATGCTCAGGCGGCGAACTTGCCCGCTGCGCCAGACGTAGCTCGGTTCGCCACGTTGAGCGGCCAGTTCGGAGGGGTGATGGGTAGTGCTCAGAATGAGTATTCCTTTAACTAATGAACGGTTATTAGTCGCCAGCGCCTTGCCGAATGGGTGGCGGCGTCAGATTATGGGCAGCCGTGGGCGTGTCGGACGGACTCGCATTTGGCACGATCAGGTTCGGCGCGCTTGACCGCGTCCAATAGCCTGCAATCGGAATGCCATCGGCCATGCCATAGACGAACAAGGTATCGGCATAGCCTGTGGTCAGCTCTTCTTTGAGCGCTACCCGCGTCAGCGACGGATCGAAAATCCCTACGCCGCTGTGTCCGCTGCCCGTCCAATCGCCTACTACCGGACGCATATTTGGTGCGCCGAACATCAACTGCGTATCGGCATATTGGGCACAGTCGCAGGCGTGATAAGCCGCATAAAACGTGCTGTTGAAAGGTCGATAGACTGCCGGGCCGTCGAGTCCGTCGCCTGTCCACGATCCGGCAATGCCAACATCACCGGGAATGCCGAGCACCATCGTATAATCTGCAAAGCCCGTTGTCAACTCGTTTTTCAGATAGATCAGACCGTTGCTAGGACGGAACACGCCAAGGCCATCGTGCAGCGCTCCAACCGTCCAGCGCCCCGCCATCGGCTGATCGCCCGGATCACCGAGCACCAGCTCTCTATCCGGCAGCCCCACCGTATTGCTGAAACGCAGCGAAAATTGGCCGTTCGTTTGATCATAAACACCAATCGTATCAATGCCTTGCCCTGTCCAATCGCCCACCACTGGATAACTGTTCGCGTTGCCAAGCGGAATGGTCACGTCTGCAAAGCCTACACTGTTCGCATATTTCAAATAGAATTTACCAGCACTCGGTGAATATAACCCGATTGTTTGTGGATTGCTGATCGGCGTGCTGGTAGCGGTTGGCGTACTGGTGGCAGTGTTCGTCGCTGTGTTCGATGGTACTTCAGTATTCGATGGGGTGAAGGTGGCAGTGAAAGTCACCAACGCTGAAAAAGTTGGGGTGAGGCTCGGCGTTAATGTTTCGCTGGCAGTGAGCGTCAGGCTTGGCGTTGGGCTAGGTGTGCTGGTCGGCGTATCCGTGACGAATGCGACCTGGCTTTCATACGCGCCTACATCACAGTACCCACGCCGTGACTGTCCGATTTGATCGATCGCCAAAATGTTACTGCGCGGGCCGATGCAACCGTTAGGATTGCCCATATCGATCGCCGGACTATCAAAACGAAGGGGCAGCACGCCACCGCTGTACGGTGCAAAACGCGGATCGATCGGCTGTGCGCTGCTGCCGATCTGGTCACCTGAGCCGCCGCTGCCGAAAGTGCAGCTATCCCCCACGCCGATCAAATTGTAGCTGTGCGATATAAAAGCGCCGTCACAATCGCCGGGTTTTGTCGTCGTGATATAATTTGCCGCGATCAGTGTATTAAAAAGCGCCAGGCTCCCCCGGCTGCCTTGCGCAATACCACCACCACGCGCCGCCAGATTACCGCCGATCGTGACGCTGAACAAAGTGATAACACCGTTGTCAGCGCTGTAAATGGCGCCACCTTGCCCGCTGTTATTCGATGCCGCCTCGTTTTTTACAAAAGTTGAATTAAAGATCGTCACACTGATAGGCCCGTTTTGCAGGCCGCCACCTGTGAGCGAGGCGAAATTATTATAAAACGTCGTGTAGCCGATCGCAGTATTCGCATTTGCGAGCAAGCCACCACCTGTCAGCGCATTGCCATTCGTGATCAGGAAGTGATCGATGAATGCGGGTCCGCTTGTGACGGTGACGCCGCGCCGCGTGTTCTGCCCATCAATGGTGGACACCCCGGCCTGAGTGCTGAAAGTGCTGTTCCAACCGCCCGACAGCGTGATGCTTTTGGCAATGCTGACGACTTCATTACCACTGCTGGCGCTGTACGTGCCGACTGCTACCTGCACCGTCTCGCCGCTTGCTGCCAGATTAAGCGCGTAATTGATGGTAGCGCAAGGTTGATTGACAGCTGCGCCGCACGATATATTGTCTGCGCCGCCGTAGCGAACATACCACAATCCAGAGGCGCGGACGTGTCGAAGTGGCAGGATTATAAGCAAGCTTAACATGATGTAAAAAGCAATTCTAAAAAATTTCATAGCTCCCCTTTAACGACTGCCTGACAACAGTACAAGATGTGTGCCGAGTGCGCAAGTGGTAAACAGTTAATCGAATCCACGGGATAGGGTTGGCAAATGCCGCGCATCGCAAAGCGCGGTACAATCCGCCCATAATTTGTATCTTTGCGCGGATTGTCGCCACCGTTGGCCGATTTTGCAGTTTGCCGATTATGCAGCGGGTGCGCTAGACTATGCGCAGTTTGTCACAATCAATTGTCGCAAGTAACACGCATGAATCCGAAGGAGCAGAGCAATAGATGTTACAGGTCAACGAGTGGCTTTTCATCGGCATCTTTTTTGCGATCGCCTGGGCTTTGCCCGCGACCCCGATCCTGATCGCGCAAATCCTTCAACCCAAACGCGCCAACCGCCTTAAGCGCGAAACGTATGAGTGTGGCATCGAAACAGTGGGCGATGCATGGGTGCAATTCAAGGTACAGTATTATCTGTACGCGCTGATTTTTGTGGTTTTCGACATCGAAACAGTGTTTTTGTTTCCGTGGGCTGTCGCCTATAATCAGTTGGGCTTCTACGCCTTTTTCGAGATGCTGTTATTTGTCGCACTGCTGGCCGTTGCGCTGGTCTATGCGTGGCGCAAGGGTGCGTTGGAATGGACGTGAGCGGCGCTTCGGTCGTCTGGCTGCCGAGTTCGCTTAACTTACCGCAGGGGGTCTAAAAACGAATGGCCGAATTTCTGACAAACCAGGGCATCAGTGCGACCCTGGCAACTTTCATCGCGACTTTTCTAGGCGTGGTCGCTGTCGCATCGTTCGGGTTGGGCTGGTTCTCGGTGCTTGGTTTGTGGCTGGAACGCAAATTTGCGGCGCGCGTGCAAGATCGCATGGGACCAAACCGCGTTGGCCCGGCGGGACTTTTGCAAGTCGTGCCCGACCTGATCAAGATGATCACCAAAGAAGACATTACCCCGCAGGGCGCTGACAAGGTCGTGTATAATATTGCGCCGCTCATGGCCGTTGGTGCGGTCATTCTGATCTGGGCAGTGATGCCGTTCAGCAAACAGTTGATCGGCGCGGATTTGAACGTCGGCGCGATTTATTTTGTATCGGTGGCCTCACTCGGCACGCTGGCGATTTTGCTGGCGGGTTGGGCGAGCAACAATAAATACGCACTGTTGGGCGCTCTACGCGCAGTAGCGGCGTTGGTCAGCTACGAAGTGCCGATGATCCTGTCGATTTTAGTGCCCGTGATGCTCGCTGGCACGATGAGTATGCAAGGTCTGGTTGAACAGCAGCACATCTGGTATATCTTCGTCGTACCGATCAGCGCGTTCATTTTCTTCACCAGCAACCTGGCCGAAACAGGCCGTTCACCGTTCGACCTGATTGAAGCCGAGTCGGAATTAGTGGCGGGTTACAACGTCGAATACACCGGCATGAAGTTCGGCATGTTTCAGGCAGCGGAGTTCGTTCACGCGTTCACGGCGTGCGCATTGATGGCGGTGCTGTTCATAGGTGGCTGGCGTGGCCCCGGCTCGGATCAAGCCAACCTGGGCGGAACGATCCTGGGCTTTGCGTATTTCTTTGGCAAGACGATGGTGATTTATCTGATCATGATGTTGATCCGTAACACCGTGCCGCGCGTCCGCATCGATCAGATGATGGCTTTCAACTGGAAGTTTCTGGTGCCGCTGTCTTTGATCAACCTGTTGATGGTCGCCTTCATTCAAAAGCTGATCGTGCCACAATACGACAGCGTGCTGACGACTATCAGCGGGGGCGGTGTTGAAGGTGGCCTGTACGATGCGATCGGCGCAAATTTCGTGGCCGAACTGCCACGCGCCGTGATTTTGTTGGCTGCGAATCTATTGGTGTTGGGCGTGTTGGGTCGCGTGATCCAGATGTTCATCCAGGCCGAACGTCGGCGCGTCGGTGAAATCGCGAGCACCCCAAATCCACTGCACCCGCCGCAGCGCATTGAAGTCGCCGTGGGCGATTAACGCGCGGCACACAAGGAGATTTTTTGACGAATGCAAACAATTGACTGGGTTCAATGGCTGGCCTTTGGCATTCTGACGCTGATCACCGTCGGCGGGGCGTTGGCCGTCGTAATCGACCGCAACATTTTTCACTCTGCGCTGTGGCTGCTGGTGAGCCTGTTCGGGGTCGCCGGGCTGTTCGTGCTGCTGAATGCGCCGTTTCTGGCGGCAGTACAAGTGCTCGTATACATGGGCGCGATCGTGATCCTGATCATTTTCGCAGTCATGCTTACGCGCCGTTTGATGGGCATCACCGAGTCGGTCAACAGCCAATGGTGGATCGGCGCACTGGTGTCGATCGTGGCCTTTCTGGTGATCGCGCTGGTATTGGCGCAAGCGGGTTCAGGCTCAGCGCCCTTGCTGGCACGCGACCCGATCGCCACGCTGTCCAACCGGACGGTGGCTGACTTCGGCGCGGCTTTAGTGGATCCGGCGCAGTACGCGCTGCCTTTTGAACTGGCGTCGCTGCTGTTGACCGGGGCTATGATCGGCGCGATTGTGATCGCACGGGAGGACGCATAAATGGTTCCGCAAACTGCCTATTTGATCATCGCGGCGATCTTGTTTTGTGTTGGTTTGTATGGGGCGCTGGCACGTCGCAATGCCGTCTCGATTTTGATGGCGGTCGAGCTGATGCTGAACGCTGTCAACCTGAATCTGGTCACGTTCTGGCGCTTCAACACGCCGAACAACGACAGCACCAACGGCCTCAAAATTGGCATGGCCGGGCAAGCGTTCGCGGCGTTCGTGTTCGTGATCGCTGCCGCTGAAACCGCAGTCGGCTTAGCCTTGATCATCGCCATGTACCGTGCGCGTCAGACGGTCGTTGCGGAAAGCGCCGATAGTCTCAGAGGGTAGCGTTATCCGAGCCGGGCGACGCAGGCACTAAGCAACTGACCCGCGCACTTTCAGAATAAGGACAAACTTTTTATGAATTGGCTTGACGCTAACTATTTACCCTGGCTGATCCCGATCCCGCCGTTGGTCGCGTTCTTTGCGATCATCCTGGTGGCCGGGCGCAGCAAGCCGCTCTCACATGTGATCGCGATCGGGGCGATTGCGCTGTCGTGGCTCATGAGCTTTGCCGAAGTGCTCAGCGCCACCCGCTTCCGCGATTTGGGTACGCCCGCGCGCGGTGTGTTCGCCAGCGGCGTCAACTGGCTCGCCAATGGCAGCGGCGGCGTCGGATCGGGTACGCTGACGATGGGCGTATTGATCGATCCGCTCACCACGATATTGCTGTTCATGGTGCCGCTGGCCTGCCTGTTGATCTTCATTTACAGCCTTGGCTACATGGCCGATGATCCGCGCAATACGCGCTTTTTCGCCTATCTGAGCCTGTTCGCGAGCGCGATGCTGACGCTCGTCGTGGCGGATAACCTGCTCTTGCTGTTCATCGGTTGGGAAGTCATGGGCTTATGCTCATACCTCTTGATCGGTTTCTGGTATGAGAAGGAAAGCGCCTACCGCGCCGCCATTAAAGCGTTCATGACCACGCGCGTTGCCGATGTGATCTTCATGATCGGCATTGTGTATTTGTGGGCAACTACGGGTACGCTCAATTTCCGCGCGATCATGTCCGACCCGAACGTGCTGCACATGCTCGGCACAACACCTGCCGTCGGCAGCTTTTTGGGCTTGACCGCCGCTGGCTTGATCGGCATCTTGATCGTCGTCGGCACGATCGGCAAATCGGCACAGTTTCCGCTGCATGTGTGGCTGCCGGACGCGATGGAAGGTCCGACGCCGGTTAGCGCGATGATCCACGCCGCCACGATGGTCAGCGCAGGCGTGTATCTGGTAATCCGCATGTATCCGGTGCTGTCCGCAGGTGGCAACCCGGAAGCGGGCGTCTTTACCGCGCCCATGATCCTGATGGCCGTGGTCGGCGCTTTTACGGCATTGTTTGCCGCCACCATTGCGATTACGCAATTCGACATTAAGCGCGTGCTCGCTTATTCAACCATCAGCCAATTGGGGTTCATGATCGCTGCGTTGGGCGTGGGCGCGTATGCTGCCGCTGCCTTTCACCTGATCACACACGCCTTTTTCAAAGCGCTGTTGTTCCTCGGCTCAGGCTCGGTGATTCATGGCATGGAACATGGCGAACATCTGGCGCATGATGCACACGGTCACGACGCTCAAGCCGCCGAAGATACCAAGCACGCCGAACATGGCGTTCAGCCATCCAGCGCGCCGTTTGATCCGCAAGACATGCGCAATATGGGCGGCTTGCGGCGCAAAATGCCTGTCACCACTGCGACCTTCACCATTGGCGCGCTATCATTAGCGGGCTTTCCAATCTTCTTTGCGGGTTTCTGGTCGAAAGACGAAATCTTTGCGGAAGCGTGGCACGCCGCCTCGACCAACATACTCGGTGTCGTCGTTTTGTTGGTGCTGGCATTGGCCGCGATTTTGACAGCAGCGTACAGCATCCGCCAACTGGCCTTCGTGTTCATGGGCGAACCGCGCACGGAAGCCGCCCGGTATGCGCTGCACAACGACGGCACAACGGCTGGCCGCAACATCAGCGCACAGTTGACCGCGCCGCTGATCGTGCTAGCATTCTTCGCGATTTTCGCTGGCTTCGTGGGCGTGAATCCAGGTTTTACAGGGTTAGGCCCGGCACTCAGCGGCATTGGGATCAACGCACCATTTGCGCACTTTGTCGGGCGCACCTTGCTTGAGCCGACGCCTATTCTCGGCTTCAATATAATTCCGGTAATCATCTCGTTCGGCGTGTTTTTCGTTGGCGGCTATTTAGGTATTGCCGCATATATCTCACGTCCGTACAACGCCGATGCAACCGATCCGGTGCAGGAATACGCAGGTCGCGATGTGTACCGCCTGCTGCAAAACCGCTACTTCATCGATCAGATTTACCAGCGCTTTTTGGTACGTCCGTCGGTGTGGCTGAGCGAAGTGTTCGTGCCCGTGATGGTCGATCATTTGCTGCTGGATCGCATCCTGAACGCGATCGTGGCGCTCGGCATTTTCCTGGGCAACATCTTCCGCGCCTTCAACAGCGTGGTCATTGACGGCGTGGGTGACGGCATCCCCGAAGCATTGGGCGATGCGGCACGCGCTGGAAAATCTATTCAGAGCGGAAACATTCAGCGTTATTTGCTATACGCACTGAGCGCCGCTGTGGTAGTCGGTTTGAATTTGGCGCTGCTCGTGATCGCCAGCCGTGAGTTGTCGAACTTCATCCTGTTGATCGAAATCGTGGCCGTTGGGCTGCTTGTCTATTTCAACGTAAGCCGTCCGGCATCCACAACCAGCGGGGGAGATTGATACAATGCCACTTGATCTATTGAGCACACTCGTCTTTTTGCCGCTGATCGGGGCGGGCGTGGTGATGGTCTTGCCGCGCGATAATCGCAACCTGACGCGCACGGTCGCGCTCGGCTTCAGTCTGGCGACGCTGATCTTGTCGCTGTACGTATTTTTCGCCTATCAAGCGGGCGGCTGTGCGGCGAGCAACCTGCCACCAGAATTGATCCCGGCGACGGGCACCGCAGGCACAGCGACGGGCTTTGTCTTTCAATGTCAACATTACTCGTCATTTTTCCCACTGCTGCACGCCTCATGGCACGTCGGGATCGACGGCTTAGGGCTGGCGATGGTGCTCATGACGACCATTCTCGTGCCGCTCGCAATTTTGATCAGCTACGAAGTGACCGACAACGTAGCCGAGCACATGGCGCTCATTCTGACGCTTGAAATGGGCTTTCTCGGCCTGTTCGTTTCGCTGGATTTGCTGTTCTTCTTCGTCTTTTTTGAATTGACACTGGTACCGTTGTTCTTCCTGATCAACGTGTTTGGCGGCGAAGGGCGACGCGGCGCATCCTTCAAGTTCTTCCTGTTCGCGATCGGTGGATCGTTGGGCTTGCTGCTGTCCGTCCAGTTGATCGGCCAGTTGGCGGGCACGTTCGATATTCCGGTGCTGCTCTCCAATTGGACGCGCAACCTGACCGCTAACGGCGCACCGATTACTGTACCGTTCGGCATTTCGCTGGATACGGTGAAGACTGTCGCGTTCCTGGCGATCGGCGTGGCCTTTGCGATCAAAACTCCGGTGTGGCCGTTCCATATCTGGCTGCCCGATGCACAGGCCGAAGCGCCTACTGCTGCCTCGATGCTGATGTTCAAAATCGGCGCATTCGGCTTTTTGCGGGTGGCTGTGCCGCTGTTTCCAGTGCAAGCGCAGCAATACGCGCCGTGGTTCGCATTACTCGCGGTGATCGGGATCATCTTCGGCGCGCTGAGTGCGTTCGGTCAGCGCGATTTCAAGCGCCTGATCGCGTACAGCACGCTCAGCCACATGAGCATCATCGCGTTGGGGATCGCGGCATTTGCAGCGGTCTACAACACGATTTTGACCAGTGCGCCAGTAGGCGATCCTACGGTTGTGATGCGATCGGTCACGATGGCGACCAACGGCGCGATCTTCCAATTATTTGCGCACACGTTGACCAGTGGCGGCATGTTCCTGTTGGCGGGGGTTTTGGCGAGCAAGGCGCGCACCGCTAATCTGGATCAGTTCGGCGGGCTGTGGAGCTTAGCGCCTGCCTATGGCGCATTACTCGTATTCGTGGGCATGGCGAGCCTCGGCTTACCCGGCCTCAGCGATTTCGTGGGCGAGTTCCAACTCATGGCCGGAACGTGGGGCGTTGGTCAGGGCGCCGGGCAAATTTACACGCTGTTCGTAGCGCTCGGCATGATCGGCGTGTTGTTCGCGGGCGCGTACACGCTCAAAGTGATCCGCCAGATTTTGCAGGGGCCAATCCGTGAGGAATGGCAGGGCTATCGGCTGGAAATCAGCGTGCGTGAGATGCTGGCGATCGCGCCGATCGTTGTGCTGATCCTGATCACAGGCGTTTATCCGAATTGGATTATGCAGGTGATCAATGGTACAGTTTCGCACTTGTTCGGCACCTGATCCGACGCCCGGTGGTAACGCTCAATGAGCGCCAAAAAGCGCGCACAATAACGCAGTCACCCAAAAGGGGAACGCTATGCTTTTGACAGCTATTCTTGCTATTCCAATTGTGGCGGCGCTGGTGATCCTGTTCGGCTTCAAACCCGAACAGCGGTCAGAAATCCGGCTCGTCGCGGCAGGCGCTACGGCAGCCTGTTTAGTTTTGTCATTACTCGTCTTTCTGGAAATGAACCAGCCAAGTACGCTTGCACATGCACAAATACAAGCGCAGTTGGGGTTATCTTCGTTTGTGGAAGAAGTCAATGTGCCGTGGATTGCGGCACTTGGCATCAGCTTTCACGTTGGCGCGGACGGACTGACAGCGCCTATGCTGCTGCTGACCGGATTAGCGGCTTTTTGCGGCGTGCTGATCTCGTGGCGCATTGAAGATCGCACGCGCGAATTCATGGCGTTCTTTCTACTGCTGGTAGCGGGTGTGTATGGCGTGTTCGTCTCGCTGGACATGTTCCTGCTGTTCTTCTGGTACGAGTTTGCGATCTTCCCGATGTACCTGCTCATTGCGGGTTGGGGATGGGTCGAGCGGCGTGAGTATGCCGCCATGAAGCTGACGCTGTATATCCTGATCGGCTCGGTGATCGCGTTGGTGGGTGTGCTGGTGATGTACTTCAGCGCGGGAAACTTCTTCTCGGATGCCTCACATCCCGAACGGCTGCCGGAACTGCGCGCAGCACTCAACCGACCGAGCGAACCTGCGTACAGCTTCGACTTTGCGCACTTTGAAGCGGCCTCACGCTGGCAGCAAATCACACTGCGCTTTCAGAGTCAGGCACAAGCACAGGCCGCAGCAGCAGCGACTCAGCCCACTGCGCCGAGTGCGCCCGCTACCGGTGAACCCGGCCCGTTCGATACCCTCGGCCCGTTTGGGGTGACAGTCGCCAAATTCTGGTTCCCGTTCATCTTCATCGGCTTTGCAGTGCTGGCGGGTTTGTTCCCGTTCCACAACTGGAGTCCAGACGGACACGTTGCCGCGCCAACTGCCGTTTCGATGGTTCACGCGGGCGTGCTGATGAAGCTCGGCGCGTATGCCGCCTTACGAGTCGGCGTGCAGCTCTTACCGCAAGGGGCGCAAGTTCACTTGCCATGGATTATTTTGCTGGCACTGGTAAACGTGGTGTACGGCGCGTTTATCGCTTTCCGTCAGCGCGATTTCAAGTACGTGATCGGCTTCTCGTCGGTCAGCCATATGGGGTTGGTGTCGATGGGCATTGCCTCTATGAGCCTTGTCGGAATGACTGGCGCGGGCTTGCAAATGTTCAGTCACGGCGCAATGACGGCGTTATTCTTCGCGTGCGTCGGCATGGTGTACGATCAAGCGCACACCCGCGATATTCCGTCATTGGGTGGCTTTGCCCGTAAAATGCCGTGGGTAGCCGTGGCGTTTGCGCTCGGCGGGTTGGTGTCGATGGGAATGCCCGGACTCAGCGGCTTCATTGCGGAGTTCCCGATCTTTTCCGGCGTATGGCATGGCCCCGACACAGGCGGTATCAGCTATTACCCGATCGTGGCGATCCTGTCGTCGCTGGCGATTCTGGTCACGGCAGCGTATGTCTTGCGCGTCACCTATCAGGTGTTCAGCGGCAAATTCAATGAAGAACGCTTCCCCGGTATCACCAATATCACGGGCCGCGATCGGCTGGTGCTGGTGCTGCTCGGTGGTGTGCTGGTGATCGTCGGCGTCTACCCGCAGGTGATGACCGCCATGATCCAATCGGGCGTGCAGCCAGTCATTACCGCGCTGTCAACCAAGGGGACACCATGAACATCGTTCCGAATACGGATACTTTCAGCAACTTATTGGCAGTGCTGCCTGAGATTTTGCTCACCATTCTGGCGGTCGTCGTGATCCTGCTGGATGCGTTTTCGCCGGAAAGCCGCCGCCGACAAGTGGGTTATGTGGCCGCTTTCGGCATGTTCGCGATCGCCGCAGTGACCGTGTTGATCGCGCCACCGAGCGCTGCCACGCAGTTTATGTGGGGCGGCATGATCCGCCACGATACGCTCTCGCAGCTGTTCCGCACGATGGTCATTGTCGCGGGTGGCCTTGCCAGCCTGATCAGCATGGACTCGCCAGGGATCGGTAAGCGCGGCGAATTTTATGCGGTGGTCATCATCGCAACGATCGGCACTTGCTTCATGAGTGCCGCCGCCGATTTGATCATGGTCTTCATCGCGCTGGAAACCACATCGATCAGCCTGTACATTCTGGCTGGCTTTTTGCGCAACAACACGCGCTCGTCCGAAGCGGGCATGAAATACTTTCTGTTCGGCGCGTTCACTTCCACGATCATGTTGTACGGGTTGAGCTTGCTGTACGGCTTCACACGCCAAACGAATTTGTACGCGATCGGGGATGTGCTGCGGACGGCATTACCCGTTGGCGCACCCGTCAACGTATCGGTTGCGCTGCCGATCCTGCTGTCGCTGGTAATGATCGCGGTTGGCTTCGGCTTCAAAATCAGCGCCGTGCCCTTCCACTTCTGGACGCCGGACGTGTACGAAGGTGCGCCAACGCCTGTCACGGCTTTCATCAGCGTGGCAAGCAAGGCCGCGAGTTTCGCACTGCTGACGCGCTTTTTCGTGATCGCCTTTCAGGGCGCGCCCACCACCCAATTTTGGGTACAACTGATGGCCGTGCTCGCGGTCGTGACCATGACAACGGGCAATTTGCTGGCACTGCCACAACGCAACATCAAGCGTTTGCTCGCCTATTCGTCGATCGCACAAGCCGGTTATGCCCTGATCGGCGTGACGAGCATCGCATCACAAGCGGGCAGTACGCCGGGCGCGGGTGCGGCAGCGGTTGGTTTTTACATGTTCATGTACGTGCTCACTAACCTGGCCGCATTCGGCGTGATCATCCTGTTCTCCAATGCGACGGGCAGCGAAACGATCGCGGACTTTGCCGGATTGTCACGGCGCAACTTTCCGTTGGCATTGGCACTGACGGTGGCGTTCTTATCGCTGGCAGGCATTCCACCCGCTGCCGGGTTCGTCGGTAAGTTCTTCCTGTTCAAAGCCGCCGTGAGTAGCAACCTGACCTGGCTCGCGATCATCGGTGTGCTGAATTCGATCATAGCGTTGTACTACTATCTCGTTGTGATCAAGATCATGTTCGTCGATCGCAGCCCCGATGAAGACAAAGCGATTCCGGTCAGCAGCCCGTATCGTTGGGCGCTGATTGTGTCAGTCATTGGTGTGATCGCGCTCGGCGTATTTGCAGGCCCAGTATACGATTGGGCAAGCAGCGCTGCGCAAGGCTTGTTCTCGTAGGTGTAAGTTCGCTTAAAGCGCTAGTCTGAAGCCACAACGCTCATACAGAAGAAAAGGCGGATTTCTTCTGTATGAGGCTCGATGAACGGGGCTGTGTTTCCAAAATTATTGAAGCGTAGTGGGTTTAATGAGCGGGCGTGGAACTTATGGGCTGTATATTGCGCTGCAACAAGCGCTCGCCGAGAGGTCGGATGGGGCGCCCATATCAGACTGGCTTTCAGCAACATGCCCATGCCAGCCCAGGTTAAATAACGTGCAATGCTACGCTGAACGTGTTATTGCTTGAAACTGGATCAGATTGATCAGCCTGAGTGATCGTCTCTCCGTGAATACTCCCCTTGACCGTCACATTTATTTGCAGCATCGCTGTAGCACCAGACGCCAACCCACTTGCCAAATTCCAAATGCCGGTTTGATAGGTATACGTGCCTTGCGAAGTGGTGTAGCTTGCAAACATAATGTGAGGCGGCAATAAATCGGTGGCACGAATGCCGGTTGCCGTACTGGGACCGTTGTTTTTCAGGAAGATGAAGTAACTTACGCTATCACCTTCCGATACATTGAAACCGCCCGCTGTTACGACCACTGCTAAGTCTGCACTGCCAATAGATGTTGGTGTTGCGGTCGGTACGGTTGGCGTGTAAGTGGGCGTGTTGGTCGGTATGGTTGGCGTGTAAGTGGGCGTGTTGGTCGGTACGGTTGGCGTGTAAGTGGGCGTATTCGTCGGTACAGTCGGTGTGTAGGTGGGCGTATTCGTCGGTACGGTCGGCGTGTAAGTGGGTGTATTCGTCGGTACAGTCGGCGTATAAGTGGGCGTGTTGGTTGGTATAGTTGGCGTATAGGTGGGCGTGTTGGTCGGTGGTACAGCAACGGTAAGCTTAGTATTGGCGCTGTTATTGCTCGGATTTGGGTCGGGCAGCGCAAAGAAACTTACAGATGCGATATTCGTAATTTTAGCGCCGCCAGTGCCGCTGTTGATATTAGCAGACAAGGTCAACGTTGCGCTGCCATTCAGCGCCAGATTGCCAACCGTCCAAACTCCTGTTGCACTGTTGTAAGCACCCTGGCTGACGGCTGCTGAGACGAATGTTTCACCGGCGGGCAGCAAGTCGGTCACCTGAACGTTCGTCGTTGGGCTTGGCCCGTGATTAGTGACCACAACCGTATAGACCACGGTATCGCCTTCATTCGGGGTAAGGGTACTGGCAATCATGGTAACACCCAAATCAGCGCTGGCAACCGTGATCGAAACGCTCGCTGTATTATTGGCCGCATTCGGATCGGTCTGGTTGGCAGCGCTGATGCTGGCCGTATTGGTGATGGTCTGTCCACCTGTACCGCCGTTAGCATTAGCCTGAATGGTCAATTTCGCCGTTCCACTGGCGGTCAGGTTGCCAACATCCCACAGGCCGCTCAACAGCGTGTATGTGCCTTGTGACGGCGTGATCGTGGTAAAAGTGATACCAGCAGGCTGTAAATCGGTGAGCTTAACGCCAGTTGCAGCACCCGGTCCATTATTCGTGATTTTGATAGTATAGGTGAAAAGCTGTCCTTCGGTTGGTGTGGCGTTATCCACTGTCTTGCTAACCATCAGATCGGCTACCGTCGGGTCGGGCAAAATGTTGATCGATGCGCTGGCCGTATTGTTTGCCGTATTTGGATCAGGCTGGCTGCCACTGACAACAGCGGTATTCGTGATAGTCGTGTTACCCGTACCAAACTTGATAAATACCGTCATATCGAGCGTGTCACAAACGCCGGAGCCAAGGCTGCCGACCGTCCAAATTCCTGTGCCGCTCGCATAAGCGCCCTGACTTGCACTGGCTGAAACGAAGGTGAGACCAGACGGCAGCACATCGGCCACTTGAACACCGTTGTCGGTCAATCCGCCGTAGTTACACAGCTTCAGATGGAAAACGTCATTGGTGCCTTCAATCGGGCTAGGATTTGTGACCGTTTGGAAGAGCGATTCACCTGCTGCTTGAATCGTTTGCGTCAGGCTGCTTGTATTGTTACCCAAATTCGGATCGCTTTGCGTGAGTGCCGTCACGTTAGCTGTATTAGTCAAGATCATCCCCGCAGTTCCGGGATTGACCGTAATGTTGAGCGTAAGCGTGACCGTTGATCCAACCGACAAGTTACCGATCGTCCATTTGCCTGTGCCACTTGTGTAGGTTGTTCCAGCGCTGCTGGAAGCTGATTGAAATGTGACCGCTGCTGGCAGCATATCAGTCACTTCGAGGCCAGTTGCTGCATTGGGTCCGCTGTTGGTAGTGCTGATGGTATAGCTGTAACTGTAGCCTTCATAGACAGTGCTCGGACCACTCATTGTTACGCCAATATCAGCGTTCGACACTGCGGGTGCACTGGTGAATGCGGCGCTGAACGTGTTGTTGCTCGTGTTGGGATCAATTTGAGCCGCAGCACTGATGTTCACCGTGTTGGTGATTGTCTGTCCGGCAGTGCCTGTGTTCACGTTTACGGTGATTTGCAGCATGGCAGTGACGCCATTGGCAACACTTCCCACATCCCAGATGCGGCTGAGGTTCGTATAACTGCCTTGCGTGCTCGAATAAGATACGAACGTCACGCCGACCGGCAAGTTATCAGTCACTTGAATGCCGGTAGCGTCACTGGGGCCATTGTTTTTCAAGAATATGGAATAAGTGACGTTTGTACCTTCGGGTGGATTGAAATTGCTCACCGTTTTAACAACCGCTAAATCTGCACTACCAATAGGTGTATTGGTTGGCGTCAGCGTTGCCGTGGGCGTATTGGTCACTGTGGGCGTGAAGGTGAGCGTAGCCGTCGCAGTCGCGGTGGGCGTATCGCTGGCAGTGGCAGTATTAGTTGCGGTGGGCGTCAGCGTGACGGTCGCAGTCGCCGTGGCGGTATTGGTTGGTGTATCGCTAGCAGTGGGGGTCAGTGTGAAGGTGGCTGTCGCAGTGGCGGTGGCGGTATTGGTTGGTGTATCGCTGGCGGTAGGCGTCAGTGTGAATGTAGCCGTCGCCGTGGCGGTGGGTGTATCGCTGGCCGTGGCGGTGTCGGTTGCCGTGGCGGTGTCGGTTGCCGTGGTCGTATTGGTTGGTGTATCGCTGGCGGTAGGCGTCAACGTAAGGGTAGCCGTCGCAGTCGCGGTGGGTGTATCGCTGGCCGTGGCGGTGTCGGTTGCGGTCGCCGTATTGGTTGGTGTATCGCTGGCGGTAGGCGTCAACGTGAAGGTCGCCGTCGCCGTCGCGTCGGTTGCGGTCGCCGTATTGGTTGGTGTATCGCTGGCGGTAGGCGTCAACGTGAAGGTCGCCGTCGCCGTCGCGGTAGGCGTATCGCTGGCGGTAGCCGTTGCCGTTGCCGTTGCCGTATTGGTTGGTGTATCGCTGGCGGTAGGCGTCAACGTGAAGGTCGCCGTCGCCGTCGCGGTAGGCGTATCGCTGGCAGTAGCCGTTGCCGTTGCCGTTGCCGTATTGGTCGCTGTGTCACTGGCGGTGGGGGGCAACGTGAGCGTAGCCGTCGCAGTCGCGGTGGGCGTATCGCTGGCAGTGGCAGTGGCGGTTACTGTGGCCGTATTAGTCGCTGTGTCGCTGGCGGTGGCTGTGAAAGTGAGCGTAGCCGTGTTCGTAGGTGTAGCGGTAGCAGTTGGCGTGAAGGTAAATGTGTCGGTTGCGGTCGCCGTGATGCTCGGTGTCAACGTCGGACTAGGTGTATAAGTCAATGTGGCGCTGGCAGTCGGCGTGAATGTCGGTGTAGCACTATTGGTTATTGTGCTGGTTGGTGTACTGCTCAGTGTGACCGTAGGCGTTGCGGTCATGCTTGGTGTGGCAGTGGGTACGTAGGCGACGACAAGTGATAGAGTCGTCATATTATTGCTGGCGTTTGTATCAGGCAAATCAAAACGAGTAACAGCCGCCTGATTTTTGAGTGTGCCGCCCGCCGTTCCTACATTGACTTTAGCCGATAAGGTGAGGGTGGCATTGCCGTTGAACGCTAAGCTGCCCACAGTCCAAATACCTGACACGTTGTTATAACTGCCCTGACTAAGCAGCGCACCGTTATAAGTCAGACCGCCTGGCAGCAGATCAGTCACCATTACGTTAGTCGTTGGCAGCGGCCCATGATCGGTCACCGTAATCACATAAGTTACGACATCGTTCTCGTGCGGAGCTGCGTTGTCGAGTGTCATAGTGACGCCCAAATCAGCACTGGCAACTGTGATTGATGTGCTGGCAATATTATTGGCTGGCACAGGATCAATCTGATCGGCGCTGGCAACTGCTGTCACAACGATTGTCATTCCGGCAGTGCCTCCATTAGAGGCGGCGGTAATGACGAGTGCAGCCGTTGCACCACTGCCTAGCGTGTTAATCGACCATATATTAGTCGCAATATTGTAACTACCCTGCGCAAGCATCACGCTGGAATAGCTGAGATTTGCGGGTGGTGGCACGCTCACCTGAACGTTGGTAGCGGTATTGGGGCCAAAATTGCTGACGATGACCGTATAGGTGAATGGTGTTCTCTCATCAGGCGTGAGCGTGCTTGCTGAGATACTCACCGCAACATCTGCCTGACCATTGAGCGGGAGCACAGTGATTGATACGCTCGCGGTATTATTCGCCGTGTTTGGATCGGGCTGGCTTGCCGCAGTAATCGCTGCGGTGTTCGTGATTATCAAATTGCCGGTGCCGCTGTTGACATTTACAGTCAACGTCAGCGTTGCGCTGCTGCCGGAAGCAAGCGTACCAACATTCCACAGATTGCTCGCATAGCTTCCATGCGTTGTGGCTGCCCCGCTCAAGGTGAGACCGATTGGCAGCACATCGGTGACTTGTACGCCGTTGTCAGATGCGCCGCCCCAATTGCTCAGCGTTAACGTATACGTGATCGTATCGCCTTCATGTGGCGCTGTGTCACTCACGGTCATCGTAAGCTGTTCGCCGCTTGCCAAAATGGTGGTAGACACGCTGTCGGTGTTATCAGTTGGGTCAGGGTCTGCTTGATCCGTGCGTGTGATCGTGGCAACGTTGTTAATGACCGTACCGCCTCGTCCGGCTTTAGCTGCTACGTTCACATCAAGGGTAATGGTAGCCCCTGCGCTCAGATTGCCGATGTTCCACAGGTTGCCCGTGTATGAGGGTACAGAACTGCTGATCAATAGCAGTTGAGTCGGCAGCACATCTGTGATTTGTACGCTGGTTGCGTCATCCGGGCCGCTGTTGTTAACGACGATGTGATAACTGAAGCCTGATCCTTCATAGACCGAGGTCAGCGAGGCTGTCATACTCACGGATAGATCGGACGATGTGGTAATTGCCAAACTCTGAACGCTCGCACTGCCGCTGTCATTCGTTGGATTCGGATCAGGTGGGGTAGATGCGTTGAGCGCAGCGCTATCGGTCAATGGAGTGCCCGCTGTTCCTGTCTGGATAGTCACTGTTAGCCGCAAGGTAGCGCTCGCGTTGACGGCCAACCCGCCAACATCCCAAAGGCCACTGCCAACTGCATAGTTACCATTGCTGGCGATCTGCTGTACAAAAGTCGCCTTATTGGGCAGCGTATTGATAAGCTGTATAGTAGTTGCGGCGTTGGGGCCTTTATTAAGTACCCGGACAATAAAGGTCACCGTCGAATTTTCTTGTGCCGAGAATTTGTTGGCGGTCACTGTTACCGCCAGATCAGCGGATGGAACAAGCGTCGCCGTGGGCGTATCGGTTGCGGTGTCACTCGGCGTCAGCGTCAAGGTGGGCAGCGCGGTAAAAGTGGCTGTAGACGTATCAGTTGCAGTGTCACTTGGTATCGGCGTGACGGTGGGTAACGTGGTAAAGGTGGCTGTGGGTACGGTTGCGGTATCGCTCGGCGTCAGCGTCAAGGTGGGCAGCGCGGTAAAGGTGGCTGTCGGTACGGTGGGTGTGAGCGTAGGCGGCGGTGCAATCGTATTGGTTGCAGTGGGCGTGACGGTTGCCACGGTCGCACTTGCAGTCGGTGGCAGCAAGGTTGGCGGCAGCCGCGTTGCAGACGGGTAAGCTGTCGGCCAACTGGTTGCTTGCGGCACGTTTGAAGCAGTTGCCGTAGCGGTATAGACAGCAGTCCGCGTAGCGCGTGGTCGCGTAGTCAGCGTTATAGTCGGCCAGTCGGTTACCGTTGGGAGTTGAGTCGGGCTGAGAGTCGGGCTGGCAGTCACAGTCGAATCATCGATTGTGGGTACAGAGGTCGGCACAGTGACTGACGGTGTGGCTGATAGTGTCTCAGTCGGTTGATCGGTAACCGTTGGGGTGTTAACTGGCGTATCAGTCGCTACCGCAATTGGTGTTTCGGATGGTGTTATCGGCGTTACAGACAGTGTTGCGGTTGAGGTGCTTGCTGTGAGCGTCAGCGTATCAAGCGTTGGGCTGCCGGTGGTACTGGCGATCGGTGTAGTAGTCAAGGCTGTAGAGGTTAACACTACAGAGGTTAACACTATCGCTGTTGCCGGATCAGTGGTGGCGTTTTGTGATGGAGAGGGCACGCGCGTAGGGGTCAGCGCAGGAGTCAAGGTGATTATAGTGAGCGGGCTAGCGGTCGCGCTCGGCTGTAAGGCGATCAATGTGCCAGGGGTTCGCGTGATCAGGTTGATCAGTTTGGGTGGAACGCCTACCGCTGTGTTATTGTCAAGCACAGCGACGATTTGCAAGATGGGTTGTACTTGCCTGAAGGGAGTCAGCGCCCATTGACTATAATCAGCCGTGGTACGCCCATTAAGCACGCTATCAACGCGATCGGGCATAATGCCGATTAATCCGGCTTGTGAGCAGCAGAAAATAGCCGCAAGCAGCAGTGGCAGCACCAATAGCGCGTAACGCCGCTCCCACTCAGGCACGCGGCACCTCTACGTATAAATTCGGCGGTGGCAGGCCCGGCTGTTCCTGAACAGGCTCGATCGGCATGGCAAGTGGCAGCCGAATAGTAACCGTTGTGCCACGGTTACGCTCGCTGCTCACGCTGATTTGACCATGATGTGCCTCAATGATCCGTTTCGATAGATATAAGCCAAGCCCCAAACCGCGTGTATCGGTCAACCCGGCATCAGCAGCACGTCCGCGATACAACTGCTCGAATACGCGATCGATCTCGTCCGCGCCAATGCCGACGCCGGTATCACGCACGGTGATAATCGCGTCATCATTTTCGACGCGCGCGGCTAATTCGAGAACGCCGCCGCTGAGTGTGTAGCTATTGGCGTTGCGTAGCAAATGATCGACCACGCTTCCGAGTCTTTCGCGATCCGCGTTAATCATAATCGATTTGAGCGAAACATGCAGTGTCAAGGTTTGTTCGCGCGCATGGATCGCAGGTTGCCAATCCCGGACGCGCGCCTCAAGCAGCTTTTGCAGTTCAAACGGCGCACGTTCAAGCACAAACTGGCCGGATACAATCGTGCTCACATCGATCACGGTATTGACCATTCGTTCCAACGTGTCCAGGCTGTCTGTTGCATTCCCCAGGAAGGTTTTGGCTTGATCGGTGAGTGCTGCCGCGCTGATCATTTTGACCAGATCGACATAGCCGCGCGCGGCGGTCAAGGGGGTACGCAGTTCGTGTGACATTTGCGAGAGCAATTGCTCTTTGAGTCGTTCCGCTTCCAACAGCGGAGTCACATCGCGAAAGACGAGCACATAGCCAAGCAAGCCGTTATTCGGTTTTTGCCCGTCTTGTCGATCCACAGATTCAGCGTCCGCCGGGACATGAATAGCAGAAGACACCACGCTGAAAAAGCGTCCGGCAAAGTTCACTGTCAGCGGCTGTACGTCCGCCTGCGGCATCACCGACGCGGGCAGCAGCCGCTCAGGGCGTGCGCATAAGAAATCGAACGCCGCGCGCGACGAAGCGGATTGCGCTACCGCTGACACCAATTGATCAGCGCTGGCATTGCGCAGGATCAGGCGACCGCTTATATCCTGTACAATGACCGCATCGCTGATGCTGCCCAGAATTGCATCGCGCTGGATCGTTTCGCGCACTTGCTGAACATACAGCGTGTGAATTGCGTCGTTGCGCTGGACGAGCGTTCCGGTCATTTCGTCAAGCGAATCGCCTAACTCACCGAGTTCGTCGGGCATGTGTAACGCTGCACGTCGCGATAAATCGCCGGAGCGAACGGCGCGCGTGACGCCTACGAGCCGTGACACAGGCCGGGTGATGGTACCCGCCGCCACAACTCCTAACAGTGCGACGGCGACGAACAGGATGCTGAACAAAACGCCGAAAACGTTACGCCCTAGCCCGCTGCGATCCAGGATCAGATTACTAGGCAGCGCCACTGCTAACAATCCGACAGACTGGCTGCGCTCACGAAGGCGCGAGTAGAGCACCTGATACGGCACGCCGTCTATGTCGATGCTGCGTATCGGGCTGCTGCTATCCACCGTTTGCACGAGTTGTGCCGAGTCAGCGCTGATCAATTTCAGCTTATCGGGTGGCGCTTTGAATGCGCTGCCGATGATTTCGCCATTATCTGTCAGCAGCACGACTCCTGATAAAGCCTGATCACTGGCGTGTTGAGCCAGATGATCGCCTTGCATCCCTACGCTGACACCCCCTACAACGTGCCCGTCCGGGTCGCGCACCGGCGCACTGATGTACAGCATACTATACGGACTATCGGCGGCTTGCCCGATGATGTCCACAAACTTATCGCCCAATGCGTCAGCTTGCGCTTGAAGCACCTTCTGGACGCCGCTCCAGTTATTCAAAAAAGGCGCGTCAATGCTTTGATACTGCCCGCTGTGAGATGGATCACTGTCAGCCGCACGCCGAATATGCAGTAAGCCATTACCAGCCTGATCGAATACGATCACGCTGTCCACTCGCCCGTTCACCGCGATCGGTTGTAACCACCGCTCAAGATCCGCTTTGTTACTGGTGGCAATAGCGTTGGGCACCCCTTCAGTCAGCGTCAACAACCGCAAGGTCGCAAGCTGTTGAGATTCAATGTCAACCAGACTGCTGCTTGCTGCGTTGGCACTATCGACCAGTTGATTGGTCAGGCGCTCTTGCAAACTGCCCGCCACCAGCCGAGTCACCAGGAACATGCCGATGCTGGCAACAATCAGAACGACGATCAGGAATGGGCCGATAATCCGGGTGTTGATACTCGGATACAGCCGCAAACGTGCCAGGCGTCGTTGAAGTTGTGCAACGGGTTTGTCCGATGGCGACATATCAAACCATGATAAAGTGACGAGCCAATGTGTTGGGTGCCATGCTCTCGATCAGCACTGCGCTTTAATTATAAATTGTTTTTCAAATCTTACAGCTTGCTTAATAACAATTTACTCTTTTTTCCGAAGTTCATCGGCTAGACCTGCGCTGCCGAGTCAAGACGGTATTGCAGCAATTTCCGTGTCAAATCCAGAATGTGCCAGGGTTTTGGGAAATATTCGCCTGACAATGAAGATAACCATTCGCGGCTAGGTGACGAATAAGCAGAGGTCAATACCAGATGGCCGGGGCAATTCATCGCGCGAATTTTTTGGGCGATCTGCAAACCATTCAGGCTGCCCGGCAGCCGAATATCAAGAATAAATAAGTCAATGGTTTGCCCATTCTGCTCAATATACGGAATTGCGTCATCGCCGTTGGTGTACTGCTTCAATTGAATCTCAGGATCAGCGACTTGAAAAGAAATTCGCAGAATGTCTCGCAACATACTGTCATCTTCGATGTGAACGACGTGGATTGACATAGAACCTCGCTTTGACTCGTACACGCTGTGAGCGCGCGCCGGACAATGCCTGGAGACCCTTACCGTTGAGCACATAATATACCATCAAATTTTCAGCGGGACAGGAAATTTCGTATAAATTCACAAATCAAGTACAAACTTTCGTTGTTAGTTGTCATAAACTATCAGATATTGTCGAATTTAGCCAATGCTGAAAACGTTCCCTGCAATGAATCATACAAACCTCGATACACCGGATACAGTCGCTCGTAAACTGCAATACCTTCCGGCGTTGGCACGATTGTATCCACCATATGCACCAGTTCGCGACACGCTGATGGCACATCCGGCCAGGCGCCCGCCCCAACCGCTGCCAGGATCGCTGCACCAAAAGCCGCGCCTTCAGTTGTGTTGACCGTATACAGCGGGATTCCCATGATATCGGTCATGAGCTGCTGCCATACCGGACTATTGGCTGCGCCGCCGCTGATCGCTGCCGAAGCGGGTCGGACGCCTTGCGCCCGCAAAAGTTCAAGGTTATCGCGCATCCCGAAGGCAACGCCTTCCATCACGGCACGCACCATATGCGGCAAACTATGGCGCAGCGTCAATCCGACGAACGCGCCGCGCGCATACGGATCAGGGTGCGGGTTGCGCTCGCCGGTCAGGTACGGCGCAAATAATAAGCCCAGTGACCCGCGCGGGACGGTCATTGCCTGCTCGTTCAACATGTCGTAACTGACAGTTGGCGCGAGTTCATCGTGCAGCCAGCGCAAGCCACCCGCCGCGCTCAGCATGACGCCCATGTA
>Ga0209724_1000562_pt1 | contig 35584 bp, 28 predicted proteins | sample grotaG_FD_184143 | JGI IMG/M metagenome (GOLD analysis project Ga0209724, IMG submission 184143) | Glacier valley bacterial and archeal communities from Borup Fiord, Nunavut, Canada, to study Microbial Dark Matter (Phase II) -... | ecosystem: Environmental > Aquatic > Freshwater > Ice > Glacier ... | reverse complement strand
GAATGGCAACAATGAAATTCTCCCAACGGGCATATCCAAGTATCTCCTGCAATTCGCGGGCAAACCAGATTTCTACTTGTTCGCTATTATCGTCACTATTGATAAAATGAACTATTTCATCAAAAAATGATTTGAGTTGAAAAATACGTAGTTTATCCATTTTATGCTACAAATTGATTAAGCGAAATATTGTCTTTTATGTATTCCGGAATAGTCTAATTACTTTACTCCCTTTTGTAATGAATGCCTGCTTTTCACCAATCACTAAAGCTAATTCCCATCCGGCTTCAACACGCTTACCGATGGACTTTCGTACCAGTGAAATTCATTCACAGAATCGGGATGTGCAGGATCAAATATAGGCAAACGATCGATCAGATATTTAGCCAGATCCGGATTATTTTTCCGGATACTTTCTGAAATGTATTTAGCCAGCTCATAAGCTCCGTAAGGGTTAAAATGGGTATCGTCAGCAAGTGCTTTTACCTGACCGGGATAGGTATTTGCAGGATAATGAACAAAAGCTTTCTTCGAATTTTCAGGCCCCATGGCTTCGTAAAACTGTTTACTCATTGCGTTCAGGTCAATCACCGGAACGTTTTCTTCATTTGCGGTTTGGCGCATCGCTTCCGGATAATTTTCGAGTGTGTTTATGATCTGTCCGTTATCGTCAAAGCGACGTCGGTGCATGGAAGTTACCAGGACCGGTTTGCCACCTTTTTTACGGGCTTCAGCAATAAAAAATTTAAGCTCGTCTTTGTAAGTGGTGAAGGCATCCACATGACTGCCACCCGGTTTTTGGTCGTTATGCGCAAACTCGATAAACAGGTAATCGCCTTTCTTCATTTGGCTTAACAGTTTTTGCAGTCGTTTTTCACCCTTAAAGGATAATAAACTTTCACCCGATTCGGCATAATTGGCAACCACAATCTCCGGTTTCAGAAAACGCGGAAACATTTGTCCCCATGAGGCCCACGGCTCGTTTTCCTGATCGGTAACTGTAGAATTGCCTGCCAGAAAAATGGTTGGCAATTCATCAGCTCTTGTAATTTCAATGGCAGCAACACATGGATGTTCACCATTGAATTCGAGCGTCAGTTTGTTATCCCAGTTCAGGTATTTCAACTCACGTTCTTTAAGTTTGATTTGTTCATTGTTATTAATTTGTGGCGTACGGACATCAACGACAATGGTTTTTTGAACGGTTTCGCCGCTGCCTGTTTTCACATTTTCAAGCATCAACCGGCGTGATTCCGCTTTTACGGTTGTGGAAGAACCATCCCCTGATCCACCCAGTGTCAGGTTGACCAGATAGTGACCTTCGGGAAGGTTAACTTCAAAATAAAATGGTTTTTCGCTGCTTAAAAAATCGTCTGTGAGCGGATCTTTTGAGCCTGATTTCCCCGATACCATTTCACCGGAAGGGATTATACCAAAGCTTCTTTCGGGTGAATAAAGTGTTGTAGAAGTTACCTGCGTCCACCCTTTTTTGATTTGACCCGATCCGAAATCGAACCGATAAACGGGTGGTTTGTCTTTGGTAAATCCGATCGTTAAAAATCCGAGTATGATCAGTATTGTTAAGCTAAATGGCTTCATATTTTTCTTATTGAAATTTGACAAGTTTAAGGTTGGGTTTGACAGGTTTGCTCATCTCATCGCCGATGTAGAAACCTGGATGAGGCGGCTGGTTGTAGGCAACGTTTTGCCAGGCAACACTTAACCGGTAAATGGGGTCTTGCATCAAGGTCACCAAACGATGCTCCGTGGGTATTGTAGTTGTGAAAACACGCAACGATTTATTGTCTGTCGTTCGCAGGATCACTTCTTCGCGCCAGTCGCCGAACAAATCGGCGCTGAGTGCCGGTGTTGATTTAGTTCCGTTATTACTCATACATTCATTGGCAACCAAAAGCGGGATTACCTTTTCTGATTTCCAGTCCCATTTCATTATCAGGTTTTTATCAAGCAATTCGCGAAGCAGGTCTCCGTCCCACCAGACTGCAAAATTACAGGTTGTCGGAGTTGTTTCGGAAATCTTTTTGCCTTGCGCATTCCACATTCCTTTCATTTGAGCGCCAAAAGCCCAGCATTCGTTGCCGGTATAGCGTGGATCAACATTAAAGGAGACACCGCGACCGGGGCCTTCACCCTTGTCGCCGCCAGATTCATCGGCTTTTACCGATGCCACCCGCCAGAGAATCTCCCCGGTTTTCGCATCGCGGAAATTCAAACCGGCATCGCCAAAACGCTCCTGAATATTAAACACTTCCAATCCGGGATGTGAAGGATCCAAATCAGAAAAATGCATCGCATCGGCATGTCCGAGTCCGGTTGAATAAAGCCCTTTGCCGTTGTTGTCGATAACAGCTGCGCCATAAATGATTTCGTCACAACCATCACCATCCATATCACCTGCGCTCACGCTGTGATTTCCCTGTCCTCGATAGTCGCGGTTTCCTGGTGTGTTATCGTCACTGTCGAACTGCCAACGGGGCATCAGTTTTCCATCTCGAAAGTCGTAGGCAGCAAGTGTCGTCCTTGTGTAGTAGCCCCGGCACATCACGATGGAGGGATGTATACCATCCAGATACGCCACACAGGCCAGGTAACGTTCGGATCGATTCGCGTTGGCGTCGCCCCAAATTTCTTTCATCTCTTCCGGAGTTGGATTTTCCTTCGAAGGATGCCTTGATGGCCAGTAATTGACAGTTGTCAGGGCTGCTCCTGTTAATCCGTCGAACACCGTCAGAAATTCAGGTCCACGCACAATATGTCCTTCAGTATTGCGATGATCTGCCGTTGCATCACCAATCACTTTCCCGAGGCCGTCAGTCGTGCCATCGGCGGTTTTCATCACCACTTCGGCGCGTCCGTCACCATTTAAATCGTACACCAAAAACTGGGTGTAGTGTGCCCCTTCACGAATATTTTTACCCAGATTGATGGTCCACAAAAGAGTTCCATCCATCTTATATGCCTGAAAAATAGGTGGATCTGTTATTCCGCGTTGACTGTTATCCCGCCCGACACCTGTCATGTGTACCACCAGTTCATAGTTACCATCACCGTCGAGATCGCCGGGTTCTATGTCGCCCGGTGAATATTTTTCAGGAGTTTGCAGTGGAATGGTTAGCCAGGGTTTTCCATCTTCTTTTTTATCCAGCAAAAAAGTTCCCTCTTCACCGCCCCTAACAGGTTTTACCAGATAGGTGTACCGGCCGTTTGGAAGCGGCGAAAAATCCATCATCGAAGTAGCCTCTTTTATCGGTTTTGCATTCAATTTTACCGGTTTCGCATTTTCCGCTTGTCGATACAGATTGAAAGTGATGTTCTCCTCATCAGAATGGAGCAGTCTCCAGCTCACAAACACACTGTCGCGACCCGCCTGAACGGCAACCAGTCCGCGGGTCAGGTATTCCATCTGGCGCTGTGCCTGAACGCTAAATCCTGAAATAATCAGAAGTAATACAGTGAGAAATCTCATTTATAAGTTATTAGAATTCATGGCCTATTCTTTTAGATATGCTTTTAATTCACAATCTTTCAATTTCTGAATACCTTTAATGATCGTTTCAGCATTTAGTTTTGCCCCTGCCTTATTTGTATGCGTATGATCACCGGGGAAAAATGTTTTGACTTTCAAAGCTCCCAATTCTTCATATTGTTTGGCTACGAGTTCATTCAGGTCGATAAAAAAGGCGCCGGATTGTTCCGCTGCTTCTTTGGACCATTTCCCAAATGATTCTGAAACACGTTCGACTTTTCCTTCAGGCCATTCATTGCGCGGTATTTGCGAGAATACAATCGGAATGGCACCTTTAGCCTTGGCTTCCTGAATGTATTTTTTCATATACCATCCATAGGTGTGAACCGTTTCCTTGCTTCCGTCAGGTTTGGTTACTTCCTGAGTCTCGTCACCGGTTCCACGAAGTGATCCCCGGAATTTTTCGGCATCGGGTTTAGCTCCATCGTTGTGACCGAATTGCATCAATACAAAATCCCCTTTCTGAAACTGCGGAAGAATTTCATTCCAAAGACCTTCGGTCATAAAAGTGCGGCTGCTGCGGCCTCCGCGTGCTTTGTTGAAGAGGACAATACGGCTTGAATCGAAAAATGCAGGCAGTTCATGGCCCCAACCAACGATGGTATCATTTCCGTTTGCAACTGTTGAGTCTCCTATAATAAACACACGTTTTTTTTTAGGGAATACAATTTTAGGGTCTTTCAGAAGATACCGGTTTAGTTTGCAATCCGGGTTAGATTTGATTCCGTCAATCACAAGCGAAGCGCTCATTTTTGCGCCATTGGCTGAAGTATGCGTGTGATCGCGACTGTAATAATAAGTGCCGGTCACCTGATTTTCACCAAGGATATCAAGCTTTTCGGACATGCTTTTATTCAGATCGATAGCGGGGATCTTCTCCTGTTTTGCAACTTCAATCGCCCATTCCGGATAACTCGAAGGAGTTCTTTTGATCTTCCCATTTTCCCAGTCGTTGCGGGGAATTGGGGTAATGATAACCGGAGTTGCACCTTTCGCTTTCGTTTCGCGGACCATTTTCCGGAGATACCAGCCATAACTGTGAACAATTTCGTTTTCTTTGGTCAGGATGTTATCGATCTCTTCGGTTTCCTCCCCAACACCTTTGATTGTTCCTCGGGCGCGACTGTCGTCGTTGATCGCACTGCCGTCGTTATGGCCAAACTGCATGAGCACAAAATCTCCTTTTTTAATCTGATCGAGAACCGATTTCCATAATCCTTTGGTTTGAAAAGTCCGGCTGCTGGTCCCTCCAAGTGCATGGTTTTTAATACTTATTCTGGTCGTATCAAAATATTGGGAAATCGGGTCACCCCAACCCCAGAGCCCTCCGGCGCCATTTCCCTGACCGTTTTTTACCGTGGAGTCGCCGATAATAAATACGGTTGGCTTTTGTTTTGCATTTGTATTCATCTGAAAAATCAATCCAAACAGGATGATTAAGATATTGATTCGGTTCATTTTAAAGTTTTAATGGTTTTACTTCAAATACGAAGGCCGTTGAGGTCATGTATTTTCCCCCCTGGGAGGCTACAAACAGGTGGGTTGGCTTTCCGTTTTGCATCAGAATTTGAGGTCGTTCGAAACGGCCGTATTTTTTAAGATGGGTAGGAGCGGGAACTTGATTAAGATAATGATTATAACCGAAATAACTGATCTTCGGTTCCGACCAGCGAATCCCGTCCGCCGATTCCAGGATGATGCCCACCTCGTGGTCGAACCGTCCCATATCCCTGGCAATCATATAAAAGCGGTCATTTTCGATAAACACATTACCATCTTCGAGTTGCCGGTTATTTCCCAGTTTTGAATAGTCGATGATCGGATTCCTGGAGTATTTGATATAAGGTCCTTCCAATTGATCGGCAATAGCCAGTCCATATTTGCGGTTGCCGCGAATGGCCGGATTGACCGGATGCTCATATTCTTCGGAATTCCACGACTTGTAATACAGCCAGTATTGTCCATTCGGATGTTTTAAAAAAGCGGGATTTGAGGTGCAATGATCATCCCAGGAGCCCGATACACCCGCTTCGAGCAATGGTTTATCCGGACGTTTCCATGGCCCGTTCAGTGAATCAGCTGTTGCCAATCCAATGCGTTTTGTATTTGTCTTTTTATTGGAATTTCCGATGTAAAACAGGCAATATTTTCCATCTGTGAATTGAATATGAGGGTTATGGCAGATTGTTCCGTCGAAAAAACCTTCACCACGCGGAACAAGTATTGTTTCAATATCGGTATAGGGACCTTCCGGTTTTTCGGCTACCGCGTGAGCAATCTCCGAACTGTTGATCCATCCGCCCATCCCTTTTTTAGCATCCCATCGTGAAAAGAAAACGTGGATCTTTCCGTCGGCTGCCACAATCGGGCTGGTTCCCCAAACGTAATAACCTTCCAGTTCCAATATCCGTCCAAGCGGTTTTAACCGTCTGGCAAAATTGGAAATATCTTTCGCATCGTAATTATCTTGCCGGGCAGCGGCCAACCCAATCAGTCGGGAGGATATCAATATCCCTCCGGTTAAAATGCTTTGTCTGATAAACGTTCGTCGTGTTGACATATCTGCTTTATATTCAGACCTTCAAGGTTTTTAAAACCTTGAAGGTCTTGTTCTTTAATTAATCTGTCAATAATCCAAAATAGAAATACAATGTCCGTTTGACTGGTTTTTCCATCTTGTTCAGTTCCCCGGCAGGACCCAAATTCCAGGTGTCGTTACTGATGCCCATCGCCAGTTTGGTCCCGACCGGTGGAATGGCATCGAGAAACGAAATATCACCTGTGGGTAAAACCGGATAGTTTTTCGGACCTGATATTCCGTAGAAATTAAACAGGCGGACAAAAAGGTCATCTTCCTTAGCCACGACTGTGAACTTTCCGTCAACCGTATTGAATTCCATCCACGATATTTCGGGATAGTATCCTTTAAATTGAGGCAATCCCCAGGAATTATCACCCGGCAGTTTATTATTGTACATCCGTTGGAAGACATCAAGTGTGCCGCCATGCATCCTGTTTTTCCAAACGTTGGCCGGACCTTTGCCCAACCATTTGGCACTAATCACATCCGACTCCGGAAAATCGAAGCTGATGCCTGTGAACATTTGTTCACCCGCTATCATATATTCGTAATCCATTGCCAGCCAGCCAGTGCTGAACATCGTCCATGTAATCTTCTTCAGATCACCTGAATAGGTCATCTCAAGTGAATAACTTTTATCGCCTTTTACTGGTTTAATGCTTTCAAGCTGCGTATTCCCGCTGACCAAAACGGGTCCGTTGTTGAAAGGAATGGGTAATCCTAAATCATTGGTGATTTTCCTGATTTTACCATCTTTTTTACTGAAAGTGATTGCAATACCCGATGCTTTCAAGGTATAAAGACTATCGTTTTCTGTCAATTCAGCAACTCCTTTTTCCTTTGAAAGATCAGCAGATTGCTGTGAAATTGGAAGAATGTTATCTTCCTGAACACCGGCAGCCTTTAGTTTTTCGCGCTGCTGTTTCTCCTGATCACTTACATCCATCTTCACGATCTGATCAACTGATTTCTGGTTATCAGAGGTTTTCCAGCTCCAACAGTAAATTTCATCTCCTGAGCGGTCAAAAGCTTTCAGGTAGAGTGCATCATATTTTTTGTAATCGGTTGGAAGTTCCAATTTTAGATTTCCATTTTCAACAGGGTGCACATCCGGACTTGTAACTTTGCTGCTTTTCATGACCTGATGGCCAGCCTGGCGCTGAAGCAACTGATTGAAATTGACCAATTGCCATTCGAATTGGCAATCTTTCAGATTCGTAAAATGATAGCGGTTTTCAACCGGAATATTCCCGTCAAATAGTTTAGGTAGTTTTTCCAATATGATTTTTACCGGACAGTAGATTTCGCGGATTGCATAATAACTGCCTTCCTTTTCGCGGTGAGGTCCGACAACACCATCAGGTGCATTCACACGATTGGCATCGATAAAGCCGTTAAGGTCTGTGCGCACAATTCCTTCGTCTAGCAATGCCCATAAAAAACCACCGCCCGCATTAGGTGTGTTCCAGAAAAGTTCCCAGAAATCGGCCAGGCCGGCAGCACCGCCGCCGTCATCCTGTGAATGCAAAAACTCGGTGGGCATGTAGATTTTGTCCTCCGCAAATATCTTTTTTGAGCTGTAATAAGTTTCGTAGTGGTTACAGTCAATGCCGTTGAAATCGTTACCCGGCTTGTGATGTGGGTGAATGACAGGTCGTGCCGACTTATCGTAAAGGGTAAAATCATCATCGAGTTCCTTGTTGGTACCACCTTCGTTGCCATTAGCCCAGAAGATGATTGAAGGATGATTCAGGTCGCGGATCACCATTTCTTTAACGAGTTTTTCGCCGGGTTTGGTAGCATAAGCGTTTTGCCAGCCGGCCAGTTCATCAAGCACATACAAACCAAGCGAGTCGCAATAATCGAGAAAAACCTGGTCCGGCGGATAATGTGAGCAGCGCACTGCATTCATATTCATTGCTTTGATCAACTTTACGTCGTCGAGGTTGATCTGGTTGTTCAGGCTTCGACCTGTTTCTGGCCAGAAGGCATGCCTGTTGATCCCTTTCATCTTGATTTTGGTACCGTTCAGGTAAATGCCGTCGCCCTGGCGAATTTCGATGGTTCTAAATCCAAATTTTTGGGCAGTGCTGTATAACTCATTTTTTCCTTCTTTCAAAGAAATCCGGACTGAATATTGATTTGGTGTTTCGGCTGTCCAGCAGTTAGGATTGGCAACTTTGCAACTTAGCGTAACGAGTGAATCTTTTGAATTTACGACAGATGTGCAGGTTGCGACAATCGTATTTTTGACATCAATGAGTTCTGCAGTTAACGTTCGTTCTCCTTTCAGGTTCTTCGGGAAAACATCCATTGCGAATGAGCCGTCGGCTTTGGCATCAATGGCCACCCGTTCGATGTATTCTTCCGGAAATGCCTCAAGGTAAACCGGACGGAAAATCCCGCCAAATACCCAGTAATCGGCAAAACGTTCGGCACTGTTCACCGATTTGTCAGCCGACATTTTGCTGACAGTTGCTTCGAGCAGATTGGTTTGGCCGAACTTCAGTTTATCGGTAATATCATAACGGAACTGATAGAAAGCGCCCTGATAAATTTCGCCTGCCGATTTGCCATTGATTTTCAATTCGGTATCTGTCATCGAACCTTCAAAAACGATGAATATTTTTCGGCTTTTCCATTCGGCAGGTACCTGAAACGAATATTTGTACAACCCTTTTTCATCCGCAAATTTGAATTTCTTGCCATAGGTCCGGTAGTCCCGGCCATAATCGTATTCGCCGAAACCTTGCTGTTCCCACTGCGATGGAACTTCAATCTTCGTCCACATGCCGCTGTTTCTTCCTGAAGTGCAGAAAAAGTCCCATGTTTTGGTGTGGATATTATCGGTTCCTGAAAGGTATTGAACTTCTTTTTTTGTGGGTGAAGCCAGGGCGATGAATCCTGAAATCAATACGAAAAGGAGTGTATGAATCAGTTTGTTGATTTTCATAATGGGTGTTATGGCCAAAATTAATTGTTATAAATGAAGCATTTAAAAACTTTATCTGATCGCGGCGCATATGAGTTTCTAATTCCAAATATCCGCAGCAGATGCGCCTGGGTTTTATTGGCTCTTTTTACCACGGGTAAAGCGAAGCGGCACCCGTGGTTATTGATATTTTTCCCCTTCAGGGAAAACGAGATTACTTCTATTTTTCTGTCGACGAAATTTGCTTTATTTCTTGTAGCGTTACCGGTCCGAACAATCCAGATTCCTGTGGTTGCCAGCCTGATGTGGTAAACAATCCGTCAGCACCACGATTGGTTGCCTTGTACGCCGGAAAATTGACATTGTAGAAGATCTTATAAGGTTGGCCTTTGCGTTCCATCTCAGCCATGCGGTTGCCCATCAGGTTGGTCACAAAAACTTCGAGGGTATTTTCGTTTTTCATTTCTGATGCAGGAATATCAATTGAAAATGGCGGACTAATCAAAGTCGCCAATTCCCTGCCATTCAGAATGATTCGGGCACTGTGGGCAACCTTGCCCAGGATGAGACGATAATATGCAGAACCTCCTGCAGGTTTTGCAAATGTGGTTTTATACACAGCTGCTCCGGAAAAGGCCTTATAGCTGTTTCCTTCAACCTCAGTCCAGGAACCTAATTTCGAAAGCGTTACAGGTTGAGGAAGTTCCGGACCACCACTTACAAATGTCAGTGTCCAATTGTCATCTAAACTTATTTTTTCTCCTGATGATTTCATGTACACATATTCAGGCGCAACAACTTTTCCAGCGAAAACCTGAACCAGGCAGCTTTCTCCAGGATTCAATTGGAGATAAACTTCATCACCTGAGACAGAAGTTTTGGTGATGGCTTTTCCAAATTGAGCATTCATCGGATTATACAAAACGGCTGAGCCAATTCTGGTTTTGATCGGAACCAAACCATCAACAACCGCTGTTCCGCGGTTGGCTATAAAATAGGTAGTCGTGTTACCACCGATTCTCCGGATACATTGCAATCCCTTGTCAAACATTGCTTCGCGACGGATTTTTGCCTGCACAAGCAATCTTGACAGATGACCAACTAGGATTTCCCCTTTTCCAATTTTAGCTTTTTGGATGCCATCGGAAGTCACAAATTTCAGCGAGGTTTTCAATTCCTGAAATTTAGATTTTCGTTCGGCTAGTTGGCCCATTCCGGGAACATCTTCAGGCAATTGTTCCATCAATATTGTTGCACCGCCTTTTGCCAGCGCGATGATTTTTTCAAATGTTTCAACCGGGATCAGTTTCACGGGTGGTAGCAAAATGGTTTGGTAATTGATTCCCCCTGTAAGAATTTGCCCCTGTTTGCTTTCCAGTTTGAGGATTTGGCGATCGGAAATATAGTCGAATGCATAACCCTTTTCGAACAGGTTTTCGGCGGCTGCGCGTACCGAGGAGCCTTTGGCCGCACCATCGAAATGCAATAAAAGCGATTTGCCACGAACCGCATATTCGTCTGAAATAGGATAATACAACAAGATATCGTTGTCGGGTTTGCCACTCTGTAAAAACGATTGCGACCGTGTAATATAGGTGTTAAGTGTCCCGAAATCGTTCCAGAAAGTATTGGTCGGACCGAAATGAACAGCAGCATAAAACATCCATCCCGGCCAGGGTGCGTCTTGCGGCGAAAAAGTAGTACCATGGTAAAAGACATGGTTAATGCCAGCGAGCAGGTACCTGTCGATTGCAAGTTTGACATCCGCCAGCGATGCTTCGAAATGATCCTTCAGCCAGGTTGCCGATTCGGATGAGGCCAGTTTTTTACCGGTTACATGTGCGGATGATGAGGCTGTTTTGATCTTTACAATGTCTTCCCCTTCTGTTTCAGGAATATCGGCAACTCCATATAAATCGAGGATATTGGCTGGTGCGCCGTGTGCCTGGTTGCGAATAATTTTACCGCCTTTTGCAGCCCAGTCGTGCCAGCGTTGTGTATATTTTTCAAGGATCAGATCGGAAATTGTTTCGCGATAATCGCACAAAACCCGGCTGTTATTCTCTTCTGAATCTTCTCCGATCAGTGCCGGAAGGTAATTCCGAAGGTCATAGCCACGTCGTTTCTGAAATTCATCAAACATCAGCGGTGTAAAATCAGCCTCACCACGTGCGTCATCCACTTCATAGGAGTCGTTGAACCAGGCACGCAATCCGCTTATATCCTGATTTTTAAAAGATGAAGTAAAATGTCCAAGGTAATTGTCAATTGCTGTGGAAGAAAAATGATCGATTACATCACCTTCGCCACCTGGACCTGCACGTTCAACCATCTTGCCGTGCCATCCTTCGAATACCGCATACAGTTTCCAGTTACCTACCGGTGCTGTCCAGTTGAGCTTTCCTTCAGTATCAACTTTCGCTGTCAGATTGACGATTTCCTTATTATCGGAATATGCCATTAACGTTTGAAGCGGCATTGGTATCGGATACCGTAGCTGTTCGATTGCCCAGTTTTGCAGGCTGTCGGCATTGGCGCTAACCGGGTATTTCAACTGCGAAATTTCCAGTTTAGGTCGACTAATTGTCCGAAGCATCGGCTTCTGAATCATCGTAATTTTCTCCTGAAATTGTTCTCCGCCTTTTAGTGCATTCGATTGCACAGACATATACTTGCATGCATCTTCGGGTGTTACCCATAACCCTCCGAAAGGCCAGCCTGATGCCATTGCCAGGTCGATACCCAAATCGAGACGTTTTCCTTCCTGAAGCGTATATTTAAAATTTTCTACCCAGGTCGGTGAAAGGAATTTGACGAATTTATCTTCGTATCCATGAACGCCATAGATTGGGGTGATCTCCAACCCACCCAAACCTGCTTTGGAATAGGCTTGCATGGCTGCCTTGAGGTCGGTTGGATTAACACTGCTGCCCATCCACCACCAACGGCTCCAGGGTTTTGTTTCATTTGTAATAGTTGGCCAGCCCGGCTGGGGACTTTTTTGCTGACTTTGGCAAGGGGTGTAGAATAGTATCGTAAATGACAGAAACATCCCAGTAAACACTGTATTCCTTAAGCTTTTATTCATGGTTGGTCTATAATAATTAGCGATTTGCTTCAATCATTTTACAGCGCTCGTGCTGGTAAATGTTCGACACCAAATTTATAATAGTTTTTCAGTAGACGTGATATCGGGCAGTTTCGATACTGATCTAATATGCCGCTTTTGTCTCAATTTCCAAATATTTTCGGTTATCAATAAGATATTATAAACATGGTTGTATTTTTTCCTTTTAAAACCAATAGATCCAAACGACATTAAAAAAAGATTAGCTGATTTATTATAAAGGATCTTCTTGCAGAATAAGTATTAATATTTTCAAAGCCGCTTAATGTTGGTCGCTGTTCAGATAAAGCGCTGCAGCACCATAGATGGCAGAGTTTTCAAGCTCCGATATTTCAATTTTAAGATTGGTCAATACATTGCGGTAATCAAAATTCTGAATTGCCTCGAACATCGCAGGTTTGAAAAAATCATACGCTTTTGTCAACGATCCTCCCAGGATGATTATTTCGGGATCGTAAGCATATAGTATTGATTTGATGGCCTGCCCCATATGGTAGCCATATTCGGAAAATAGTTGAATTGCTGCCCCATCGCCCAAAACCGCTTGATTGAAAGCGTCAATAGCTGATATAGATTTCTCTTCGGAAAAGAATTGTCCGCTGCAATAGCGTTCGAAATTACTGTTCAAATAAGGAATGTTTCCAAACTCACCGGCACAACAGTTTTTGCCTTCGTATAATTTACCGTTAAAAATAAGACCGCTTCCCATTCCTGTACCGATTGTCAGGCCAACAAGACTCTTGCAATCCTTTGCTTTTCCATAGTATTTTTCGCCCAAAGCAAAACAATTGGCGTCGTTGTTCACATAAACCGGTACTTTATAGCGGCTTTCCAATAGATCTTTCAATGGAACGACTTTCCATGACGGAATATTTACAACATCATAAACGATCCCTTTTTCGACATCGACAACTGAAGGGACACCAATTCCAATGCTTTTTGTGTTTTCATCAAAGCAATTGTCAATCACCGCAAATAGTTTTTCAAGCACTTCAGATTGGGAACCTGTACCGGGTGTTGGTTCTTTGGCAAGTTGAATAATTTTCTCTTCAACTACTTTTCCTGCACGGATATTGGTGCCACCCAGGTCGACACCAATTATGCTTTCGAAACGCTTCATAATAGCAATGTATTACAATATTTGATTTAACAGATGTTTCCGTTCCTTATGAATTTTATAAATCAATTCACCAAAGAGGGTATTGGCCCATGCAAACCATGAACGTGTAAATTTATCAGCATTATCCTGGTGAAATGATTCATGCATAAATCCTTTGCCAGCGTGCGTATTTTTTATCCAGTGAAGACATTGTGTAATCTCTTTGTCATCGTCGGAAGTCATAGCCCTCATGATTATGCTCATTGGCCAGATCATTTCTGCTCCGCAATGCGGTCCGCCAATTCCAGATGCTACTTTGCCTTCAAAGAACCAGGGATTGTCTTTGCTTAAAACAAATTTCCGCGTATTCTGATAGACCTTATCATCGGGTTTTACACCACCGAGATAGGGAATTGCCAGCAGACTTGGAATATTGGAATCATCCATATAAAGACGGTTTCCGAACCCATCAATCTCGAAAGCGAATACTTCACCGTAATTCAGATGATTGGCTACTGCATTTTGTTTCAGACTTTTCTCTACCGTATCCGCCAGTTTATTGCATTTAGCGGCAAACGTGTTGTCATTAAAAACACTGGTAACAAGTTCCGCCATTTGGCGCAAGGATGTCAGTGCGAAGAAATTGGAAGGAATCAGGTATAAAAAGGTGGTGGAATCATCTGAAGGACGGAAGGTTGAGCAGATCAAACCATTGGGCTTAACTGGATTCCCAAAACCATCTCCAATAACCGTATCAGTTTGTTTGCTCGTCACCCGCATGAAATGATAAGGTCCTTTGCTTATCATGCGCTGCTGCTCTTCGAATGTTTTTAAAATCGTTTTTGCAGCCTTTAACCATTGTTCGTTAAAAGGCGTTTTATCTCCTGTCAGTTTCCAATAATGATAACTCAGGCGAACCGGGTAACACAAGGAATCGATTTCCCATTTGCGTTCGTGCAACTCGGGTTTCATATCGGTTAAATCAGTTTTCCATTCGCTTCCAGTAGGACCAAAATTAAAGGCGTTTGCGTATGGATCAATTAAAATGCATTTCGTTTGGCGGTTGATCAATCCTATAAATAGTTTTTTTAGCTGCTCATCCTTGGCTACCAGGTGAAGATATGGCCAAACCTGGGCGGTAGAATCTCGCATCCACATGGCGTTGATGTCGCCGGTAATGATAAATGAATCAGGCACTCCATTCGGTTCAGAGAAATGAACAGTCGTATCAAGAGTATTGGGATAGCAGTTTTCGAACAGCCATGAAATCTCAGGATCAGTAATATCCTTTTTTATTCTTAAGATTTCTTCTTCGACAGCTTTACTCACGAACAGCCGTTTCGTAACCGGTGGACGAAGTGATTCCTTTTGAGGCGTTGAGGCAGAAAGAAAGCTGGGTGCCATCGCCACCGCGCCTGCACCAAGTACTGATTTGTTCACAAAATTTCTACGATTCATATTCAAATATTAAATGATAGCTGTTGCTTTAAATTTTATCTTCAAAAGTCCTACTTCTTTTTGATGTGCACAAATTTATAGTGATCATTTTCAATCTCAATTTTAAAATTCAATATTATCGAAATTATTGCTAAATTTTCAACCAAATATTAGTAAAATATGTTATCTTCGCTTATATCATTAATAGCATTAGATAAGAATTGTCAAAATGCTAAAACATTCTCAACATATTATTCTACCTGAGGGTGGCAATTTAAAGATCCCTACGCTAATCAATGCATTTTCAAAGATTACTGGAGATCTTGTTATTACCACAGATTTGCGTATTGATGGCAAAATATTTGGAAAGGTTGAATCGGATAAAAATATTTTTATAGGGAAGGACGGATTTGTCAAGGGATTTATAAGAGCCAATAATCTTGTTACTTATGGTCGAATTGAAGGAAATATTATTGTATCTGGCATTACAATTCTTCATCCTGGCTCCTCTGTTTTCGGTAGTTTATATACCAAAGTGATTAATGTAATTGAGGGAGCCGTTATCACAGCTCATGTAAGAAGTTACGATAAGTTAGAACCGATCGATGAGGCGCAGATTAGCCTGGCAGAAAAGATAAACATGCCGCATTTAAGCCAGATAACAGTTCCATTGTACGCAGATTTAGAATCCATAATTGACGAAAAGGTTGTGAAGACAGGCCAGAAAACGGTTGATTTAGAGAAAAAAGCAGGTGAAACACCTACAAATAAAGAGAATCAAGCATCACATGCAGCAAAAATCAAAAAATTATCCCATCAACGGGAGCATATTTACGAACATCATTTACCTGATTTAGACATGAATCCTACTTTTAATAACCCTCAAAGTAGTGCAGAAGAGCTTTCCTCTGATAACATTGTCAAATCAGCTCTTTTTGAGTCACTAATGAATCATCCGGTTGGAGATTATAACAATTTTCTGAATAGTGAAATCGAAAAACTTAATAAAGAAGCTGCAATGCTTCAGCCTCAAATCGACAACAAGAGTAATAATCACAATGTTTTCAAATTTAAAGAAGTAGAGAAACTCTTGCACCGAATAAAATTTTCGGGTGGAGATTCCGAGGGAAAAGAGAATGATCAAATTAAACCGAATTCTTTATAATATCAAGTTGAACTAAAAATTATCAGTAATTAACTATCAAAACATTATTTATGAAGCGATCTTACGTTTTTCCAAGTGTTTACGAAGAAACCTCCGTTGATTTCGCTAAGGTGGCGGAGAATTTTATCGAAGGGATGAAAATCGTCAAATTTAACCAGCGAGACTATATAATCGGGAACCTGGCACTTAGTGAAGGCGTCTCTCCGCACAAGTTTCTGAATAGTTCAGCCCATGACCTCGACTATCAGCTTCTTGCTTTAACCAGCCTGATTATCGCCACACAGGGAAAATTCACTAAACTGGTTGTTACTATCGGATTTCCTTTTATGTCGTATCCTATTTACAAAAAAGGAGCTGTCGATTTCTATTTGGGTAAACACCTGGTTAGTTTCGACACGAGAACGTTTGGCGGTCCTGGCGTTGAGAACCTAAGTGTAAATATTGATAAAGTTGATGTAATAACAGAAATTGATGGTTGTATAAAAGCCATTCGCGAAGGACAAACTTCGGAAAAGAATAACTTTTTTATCGGAAGTCTTGGATTCGGGACCTTCGAGCTTGCCCTTTCTACACCAGCCGGTATTGTCCAGCGCACTGCTCACAGCGAAAAAGGGGTTAACTATGCTGTTAATATCCTCGAAAACGAGATTCAAAAGCAATATTTTTTGAACCTGCTTACCGATCAGCAAATAGAACGCGCTTTTCAAAGAGGATCTTTTGTAATTAACCGCCGGAAAGTGGATGTCACTGATATGCGGAAGCGTGCTTTGTTAAGTTATTATGCAGAAGTTATTTCTCCTGCCATGCGGAAGAAGTTCTCTGACGAAGACTTCGTTAGGACGCAGAAAATCTATCTTGTTGGCGGTGGGGCCATGTATCCTGAACTTGTAAATTCGTTTAAGGAAGAATTTCAGGACATTCTCGATGTTATCGTTTTACCCGAACCGTATCTGTGTGCAAGTGAAGGATATTGCCTGAATTCGATGGCAGTGGCACAGGCAACCAATAATGTAGAATTAAGAGACAGTACGGCTTTTGTGGGGATCGACATTGGTAATTCAAACACAGTAGTTACCGTTTACACCTATACGGAATAGAACATCAAAAGTTCGTTTATGGAATAGTTTCAGTTAAAATTGCGGGAAAAACTAAGAGGGGGATTTACAATCGGTTGTAACCTCCTCTTTTTTATAAGATTAAAAACGGGAAAACGGTATGATGAAAAGCCAAAGGGTTAATTATTGTAGTTTTTTTAGGATGATATCAGGTTAAAAAGTATTTTCACATGAATTATTAAAACAATTTAGCATCAAAACAATGAAAAAATCGAAATTAACATTCGTAATGCTTTTATTATTAATGTTTACAGCACAGTTTTCGATAGCGCAGGACTGGGCAAATTTAAACCGTTTCAAAAATGAAAATGCAAACCAGGTACTTCCTACGCCAGGTGAAAAGCGGGTCGTTTTTATGGGGAATTCAATTACAGAAGGCTGGGTAAACCTTCATCCTGAATTTTTCGCCGGTAAATTTTATATTAATCGGGGGATAAGCGGGCAAACCACGCCGCAAATGCTGGTTCGGTTCAGGGCCGATGTGATCAAACTTAAACCAAAAGTAGTCGTCATTTTAGCCGGTACAAATGATATTGCAGGAAATTCGGGCCCGTCAACACTCGAAATGATCGAAGACAATATCATTTCGATGGCTCAACTGGCAAAAGCAAATGATATTAAAGTCATTCTTTGTTCTGTACTTCCTGTTTACGATTACCCATGGAAACCCGGACTTGAACCGGCAGAGAAAATCATCGCCCTAAATAAGCTGATAAAGAGTTACGCAGCAAAAAGTGACATCATTTACCTTGACTTCTTTTCAGCGATGGTTGACGAACGAAAAGGGTTGAAGGCGGAATATTCAAAAGATGGCGTTCATCCAAATGAAGCCGGATACAATGTAATGGAACCACTTACCGAGATGGCAATTGACAAGGCTTTTAATATAAATAAACCGAAAACTACTGTAAAAAAGACGGTTACGCATAAAAAGACTGTTACTCATAAGAAACCGGCTGTTAAAAAGGCTCCGGTCATTCAACCAAAGACAGTTATTAAAAAATAGTAGGCATGAGAATATTACTTTTGTCCCTGACAATTGGTGTAATGGCTTTTTCAGCGTCTGCACAAAACAAGGTAGAATGGGTTTCAACAACTGAATCATCTCAATGGGAGGCTCAAAAAGGGTTAACAGCCGGAGTTGTTTTGAGTAAACCTGACGTAGAAATTCTGTCAGACAAGCCCTTGCAAACCATCGAAGGATTTGGCGCTTGTTTTAACGAACTGGGATGGACCTCTCTAAATTCGTTGGGTAAATCAGACCGCGAATCAATTCTGAAAGAATTATTTGCCCCAGGTATTGGTGGGAATTTCACAATTTGCCGAATGCCCGTTGGTGCCAACGATTTTGCCCGCGACTGGTATTCGTATAACGAAAAGGAAGGCGATTTTGAGATGAAGAATTTTAGCATTGCAAATGATCTTCAAACACTTGTCCCGTTCATCAAAAATGCCAAACAATACAATCCGGCATTGAAAATCTGGGCGTCTCCCTGGAGCCCCCCTTCGTGGCTAAAATGGAACAAGCATTACGCCTGCGCCATCACAAACGCAGCAATGGATAAAAAATTCCAAAACGGTCTTGACAAAACCAAACAAGGCAAGGAAGGTGCTAACCAGTTTATTCAAAAGGACGAATATTTCAAGGCTTACGCACTTTACTTCTCGAAATTTATAAAAGCATACCGCGATCATGGCATCAACATTGCTGCGGTAATGCCTCAGAATGAATTTAATTCCTGCCAGATATTCCCATCCTGTACCTGGACTTCTGCAGGTTTAGCTAAATTTATTGGTTCCTATTTAGGTCCTGCCATGGAAAAGGAGAAAGTGGAAATCATGTTCGGAACCATGGAGCGTCCGAACATTGCCCTTGTGGATACGATAATTAACGATCCGTTGGCTGGCAAATACATTAAAGGGATTGGTTTTCAGTGGGCCGGGAAAAAGGCGATAGCCGATGCCCATCAGAAATATCCGAACATGCGTTTGTACCAGTCGGAGCAGGAGTGTGGTGATGGTAAAAACGACTGGAAATATTGCAGTTATGCGTGGACGCTGATGAAACATTACCTCGACAATGGTGCGAATGCTTACATGTACTGGAACTTATCGCTCGACAAAGATGGTTTCAGCCGATGGGGCTGGCGCCAGAATTCGCTCGTAAGCGTTGACTTATTGAAAAAAACCTACACCTATAATTTTGAATATTATCTGCTGAAACATGTGAGCCATTTTGTAATGCCTGGTGCCCGGTTACTTAAAACAAATGAAACAAATGCAAATCTACTCGCATTTGTCAATCCGGATAAGAGCATTGTGCTAATTGTCCGGAATGATGAAAAAGCAGCTAAAAAAATCAACCTGAAAATTGGTGAGATAGCGATTAATCCATTGCTGAAGGCTGATTCATTTAATACGTTTGTTATTAAGTAAGTTACAAATCGATACGATGAGAAAAACGAGCATCCTTCTGTTACTATGTTTGGCCGGGCTGAATCTGAACAATGCTTTTGCCCAGGTAAAACCGATCACTCTTCATCCCGTAAATCCGCATTACTTTAGTTACAAGGGGGAACCAACTATACTGATTACCTCCGGCGAACATTACGGAGCTGTGATGAACCCCGATTTCGATTACCGGATTTACCTCGAAACCCTTCAGAAAGACGGGCTGAATCTGACGCGGACAATGACCGGCGCTTATTTTGAACCTTCAGGTGCTTTCAATATTTCCGAAAATACAATGGCTCCGGATGCGCAAAAATTCCTGTGTCCCTGGGCTCGGGATGAGAAAGGATTAAAGTTTGACCTTAACCAATGGGATGAAGCATATTTTACACGACTGAAAGACTTTGTTGCTGAAGCCCAGAAACGGGGCGTCATCGTGGAGTTGTCCTTGTTTTGCCCGTTTTACGAAGAGATGCAATGGGAATTGAGCCCTTTCAATACCAAAAACAATGTCAACGGATTGGGCGCAATTCCCCGCACCGATGTTTATACACTCGATAAAAATAAAGGGCTATTGGCAATTCAGGAAAGGATGGTCCGTAAAGTCGTTGAAGAACTGAAAGGTTTTCCGAACCTGATCTACGAAATTTGCAACGAACCTTATTTTGGCGGAATTACAATCGAATGGCAGAATCATATTGCACAGGTGATCACTGATGCCGAGAAATCGTTCAGGAATCAGCACCTGATTTCACAAAACATTGGCAATGGATTTCAGAAAATACAGGAGCCTAACCTTTCGGTTTCGGTTTTCAATTTTCATTATGCTGCGCCTCCCAAAGCGGTTACGCTCAATTATGATTTGAACAAGGTAATCGGCGAAAATGAAACAGGCTTTAATGGACAAAAAGATTCGACCTACCGCAAAGAAGCCTGGGAATTGATATTAGCCGGAGGAGGGTTATTCAACAACCTCGATTACTCGTTTACAATCGACAACGAAGACGGTACTTTTCAGTATCCTGCTGCCCAGCCAGGAGGTGGAACCCCGGCTTTCCGCAGACAACTGAGTTACCTGAAAAAATTCATTGAATCATTCAACTTTGTGGCTATGAATCCCGACACAACGGTTTATGCCGGAGGATTAACAGGGAAAAACAAAGTCTATGTTCTGGCTGAAACAGGAAAACAATATGGCATTTACTGGATGGGTGGCAAACAAGTTCAGCTGGAAATAAATCTTCCCAAAGGCAATTATTCATTGGAGTGGATGAATCCGCTAAGTGGAAAATCTGAAAAGAAAATTGCATTGAATCACGCCGGTGGTAAGGCAAAGCTTGAGTCACCTGCATATTCGGAAGATATCTCTTTGGGAATACTGCAGAAATAGATATGTTCCAACTCACTGATGAAGAATTTAAAATCTTGCTATTCCAATTTGGAATAGCAAGTTGGGGTGGTACCCGAAGTTCTCCATATGCCTTTACAGAACAGGGCGTTGCTATGCTATCTGGAATTTTAAATAGCGATAGGGCAATCAGTGTCAATATACAGATCATGAGGATATTTTCCAGAATACGTCAAATGCTGACTGATACACTTGGTCTAAAACTTGAGATTGAAGAAATAAAGAAAAAGGTTCAAAATCAGGATAAGAACATTGAACTGGTTTTTAGTTATCTTGATGAATTGATTATTAGAAATGAGGAACAACCAAAACGTAAACAAATTGGATATAAGACAAATGACTAAGTATAAAGTAAATCAGGAAATAATGAAATTCAAACTATTAACACTTCTCCTCTTCTTCCCGGCTTGGGTATTCAGTCAGTCAAACCTGAAAATTGATTTGCTTCCGGGCGAAAAGATATGGTCAGGAGCCATTAAGGAAAGTGATAAAATGCCTTTCGCTGAAGGCTATAAATTCGACTTCTATGCCAATAACTTATCCAATCAGTTGCAACCTTTATTGTTAGGAAATAAGGGGTTGTGGGTGTGGAGCGAAGAACCGTTTGCATTCGAGGTTCAGAAGGATCAAGTTATCATTTCGAACGCTCAAGGTGAAGTAAAATACGGTCATTCAGGCAGTAGCCTGGCCGAAGCGCGACAATTTGCTTCCAAATCCTTTTTCCCGGCTTCAGGGAAAATGCCCGATGAATTGTTGTTTTCGAAACCGCAATACAACACATGGATTGAATTGACCTACAATCAAAATCAAAAGGATGTTTTGAAATATGCGCAGGCCATTCTTGATAACGGATTTGCACCCGGTGTGTTGATGATTGATGATACCTGGCAGGAAGATTATGGCCTTTGGAAATTCCATCCGGGACGGTTTCCTGAGCCTAAACAAATGATCGAAAAACTTCACCAGATGGGGTTCAAGGTGATGGTCTGGATGTGCCCTTTTGTTAGTGGCGATCAGGCTATTATTGTTCGCGAAATCATGAAGGGGAAAGGATTACTTATGCAGAAAACATCCGAAAAACCGACATGGGAAAAGGCAACCGACCCGGCGATAATCAGCTGGTGGAATGGCTATTCAGCTTTGCTCGACTTCACCAACCCCGCTGCAGTAACATGGTTCAACGACCAGCTCGACCGACTTGCTAAGGATTTTGGAGTCGACGGTTTTAAACTTGATGCCGGCGACATGAATTTTTATACGTCAGATGCCCTGAGCATGAAACCTGCTTCACCAAACAAGCAATGTGAATTATATGCTCAGTTCGGGTTGCGCTATCCGCTCAATGAATATCGCGCTTGCTGGAAAATGGCAGGATTGCCACTGGCACAACGGCTTGCTGATAAAAGCCATAGCTGGGATGATGTTCAAAAACTTGTTCCTCAAATGCTCACAGAGGGATTAGTCGGCTATACTTTTTCGTGTCCCGATATGATTGGAGGCGGTGAATACCGGAGTTTCCTTGATTTGAAATCAATTGATCAGGATTTGGTCGTTCGTTCGGCGCAAATCCATGCCTTGATGCCAATGATGCAGTTTTCGGTGGCTCCGTGGCGAATTCTGGATAAAGAACACCTGGATGCAATTAAAGCTGCTGTTAAAATCCGTGAAAAATTTACACCAACAATTCTTGAATTAGCCCGAAAATCTGCCCAAACGGGTGATCCAATTATCAGCTCGATGGAATACGCTTTCCCGGGTAAGGGATTTGACGCAGTTAACGATCAATTTATGCTGGGCGAAACCATTTTGGTAGCTCCGGTCGATAAAAAAGAAACTTCACGAATGGTTGTTTTGCCCAAAGGAAAATGGTTATCCGATGAGGGGAAAAAGTTTAAAGGTGGGGCGTCGTATACAATCGATGTTCCAATTGCACGGTTACTGTATTTTGTATTAAGCAAATAGAAAGAGTTTTAAAAGGATATGTAACCATTTGCAAGCTTATTTTGGTGAAATTTTGTATCTTAGTAACAATGTTTTGTGCGACATCTTAGGCATTGACTAACATCATAAATCCACACAATGAAAGCAGATAATACTTCAGTTTATATTCCTGATGAACGAATCATGGATAAAATCTTTTTGATCAGAGGTCAGAAGGTAATGCTTGATAGAGATTTGGCAGAGTTGTATGGTCTGGATACCAAAGTATTAAAACAACAGGTACGTAGAAATTTGAATCGCTTTCCTGACGATTTTATGTTTGAATTGACCAAAGAGGAATTTGAGAATTGGAGGTCACAATTTGTGACCTCCAATTCTGATCGTATGGGATTAAGATATTCGCCGATGGTTTTTACTGAACATGGTGTTTTGATGCTTTCAAGCGTTTTGAACAGCAAAAAAGCGATCGCAGTCAATATCCAGATCATGCGGATCTTTACCCGTATGCGACAAATGCTGACTGATACACTAAGCCTAAAACTGGAGATTGAAGAGATCAGGAAGAAGGTTCAAAATCAGGATAAGAACATTGAGCTGGTTTTCAGTTACCTTGATGAGCTGATTACCAAACAGGAAGAACAACCACCCCGAAAACGGATCGGATACAAGCCCGATCATTTAGTATAAAATAAATTGGAGGTACAATTTGTGACCTCCAATTCATAAAAGACTAACATATGCGTTAAATAAAAAGGTAACGCAAAATGCGATACCTTCTTAAACTATTAGCAAACGGGAAGAATTTGAAATCTTGAGGTAACAAATTGTGACCTCAAGATTGGATGACACCCAAAGTTATCCATAGATGGTTGCAGTGTAGCAAATTGCCTTGTTAACCGGAAATTTGAATAGCAAAATTAGGTGAACCAATAATCAAATTAAAGGAATATACGATTCCCAAACGGGGATTTGAATAGTTAGATAATCCCAGATTATAATTAGACATTGGCGTATTTTAGATTAACAATAATATATTTTCATAGCCATTTGTGGGTTGTATTCTGAATACAAAGCACTAACTTGCAGAAATTCAAAAGTCCGGTCTGGCCCGATTATTGAAGTATTCGTTATATATTAATATTACAATTATGAAAAAGGTTTTATTTTACGCGCTATTATTCTTTGCTTTAATTAATATAGCTGGCTGTCAAAAGTCGATTGATCCAACGGGTGATCTGGTCATTAATGCAAGAGACGGAGTTGGTTCTTCGCTTATCGGGAAAACGGTATATTTGTATGACAATCAGTATAACTATGACAATTTTATTTATTCCGAAACCCAGGTTACCAACAACTACGGACAAGTCCGGTTTGAATATTTAACGCCCGGTATTTATTATTTCGAATGTGATTTTGAGAACAATTACGGAGAGATAGTTACTATTTCAGGTTCTGGTGATGTCTTCGAGGGAAATGAAACGACCGTTACATTAATGCCTTAAGCATTGGTTTTCTCAATCCAATGACTTGCTGGTAGAATCATCCGGAAGATTGATTTGTACAGATTCAAAAAAATGTTGTAATTGCAACTTAATTTTGCTGAATAAGATCGTTGATCTGAAGTGCAAAAAGAGAACTGAAAAACAATGCACAAACCAGAAGCCAGTTACCAATACGAACTCGATTTCACAGTTCGCGATTATGAATGCGATTTGCAGGGGATCGTCAACAACGCAGTGTACTTAAATTATTTCGAGCATGCCCGACACACCTTTCTGATCGGCAAAAACATCGACTTTGCCGCGCTTCATTTGGACGGTATCGACCTGGTGGTATCACGAATTGAGATTGATTACAAGCTCTCACTTACAAGCGGAGATTCTTTTGTTGTGCGGCTCAATATCCTCAGAGAGGGGCAATTGAAGCTTATTTTTAACCAGGATATTTTTAAGATGCCGGAGAACAAGCTGGTAGCCCGTGCAAAAGTAATCGGTGTAGGAGTAAAACGTGGCCGGCCGATCCGGTTGGAAGATGTTCCCGGATTTAATGAACTTGTATAGCCGATGGAATACCTTCCGCTTATTGGAACAGTTGCATTTTTAAATTTGCTGGCAGTCATTAGTCCCGGGCCCGATTTTGTGGTGACCGTTAAAAATTCACTCTGCTATTCGCAACGGGCGGGGATCTTTACGGCGCTCGGAATTAGCCTGGCACTTTGCGTTCATTTGTTCTATTGTGCGGCAGGAATTGGTTATATCATTTCCAGATCTGTCGTGCTGTTTTCGGTTCTCAAATTGCTTGGAGCCGGCTACCTGATTTACCTGGGTGTGAGTTCTTTTATAGCCAAAGGCTCACGAATCGATCTCACAGACGAACATACCGGAACAGACCTCACGCGTTTAAAAGCATTCAGGATGGGTTTTCTTACCAATGTGCTCAACCCCAAAGCGACCTTATTTTTATTGAGTTTGTTTACTTTGGTGATTGGTAATTCCACCCCTGTTTACATCATCCTGACGATTTCGATTATCATCATCCTCACAGCCTTCACCTGGTTTACGATTGTTTCCATCTTCCTGGCACAACCTAACGTTCAAAGGGTCTTTCTTAATTATGAAAAAATCATCAACCGTACATTGGGAGGATTCCTCGTATTTTTAGGGATTAAGATTGTATTGACATTTTATTAGCTATTTATTGTTTTTGATGGAGTCCATTCTTCTTGTTGGCAGTTCTCCAAACAACTGAACAACAAGAAACTTAATCCAGAAAGTTAAAAACCTTATTTCCCCTAAATTAACCTCAGTAGAAACAAATCCCCCATAATCTAAACCTTATTTATTTGCATGTAAATCAATAAGGTTGAATAACGAAAGGACAAACCGGGCTACTAAGGTTGGGCAAAATAAAGATGGTTTATAAGAAAAAAATATAACTGTTATTCTAAAGAAATGCAGAAATGTTATATCCGTTTTGTAGTCTCTGCCTGGGAAAAAGGATGAAGCGATATTTTGTATTGATAAATCTGTTGATTAAATTTGTAACAAGCTTGTACTAAAATCAAATCCATGAAAAACCATCGTGCGATTTACCCGGTACTTGTCCCCATCCTGCAAGTATTTCTCCTGCTGAACTGCAGGAACGAAGTTTCTAAATCTCATCCGGCCCCTCTAACTTCATTTATGACAAATATGATCGCTTTTCTGTTGCTCTATAATGGAGATTTAGAATTTAATGCGAAAAGACGAATTATTTATTCAATCAGTGCAACTGTCAACATAAAAACACAGCAATTATGAAAAAAATAAGAGTGATTGTAATTATCCAAACAGTTTTGATGGGAGTGCTTTTCATGCTTCTAATCGGTTGTAAAAAGGAAGGGAACAAGCAACCAGTCTTAACTGTAACAACTGGTTCTGTTATTACTATTACTTCAACTTCGGCATACTGTAATGGGAATGTAATGGCTGCTGAGGATGGGACATATGGTTCACGAGGAGTTTGTTGGAGTGATATTATTACAACTCCGACAGTTAATAACAAAAATAAATTTGAGCTATTTGCCATTGGCGGTTTTACGATTCAAATGAGCGACTTATCACCTGGAACTACCTATTATGTATGCGCCTTCGCGGATACAAACCATGGTGTCGCATATGGTAATGTTGTTTCATTTTCGACACCCTGATTCATTGCCGGCGATGCTGAAATTGAAGCCTTGTACAATTCGTTTATACCTTAGAATCAATTAAGGATTTATCTATTAAGCGATGAAACTACCTTATTCAATTTTACTCATTTCCCTTCTTTTATTGGCTTTCGCAGGATACAGCCAAACAGCCAAAGAATTTTACGATCGTGGCCTCCCGAAACTTGAATTGAAGGACGACCAGAGTGCGATACAGGATTTTAACAAGGCAATAGAGCTTGAACCCAAATATGCGGAAGCTTACCTGGCAAGAGGCCGCGCAAAATTTGACCTTCAGGATAATAAAGGCGGATTTACGGACTTTGCGACGGCGCTGGAGATTAATCCAAATTTTGCAGAAGCTTACTTTTGCAGAGGAAGTGTGAGACTTAATTTTCAGGATATCAATGGTGCAATAACTGACTTAACTAAGGCCATTGAATTTAATCCGAAGTATGCAGTAGCTTATCTCGGAAGGGGAACTGCCAGACTTGCGCTTAATGATAGCCAGGGAGCAAGTGCAGATTTTACCATGGCAATAGAAATAAACCCAAAATATGCAGAGGCCTATTTTTTAAGGGGATTTGTAAAATTTGGCCTTTATGAAGATCAGGGTGCGATACCCGATATTACAAAGGCCATTGAGTTAAATCCTAAATTTGCTGAGGCATATGCATTAAGAGGCACTTTGAAAGTTAATCTTCACGACTACGTTGGTGCAATTTCAGACTTTACTCAAGCAATCGGAATTAATCCCAACTATTCGGATGCATATAAAACGAGAGGTGTTGCAAAAATGAGTATGCAGGATAACATTGGAGCAATTGAAGACTTAACAACTGCCATCGAAATGAATCCTAAAGATGCAGATGCCTATTACCAGAGAGGAGGTGCAAAAAAACATCTTAATGACTTTACGGGAGCTATAGCCGATTTTAGTATATCGATTGAAATCGACCCTGGGAATGTGCTGGCTTTTTTTTGCAGAGCTAATGTAAAACTTGGTTTAAGTGACTATGTCGGAGCCATTGACGACTATAATAAATCGATCGGATTTGATTCGACGCGCACTGAGGCTTATTTGGGAAGAGGAAATGCAAAACGGCTTTTATACGATTATCCCGGATCAATAGCAGACTTTACAAAGGCAATAGAAATTGCACCGGAAAATGCGGAGGCTTTTCACAACAGGGGATTATCTAAAATAGAATCTGGCGAAAAAGAGGGCGGATGCCAGGATTTAAACAAGGCCCGTGAATTGGGCTTCGCAAAAGCAGATGAGACAATCAGGAAATACTGCCAATAGAAAGCGTTTAGAAATAAATTTATAAGGAGTAGTCAATAGATTACTCCTTTTTCTTTTAAGCAATCAGAAGATCAAAAATAAAACCTCCGGTTGGTGATCTGGAATTATTAAAGATTATATAGATTTACTGAACTATACTAATTTCAAAAACGCCAGCTATGAGTTTAAATCAATTTATGAATGAAAACCTGGGTATCATAAAAGAGGAGATCATCAAAAACATTCCCAAACCTGAATTTGATTCTCATGAATTTATCAGGCATTTCATAAAGAAATTTGAGATCCGCTATATTGAATTTCTAAGTTTATATAAACTTGAGCCATTTAGAAACGTTCATGCTCAAATAGGAAGGTTTCTGGCTGAGCATCAGGAGCAGTTAGAAATAAAAGATTTTGGAACAACCCAAAGTCCAAACATCTTTGGAATTGAATCGACCAATGAAAGGTGGGTCAAAACTGATCCAAAAAGTTCTGCACAGATGGAACTTACATTTAGAAGGTTAAGGCTTGGCGGTAAGAAAGTCATACTATAAAACCGGATTTCTTCGCAACTATTTTTTATCTGCCAGCCATCCAAAAGTTCAGAGTTCCTTGCCGGATTTGAGTAATTGTTTGTCCTTTTTAGGTGTACAAATATCGCTTGATATTACGTTTCGGCGTTTTGTCAAATTCCTTATCGACCAGGATAATTGAACTGAGCTGGGCAAATTTGGGAAGTTCCCTGTTTACATGTTTGCAGTTTTCAGCCATTATTTCCTTGAGCCGTTTTTCGTCAGGTTTTTCTTTCTCAATCCTTTCCGGGTCGGGAAATACAAAAGCAACCATTTTACCTTCGCGTTCGGTAATCACGCATTCAAGCACATAGGGATAATTACAGAGCTTGGCTTCCATCTCTTCGGGATAGATGTTCTGCCCCGATGGCCCAAGCAGCATATTCTTTGACCGTCCGCGGATGTAAATAAAATCTTTGGAATCAATGACGCCGAGATCGCCCGTATGCATCCAGCCTTCGCTGTCGATCGCATCAGCAGTTGCTTTTTCATTCTTATAATAACCCATCATCACGTTGTCACCTTTCACAAGGATTTCGCCCACTTCTTTATACGGATCTTTCGAATCGATACGGACTTCCATCCGATCCACCAGTCGCCCGGCAGAAGATCGTCTGAAACTGTTCCAGGGTTCGTACGAAATCAAAGGTCCGCATTCCGTCATGCCGTAGCCAATCATAAAAGGAAACTTGATTTTTCTGAAGAAAGCTTCCACTTCGTGATTCAGCGGAGCTCCGCCAATCACTATTTCCATAAAATTACCGCCAAAGACATCAACAAGGCTGGCCCGTACTTTTTTATACAGCAGCAACTGAATCCCAGGGACTTTTAGCAGAAATTTAACGATCGGTTTTTCGAGTGCCGGAAGAATCCGTTTTTTATATATTTTTTCGATGACCAGCGGAACTGACAAAATCAGTCGTGGTTTTATCTCCTGGAATGCTTTAATGATGAGTTGCGGTGTCGGGGCCTTCGAGAGGAAAGTAATGTGGCAGCCGACTGAAACGGGGAACAAAAATTCGAACAACAATCCGAAAACATGTGCCATTGGCAGGAACGAAACGATACGGTCACCAGCTTTTAAAGGCATATGCTCCTGCGCATAGATAATGTTCGATAGCAAACTGCGGGCTGGAATCATGACTCCTTTGGTAAATCCCGATGTGCCGCTCGTGTATGAAATAATGCTCAGGTCTTCCGGATCAAATTCGGCCAGTTCATAGTTGCCGGGTTCGGCTATTCCGGCATATTCAACCGTAAAGCATTTTCCCCAAAGTTCTTTTTCTTCCGGCGATTTAAACGAAAGCGCTGAAAAATTGGTAAGACTGACCACTCCTTTGACTACCGGTATTTTTTCGTGGTCGAGTTTGTCAAAAAGGGTATCGGCAGCAAACAGGAATACTGATTCCGAATGGTTGAGGATATGCAGAACGTTTTCGGGATTAAAATCGGGTAAAATCGGTACAGTTACGCACCCATAACCAGAAATGGCCAGGAACGAGATTGCCCAATTTGTTGAGTTACGTCCCAAAACCGCAATCTTATCCCCTTTTTTGATGCCAACTTCCTGAAAGTAACGATGAATCTGACGGATCTTTTGTGCGGCTACTCCATAAGTGGTTGTAAGCCCGTCGTAATCGGTAAAAGCAGGCTTCGACCAATTATCACGGAAACTTTGTGCATATATCCCAATTAGTTTATCATGAGTCATAAAATACTTCTAATTTCTGGTTTTGACAATTCAACTGAAAACCTCCAAATTTACTCAAACATCATTAATAATTCGCATAATTCGGAATTCTGATCATTAGCCTATGCAATAATCATCTGTGATACGCCATCATTATTAAGTTTTGGAAAAGGGATAAATCTCATTTTTTACTCTGAGCTTTATTGCTACTATTGTCAGATATATAATCTGTTAACATAGCAAAATCAATTTTGTACATGAACATTAAAAAAGTTGGAATCGTTTTTCTATCGGTCCTTATTTTGTCGGTTGGCTCCTTGAAAGCTGATGAAGGAATGTGGATGCTGCCCCTGATTCAGAAGCTGAACATTAAAAAAATGTCAGAAATGGGGTTTAAGCTCTCTGCTAAAGATATCTATGACATTAATCACTCCAGTTTAAAGGATGCCGTTCTCCATTTTGGTGGTGGCTGTACGGCTGAAATTATATCCAAAGACGGACTTGTTCTGACCAATCACCACTGTGGTTACGGGTCAATTCAGAAGCTAAGCACAGTCGATCACGACTATCTTCAAAATGGTTACTGGGCAAAGAACCGCGATGAAGAACTTCCGTCGAAAGGGCTGACGGTTACTTTTCTTGACCGGTTTGAAGATGTTACGAAAGCGGTAACAGATGCAACTGCTGGTGCTGCTGATCCAAAAGCCAAGGAGGAGGCTTTGAAAACTGTATCTGATCTGTTAACAACCAAAGCATTGGGAGAGAGCAAGTACCTTAAAGGCAGAGTTGTCTCTTACTTTGGTGACAATCAATATTATTTGGTAATCACCAAAACATACAATGATATCCGTTTTGTAGGTGCCCCACCTTCCTCGATTGGTAAATTTGGAGCGGATACGGACAACTGGATGTGGCCGCGTCACACGGGCGATTTCAGTATGTTTCGTATTTATGCTGACAAGGACAATAATCCCGCTGAATATTCAAAGGATAATGTTCCCTATCATCCAAAAAAATTCCTGACCATTTCTCTTAAAGGGGTGAATCAGAATGATCCGGCGATGGTCATTGGTTACCCGGGAAGAACCAACCGTTTTATGACCTCCTACGAGGTGAAGGAGACCAGCGAGATTACCAATGCAGTCACAATTCTTGTACGGGGCGTTCGTCAGAATGTATTGATGGCTGATATGGTGGCCGATCCAAAGGTCAGGTTGCAATATTCAAGCAAATATGCCGGATCGTCCAATTTCTGGAAAAAGGCAATCGGCATGAACGAGACTTTCGAAAAGCTAAAAGTTTACGATCGCAGAGCTGCTGAAGAGAAGACCTTTACCGAATGGGTAATGGCAAATCCTGCCAGAGTAGAGAAATACGGCAAAGCTTTGACTGATGTGAAATCGGCCATTGAAGGAAGGGCGAAATTACAGGTTCTCCTGAAATATTACACGGAAGCACTTAACCCAATTGAACTAACCACTGCTGCACTGCGTTATGGTCCAAAATCTGAAGGTAATTCGAAAGAAGTAAGTACTGGCAGACCTGTTATTTCAATCAGTCCAAATGATTTTTATAAAGATTACAACACTGCTACAGATAAGAAGGTGGCAAAAGCCCTGATTGCACTTTTCAAAGAGAAAGTATCGGCAACCGACCTTCCTGATTTCTATAAAACCATTGATTCGAACTATCAGGGAAGCATTGATAATTATGTTGATGCAATGTTCAGCCAGTCGGTATTTGTTTCCGAAGAAAAACTCAATGCAGCACTTTCGGGCGATAAGAAAGTCATCGAGAATGATCCTGCATTCGTGGCAGCAAAAAATATTTCGGATGCCATGGCGAAATACAACAAGGAACTCGAACAGTATCGTTCCTTGTATGCAAAAGGGCAAAAGCAATACATTGCAGGTTTGTTGGAGATGAAAGCCGGCCAGGCCATTTATCCTGACGCGAACTCCACGATGCGACTCACTTATGGTAAAGTATTGAGCTACTCTCCCAAAGATGGTGTGACCTATGATTATGTGACTACGCTGGATGGTGTTATGCAGAAAGAGGATCCAAAAAACTGGGAATTTGTTGTTCCTGCTAAGTTGAAGGAACTATACAAAGCCAAAGATTTCGGACAATATGCTTTGAAGGATGGCCGGATGCCGGTCGCTTTCCTGACCAACAATGATATTACAGGCGGTAATTCTGGTAGTCCTGTGATGAATGGAAAAGGGGAACTGATCGGGACCGCCTTCGACGGAAACTGGGAATCGATGAGCAGTGACATTATCTTTGAACCGTCGTTGCAGCGTTGCATCAATGTAGATATTCGCTACACGCTCTTTATCATGGATAAATTCGGAGGAGCAGGTTATTTACTCAATGAAATGAAAATTTCAAGGTAATAAAAAATCCCTGTTCTTGCTTTATTGGATGATAGCTTTGGGTTAAGAGCGAACCTCAACATTAATGAGATGTTGTAGTTCGCTCTTACTTTAAATTCCAGGTTATTGGATTGAGAATAGTATTCCGGCATTTGTGATAAAACTATTCTTTGGAGTCGTTAGGTGCTGCACTTCCATTTAAAAACAGCATAAGATTTTCAAACTCTTTACTGATCAACTGATAGCCATGGTTGTACAAGGCCAGTCGTTTCTCATAGTTCTTTTCGGTGCGTCCAACGGAGAATTCCGGAGCGGGAGCAATAATAAATAATTTTCCTTCCCGTTCCATCTGCTCGCAGAAAACAAGCGTTTTATTGTATTCTTCATTTCTTTTAAGCAAGGTCTCCAGAAAATCAGGGTGTTTTCTGAAAACAAGTTTAAAAAGGAAGGTACCTCTTGTCTCTTCTTTTCGGTAACCTCTCGGACGTGTTAATACAACTACTGCTTTCTCATGTTTACTCAACGCATATTTTACAGGGATAGAATCCGATACGCCACCATCAAAATATAATTTACCCTTGATATCAACAGGTTGCGAAAGAAGCGGGATACTTGATGTTGCAACAAGCGCTTTTCTTATGGTGATATTTGCAATATCGCTTTTTGACAGGACGACAGGTTTCCCGGTAAGCAATGATGTGATTAAAATGTCGAATTCTACCGGATTTTTAAAAAATGCCTGTTCATCAAAGGGTGCAAGCTTGTCCGGTAATTCTTCAAAAACAAACTTCATGTTGAAATAAGATCCTGATAAGATGAGGTGACGAAGTCCCATATATCGTCTATCCGAAGGATATTCTACATAAATTTTTCTGTTTCTTTCTTTCTGTTTCGACAGGTAGGATGCGCCCGTGCATGCTCCCGCCGATACACCGATCACCCTGTCAAAATATAACTCCTTATCAAGGAAGTATTCCAGTACGCCGCTGGTGAATGCTCCGCGAAGACCACCACCTTCGAGTACAATGCATGAATTCTTCATATCAACTTCTTTTGTTAAAAGATATCTGCAAAGATAAAGAACTAATGATAGCAATCTTTTATGATTCAATCCCTACAGAACTATAAAAATCGTCCCTTATCTGGCGAAAAAAACACCTGCTCGTTTTGCGTGCAAGTGTTTGATTGTTTGGGTCCTGAAGGAGCCTTTAAACTGAGATATGTTTACTTCGCTGAAAATGAGTACAAGTATTTATATCCTCTTAATATCAGGTCATTGCCTGTTATTACAGGAGAAGCTTCAAAAGTATCATCCAGTGCATTCCGGGAAAGTAATTCAAAATTATTACCGGCTTTTACTACATCAACAACACCTGTTGCCGCTATGTAAATCTTGTCCTTATTGCCCGTGGGTGATGAAAAAATATTGGTTATTCCAGTCAGTTTCTGATTACTATAAATGACTTTCCCGTCTTTGGCATCGAGGCATGTTAAAATGCCGTTGTTGGCTTTCAAAAAATATAATTTTCCATCCATCAGCACGGGACTTGGTGTGTAAGGTGTATCCTGATTGTATTCCCAAAGGATGGCTTTACTTCCTGTCAGATCACCTTTTGCCTGAACCAAATCAATTGCCTTAAGTGCATTGCCCCTGAACCCACTCATCAGATAAACGATCCCGTCGGCGTAGACCGGACATGGAATAACGTTGCGTGTCATTCCGGTACATTCCCAGATAATTTCTCCCGACTCGGAATCGTAACTTCTAACTTTGTTAGTGGCACCAGTGATTACCTGCGTTTTTCCGTTAATCTCAACAACCAATGGTGTAGCCCAGGATGTGATTTCTTCCCGTTCTTTTTTCCAGACATCTTCGCCAGTTTTTTTGTTCAGCGCATATATAAAAGATTTTCCCTGGTGGTCCCATTGAATAAAAACTTTGTCTTTGGAAATTGCAGGTGAGCTTCCTTCGCCAAAACTGGCAACAATTTCCATTTGACCGAAATTTCGTTGCCATTTAATATTTCCTTTCATATCGAGGCAGAACAAACCTCTGGAACCAAAGCAGGCATAGATATATTCTCCGTCGGTTACCGGTGAATTAGAAGCCCAGCTACCGAGATCATGTGTCCTTTCAGCTGGAAGCTCTTCTTTAACAATGGTTTGCCAAATAATTTTTCCTGTGTTTTTGTCAACCGAAATCACCATAAATTGATGGATATATTCTGTTGAACTTGGTGCCATCGGACTTGCTGCAGATGCAACTGCTTTCTCCGTTTTTTTGTTTGTTGCAACTGCAGTTTGGATAATTACCTGGTTCTCCCAGACAACCGGGGTGGCATGACCTTTCCCCGGAATTTCAATTTTCCAGTTCAAATTTTTTGTTTCGCTGAATTCAACGGGGGTGTTACCTCCGGCCACTGCCCCGGAATTATATTTTCCGCGCCATTCAGGCCAGTTACTGGCTTCTGTCGCATTATTTTGAGCCTTTATATCAGCTAATTGAATTAGAGATAAAAATAAAAAGCAAAAAGAAGGGAGAACAAATCGTGTAATTGAAATCTTCATAATTTGGTTATTAGCAAATGTTTTAACGATCAAAAAAATTAAATCTCTTGTTGGACTAATATTTGGACTGATCGTTTAATGTTAAGGGAGGTTTAATTTTAGAGAGTGCCCAGAAATCCGTAAAATATGCAGGAATCTTGTGTAAAACAAAAAAAAACTCTTACAGATTATCTCCGTAAGTGTTTGATTCTGGGGAGTAACTTACATAGCATAAAAAATTAAAAAGGAGAAAATAGGAACTTACCTACTTTCTCCTTTTGACCTTAAAGATGAATTACTTATTTAGGAAATCATATCCGGCTTAGATTCCAGCCAGAATAATCAATCCAAGTCCACCAACAAAGAGCAGGAACATCAATGTCAATAAGGTGTTCACCCCTTTCGGCGAATTCTTAAATTCTTTCCAGATGAACACGCCCCAAAGTGCAGCAATAAGTGTGGCGCCTTGTCCAAGTCCATACGAAATCGCAAATCCTGCTTTACCCGCCGCAATAATGCTCAACGACATGCCTAAACACCAAATCATTCCACCAAATATTCCAGTGAGATGTTCTTTAAAACTTCCTTTAAAATATTGAGAATAAGTGACTGGTACACCTT
>Ga0209724_1000560_pt1 | contig 35644 bp, 29 predicted proteins | sample grotaG_FD_184143 | JGI IMG/M metagenome (GOLD analysis project Ga0209724, IMG submission 184143) | Glacier valley bacterial and archeal communities from Borup Fiord, Nunavut, Canada, to study Microbial Dark Matter (Phase II) -... | ecosystem: Environmental > Aquatic > Freshwater > Ice > Glacier ... | reverse complement strand
TTTCCGCCCTGAAAGCCCGCTGGAATGGTGCTATTAACGACTATCAAATAACCTCCTAACATTTCTATCCACCGCTTATCCACAGGATTTATCCACAAGGGTAATAAATTGATACTACCCCCCGGAACTCTACTTGCGCCCCCCAGGAAGTGGGTTTCCGAGGAGGGCGGAAGTTTATAGCCTACGAATCATATACAATTAAACATACGCATTTAAGCATAAGCACAACAACAGAACAGTTTGTTCTTGTGTATTTTTTAATCTAAAATCAAATATCTAAAAAATAAAGCCACCCCGCCGCAAGCGACGGGGTATTTAGCCAATTTTTGACCAAACGATACTTTCTCCAATAAGGTTGCGCCGCAAGCGGCGGGGAATGTATCCCTTAGAGATTCAAAATCCTGAATTCTCGCGCCTGATGCCCGGAAAACTGTTATAATTAGGCCGTGTACAGACATTAGCGAAACGGTAAAAGGAATGGCGGATAGAGTAATAGATAATAACGATAATAGCGAAAGATTACAAAAAGTGCTGGCACAGGCCGGGGTTGCCAGTCGCCGCGCCTGTGAGCAGCTTATTGCGGCGGGGCGGGTGCGGGTAAACGGGAAAATCGTCACCCAACCCGGCACTAAGGTTAACCCTGCCACCGATAAAGTGTTGGTGGACGACCATCCTATCGCGATTAAGGCCAGTGCCAGCGCGAAGAAAATTTATCTGGTTTTGAACAAACCAGTGGGCTACCTCAGCACCGTCAGCGACCCGCAAGGCCGCCCGACCATTATGGATTTGGTGGATACTGACGAACGGCTATTCCCGATTGGGCGGTTGGATGCCGATACCAAAGGCTTGTTGTTATTAACCAACGATGGAACTTTTGCTAACGCTCTGATGCACCCGCGCTATGGGGTGGAAAAAGAGTATGTGGCTCTGCTGGATGGCTTTATGCGTCTGAAAAAGCTGGACGATTTGCGGGAGGGAGTGCAAATCCCGGTAGAGAATTCGCAGACCGGGGAAATCGAGATGCACCGCACCCGCCCCGCTCGTATAGAGTTTATCCGGCATGACGGCTCCAATACATTGGTGAAATTTATCCTGAAAGAGGGGAAAAAGCGACAGGTGCGCTTGATGGCGGAAACAATCGGGCATCCCGTGCTGGAACTTACCAGAGTGCGCTACGGTTCGCTAAAACTGAGCGAGTTGGCTTCGGGCAAAACTCGCAAACTCACCCAGGAGGAAATCAAAACCTTGCTGCGGGAGGCCGAGGCCGCTCGTAAACAAGGCGAGGCTGGGCCACCTGTTAGTCGTACCGAACGTCCCTCAGCCGCAACCACCATCCGTAAGGTTGGGCCAGAGGGGGATAACCGATTTCGTACCACCCGCCCGACTGCCCCCTCCCGTCCCGGCGCACCTTCCCGAACCGCCGCCACAGGTCGTCCGGCCCGCCCCGGCACACCCGCCACTCCAGGCAAGAGTCGTAGTCCTAGAGGTGGCCCCGCCGCACCCCCACCCAAAGGAGCCAGATTGGTTCAACCGCCCGATGCCGCCGGCAGACCAAATAAACGGGGCGGTGGCCCTACCGAACGCAAAAAAACTATCAGACGAGATACTAAAGAGTGAGCGGAATGTCCAGGTTACAGGTTGCAATTGACGGGACTGCCGGAGCGGGTAAAACTACCATTGGTCAAATGTTAGCGGCCCAACTTGAGTGTCCCTACCTGGATACCGGGGCGATGTATCGGGCCGTTTCTTTGCTGGCTTTGCGTACTAATACCGTCCTTGAGGATAAAGATGGCCTGGCCCGTCTAGCAAAGGCGATGGATTTCAGTACCCGCGAGGCTACTCCCGCCGAAGCCGCCGATGGTCGCCAGTATACCGTGATGGTGGATGGTGAGGATGTCAGCCAAGAGGTGCGTTCACCGGAGGTAGAGGCGATTGTCTCGCAAGTAGCCGCCGTCCCCCAGGTGCGGAGCGAGTTAGTAAGCAAGCAGCGCGAAATAGCCGAACAAGCCGGGACAATCGTGATGATTGGGCGCGATATTGGCAGTGTGGTTTTGCCTGATGCCAACCTAAAAATTTATCTGGACGCTTCGCCGGAGGTGCGGGCCAGTCGGCGGGTGCGTCAATCCGGGCAGCTAAACGCCGAGCAAGCCAAACATGGCCTTGAGCAACGTGACCGGATAGATAGCCAGCGCACTATTGCCCCGCTCGTTATTGCTGATGACGCACTTTATATCAATACTGACAATCTTAGCCAGGACGAGGTGTTGGCCCAGGTTAAGGCCGCACTCGCCCCTTTAGTGGATTAGTTTATGCAAAATATTTGGAACAAAATCAAATACGCTGTCTGGTGGCTGCTCCACGAATGGTTGTTTGACCTCGGCTGGTTTGTGGGCCGGACGTTGGTTTTTATGGTGAGTGATTGCACCGTTATCGGGCGCGAGAATATTCCCCGCCAGAAAATCGGGGTGATGATTACTTCAAACCACCTCAGTATGTGGGATTTGCCAAATATCCATAATCTGGTTACCCGCCCTTTCTACACTATGGCAAAAACCGAGTTTCTGGACACACCGTTTGTGGGTGGTTGGGCTCGTCTGGTGGGGGCATTCCCGGTAAAGCGTGGCACGGCAGACCGCAAGGCTGTTCAGTTTGCGATTGATTTGCTCAAGAAGGGGGCGATGTTCAGCATTTTCCCCGAAGGCACTCGCAGCAAAACCCAGCAGTTAGCCGAGGGTCATAATGGGGCGGCCCTGATTGCCCTGAGTAGCAATGCCTGGATTGTCCCGGTGGGTATTACGGGCACGGAGAATATTGCCCGCAAACGCGCTGGCTTCTTCGCCCGTCCAAAGGTGGTGGTACGGGTCGGTAAGCCCTACAAGCTCTCCCGAACCAATGAAAACGGCCAGAAACTCAGCATCGAAGAACTGACTGATATTATGATGGGCAAGGTCGCCGAGTTACTCCCTCCCTCCTATCAGGGCGTGTATAGCCCCGAAAAGTTAGCCGAACGCAAAGAGGCCCGCACTCTGGAGTTAGAAACAAAAACCCGGAGAAAGTAATAATGACCCAACTAGCCGAAAAATATTACAGCCCCGAAGAGTACCTGACCCTTGAAGAAAAGGCTCACCTAAAAAGTGAATATTATCAGGGTCAGATTTTCCAAATGGCGGGCGGCTCGGCTAACCACAGTCGGATTGGCCTTAACATCTGTCTGGAATTAGCGATAGCTCTGCGGGGCAAGAGTTGTGAGGTTTTTAATAGCGACATGAAAATAGCGGTGAAGGCTAACGGCTTGCATACCTACGCCGATGCGGCGGTGGTTTGCGGCGAAGTGGAGTTTAGGCCGGGGCGGGATGACATTATCACTAATCCAATGTTGCTGGTGGAGGTTTTATCCCCCAGCACCCGTAATTATGACCGCGCCGATAAATTTTTGTTGTATCGCGCCCTGCCAAGCTTCCAAACTTACCTGATTATCGAGCAAAATCAGGTCTACCTTGAGTGTTACCAGAAACAGCCGGATAGTAGCTGGCAACTCCGTACCTATACCGACCCAACTCAAAAGCTTAAATTGGAGAGTTTGGGCCTCGAAATCCCGATTGCGACCCTCTACCAACGGGTGAAATTCCCCACCAAACCGCCGCGCCCGCCCCGTGAACGCCTGATACCTCACCCTTCACCTGAACAACGAAACTAACCCCCTAATCTTAACCCCTTCCTTGACCCTCTTTTTGGGGGGTGCTATACTTTGGTCGCGCTGATTTGGAATTTTTTGTTTTAGCAACCACAACTGACAGGGAGAGGAAAAATTTGGCCGAAGCATCCGGCGATATGGTATTCAAGAGCGTTTCCACTGAATCTATAGCCCCAATTGAGGTTTTGCCGCACCCTACCCTTTGGCAACGGATTTACGGCTTGCTGGATAACCACGCCGGGCGGATTTTGTTTGGGCTGGTCTGTCTATACATCATAACTTTCAGTGTGGCCTCGGCTTACAAGTGGGAAACCTACCAGACGGGCTACGACCAGGTTTATTTTGAACAACCACTCTGGAACACCAGCGAAGGCCGTTTTATGCAATTGAGCGATTTTAACTACTCAACGATTGCCTTCACGGTGGATTTTATGCCGGGGCTGGTGCTGTTTGCGCCGTTCTACTGGCTGTTACCCTCGCCCCACACTTTGTTCGCCCTGGAGACAATTGTTCTGGCATTGGGGGCATTGCCCATCTTCTGGTTGGCCCGTGATAGGTTCAAGAGCCGCCCGGTAGGTTTGGTCTTTGCGCTGGCCTATTTCGCTAACCCCACTTTGGAATATTTCAACCTGTTGCCCTTTAACATGCGGGCGATGGGGCTGGTCTGTCTGTTATACGCTTTTTATTTCTTCGAGAAACGCAAATTGTGGCCCTTTTTCCTGTTTGCCTTGCTGGCGATGAGTACCCGCACCGAGGTTTCGCTGGTGGTAGCGGTTTTTGGGATTTATGGGCTACTCAGACGCGCCCCCCTCAAATTCTGGTTGCCGCCGCTAATCCTTGCCCCGCTTTATTTTGTGACAGTCTTTGCCTTTGTCCTGCCCTCGTTTATTCAGCCGGGGAATATGGTGGTGCCGCCGGAAGTGCGCCCGGTGCAACTATCGCCAGAACAGATTAACTTTATCAGTGGCACTGAAACGATTATCAGCACCACCTACGGCGACCTGGGTAAGAACCTGCCAGAAGTAGTGATAAATTCCGTCAAGAACCCCCTAAAAACGGCCCAACGGATGTTCACGCCCGAAAAGCTGGTGTATCTGGTGATGATGTTGCTGCCCTTCGCCTTCCTGAGCCTGTTCAGCCCTAGCGCGCTGCTGTTCGCCCTGCCGATTGTAGGTATAAACCTGCTGAGTAGTCGCAAAAGCCAGTTCGACTATACCAGCCACTATTCGGCTCTGATGTTATTTGGGCTAATAATAGGAGCGATATACGGGGCAGATAATCTGCTGAAATTGCTGCAAAAGTGGAAACAAAGCGACAGGCTTAAAATAGGCAAGTGGAAACTGGCAAGCCTTTCGAGGGTAGTGGTTTTGTTGCTGCTGTTTGTGGCCCTGGTGCAAGTGACCCACAAGAATCCCTTGCCGGGGGTGGTGCGGAATGCCGAGAAGAAGGAAATGGTTAGTGCTACCAACGCTCTGGTCAAATTAGTGCCGCTAAATGCTTCGGTGTCGGCCAGTTCGTTTCTCGCGCCCCATCTGTTGCCGCGCCAGTATATTTACAATTTCCCCCTGGCATTGTATCATCCACCTGCCGAAGCGGTAGAATATTTCCTGATTGATACCAAAGCTCGCGCCCTTTATCTCAAGGAAAACAATATCCAGGGCAAGTTGCCGATAGATTTTGTGCAGCAGGATGGTCGCTGGAAACTGGTAAAAAGTGTGGTGGTAAAAGGGCAAGTAGACGAGGTAAGAGGCAAACCTCGCGAAATCCAGCTCTGGCAACGCATTGGTGACAACGTGCCGCCGCTTTTGGGGAGTAAGACCTAAAATCGAGTATCTAAAATTGGATGGGTTTAAAACCCACCCCTACGATTAGACCTTATTCAAACCCTCTGTTTTAAGCCTGTTTTCCTAATCCAAAGTTGACAATCAGGGGCTAATATGTTATTTATATAGGCGCGCAAAATTATTATAGCTTTGGGGTATCGTCTAACGGTAGGACAGCTGACTCTGAATCAGTAAGTTGGGGTTCGAATCCCTGTACCCCAGCCTTATCCCCGTTGAATTCAAATTCACCCGTATTAGCGCCCTAACTCCAAACCGAAACTTTCGCCGTGATGAATTTATACCAACATCTTCACTTTTCCAACTCCAAACCTTAGTCAACCAGATATGGTTATTAAAACCCTTACGCCTAATTTAGGCTGGATACGACTACTTCGATTTCGAGTTTAGGCAGGGCTGCAATCGGGAGTGGGGGGAAAGAGGCCACCCCGGTTGAGTCAAGGGGGTTTTCAAGGCGGGTCTGGTCATAGGATAAAATAATTCGGGAAGTTAGATTTACGGGCAAAGGGCCACCCCGCAAAGTTACTGTGACCTCACAAAGTTGGGCTGAAATACGGGTAGCAACCCCCTTTAACTCAAGTTTATCCAGTTGATGGGAAAAAAGGGTTGTGGTTTTGGTATCCACTGAATAGGCGGCCTTTTCCTCGGCAACAGCTTTGAGCGAAGCAAACTCAGGCCGAGTAAAGTGAATTCTAAAACCCGGCAAACCAGGGGAAGAGCTGATTTGGGGGTGTAGGTTTTGCGGCCAGGGGATAGGACTTAAACCCGGTACTTTGAACGAAGGGGCTACAACATCCTGTGATTTCTCGGCAAAGGCGGCTAGTTCCAGATACTCCTCGGCACAAGCTTCACACTGTGAAAGATGCAACAGGAAACTTTCACGGGCCGCCTTGCTCATTTCCAGGCGGACCACCGGGTCAAGGAAATAAGCCATCTCATCCTGGCATTGTTCGCAACTAATCCCCCCCGGCTCTACCAGCTCACGATAAAGCTTCGCCAGCCGCGAACGAGTGGCGGGGGTTGTGGCGAAATATTGCAAGGCGAATTCATACTCAGCTTTCGAGACCCGCTTGGCGAAATATGCTTCTATTGTACTTAGGGCCTTAACATCATCCATAACCTTATTATACTCATCCATTAAACCGATGCAACCCTATCTACTGAAAATCGAATCAGCCTTGATAACGAAATCCCTCCTGCCAGCATCTGGAAAGAGGGATTATTTCAAGAGTTGTTCAAAAATGGCTAGGCCCGGCTGGGAATTTGCTGGGAATTGCGGGTGGGAGTTGGCCCCGGTTTTGAATTAGCTGGAGCCGCCACATTAATATTTATGGTTGATTTAACCCCGTTCCGCTCTACCAGAATAGGCAGGAGCTTTAGGGCCTTTGTGTCATACTTATCCTTCTGGCGGGCCTCCAATTTATCCTGGATAGCCTTGTTGACCTTAGCGGCGGTGTCCAGAGCCACCCCATCCACCCCCTGAATTTTGTCGCCAACTTTAAGACCCTCTTTTTCCGCCTCGCTACCCGCTGCAACCTCAATCACCATCGCTTTATCGTCTAAAATCACCCCTATTTCGTCGGCGGGGCCAGATCCCGAACCGTCAATGATGAATGTTCCCTCTCGTAGTCCGAAGATAATAGTACCAAAAAGAGTTACAATAATCGCCAAACTTGCCAACCCTAAAGCCAACAGAATTATTTTATCTTGTTTGGTTATAGAGTGATCCATTTCCATTTAGCCTTTCTCAAATATACACCCTGAGTTTAATCACAGAAATGCAGAGACACAGATTAACTTTTAGTTTTCTGCGAGTCTCTGCAGTAAAATATTCAGTTCAAGGTAGCCATATTTCAAATAGTTATTACCTTACCAGGCCCGACTGAGCGATTTGCTGAGAATTGCGAGCCGGAGCATACCAGAAGGGCAAAGCCGCCACTATCAAGGTCAAGCCACCTACCAGCCCGAAAATCAGGGTGGAATTGGCATCAATCGCGTCCACCACCACTACCCGCCGGGCTGAAAGTTCCAGAATGACCCCCGCCGCCAGATGCAAGGCAGCGATTATCAGGAAACGTTTGTCCACCTGAAAGGCAGTTGCCACATAGCCCAGACCTAATAGTATTAACCAGACCCCCGCCATATCGCCAAACATATCCATATGAGCCCCATTGTCCAACTTGATGACGTAAAGGGTGAAGCCCCAGCCAACCAGCACTACCCCAATCCAGGCTCCCAGATTCAAACCTAGCCCCTTTACCATGCTAATCAGATGCGCTCCCAGCCCGACCAGCGTGGCTAATCCCCACATCAGCAGTAAAAAGTCGGTGTTGGGTGGAGTGAACCACTGGTTTACCATGCTCGCCACCAAAATCGCCAGACCCCAGACCCCCATCATAAAACTCGCCTTGGAAATGTGTAATGTTGTCTCACTCATATTTTTCATTTTCCCTATATCCTTTCTCTAGTTCAATCGAAAATCCAAAATCTAAAATTGCGGGATATTTCGTAGGAGGATGCTCCGCCAGCTGACCGTTATCGCAGGATAGAGCCTGCTCCTACAAATTCTTGCCCCATTCCCTATCCCCTGTTTTTCATCCTTCCTACTTCATCCTTATGATAAAGCCCTCCCCCAGAGCCATCGGGGGAAGGGCTGAACCTCGGATAAACGAACAACGAAAGAGATGTGTTCTGTGGGGGTAGACCCGGAGGTCTACCGCGCTAAACCACTGTGATGGTAGCGGTCATGTTAGGGTGGATTTCACAGTGATACTTGACCAGGCCAGCCTTGTTAAAGGTAAAGCTGAAACTTTGACCCTTCTGCAAGGTTCCGCTATCCCACGAAGTATTGTCGGCGGTGGCAGTGTGGGGGGCGGTATCCTGGTTAGTCCAGGTTATTTTTGTGCCAGCCTTGATAGTAATCGAGTTTGGCGCAAACTTGAACTGACTAATATCAATCTTGATTTCCTGACCAGGGCCACCCAGGGCGTTAGCGTTGGCGGCAGTAGTAGCCGGAGCAACAGTGGCGGCAACGGCGGCAGTAGTAGCCGGAGCAACGGTGGCGGCAATGGCGGCCTTGGTAGTGGCAGGAGCGGCGGTAGTGGCAACCGCAGTATGGTCGGCGGCGTGAGTTGTAACCGGAGCAACTGCTGTCGTACCGCTACCACTCAGGTACAAAGTAGCCATCAAGCCAGAGTGCTGATAACTGGTCAGAACTGCCCCACTACCGGGGATAGGCAGGATTTGACCATCACCCTTCAGGTCAACCCCGTTCACCGATTGGTTAGCCAGGGCCAAAATCTCCCGTACCAACGGCTCAGTAACTTTGATGTCATTGGATTTCAGCACCACCAGAGCGCGGTCTCGGATAGCGGTAATCCAGCCAGAAGCGTTATCTACGGTAATCCCAACGTGTCCAGCGTGGAGCTTGATTTCCTCGGTCGCGCCTTCAGCCTTAGCCGCCAGATTAGCGTGGTCTTTCGAGCCATCCAGGTAGCCAAGTTGGTCGCCATTCTTCAGTAAGCCGTAACCATCACCCGGATTTTCGACCTGACCGTTTTTGTCCAAATCACCAAAGTCCGCGCCTTTAGAACCTTCGATAATGTTGACCAGCTTCTCGGCCTGACCCTTCACTCCCGAAATTTGGCCTTCGGTCTGGTGGTCACGCATCAGTTCGGCCTGTCGGCGCAATTCCTGAGTCTGGGTGCGTAGTCCTACTTCCAGCCCGATTTTGCCTGGGGTCGCCGGGAAGCTAACCAGCAAGTGGCGAATGTGGACTAACGAAGGGCCGGGTAATTGTCCACTTAACATTACAGTGCTGGAAGGGGTACTCGGCGCAGGGTCGAGAGCTTCCACCGTCACAATAAACTTGTCGTAGTTAGCCAGCAGGTTCGCCCCTTTAGGGTCAGTGAAGCGGCGTAAAACGTTGCCACCAGCGTCAGGGGTCAATTGGCCCAGACCGACGTTTGCACCAGTCCCACCGTTAACCAACCAACCGTACAGACCCTTGCCCGCCGGAGTTGCCGGAAGCGGGTTAATGTTGACCACGATTTTGTCCGATAGCTGAGTGTCATCGGCAAAGTTAACCTGAGCGTTGGTGGGGGCGTTAGTTGAGATAACCGCCGCCGTAGTCTGGGGGGCATCGGTAGTAGTCGCAACCACTGCGGCAGTCGTGGTAGCCTGAGCGGCGGTGGTCGTAGTAGCGGCTGCCCCAGCCGCCGTAACGGTCAGTTTGCCAATCATCCCTTGTCCAGGACCCCCGTGAAAGCTGCAAAAGTAGCCGATAGTGGCGGCGGCATCAAACTTCTTGGTGAAGCTCTGGCCCTTTTCCAAAGTTGGCGACTCGAAGGACTTGTCATCGGCAATCACGTTATGCTTGGCGGCATCCTTGTTAGTCCAGATTACGGTTGAGCCAGCCGGAATTGAGACTTCCTGCGGGCTAAACTTGAACCCCACAATATCAATATTGATAGTCTGGGGCGCGGCGGAGGCACTGGTAGCGACCCCGGCGGCGGTAGTGGTAGCAACTGGAGCAGTAGTGGGGCTATCCCCACAGGCCGCCAGCACCATGCTCAGTAAGAGGGTCAGGGCCAGGGCCAACATAGCCCGTTTACCCTTTAGCTTCAATGTCGTTAAACTCATTCCCGTTTCTCCTTTCGGTTTCCTAACCTAATAATTCACCCTTGTTAAACCGCTCGGCCAATTGCCAGAGTTTATCTAACTGTTGGGCCGTACAGAATTTTTCCAACTCTGCCAGGGCCGTTAAGCGTATTTCCTCATTTGTTTGGGTCATGCCAGTTTCATAGGTTGTGTTAGATAGCATTTTTAGTTTTGGTTTTGTTCTATATGCTTCGGCCTTTATTTTTTGCCAGTTGTAGTAATTCATTTGATGTTTCCTTATATTTTTTAGTTTTCTATTGGTTTCCCTATAGTTTTGTGATATTTTTGCCGAGTGGCGGTCAGGTCGCCCTGACCAGCCACCCGGTGAGAAAGGGTTAGGGAATGAGTTGTTTAAGCGGGCCGTTGTTGTCGTCGTAGTTGCTGGTGTTCAGAACCTGGATACCAGCGTGCTGCTCACCGTTGAAAGGTGTGACAACCGGGGCAGTCGCGCCCGGCTCGCAACCCAGGTTAAACGGCACTTGCGGGTCGTTGAACCATAGGCCGAGGTGATACTGATTCACCGCATTGAACTTGGCACCAGTTTGTGGCTGGTTTTCCCGTCCCTGAGTAGTAAGAGTATCCAACGAAATGCTGAAGGTTTCTTCGCTGAAAATACCGCGTACAACCTGAAGACCTTCGCCGTTAGCCCCAACATGGATATCGGCTTGATACCAGGAAATACCGAACTTGGCGTGCGGAACCTGGGTCACAAAAAAGTCGTAATCGGTGTTAGCGGGTAGACCCTTGACCCGGATGGTCATTATTTGTGCGCCCTGAAAGTCCTGCACCGAAACTTTGGCTGAAGCGTTTGGAAGACAGGATTTAATCGCGGGAGTAGAAGCAACCATATCAAAGTTAATATTTTTGCCACCTGCCTCGGCGTTCATCACGTTGGCGTTAAAAATGGTAGTCATTAACATCCCCAAAACCAGCATTACGCCACCAAAACCAAACCACTTTAGCCTGTTTTTCAAGCTCATTAAGGAACTCCTTTCGATAGTTGAACCATTTAGATAGTTTGCAGCACCCTGTGCTAGAGCTATTCTTTTCTTACTGCTTGTTTTGTTGGTTTTTGTTTCCGCCGCACTGCCCTCATAGAATAGGAAACTTTTGCCCTATATACATTCAGGAAACCCTATATATATGCTGGTGTGAAGCAGGTCACACTGGAAGGATGAAGGATGAAAAACAGGGGATGGGGTCAGGGTTGGTATAAGAAGGGGAAATTCCGTAGGGGCGGTTCGCGAACCGCCCGATATCGGGGCATTTCGTAGGGGCGACACCTGTGACCTGTACTCAGGGTATGTTGGTCGCCCTGAATTTGAAGGAATTGTTCCCCTTCCGTTGTAGGGACACGATGCATCGTGTCCAGGGCTGGGAAAATTCTTGTAGGGGCAGGCTCTGTCCTGCGATGGTAATGCGTATCGGACGACGGAGCGTCCTCCTACAATTTCGATAATTCATCGGATGGCGGAGCGTCCTCCTACAGTTATTCCCTGATGTTAGATATGCCTGATACCTAAAAGCTGATGGCTGACGGCTGATAGCTAATAGCTTGCGTTAATACGCTTAAAAATGTAAACTGAGCGAATATAGCCACAAAGTTTAGCTACCAGCTTTAGCGTTGTCTGGTAGGGGCTAGGGTGGCGTTAACCTCACCTGAACACTTCCGCTTGACTTATCGGATGATTGATCAGAATCACGCAGGTTTAAATAAATTGGTGGGTCAGCTTATTTTTGATATATAGGCTGACCGTTCATATTATTAATAATTTCAAAAGAAGGAGCTTAACAAATGACCCTTGAAACTACCGACCCAAATATCGGGCCGGAAACAGAACGCGAAAATAATAGTGAAACCGCCCTGGCCGAGGCCGAAACACCACCCCAACCCGAAGCACCGCCAGAGTTACCAGTTAACGAAACAATGCGAAAGGCCCTAAGTAATCTGGATATTACCCGCCTACCCATTGAAACCAAACCTCAACCCTATATACCCCAAAATATCAGCCTTGATAACTGTTTATTATTAAAAGTAAACCGCCATATAGCCTCTTTTGATGGCACAATCTGTGCAAATGCGGTCAGAGTAATGTGTGGTGCGCCCGAATATTTTCGCCAAATGTATTGTGATAAAGGGGAAGCCCGTTGCTACGATTTAGCTCTGTTTGGGCGGGACGGTTATAAAGTCTGGAAACCCGCCGATGATGAATATAGCGAATTTTTATCCACTATAACTCCAGGCAATATAATGCTTTTCTGGACGAACCGAGGCATCTATAACTATCTGGTTGGGGTCTATGTGGTAGATAAAATTGACCGCCGCGACAGCCGGGACGGGATGTTGATGGGCCGCCCCCACTATGTAATAACTGGCAACCAGCAATTGTCAGTACGCTTTATGGATAGCCTGATAGATAGCACCCCTATCTGGAATAGAAGTGTACGTAGCGAAACTTTTAGCAAATATATCCGCAAAATTGACCGTAGCGCGATAATTCAGGCTTTACAACGGATTCAGGAACAGCATGAACTAAAATCCTCTGAATTACGCACCGCCGGGCGAATTGGCGATGCCGAGCATTGTGATGTAGTGGTAGATCGGCTGGTCAGGATTATTTCGCTGGTGGGCGAGGCTACCGATAATAATCATCAGGTTAAATCTTCTACTAACGGGCTGGCGATTCGGCCTGTAACCCAGATAGCGCAGCCGCCCGCCCCCCGCCCCAACAAACAGGTTACAGCCGAACTCACCCGCGTGATAGATTTTCTGCGAGCCGAAAAACTTTATTATCTCGATGAACTTATCTGGCGTTATCATATTTCGCTGATGTCAAAACCCTTTGTAATTCTGACGGGGGTGTCGGGGGGCGGTAAAACCAAACTGACCGAGCTTTATGCCAAAGCCATGAACGGCAAATATTGTCTGGTATCGGTGCGCCCCGATTGGCAAAGTAACGAAAGTTTGCTGGGTAGTTACGACATTCTGAATAAACGCTTTGTGCCTACCGAATTTTGTCGGCATGTGGCAAATGCCGCCATCGAATGGAAACGTAACGGTAAAAATGCTAAAAAATATTTTGTCTGTCTGGATGAAATGAATCTGGCCCGTGCAGAATATTATTTCAGCGATTTTTTAAGCCGGATGGAGGTTGAGGGCGATTTACGCAAAATTCGGCTCTACGACCAACCCCAGGGCGGCGAGGACGAAATTGAACAGGATTTGCTAATTCCGGCTAATCTTTATATCACCGGGACGGTTAATCTGGACGAAACTACCCATACTTTTAGCCGTAAAGTCTTAGACCGAGCCAATATTATCAAAATTGATCGTATCGAAATCGGCCATATGCTGGATTTGTTGCGGGCTGATTATGATACTACCCTGTTAGAGTTTGTGGGGACACATCTCAAGGAAATTAACCTGCGACTGGCGGAGGCGGGCCAGCAATTTGGCTATCGTACCGTTCACGAAATTCTGGATTGGGTTAATGAAGCCTACCAGTCGGGTTATTTCACGATGGCGGCGGCTCTGGATATTCAGGTGGTGCAGAAAATTCTGGTCAAGTTAGAGGTCAGCAACGACCACAACCGCCAGACTTCGATGTTAGAAAAACTCAATACCTATTTTGAGCAGGAAACCCGCAGCACCGAGACTGACCGCCCCCTGTTTGAGCGCAGCAATGAGATGATTAACGAGCTTATCAGCAAGCTTGAGGAAGATGAGATTGTAATTGGTCAATTATAACCTGGTTTCGCCCAAGCCAGGGGGGTTGTTGCCCGTTACGCCGCCCGGTGGTTTGAGCGAGCTTGAGCTTGAAATGCTGAGTCAGGTGCAGGTCACGGTTAATCGGCGGATGGTCTACTGGCGCAGCGAGCTTATTCTGAGCGAACGGGAGCGGCTTGAATTCGAGATTGATACCGCCGACCTACCGCTGGATATTTATGCCCTGACCCTGGAACTGGAACGCGACGAGGTAACGCAGGGTATTCCGGTGCATTGGAATACCCGCCGTTCCAATAATAAAGTTAGCTCGCGGGAGTGGCAACAGCGCATGCAGGAGGAGCAGTACGCCGGGGACTGTAGCCTGACGCTGCTCTATCGGGGTCTACCAGTGCCGGGGTTTACCGCTAATATTTTGTTTCAGGTTTCGCGATTAGCCGAGCAGCACTACGAATATATGCGGGAGGTGCTGCGCGACCAGAACGAGAAGGTGTTATACAGTGACCGGGGGCGTACCCACGAAATTGCGGTGCTGACTACCGGCAAAACCCCCGCCGGAGTGCGTTATGAGGTAGTTTTTGCCCATTACCAACGTCTGGTAGATTTACTGCCAACCATTATAGACCATCCTCACCGCGAGCTGCGCCGCTACGTCACCACCCAGCCCGCCAATACCATGAAAGCTTTTACCTATAGCTCTTTGAAGCTGGCGGCCCGCAACGGAGCAGGTTGGAGTGCCGTGCCAGACCCTAGCCAACCTATCGAGGAACTGGAAATACCCAAATCAGATGCCGCTCAGAAGTTAAAAATTCCGCCGCGTTCGCCCCTGGCAGCCTGGCAGGAAAAGTTGCAGAAAAAAATCGAGGAGCGCGAGAAAACCTACAAAAAGCCGCAAGGTGCGCCCCTGAGAGCACTGCCCACCCGCATTCCCGTGCCCACTCTGGAGGAGTCGTTTGATACTTACGAGAATCGCTTCCTGAAAATGACTGTTTCCAAGCTGATAGACGTAACCCGGCTGGTCGAAAAACAATTGACCGAAGAAATCAAGGCGGCGGAGCGGGAGCAAGACCGTAGCAGTCGGACACGGGCGGCGATGCTGGCGGCTCGGATTGCCACCAATAAGGTCTATACTCGCAATCTCCAAAAAATGCGGCTGCGGCTGGATGATACGATTAAAAGCTCTTTTTTGGCGAAACTTCCGGCGATGGGCAAACGCCGCCCCAGCGTGGTTTTGCGGGAGAATCGCTACTATCGGCAGGTGCGGCTAATCGAGGCCGCTCTGGAAAAAGACCTGAACCTTTCCGCCAGTACGGTGGGTCTGGAAAAATTAGACCGGGGGTTGCGCCTGAGTAGCGTCAACCAGCTTTACGAATATTGGGTGACGGTAGTGGTGCTGCAAACGATGGTGGAAAAATTGGGCTTTACGGTGGTGGCGAAAGAGGGTCGTCCGGTAAATCTTAACGCCTTGCTTGCCAAAAATACCCGCCTGAACTATATTCTGAATAGTGGCGGTTCGATGGAGTTGCTCTCGCCATTGGGCAAACGGGTGGTAGTTTATTACGACCGGGAGTATCTGGGCCGGGACGAGTTACAGGCCATCCCGCTATATTATGGCTATTATTCGCCGCAGGGGATGGGCTCAACCAAGCGTAAGCCCGATATTGCGGTGGAAGTTTTCGAGGAGGGGCAGCGTGTCCCTAAAATTGTGGTGCTGGATGCCACTTACAGCCGGGACTCGCGCACTTTGTATGTCAAATATCAGTACCGCGATAGTATCCGCGATTTCACCCGCACCGATGCCCAATCTGGCACACCCGCCCGCCCGGTGGTGGCCTCCTGGGTGGTCTATCCCGATTTCCCTAACCGTCTGGAGCATGACGAGTTCCGCTATGGGCAATTACCCCTGCAACCCGGCCCCACCGCCACTGAGCAACTTGCGGTGATTTTGCGCCGCCTGTTGTTTATGGCAGGGGCGTTGGAGTAAAGGATGAAAAACGGGGTCTGGGGTTGGGGAATTCGTAGGGGCAGGTCCCCGTGCCTGCCCTTGTAGCCCATCGGATGACGGAGCATCTTCCTACAATCCTGAGAATTTATCGGATGGCCGAGCATCCTCCTACGAATATTCCCCGTTTTAGATTTACCGACAACCTTTAACTGGCAGCGCGTTTGCATTAGTGCAAAATGCCCGTTACAATTCGGTCAGGAATTACGTATACATCCTGGTTGTTGGTTATTGGTTTTTAGTTGTTGGTTGTCGGAAAAAAATTAACAAGGATGGACAGGATATAGCGGAGTTATTGTAGTAGTAGGTTCTGTCCTGCGATAACTATCGGATGACGGAGCCTACTACTACAATTCTTTATTCTGACTCCTGACTCCTGAATTCTGACTCCTGTTACTTATTACTTTCTTTGAGGGAGGATACGATGACCCAGACGGCTGGTTTTATGGATATTAACAATAGTGGTAAATTGGAAATTGATTTTTTCTTTGATGTAAGATGCCCCTACGCTTATCAGGCGGCCTTGTGGCTTCAGGAAGTAGCGGATATTTTTGGCCCCGACCTTGAATTACGCTGGCGGTTCTTTTCCCTGGAACAAATTAATCGCAAAGAGCCCACCTGGAATATCTGGGAGCAAACCCCTGGTACAGACACTGCCAAAAGCCTCTGGTCGTTCCTGGTAGCAACGGCGGTGAAAAATCTGGCGGGGAACGCCGCTTTAGGCAAGTTTTATCAATCGCTGGCCCGCATGTACCACGAGGAAAGTAAGGACATTAACAGTCAGGCCGTTTTAGAAGCGGCTGCCGCCGAGGCTGGAATTCAGGCCGAGACATTGAGTGACGTTTTCAATGGCAAGGACAGAAGTGGCTACGAGCTGTTGGCGGCGGAGCATACCCTTGCTACCACAAAATATGGCGCGTTTGGAGTACCGACGATTGTATTTGAGGGAAGGTACGCGGCTTACCTGAAAATAATGCCTAGACCAGCCTCAGATAGAGCTCTTGAAATCTTCCAACGCTTTTTAATGACCACGATGATTGACCACGATGTGTTTGAAATCAAGAAACCGATGACTGCCGAGCAGAATCAGGCGGTTAGAGAAACGATTAATGGACTTAAGAAAGAAGCTTAATTAGCAAAAAAGGAGGCTAGGACTCGATGAGCTATATTTTCGACATCAATGAAACTGGCAAGTTGGAGCTGGATTTTTACTTTGACTTTTTATGCCCTTTCTCTTATCAGGCTTCGCTCTGGATACAAGATGTAGCAGACCTGATGGGCACGGAATATGTGGATTTGCGCTGGCGGTTTATTTCGCTGGCCCAGCTAAACCGCAAAAGTCCCGATTGGAACGTCTGGGAACATAAGCCAGACGAAGAAAATACTTATGGTTTATTGGCCCTTTTGGCGGGGGCTGCCGCTCTTAAATCCAGTGGGATGGACGGGTTAGGCCGCTTTTACCGTGAATTAGGCCGTTTGCATCATGAGAAAAAAGAGCCACTAACCGCCGAGACCATTGAAATAGCCGCCCAAGCCTCCGGGGTGCATGTAGCCGCCGCCTACGATGGTAGCGACCCGGAACTTTACGAAACGGTAAAGCAAAGCCACCTGGACGGCGTGGGAAAGTACGGCGTTTTCGGTACTTCGACGCTGGTATTTGAGGAGAAGTTCGGGGTTTATATAAAAATAATGCCCACCCCACCCAAAGACCGGGCTCTGGATGTTTTCCAGCATATTCAGCTATTAGCTATGGTTGAGAAAAACGTTTATGAGGTCAAACGTCTGATGACCGCCGAGAGCGAGGCCGAGTTAAAGGAAACCATCGCCAATCCCCCCGCTACCGTGCAATAACTAAGTCTGACCTAACCCCCTAGCCCCCTTCCCTATAAAGGAAGGGGGAACAAAACTTCTTTATTCTTACTCCTGCATTTATTCATCCTTCATCCTTCCAAGATTTGGGCGTAACCACAGCATAAATTGTTCGTTAAAATTACGATGCTATATTTATAGTTAGGCTGATATGCTATAATTATCTATTGTAGTGGTTTGATTTAAAAAGAGAGTTGCGGGTAAGTTAGTAATGCGACTGATAGTTCTGGAAGAACCTAATTTATTGCCGGGTGCGCCCCAACCCAACGTTTTTGATTTGTGGCATAATCCGGCCCGACCTACCCTTACGGTAGGGCGCAAAGTCGGCAACGATATAGTTTTAGCCGACAGCAGCGTTTCGCGAGTACATCTGGAACTACAGGTGCGAGACGATGGCCTTGTAGTGCGCGACCTCAACAGCAGTAACGGCACTTTTGTTAATAATCACCCCATTACTTTTGATAATCCCATCCTGGTGCGACCCGGCGACAGTCTGAAAATTGGTAGCGTGGTGCTGGGCTTGGAGGCCACTGTGCCCTACCCGGCGAGCGTACCCGCAGAGCAAGGGCTAAATAGAGCCAATAATTTCAGCCAGGAATCACCAAGCCCCTACCGCAACGGTAATAACGCCGAAATGCCTTTTGTGTTGCGCGACTCCTCGGAATTGCCACCCCCCGAACACATGGAGCGAGTTAGCAAGCAACGCCTCAAACCAGCACCTCGCAAACGCCGGGGTTGGCAGGGTTGGGTCTATGCTTTTCTGGCTTTGTTAGTGGCTGCCGCAATTTCGGTGGGAGTTTATTTTCTGGTGCAGTTGGTCAACAATAATAACACTGAAAAACTTACCGCATTGCCTTCGGTGGCCTTTCCAAATGTAGCGATTGAAGACTCAGTGCTGGGTATTATCGTGCCGCACCCTAATAATTGGCAACGCCAGAATATAGACCCTTCCAGAGTAGTGTTCAGCAACCCCGACAGCCAGACTTTAGCCCTGACCATCGAAAAACCGCCTAGCCGGACAATTGCTGACCCTAATTTGTCGCCCGAAGCGGCGATTAGACAATACCTGGCAAATATAAATAAAAACGCCGCTAATATTCGAGTTAGCCAGGAGCCTGCCGCTACCAAACTCAAGGATGGCACGCCCGCCTGGTTTTTGAAGGTGGTATTTACAGCCAATGAAGAAAATAACAGCGTAATTGACTACACCCTCACCGCCCTAAGTTTTCAGTGTGGCAATACCCTATATTTTGTCAGTGCCGGGGAAGAAGGTCGTTTGTACGAGGGGGCTGTCCAGCAAAATCTGGAAGCCTCCATCGCCAACACTAAATGTCGGTAGTAAAAAGATTATTCTTTGTTGGCAAGGCGGCGGATTTGGTTGACCAGCTCGCGGGAGCTTATTCCTTTTTCCAGGAATAAATCGGCGGAGGCGGTGAGGGCTCGTTGGCGACTTCTCAGGTCAGCGTGGACAGTTAGTACAATTACACTTGCGGCAAGTTTCTCGGCTTTGATGGTGGAACAGGCTTCAATCCCATCGTAAGAACCACCGTTGGGCATTTCCACATCCATAATCACTACATCAGGATGCAGGGTACGGGCTAATTCTACGGCCTGTTGACCGCTGTTGGCCTCACCTACCACTTTAATATCATCTTCCAGAGTTAGAATAGTCCGCAGACTTTCCCGAACTGACACAAGGTCATCCACGACCATTACCCTAATATCGGTAGCGAGTTGGTTTGAAGGTTGTTTAGTAAAATTTAGGGGGTTTTCGTTTACCAAAGGATTAGTACCAAAGAGCGAAAAATTATTGCTGTAAATAATATTGGTTGTAGCCAAACTTTCTGAATATACTGCACTGAACATGAAAATCATGCCTCTCTAAAATAATCTCTTTTACTTACTAACTTCACTAACGTTTTGCGTCTGAGATTATTATAGAAGATTGTTCTTTTTTTCACATCCAGCAAGAGGCTAGACTTCTGAGCCATACTTTTGCTACCCCTATTATCCCACTAGCGGACAAAAGCGCATACGACTTTAGACCTATTTTCGTCTAGTCCATTTGGCCTTCTGGATAGAAACCTAGCCCCCTAGCCCCCTTCCCTGAAGCGGAAGGGGGAATAAATCTTCCAGTTTTTAGATGTTCGATTTTAGATTTTAGATTTAGCGGCGGGGCGGAGGAATAGCAATACTAACCCAACCATTATTACGCCCAAAACCATTATATAGGGGAAAAGAGTTGCCAGCCCGCCAGATTCGAGCAAACTACCCGCTATCCAGGGGAATATTGTTACACCCAGGATGCTCAGGCCAATAATCAGGCTAATTGCACTAGATATCAGGTGAGGGTCAACTATTCGGGAGAGAATTGCCAGGGTGGTAGGGTAAATCGGCCCGTAGCCAAAACCGATTAAAAACAGACCCATGCCGACAATCAAGGGTTGTTCCGAGGCCAGCCAAATCTGCCCTGCCCCTATTATAGAGATTAAAATACAGCTAATGAATACTAACCGATTACGCTCCACAAAAAAGGGTCTTGCGATTAGCCAGCCCAGCACTACCCGACCAAGTGTCAGCCCAATCCAATAGGTACTGACCAACCAGCCGGAGAGGGTAGTGGAATAGCGTGGGCCTTCGGTCAGGAAGGTATAAGTCCAGCTTCCAACGACGGTTTCCCCACCCACATACACCAGCAAAAAGATAGTTGCCAGCCAGATAGTAGGATGCTTGAGAGCCTGTCGCATCGGGTTGCGAGTAGCGGCAATTTGTTCTTCGGTTTGAAGTAATTTATCTTCGGCGGGGGTTGAGGACAAAACGTCAATTGATAAACTACCAAAGGCCAATCTGAAACCAATCGCCAACACCAGTGTCGCCACAAGCCAAACCAGGAACAGGTTTTGCCAACCCCACTTATTATCCAGTATCCAGCTTGCCACCAACGGCCCAATTAGAGCCCCCGCTCCAAAGAGGGCATGAAGATAATTGAGTATAGCGGTATTATTAGGCAGATAGGCTACGTAAAAGTTACCACCCGTTTCCAGAGCCGCCCCCGCCAAGCCTAACACCAACCGAGCTAACAGGGCTACGCCAAGCGGCGGCAACAACCACAAAGCCAAACTACCCGCCCCGAACAACAATAAGCCTGATATTAGAAAGTTGCGGAGGCCAAAACGAGCCGAAACCCAACTCCCGGTTAGCGAGGCACTCAGATAGCCAATCGTAATAGCCGCAAAAAGCCACCCACTATCACCTTTGGTCAGGCCATAGGTTAGGCTGAAAGCGGGCAGAATTACCCCAAATCCCCCACTGTTTAAGCCTACCAGCAGGAAAAAGCCGAATATTATGGTGAGTCGGAATTTTTGGTTGGGACTGGAAACTACTTTGTCTTCGGCGGAACGGGGGAAATCTATTTTCATCTATTTATCAGAAGCGGGCTTGAAGTTGGGGAGGCAACTCGTAACGGCGGGGCAATTCTACCGAGCCGCGCTCAGGGTCGGAGGTAGGGGCAGCTCCTTGAGTGTAGAGCAACTCCTCTAGCGGGATTGGGCCTGAATTGAGCAAAAAGGCCACCTCATCACCCGTAATTCCCACGATTTGCAACACATTCACCTGCCCACTTTGTAGCTCGAAACGGGCGGCAAAGTCACGGGGGCGGGTGATAAAAATACCCCGCACTTTACTTTCGGGCGTTAGGTTACTGAGCGGGCCGTTCAGAGCCATCCAGTCGCCATATTCAAACAATTTACCCTTAAGTATCTCGTTATTAACGCCAATCTGATACGCCGCCAACCGATGCAAAACCTCTACCGCCCAGCCCGCCCTTTCCGGCGTGCGTAATACCAGCTCATAACCAACCCCGCTAAAACTATCCTTGTTCAAATCTTCGGGCTTCTCGACCTTCCAGGGCTGGCTAAAGGCGGTGGTAACATAGAGCCAGTCGGCGTGCTGCTCGTTGGGGGCTATCTCAATAACGGCGTAGTGTAACCATTGGGGCTGAACTTTGGTATCAGGGCCAAGAATAGTCTGGAAAGTCTCGGCAGTAAGGGGAATTACGGTAGAGGGGAGCGGGCCAAAGAGGGCGGGATAGACCCGTTCTTCACGGTCTCGCCAGATATCCTCAAACCAGTCGTCGCCGTGTGTTTCTCTTAACAGGTCAATTAAACTCATCCCACTCCTACCTAGCGACACTTACGAATTATTCCCCCTTCCTTTATAGGGAAGGGGGCTAGGGGGTTAGGTTTGCTTTACCTTTTTGCGCCTGTGCGCTCGCTAACAATCCCCAGACTTTGCAGATTTTCCAGACGAGGCAGCCCATCCGCCGTCAGGCCGCGCAACATATAATATTCTTCCAGCATCTTGCTTAATTCGATAGACTGACCACTGGCCTTACCGTCGTTCAGGCGTTCGCGCAGGAAACGGTTGGGCAGGGTATCGTCCAGGCGGGGATTGAGGCCATTCCGCAGGTTAAAGAGCCGCTCCACCGTGCTGATACGTTCGCCGATTAACATCACGTCCATCTCGCTGTAGCGCGTACCAGTGGCATAGGTCAAAAGCTCTGCCACATCCCCCGGCTTGAGGGCATAGGTGGTGAAAGCGTAATGTTTGCAAATTGAAGCTGAGTCCAGCACTGCCCCAAAATATTCATGCCAGATAACCATATTGGATTTACCCTGCCAGGCGGTGGGGTCAGCGGAAGTAGCAAAAATAAACTCGTTCTCGGCCTCGGCCTCGGTCTTGTCCAGAATTTCAAACTGGGGCATATGCAACCCGGTATCGCCACCCCGATTACTGATAGCCATCGCCAGAGCATGACCCTTCGCCGCCCGTCCGTCAAAGGCCGGAAGTTCCAGACCCTTGACCTCCATCGCAAAGTCCCGGCTACCGTCAATAATCCGCGACATCCCGCGCACGCCCCGCGCCAACATCTCGCCCGTCCCCTGCTTAACGGCGGTCTGCTTGATAAGCTCCAGTAACAGCTCATCATTACCCCAATCCAGCACATCTTCATCATATAACTTGCGCTGGTAACATTCCATCAGGAAGGCGATAGAACCGCCCATCGAAATCGGGTCAAGCCCTAAATCTTCGCAGAGGTAATTCGCCTCAATAATCGTATTACCGTTGCTAATGCCGATGCGCGGGCCCAGGCTGGCAATTGCCAGATTATCCGGGCGAGAACGCCTACCCGTGCGAGTTGACTCTATCACGGCCTTACAAGGCATAATACAGGCACTACAGGGGCGGTCTGCCAACCGACGGTCTTGACTACGCGAGAGGTTGTCTATAGTATTGCGGCTGACCCCGATAATACGGTTAAAAACCCCATCCTGACCGTTGCGAATTAGCAAAGCACCGTGACTATGGGCAATATTAAGCAGTTCTGTTGTTCCATAGCGGCTCATCGCCCCAAACAGGCGGTCATTCTTAACTGCGTTGTGAATATCGCGCATTTTCTGGAGGAAGCGGTCAGTATTATGCAGGGGGATATCGTGCGTACCGTGTACCGCGATAGCCTTGAGATTCTTGGAGCCCATCACCGCGCCCAGCCCAGTGCGGGATAGTGGATCCATATAGTCGCAAACGATACTGGCGTAGGGAACTTTATTTTCACCAGCCGGGCCAATTACCGCAATCTTGAAATCGTCGCCCAGCCGCTCGTGCAAAAGGTCGGTGGTAATGCCCACCCCGCGCCCTTGCAACCGCTCGGCAGATTTAATTTCCACCCGGTCGTCGTCAATTTCCAGATAAACCAGCTCCTCCGAAGCCCCTTCCAGAATCAGCATATCGTAGCCCGCGAATTTTAACTCGCTGGCCCAGAAGCCCGCCGCCGTATCAATCCCCAACAATCCCGTCAGGGGTGAGCGCGTAACCGCCGTGACAGTTGCCGAAGCAGGGGCCATTGTGCCGTTGAGGGGCCCCACCGCGAAGATAAGCATATTTTCGGGCGAAAAGGGGTCGGTATTTTTAGGTAGCAACTCATAGAGCATTTTTACGGCAATGCCCCGCCCGCCCAGATACTCCCGCTTTAGCTGGTCTGGTAAGGGAATGGTTACGATTTTGCGTGTGGTCAGGTTGACCCGGAGAACTTTATTGGAATATGACATTTTTTTACCTGGTAGACAATAACTAATTGTTAGTAATTCTACACTACGCTCAATTAAAAGGCAACCCTTCATGCTATGTCAAGTTGAATGGCTTTTATTTGCGCTAGTGTATTGACATCTACTCTCAGGTCGCCTAAAATTACGTTTAGCTCGTTTTATTGTTTATATAAGGAAAGATTAAAGTCGAAAGTCTAAAATCGGAAATCTCCTAAGTAAGGCGCGGAAACCACGCCCCTACGAATTTTTCCGACAACTGACAATTGACAACTGACAACCGATAGGCGGGGGAAGCTGGCAACCCAAAAATGTCTAACCTAAGATCAAATTCTTTCTCTATAATTGAATTGCTTCAATATGTGCGCCGCAATAGCGAAACAGGTCGCCTGACCTTTGAAGAAAACGGTAGCATCGTTGCTGAGCTTTATTTCCGGTCGGGCCATATTATTCACGCCAGCAACGGCAAGAACGTTGGTGATGATGTGGTTTATCAGCTTTTGGGCAATCGCACCGCCAAAATTCGCTGGGAAAAAAGCCACGTCCCCACCCAGGAGTCGGTTACGCGCACTGACGAGGCTCTGCTGTTGGGTGCATTGGGGATTTTGACCGAAAACGATGCCGAAGACGTACTGAAAATGGTCAGCGAAGAAGCCCAACAAGCGATGGAAGAAGCCTTCGAGGAGACCCCTACCTACAACGATTATGACCCCTCGGCCACGATGGAACTGGCGAGAGAAACCCAACCCATCCCGATACTATCGCCCAATCCACCCACACCAATCCTGACAGCTAATGCCCAGGCGATTGACCAGATGGGCCAACTACAGGCGATGCTTGGCGACGAGGTTTTGCGCCCGCCCCGTTTCCGCAAGTGGACAGGCTTACCCTTACCCTTCGTCAGTGCCTATAGTCTGAGCAATTTCAAGGAGTGGCGGGTAATTCGGAGTGTGCTGGATTTATTATGGAAGGAAAAGTTTTCGGGCTACCTCAGCATTGTCACCAACAATAATAATATCGAAGCCCTGATTATTTTCTACAAAGGGCGAGCCGTCCATAGCCGCTACGCCGAGAGTAAACAGTTTTTCAAAGACCAGAACGCCTTGCGCCGGATTGTTGACCTGACGATGGCGGAGGCCGAACGCACCCCGGTGCTGATTTACCCGCTTGAGCCAGATTTTGTGCGAAGTTACAGTGCCCTGATTATGGGTGAGAAACTGCTGGATAGTTTCAGCAGCACCAGTATGAAAATTAACAAGCTGCTCAATACCCTCGAACACAGCCGCCATACCGGGGTGGTGCTGGTTTCCAACGATGTGGAGAACGGCTATATCTTCCTAAGCGAAGGCCATAAACTTGGTAGTTATTACGAGGTTGAGGATGTGCTGGAAGAGTCAATTTTGCGCGTTTATCAAATTGTTGGTAAACCTGGTAGTATCATTGACGTAATCACCAGTGCCCAGGAAGACAAAATGTTTGAGGTTGCCAGCCGTCCCAAATCGGCGGCGGAAATCAAACAGCAGATGATTGAACTGGCCCACGAGGTTTTGGGCAAACGCGCCAATCGGGTAGTAAATCTGTTAGCTCAGGCCGAGGATAATGCCCCTAGCCTGAAAACCTATGCTAATCAGGCCCGGCGGGTTACTCAGATGTTTATAGATAAAAGTTTAGCCGACCAGTTATACGAAAAATATTTGTTCCTGATACAGGAATTAAATTAATTGAGATGTTGGGATTTGGTGGCCTATCAGGGTCAGAAGTAGTGCGAAAGGTTTAGGATGGATTTATTAGAGACATTGCGAAAAGTTCCAATTTTGTCAGCCCTGAAAATGGAACATTTGGATATGCTGGCTAAACTTGCCACTACCCGCGTTTTTAAGAAGGGCGAGGTTATAATCAAGCAAGGCGACCCTGGCACTGGGCTTTTTGTAATGATTAGCGGCACGGTTTCGGTTATGGCGAAAAATCGCCCCGGTCTGCCCGATACGGTTTTAAGCAATCTGGGCAAGGGTGAGTTTTTCGGCGAGATGTCGCTGATTGACGGCTATCCCCGCAGCGCGACGGTCAGTGCTACTTCCGAAACTCAGGTAGTAGAGTTAAATCGTTGGGTTTTTCTGGACGTGCTGCGCCGCGAACCAAGTATTGCGGTGGCGATGCTTCCGTCCCTCTGCAAACGTATCCGCGCTCTGGAAGAGCCGAAGCGGTAGCTGATGACAAAGCCAGCCCTGATTTATTCCCCGGCTTTTGCCAAACACGACCCTGGCTTAATCAAGGTTGAGGGGAATAATCTTTATCATCTGGTGGCTGGACAGAAGTTACTTGACCCGGTTTACACCCTCGACAAAATTCAGTATCCCTACCCCTACGAAAATCCCACCTATCACCCCGAAGCTCCTTTTCGCTCTCAGACTACTTTTAAGGCATTGCAAGATGCTGGTCTGACTCAACTTTTTTCACTGCTTGAGCCCGAACCAGCCACCAAAGCAGATTTATTGCGGGCGCATACCCCTGAATATATCGCTAAGGTTAGAACCGTCAGTGAAAAGGGCGGCTTTCTGGCAGAAGCTACCTACCTCAATTCCGCCTCTTACGAAACGGCGTTGCTCTCGGCAGGAGCCGCTCTTACCGCAAGTAGGGCTGTTTTATCGGGTGATTTTAGCTACGCCTTGAGTCTGGGCCGACCACCGGGCCACCACGCCGGACGGGAACGAGCGGGGGGCTTTTGCCTGTTTAATAATGCCGCAATCGCCGCCAAATATTGCCTTGAAGTGAACGGCTGTGAGCGGGTTTTGATTATAGATTGGGATTTGCATCATGGCGACGGTATTCAGGATATTGTGCAGCACGACCCCCGTATTACCTTTTGCTCCTTGCACCAGTTCGGCCCGGAACTCTATCCCGAAAGCGGACCAATGGATGATAACGGGCTATTCGGTAATATTATCAATCTGCCGCTTCCCGCCAAAATCGGTGATGCCGACTATCTGGCAATTTTTGAGCGGGTAGTGCCAGCCCTGGTGCGACAGGTGCTGCCGGATATTATTATCGTGGCGGCGGGTTTCGATGGACATTCCCAGGATATTAACCAGTTATACCTTTACGACCCCGGCGCGGGCTTTCATCTAACCGCCCAAATCTATCATAGCCTGACCAATATCGTGGCAGAAGCGGCGGCAGAGGTCGCCAGCCCCTATCTAGTTTTGCTGGAAGGGGGCTATGCTGAAATGAATTTGGGTATGTGCGTCGCTAATGTGGCGGCGGCGATGGTGGGGCTACCTCCCAAGTTTATCTATGAGCTTTCTCCCGATGTTGACCTGTTAACCTCCTTCGATACTGCGGGATATGTGTCACAATTAAATAAAACTCATCGAGGTCGGTGGGCGTTTTAATAGGAAAGAAGTACGTTAAATGGATGAGTTAGCAAAAATCCCGGTGGAATTATGTAAACCTAAACCGGGCACAATGCAAGCCCGGCTTTTCAGTAACTACCATATAAAGCTTCCTGTTACCCTTTTCTATGATATTGAAATACCGCTTGAACCCTTTGACTCGGGTTTAGATTATGAAAAACAGCCCTGTAAAACTTCTTTTAACTTGAATTTCATTAAATTCCCGGTGAGAGATTGGCAAGATTTCGCGGGTCAAGAATTCGAGTTAACTCAGGATGACTCTGAGGGTGGAATTTATGTTGGCGACCATAGCCCGGTTTATATAAATTCAATCAAGTTCGAGCGATTAAGCAGTTTTTGGTTCAAAATTGACTGTAAATTGTTTTGCGATTTTGAATATGAAAACGTTGGTCAGAGTGAAACAATCGAGTTAAGCGCAGAGATTGAATTCAAAGGTTTACAGGTTAACAAGGATATTCTTGAACCCTTTGCGCCAGACGACCTTGCTAATATCCAGCAAATAATAGACAAGTTTGTTTCCCCGGATGTTTATGAATCACAACCCCAAGACCGTTCCCATTTCTGGTGGTTTCCTACCAAATTAAATCCGTAAAATCAGGGCGCGGAGACCACGCCCCTACGAAATTCGCAATTACCGGGCGGTTCACGAACCGCCCCTACGAGTTTCCCAACGACAACTGACCAACGACAACCGACAACTGAAAAGTAACCTTTTCCCCAAAAATTCCCACTATATAATTACAGGTGTAGATAAACGGCTGTTTGTCCAAAATAGGAATATTGTTTTATGCCGGAAAAAAGTGATAGCGAACTGGTGGAACTGGCGCGACAGGGCCACAAAGAGGCTTTCGGTGAGCTAGTTCAACGCTACGAAACAATGGCAAAGAGTATTGCCCGCCGTCTAATTGGGCCCGAAGAAACGGCGCGGGAATTGGTGCAGGAGGCGATGCTTCAGGCTTATCTTTCGCTTGACAATTTGCGGGAGGCGACCCGTTTCAAAAGCTGGTTTTACGGGATAGTGTTGAATGTCTGCCGAAATTACCGCCGCAGCCAGAAATATTCAACCCTGTCGTGGGAAGCGATGTTGGGCGGGGTACGCTTTGAGGCATTGCCCTTTGCGCCGACCCTGCCCGACCCTCAGCAAATCGCTGAGGAGCAGGAGTTACACCACCTAGTGCTAGGGGCGGTGAATAGCCTTTCGCCCAAAAACCGGGCCGCCACCCTGTTATTTTATTACGAGCAACTAACCTTGCCGGAAATCGCCGCGATACTGGGGATTTCGCAGACGGCGGTTAAGGGGCGGCTGCATAAAGCGCGGCTGGACTTAAAAACCCGATTATTACCACTTTTGCCGGAATATTCTCCCCCGGCGGAAGTGCAAACCGATATAAGGAGTAGCAAAATGATAAAGGTTACAATTGCCGATGTAATTTGGCGCGAGAATGAGCAAGGTGGGCATTGTTCAGTGGTGCTATTTGACGAGGCTGGAAAACGGCTGTTGCCTATCTGGGTAGGCCGCTTTGAGGGCGAGGCGATTGCGCTGGGCTTGCACAAACTTGATTTGCCCCGTCCCATGACTTTTAGCTTTATGGCAAAATTGCTGGAAAGTAGCGGGGCGAAGCTGGAGGAGGTCCAAATCTCCACCCTCACCAACGATACTTTTTACGCCACCGCCAAAATTAACGTGGGCGGCAAAATCCAGGAGTTGGATGCCCGACCAAGCGATGCAATGGCATTGGCGGTACAGTTAGGGACGCCCATTTTCGTCAGCGAGGAGGTAATGGCAAAGGCAGGTCTGGATATTAGCGAAGAAATTACCAACTCCATGCCTGATACCAAAAATTTGCAGGACGTTATTAAGGATGTCCAGAACCCACCCGACAAACTCTGGATTAGTAGCCTATCGAGCGGCAAAGGGGCCCAGAATATTAACAAAGAGATTCAGGAGAAGTTTGAGCTTAGAACCACCAAACCTTTGACCGAGGAGGATAAAGTTAATATCCGAAAGGATTTGGTTTCGTTTATCTTCAGAGGAATGAACTAGGAAGGATGAAAAATGGGGTCGGGGGTCAGGGGATGGGGGCCGGAGAAATCTTTGTAGGGGCGGTTCGCGAACCGCCCGTTTTGTCGCTTGGCAATAAATCACCAAGCTAAAAGAGTCTGTCAGTAGACCCCTTCAGCTCAGAGATTCATTCCCCTATCTTCTATATTCCTGAAAAATAAAGGGGTATATGTTGGGTTTGGATAAAGTATTGGAGATAGAAAGTAATCTTCCCGTAGGAACTTGAGGGCTAACATTAATAGAATTTAAGTTTTATCTGATATGCCAAAATTAAAAAAGCTGCTATTATACAAATAACATAAGTTTAGATTTTAATATTAAGCTGATTGGGGAGAGAAATTCTATGCTAAATGCCAAAATGAAGCTTTTTAGCTTTGTTTTAAGTATGTTATTTGCTTTACCAATATTTGTAGCATGCGGGACACAAGCAGCATCAACACCCATACCCAAAGTTTATACTCTTTCTGAGGCGGATAAAACGAAGCTCAAGGATACTTTGAGTAATTTACAAGCTTTGAAAACAAGAGATAACTGGTTACAAGAGTTCTATATTACTCTGGATACTATCCAATCAGTATTTGCGAAAACCTCCCCCATCTCAATTCCTATAGATTTTATTATACAGTCTCTACCAGAAAATCAACGAGGACTGGTTGCAAATTTGCTGGAAAAAGGCAAATGTATCAAAAGTCCTGGTATTGCAGTAGCGGGATGTGCCCTCAACATTATTTTGGAACTTCTGAAAGCTCCAGCCCAAGCGATAAATGAACAGTTGGTTGCTGCAATTGATGACCTTGGCACGTTTACTCAGGCGGCAGACCAAAATAGTCTTGCAGAACCAAAATTGCAAAACGCCATCAAGAGTTTGCAAAAACTTACTAATGGAGTTAATGATTTTACAAATAAATTGGGTAATACAAAAAGTTTGTTGGAAAGTTTCATTGATAAGTATGTTCCGACTGCGATAGTAAAAGATGAACTTGGAAAAGCCAGCGATAAAATATTTGACCTTTACGAAGGGCCATCAAAGAAAAGAATTGTAATGCTTGGCGAAGCTACCCTTATAATTTCAACCTCCCAAAATTAAATTCGCGCAATTCATATATATCTACTTGTGGGGATAGGTCTGGTAGTAATAAAAAGGGCGACCAACATAGTCTGGGTGCAGTGCACAGGTGTCGCCCCTACGAATTCCCCTTCTTTATTCTTGCTCCTTGCTCCTTTTTACGCGTTATTCTCATCCAACCGCCATATCCGCACCACCACCTTGAGTTGCTCGGCGGCACGACCCTTGTAAGTGCCACGTACGGGCGGCACATCGGCATAATCGCGGCCCGCCCCGATTTTGATATAGCGTTGGTCTACTAGGAGGGTAGCGTGGGTAGGGTCGAAGGCAATCCAACCCTTTTCTGGCCCACAAAAAACCTCACACCAGGCGTGGCTGGAGCGGTTAAGACCGTCGGTTCCGGGGCCGCCGTAAAGATAGCCACTTACATAACGGGCTGGAACTTTCAAGTGGCGACAGACTGCAATCATCACATGGGCAAAATCCTGACAAACCCCCTGCCGCAACTCCATCACCTCAGAGGTAGTGGTATGCACCCCGGTCACGCCCGATTCGTAGGTAAAGGTTTCGTTAGTGACGCGACAGACGGTTTCGGCTAACTCGTAGGGGTCGGCAATCGCCTGAAACTGTTGGGCATAATCCAGCACTGCCGGATCGAATTGGACATAACGGCTGGCTAACAGAAAATCCTGTAGGAATATGTCTTCGCCGGGACTGACCGCCGTATGTCCAGAGCCAGTTTCCACTATTGAGGTAGCAATTATTTCCAGCCGATTATGACGCTCCATAATATTAAAGTGGTGGACACTATTCCCATAAAAATCGGTGTACTCGTAGATGCTGGTGGAGGGGGTAACTTGCAGGTCAAATTCCAGACAACGCTGGCTAGAGCCGTTCAGGTTTGTCGGGCGCAATTTGACTTCGGTGGCAGTTTCAAAAATCAGGGCATCGTACTCGAACAGGGTGGTATGTTCGACTTTTAATTTCATAAACACCTTTCCAGGCGGGGTTTCATAGGATTATTGTTGTTGCTGCTCCTGTTGGGCCTGACTCCAGACCGCCCGTCCGCTTGTCACTGGGCCAACCAGCAGCGCGGTTTCCAAATCCTGATAGTCCATCTCTAAGGCTTGGGTAGCAAAATAGGTCTGGTTGATTTGCTCGCCCACTCTAGTCAGGCGCACTTCCAGTTCGTCGAGGTATTCGTGCAAACCGCGTTCGTAAATATCCTCAATCATGGTATAGGACAATTCGGCTTCCAGCTTCCCAATCAGGCGGTCAGCGTTATTGACATATTTGCGGCGCGAACTGCCGGAGATACGCCAGAGGGCTTCTTCGCTGGCGGCTACCGAAAAATAGATGCTACGGGGGAATGCCCGGTCTAGCGCCAGGAAGCGCAAAATTGTATTAGGCTCGATTTTGGAAGAATGAACTTTGCGGAAGGCTTCCAGCGCACTACAACTTTTTAGCACCGCCATCCACTGAATTACATCCACCGACTGGTAACGCTCACCATCGCGGGGCAACAACAAATGGTATTTTACGTCCACCAGACGACAGGTATTGTCAGACCGTTCCAGATATTTACCCACCTGCACAAAATCCCAACCTTCGTTGCGGGACATCGTGCAATCGGTAATACCCTGGAAAAGATGGGAAGCGTTTCTAATCACTTTGTAGAAGTTATAGGGGTCGCTTTTGGCAAGGTGGGGATTGGCCTGTTGCAAAACATGATAAAGGTTGTTGACCTGTTCCCACATTTCACTGGAAACGCTCTCGATTACGCTCCGAGCATTCTCGCGGGCCAAAGCGATGCAGGAGTAAATGGAGTTTGGGTTGCGCCGATTAAAAACCAGAAAGTCGGTAACGGTATCGGAGTTATACTCGTCGCCATAGAGTTGTTTAAAACGCTCCTCGTCGCTGGTGACAAGAATCAGCGACTCCCAGTAGTTACTGGCTTCGATAAGGGTTATATTATTCAGGTCGAGCAGCAGGTGAAAATTAACGTCCAGAAAGCGGGCGGTATTCTCGGCTCTTTCCATGTAACGACTCATCCAGAACATTGATTCAGCGACACGACTTAACATAGTTTCTTAGCTTTCAGGTAATAGGTATTAGGCGTTAGGAAAATTCAAAAATCCTGGGCAGGGCACGGCAACCACGCCCCTACGAAATTCCCAATACTGGGCGGTTCGCGAACCGCCCCTACGAAACATCCTGTTCATCCTGTCTATCCTTGTGAATATTTTTTGGCGGGCGGGTTACAAACCACGCCCCTACGAATTTCCCTGACCCCTATCCCCCAACCGCTAGTCAAAAAGAACCCAGGTATCTTTGCTACCGCCGCCCTGCGAAGAATTCACCACCAGCGAACCGCGCTTTAGGGCTACACGGGTCAGGCCACCCGGTACGATTGTGATTTTTTGCCCATATAAAACGTAGGGGCGCAAGTCAATATGGCAACCCACCAACTCGGTATCGTTAATGAAGCTGGGGTGGCGGGAAAGCGAAATGGTAGGTTGGGCGATATAGTTGCGAGGGTCGGCCTTGATACGTTCGGCAAAATCAACCTGCTCGGCTTTGGTCGAGTGTGGCCCTACTAGCATCCCGTAGCCCCCCGATTCGTTCGCGGCCTTTACCACCAGTTTATCCAGATTTTCCAGAATATATTTTTCTTCAATTGGCTCGACTGGCAGGAAAGTCGGCACATTCTTGATAATCGGCTCCTCGTTCAGGTAATATTTGATGATTTTTGGCACATAGCTATAGATAACCTTATCGTCCGCCACGCCCGTCCCGATAGCGTTTGCCAGAGCCACATTCCCAGCCCGATAAGCATTAACCAGCCCCGCTACCCCCAGAGCTGAATCCGAGCGAAAAACCAGGGGGTCAAGAAAATCATCATCCACCCGCCGATAGACAACATCTACCCGTTTCAAGCCTTTGGTGGTACGGGTGTAAACCCGGTTGTCTTTAACAATCAGGTCTTTACCCTCGGTAAGCTCAACCCCCATCTGACGGGCCAAAAAGCTATGCTCAAAATAGGCTGAGTTATAGATACCGGGAGTTAACACTACCACATTGGGGTCAGCCTGATTAGATGTGCTGATTTGTTGCAAAACTTTGAGTAATTCCTGGGGGTAGGTCTCGATGGGGCGGATTTGATAGCGGTCAAATAGCAAGGGGAAGGCCCGCTTGATAGCCTGCCGATTTTGCAGCATATAGGATACGCCACTGGGAGTCCGCAAATTATCTTCCAGCACCATATAAGTGCCGTCGTCATCGCGAATAATATCCGAGCCGGTAATATGGATATAAACCCCTAATGGCGGGTTGACCCCCATAAATTCGCGCCGGAAATGCTTGCTACCCAGCACCAGTTCCGCCGGAACTACCTTATCGTTAAGAATTTTCTGGTCGTGATAAACATCATGAAGAAAGAGGTTCAGGGCGGTAATACGTTGGGTTAGGCCGCGCTCGATAATATCCCATTCCTGGGCCGGGACAATCCGGGGAATCAGGTCAAAGGGGAAAATCCGCTCGATACCTTCTTCGGCACTATAAACCGTAAAAGTTATGCCCTGATTCAGGAAAAAAACATCTACGGTCTGGCGGTGGGCCTTGAGGTCAGCCTGAGTTAGTTGGTTATACCTGTCCACCAGAAGTTGATAGTGGGGGCGTGGCTGGTTTTTGGCCGCGAAAATTTCATCGTAAAACTTATCCCCTACCTCATAGTCATTAAAAATCTGGGTCATAGCCTTCCTTCATAAATACCGTAGCGAAAATGAATCAGGGTGACGGACTAACCACTCCAAATGTTCTTTGAATTTTTATGAGCTTAATAACTTAAAGAGGCTAATTTCTTTGCTGGTGTTGCCCTGAAACTTCAGGGGGATTGGCGACTAATATAATTCAGATGGGAATTTTTTGCAAATTACCCTGTCATTTCAGACCTCGTTAGCTAACGAACAACCTTTTAGCGGCTCATCCGTTATAGATAAGGAGCAGAATTTGTAGGAGCAGGCTCTGTCCTGCGATGGTTTATCGGATGGCGGAGCATCCTCCTACGAGAATTCCTGGATTTTAGATTCCCAATCAGAAGGAGCAAAGAGAGAATGCTGGAAACTACTACTGCCCGAAAATTTCCGGGTAGCAAGTTAATTATAGTCGCCGCAGTTTTTGTCCTAACAATTTTCAGTTTTATGCTGGGGGCGATTCATCCCAGCCAGGAAGTACGGGCAGAAACGATAGGTTGGGTCAGCCCGACCCGTTTTGACGGCAATATTGGAAATATTATCATCCGAGTACGGCCTAGCGATGGGCGGGTGGTAATAATTGGCGAAAATGTGGCAGGTGTCAATAAAGAAGGTGGCAGTCTTTATTACATGAGTGACGGCGACGGATTTAAGTTACATACCCTGTCAAAATTACCCAACAACGACACGACTGCACGTTATGCAAAGGCTACTTTTGACAAAAATTCTACCCTGCATGTAGTTTGGTCGGAGCATTCGGGCGATAATGGTCGCTATCAGGTCTGGCATTATCGCATTGCTGCTGACAACGCACTTACTGGGGATAATCCCGGCAACCTGAAATGGATTAATCCGCTAAGTTCCGATGCCTATGAAGTTAGCAAGCCGGATATTGCCGCCAATAGCTTTGCTGGCTCGGACGGCAAAATTTATATCTCGTGGCAGGCTTATGTGGCAGGGAAAGGAAATTATCCCCAGGTGGTGGAAAGCTTCGATAACGGCGAAACCTGGGGCAACCCCCACACTCTAGCCCAACCGCTGGGCGGCTATACCCAATGGCCGCATCTTTCGGTAGCCCCTAATAATTTTGTTTATGTGGGTTTTAGGCGGGAAGATCCTGGCAACGTTTACGGGACAGTCCGCACTGATAAGGGCTGGCAACCCGTCCAAAATTTATCCAATAACAACCTTAATGTCGCGATGGAAGTCGCCACCGGGGTTGACTCTAATTCGGTGGGCTATATTTCCTTCGATATACCCAATAACACGGGGCGCGGTCTATCTATAGCCCGCTGGCGACCCTCTGCCCCCGGCTGGAACGTGAAACCTAACGTTAATGGTACGCTGGACGGGCGGGTTAAAGCCCTGTCTATGGCCCTGACCGGGGACGGTACGGAAGTTTTAGCGATGCAGTTCAATGAGGTTGGGCTACGGTATTTATCCAGCACCAACGCTGGCGAGAGC
>Ga0209724_1000558_pt1 | contig 35702 bp, 30 predicted proteins | sample grotaG_FD_184143 | JGI IMG/M metagenome (GOLD analysis project Ga0209724, IMG submission 184143) | Glacier valley bacterial and archeal communities from Borup Fiord, Nunavut, Canada, to study Microbial Dark Matter (Phase II) -... | ecosystem: Environmental > Aquatic > Freshwater > Ice > Glacier ... | reverse complement strand
GGGCCACCGGGCCCCCATAATGTCCGCAGCGACGAATATGTGCAAGAGCTTTTTGCCTTGCGCGAGGAACTACGGGTCGAAAACGACATTATATTTTTGATGGAACGCTGGCAGGACGAGGCTGGTAAGCCCCGCACCCTGGACGACAGCATTATTTTTGACCTGTATCGTTACTGTGACGCGCTTTTTTTCCCTAGCTCTCAGGAAGGTTTTGGCATTCCGATGCTGGAAGCAGGACTAGCCCGACTACCCGTTTTTTGTAGCAACATTCCGCCTTTTCTGGAATTGGGCGAGGAAAATGTCACCTATTTTGCTCCCGATGCCGACCCGGCTCAATTAGCCCAAATCATTCTGACCCGCCTGGAAAACGATCCAGCTTATCGCTTGCGCCGCTCCGTTCTGGAAAAATATACCTGGGACAAGATTTTTGAACAGAAAATTGAAGCTCTGTTAACCTGACTCGCAGCTCTCTGCTGGATTTAGGGGCAGAGAGCGACTTTGGAAGGGAGATTGTAATGAAGAAGCTGACTTTACTACTTGTTGGACTTATACTTTTAACTTTAGTGGTAGCTTGTGGCGACCCTACCGCTACTCAACCCCTCGCCGTTAAGCCCACCCTCAACCCAAACCCAACCCACGCCGCCACAACTTTACCCATTGCTACTACCCCAGCCTCAAAAACTTCAGCTCAGGTTGCCACTGAGGTACGGGCCACCGCCAACGGGATTAAGCCTCTATTACTACCTACCAAAATCGGCCCAAACTATGAGGCTATTTTAGGTGGGGTTGCCAAGGATAGTTTCGATATAAAATATTTTGATAGCACTACCGGGAAGCAATTCAGGCTGATGGTAATGGTTCCGAATCCGCCGCCCGGTGGCCCTAACAGCCAGCAAAGCCAGCTTGAGTTTCGCGGTATAAAAGCCACTTATCAAATAAATGATACCACAAAGCCTGACAGCCAGCGTTGGCTCTATTGGGAAGAGCCGGGGCAGTGGGAGTTCGGCAACCTTAATTACGTGATTTATTACCTGACTGCCGAGGGCCTGAGCGAAGCCGAGTTTTGGGAAATTGCCAACAGTTTACAAGCTAACCCTGGCCTTGCACCGCGCCTCGCCCTACCCCAGACCGATTTGGGTCCAGCCAAACCGCCCGGTCTGGTCAGCAAAATTCCAGACGGCATTAGTTGGAGTCGTTCTGACCAGAATACCGGGAAAAATATTCCGCTTGCTGCCACTAATTCTGCGGGAACTTTGTGGGTACGCTTCCCGACTTTCAGCGCGAACGGTTATAATCCTGACGGAGGTTATAACCTGATTTTTAACTCAGCTAGTGGTATTAACAAAAATATCCCGGAAGGGGCGCAAATTTTGTTAACTTTGCCTGGTTCTATGCCGAACAGTCGGGCGATGCGCTATATCACTGAACTTAATGCGGTTGGCGGGGAACGTTTCCTGTTAACAACCCTCCTGACTGAACCTTCCGCCCAAAACGGTGGTAAGGTCGAATTCTGGTGGTTAGAACCTCGGACTAAAGCTGCCCAAATGGTATTATCCGGGCCACAGACGGGCGGTGGACATTTTTCAACCCTTGCCCATAACGAACGATGGTTGTTTTGGAATCAAGCCGAGCTAGTGCCACCCGCCTTGACCGAAATTGGTAATACCCGCTCTTTTCTGTTAAATTTGGAGACGGGCAAGGTTAAGGAAATTAGTCTGGGCGGAAAAAACTGGACTCAAGAAGCCCGTTGGGAAAATGATGGCAAGTTGTATTTCAAACCTGCTGGCGAAACCATCGAAAAAACCCTTGACCCTTTAACCGGAAGGGTCAGCTAAAGTCACAAATCGAAGGTCGAAAGTCAAAAGTCAAGAATTGAAACCCTTGATCTTAGACTTTTGACTTTTGACTATTTTACCGACAACCGACAACCGAAGACCGATAACTATAAAAAGTGGAGAATAGCTTTTATATGGTAATACCAATTGGTAATCCTAGTAAAACAGAAAATAACCTCAGCCAACGTTATAACGTGTTATTAGCTTTGGATGAACGCCCCGAAGCCAGTAGTAATGATCGCGCCGAAATGACTCGACTTTTCAAGGCAGGTTTGGCTCTGGCAACTTCCCAAAAAGCTTATAGTTTTACCCTGTTGGGCTTAGTTCAAATACCGCAGGGGCAAAGTCTAAGTGAGGGTGCTTTACCAGCTCAGGCTCAACGGGCTTTACTGGATGATATTATTGCCGCCGCCACCGAAAAATTGCCAGAACTTCCCCTTGAAATTAAATCGGTGGTGCGGGTTTGTGCCGCTAACACGCTGGAGCAAGAACTCAACGATGTAATTCTGGATGGGCAGATAGATTTGCTATTGCTCGGTTCACACTGGTTTGAGGGCGACCTTTCGGTAAATGGCGACAGGTTTCCGCTTGAGGATATTTTGCGTCGCCCCCTTTGTGATTTAGTCCTGATTGGCCCCGGCGTGAATATTGATACCAGTCGCGATATTCTGGTAGCGGCGCGGGGTGGCCCTTTCGCCGAATTAGCCTTGCGATTGGCGACCAATTTGGCTGATAAAAATAACGGGCAAATTACTCTGTTGCACGTCTCACGTTATTTGCAGGAGGGCGAAGAAAACTATTTCGATGAAGAATTTGAGGAGTCGGCTTATGCTTCGTTGGGTCGTGATTCGCGCAGTCGTAGCCGGATAAAACGCAAACAGGTCACTAGCCAGAATGTGCAGGAAGCGATTGTGCAGGAAGCCCAGCGTCACGACCTGATTTTGCTGGGAGCAACCGCCAACTTGCCCGCCCGCGCCGAGGCCATTTTGCAGAACCCCTTTGGCCCGGTGGCTCGCGCTGTAATTGCCCAGGCCGAAACTCAGCCCGAAACAGTCGAACATCATAAACCCGGCATAATTGTGGTACGGGCGGGTGCACCAAAGGATTTTTACTTTGCCCGTCTGCAACGCCGCAAACAGCAGCATCAGGCTCAAATCGGCAGCGAAGATTATATTTCTAATGTGGTGGATAAATGGTTTGCCGAAAATACTTTTGATGCCAAAGAATTTGAAGATGTGGAACGGCTGATTGCCCAGAAAAAAGCGCAGGGTGTTACTATCAGCCTGGGTCTGCCCGCCCTGAATGAGGAAGCGACGGTTGGAGAAATTATCTCGACCCTCAAAACGGCTTTCTGTGACAAGTATCCCCTGGTGGACGAAATTGTATTAATTGACAGCAACAGCACCGACCGCACCCGCGAGATTGCCAGAGAGTTGGGCATCCCGGTGGTTATTCATCAGGAGCTTTTGCCAGGTCAGGGGTCGCGGCGGGGCAAGGGTGAGGCTCTCTGGAAAAGCCTCTATGCTCTGAAAGGTGATATTATCGCCTGGTTGGATACTGATGTTACCAATATGCACCCCCGTTTTCTTTATGGTTTGGTGGGGCCGTTACTAAAAGAACCCCGCTTGCAATATGTCAAAGGTTACTATCGCCGTCCCCTACAGGTGGGCGACAAGACCCACGAAACGGGCGGCGGGCGTGTGACCGAACTAACGGTGCGCCCTTTGTTCAATCTCTTTTTCCCCGAACTTAGCGGCTTGATTCAGCCTCTTTCGGGCGAATATGCCGGGCGGCGCAGTTGCTTGGAACAGTTGCCCTTTTTCACGGGCTACGGCGTAGAAACGGGCCACCTGATTGATTTGCTGGAACGTTTTGGCCTACAGGCTATCAGTCAGGTGAATCTGAGTGAACGCCGCCACCGCAACCAGGAGTTGGGCGCACTCAGCCAGATGGCCTTCGCTATAACTCAGGTTATAGTAAGTCGGCTGGAAGAACGCGAAAAATTGCACTTGACCGATGAAATGAACCGCTCAATGAAGCTCATCAATCTCAGTCCTGAAGGTTTGCGCCTAGAAGTGCGCCACATCGAAGACCGCGAACGCCCCCCGATGCTGGAAGTACCCGAATATCGCCAACTCCACCGCAACCGTCTGGTGCATCTGGTAAGATAGGGGAAGGTGATAGAAGATGGGGTTGGGGTAATCCAAAACCCAAATATACAATAATAAAATCATCAAAAATTACAGGAGGTTTTAGCCTGATGGACGAAGCAACCGCCCCAATTCAGGTTGTACAAGCTTTTTCAGACGCTTTTAATGCCCGCGATGTGAATGCTTTTGTAGCTCTTTTGGCTGAGGATGTGGTTCACGAGGACGACGCAAAGCCTACAATGCGGGGTAAAGCCGAGGTATATAAAAGTTATCAGGTGGCTTTTACCCGCGATACTGAACAACACTCGCTGCTAATAGCCCGAATGGCTCTTGGCTCTTACGTTATTGACCAGGAATATGTTACAGGTCGCCCGGTTGGGCCGTTTAAAACGATGGTTTTATATCGGGTGGAAAATGACAAAATTAACTACATGCGTATTTTAAGGGAAAAATAACCCCCTTTGTTAACTTTACCAATGATTTTCTTGTAGTACAATCAGGTGAGAAAGGAAAGCAAACTCATGACTATACAACAAGAAACCTGGCCCCAGTACGTTCCTTATTATCTGGAACTGAAACAAAAACTGGAAAAAGCCGCCTGGTTCGGCGATGGCTGGCTCTATGATGCCTGGGAAAACACCCCCTTTTCAACTGCCAGTGGTCAGTTATATAAAGCCCATTGGTACAACCAGAACAAAAACGGGATTCATTTCGATTGCTGGATTAGTGAGAAAGAAGTTGAAACCAGAAAAATATCTATCGCCCTGCACGCCCACAAGGATTTCCCCAAAGCCAGAGAATTTATCAAACTATTTGCCCAACGGGTCACGCCTCTGGTGGCGGATTGGAAAGATTGCAGCCTGAGCGAAACCAGCCCCCGCCAACCCCTGATTATTACCACCCGCTACACCCCCGATACACTGGTATCGCAACTTGAGCAAAACTATCAGAGAATTCAGGCTCTGGGCCCGCTAATAGACCAAACTATTGCCGATGTTCTAGCCTGAAAAAAGAGGGACGTATTAGTTACGCCCCTCAAAATCGCCCTTCCGATGTAAGGACACGATGCATCGTGTCCCTACGAAATTTCCCGACAACTAACAACTAACAACTAATAGCCACCGTCCCAGACCAGATAACCAAAATACTTACCTGCTATTGGGCTGAAAGGGTCGCCCGTGAAGCCGTTGCTGGCAGTAGCGTGGGCCTGAGCATCGCTCCGCATTTTCTGGACAACCTGGGCCGGGGTTAAGCCCGCGCAGGGGCCCGCCGTACCGCCATTACCGAAACACAAAGCTACCGAGCCGGAAACATGCGGAGTCGCCATACTTGTGCCTGAAATAGTGTTATAACCATTGTTCAGCCAGGTGGAGTAAATGCAAACTCCCGGCCCTGCCACCGTGTGGTTAATATCGGCGGCAGACACACCATAATTGGAGAAAGTGGCATACTTATCGTCCAGTTCGCCCGTGCGACAGGTCAGTGCGCCGCCCGTCGCCCCTGTTTTACCATCGCTGTCTGACATAGCGGTTACGGTTAACACTTCGGGATAAGCCGCAGGTACGGAAGTAGCCAGATTAGTAGCACTGTTCCCGGCAGCAACCACATACGTAACCCCCGCGCTAACCGACCTGCAAATCGCTTTATGCATAGCGTCGCCGTTGCTATTGCCACAGTTGTTATCGTTTGAACCGCCCCCGCCAAGGCTCATACTAGCAACCTTGATATTTAGCGAGGCAGCGTTGGCTGTGACCCAATCAATCCCGCAGACAATCTGCGAGAAAGTGCCGCTACCCTGCGAATTCAAAACCTTTACGGCATAAATTTTAGTGCCAGGAGCTACCCCAACCACGCCCGCACCCGTGTTTTTGGCAGCAATAGTGCCCGCTACATGGGTTCCGTGACCATTATCGTCATTAGCGTTTCGGTTGGTACGCACACAGTTTTTGCCACTAACCACGTTCAAATCGGGGTGCGCCAAGTAAACCCCCGTGTCAATCACCGCCACGTTAACATTGCTAGCTTGATGGGCAGTGGTAGTAGTAGCAGCTTCAATCCGGCGCACCCCGGTTGGCGCACTATCGCCGCTTGCCAGTGGTACATTCCCCAGCAAACTAACTTCCCGGTCTTCCATAACGTAGGCTACTTCCGGGATTTTCTTCAGCAAGCCCACCAATTGGGTAGGCAATCGCCCGGAATAACCTTTCAGGGCATGCTCGTACACAAAGCCCAGGCTTATACCAAATTTTGAAGCATGCTCCAGAGCGGTAGCGGAAGGCGAGGCTACATTATCCTGCAACACCACAATATAATTCCCCATTGTGATAGGGGCGGCCTCTACCGACTCAATATTTACCACAAACAGGCTTAAAAAGCTTATCACCAGCAGAAATAAACTAATTGGGCGAAAGCGACGCATAAACACCTCCTGAACACAGGTTGGCGGAATCAAAGCACTACTACAGAGTGCTTGAATCCGTTACTAAATAGCCGACATTAGCAAACCACTAATGCAAAAAGAGTGTCCCAGCATGCGAAAAATTGAGTACCGCGATAACTGTCAGAGGTATTTGTTAGAGAAGGTTAGCAGGAAAGACAGGCAACCTTCCTGACAAAAAAATTCTGGTTAAAATTTGTGTGACAAATCAGCGTTTGTAAAACCAGAAGGTAACTACTTTGGTAAGTTACGAAAAAGTATAGGGTAATATTTTGGTGGAGTCAATCTGAATGTTACGCTAAATTAAAAGCCCTCCCCAATAAAACAGGAAGGACTTTTATTATCAGAATATTAATTAGTAATAGCGAAACCTGTGCCCTGTACTCAGTGTATTAGTCGCTTCTTGAATTTTCTGAACCGGGCAGGCACGGGGACCTGCCCTACGAAGTTCCCCAACTTTTAGATTTTGGATATTCGATTTTAGCTTTCTTCCGACAACCGACCACTGACCCCTGACAACCGAGTTAGGCTTTACCGCCCATCCCCATTTTGGATTTCAGAGCCTTTAACTCATCGTCCATATCGTCTCCGGCTTCCAGTTGGGCAAATTGGTCTTCCAGGCTGTTAGCACCAGCCCCGGCCAATTCTGCATCGGCGGCGGCACGGGCTTCCATCTGGCGGATACGCTGATCCATCTGCCCAATCTGGCTACTATGGTCAAGGCCGCTCATCGAGGCAATCTGTTTACTAACGCTCTGTTGGGCCTTAGCGGTACGATAACGGGCTAACATTACGTCTTTATTGCGAACAGAATCCTCATACTTACGGATTAGCTGGTCAAGCTGACCTCGTAACTGACTGGTCATCTGGTGCTGAGTATCCCACTGCGTTTGATAGGTAGTGGAAATACCTTCAAAATCCTTTTTGCGGCGTAGTGCTTCACGAGCTAAATCGTCGCGTCCGGCTTTGATGGCTCTCTCGGCCCTTTCAGACCATTCTGCCGCCGAACGTTCCGCATTAGTTTTTTCAGCTTCCAGTTGTTTTTCCTGGGCAATAACCCCGGCTACCTGACCTTTAGCTTCCTCAATTGCACTAGCCATATCCCGGATAATCTGGTTTAACATCTTTTCCGGGTCTTCCGCTTTATCTAACGAGGCATTGATATTAGCGCGGAGAATGGTTGAAATTCGGTCGAGAATGCCCATCTTGGGAGTCCTCCTTCAAGTATTTTCTATCCTAAAATTTTTCTAGACCTTACTGCCATATTTTAGCAGATAAAACAACGTATTACTACTCAAAAGGAAATTCTAATCTTCAGTTGATATACGCGCCTTTTGCCAGTTAAGTTTCAGGGAAAGTAACGAGTAGTTAGTAACGAGTAACGAGTCAAATATCTGAAATTAGTAAACCAACAACTAACAACCCCTCGTTACTCGTTACTCAGCACTTTCTTGGCTGCTTCGATTACTTGCTCGGCCCGGATTTCTGTCAGGCAGGGCCGGGCGGCACAACCGTTTCGCCAGCCTAGCTCTTTCCCCCGGTATAAACATGGTCGGCAAGCAAGGTCTAGTTCGGCTTGCACCACTATAGACCCGCCGCCTTCGGCTTTTGTTTCACCATATGGCCCCCAGGCTCGCCGATTAGTCGGGCCAAAAATCGCTACTATGGGTGTGCCAACTGCCGTTGCCAAATGCATCAACCCGGCATCGTTGCCGATAAACAAAGCGCACCTTGCAATAAAAGCCGAAACCTCGCCAATCCCGGTTTGTCCCGCTAAATTGGTGACATATTCAGGGCAATGCATCAAATCTATCACCTGCTGGCCTAATTTCACCTCATCAGCTCCACCCACCAGCACGACCCGCGCCCCCTGTTGTTGTACCAGCGCGTCGGCAACCTCGGCAAACTTTCCCGGCAACCAGCGTCGTGCTAGACTGTAATTTCCGCCGCCTGGGTGAATCGCCACCACCGGTCCACTCCCCGGCAAAGTGTTATAAAGTTGGTCGGCTTTGTTCCGGTTAGCTATACTCAAGTTAATCGAAGGGCGGATATCTTCCGGCAATTTCGCCCCTAAAGCTTGCACCAGTTCCAGCCAATATTCCCGTTCGCTGCTGGACTCAAAACCTCGGTCTACGACCCGCCGATTCAAAAACCAACCGCGCCCGTTATCCAGACCCAACCGCACCGGGGCTAAAGTTGCCAGAGCCAAAGCCCCATATTTTAACGTGCCCCAACGGGTGGTAAAGTGGTGGAAAAATATCAAAGTGTCATAACGGGCTAAGGTAAGGCCAAATAAAAAACGGGCGGCCTGAAATAAATTTTTTGGTTTTAGAGCCTCACGGGGTTGATCAAACAGGTATTTGTTAAAATAGATAACCCGGTCAAGATAAGGAGAATTTTCCAGAACAGGCCCGCCGTTGGTAGTCAAAACCTCGATTTTGGCCTGGGGGAAAGTCTCGCGCAAAGCCCTTAAAGCCGGGGTAATCAAGAGCGCGTCGCCCAGGTCAGCCAGCTTTACCACCAGAATTTTTTTTGGCGTTTTCGGCTTCATTTTTTAGCTTTGTTTATAGCCCAGCAAGGTTTCAAAATATTGGGGGCTGACCGTTCTGGCACTTTGAACCTTTTTTCGCTGGCGCAAAGTCTGGGGAATCGCTTTCAAGGCATCCCATTGACCCCGCAACCGGGCGCGCTCGGTATTTAGTCGCAGATGGCGCAAGGAAAACAGGGCGTAACCAAGCTGAGATAAAATAATATTACCAAGATTTTGTCGTAAAACTTCATCCGGCATGTTTTTCAGAGCCACCACCAAAAAATTACGCCCACACTGGTAACTGGCCCGAACTCCGCCGCCCGTCGCGCTCAGGTGGTGATGCACTACCGCCCCCGGCACATACAGGCAACGTTTACCCCGCAGACGTAGCCGCAAACTCAGGTCAACATCTTCCAGATACATTACCAGGCTTTCGTCCAGAATTTTGCCATCGGCGTTATCGGCCCGCACCTCGTCCAGAGCCGCCCGCCGATAAGCCGCCGCCGCTCCGCATGGCCCAAAAACTTCCTCGGTCTGGTTGTATTGTCCCCGGTCTTCCTGCCATACTCCCCGATTGCCCGGTACGCCATTGGCCTGATAATAATCGCCCACCGCGTGAAAAATATGGGGACGGTCATGCAGCAGGATTTTACTAGCAACCATATCAATTTCGGGACGTTCCAGCAGCGTCTGGTTAATCGCTTCCAGCCAGCCCGATTCGGCCTCAGCATCGTTGTTAAATAAAATCAGCACATTTCCCTGAGCGGCCTCAAAGCCACTATTACAGGCGGCGGCAAAAAGCCCATTGCGCTCCCGCACCACCTGCTTAACCCAGGGATAATTCCGTGCAATAAATTCCACCGAGTTATCGCTACTGCCATCGTCCACCACAATGGTTTCTAGCGGTTTCAAAGTCTGGTTTGCTATTGAGTCCAGACAAGGGCCGATAAGTTTCAGACCGTTATAGTTGGGGATAATAATCGAATAAGTCAGGTTGGTTGGAATTGTGCTAGTAGTTTTGGTTTTTTGCATAATGTCGCTGCTCATTTTGCCAGCCCCGCCTTCTGAATATAGTCGCCAACCGCTTCCTGCCAGGGACGTAGGGTAATATCCAGGCTGGCAGCGGCGAAATTCTTCAAGCCGCTATTGTAAATGGGCGGGGTAGGTCGTTTGAAATCTATCTGTTTTATGGGGGTCATTGGCACACTACGTCCCCCCAGCCGGAAAATTTCCTCGGCAAACTCAAACCGACTGGTAACACCTTCGTTCATCAGGTGATAAATTCCGTAAGCCTGACTATCCGCCAGTTTTAGCAGGGCTTCGGCCAAATCAGGGGCGTAGGTAGGGTTGCTCCATTCGTCCGTCACCACCGAAACTGCCCCTCGTTCATCCGCTAGTTGTAACACTCGTTGCACAAAATTGACCTTGCCCGGCCCTGGTTTTTGCCCAAAGACCCAGGAAGTCCGCACGATATAAAATTTTTCCAATAAATTTTGGGTGTACCACTCGCCCGCCAGTTTGCTCCGCCCATAAACGCTGGTAGGATTAGTAGCATCGAACTCATAATATTGGTAGGGATAGGGCTTTTCGCCGTCAAACACGCAATTGGTGCTGACATAAACTAACGCCGCCCCTACATGAGCGCAAGCCAGAGCCAGATTTTGCGTACCCAACCCGTTCACCCGATAGGCGGTATCGGGGTCAGTCTCGCACAAATCCACGTAGGTGTAGGCTGCCGGGTGAATTACCACATCGGGGGCGTAGTGCGAGATAAAGTTAAAAGCCCCATTGCGGCTGGTAATATCGCCATGTTCGCGGGACATGCCCCAGACCTCGTGGCCTTGCGCCTCCGCCATTTGCAAAACCGCGCTACCTACCTGCCCGTTAATCCCGCTTACCACTATTCGCATACCGCTTCCTCCGCCGCTAATACTCGTTTGGCACATTCAGGGCAGGCTACTTCGGGTTGGACTGCCAGTAGCCGTTTCTCGCGTTTATATTCGTCTAGTTCGTCCTCAAAGTTATAAATTCGTCCGGCAAACAGGTCAGCCCTCGGCGGTAAATTCTTGCACTTGGGGCATTTTTCCCAGCTAATTTCGCCAGTTATCACCAAATTTTGGGGCTGATTTTGTTCGGCCTGTTGCTCAACCGTTAACCGAATAGCTTGGGTGGGGCAAGCCGATTCGCACAAACCGCAATAAACGCAACTTCCCAGATCAAACTTGCGTTTATATCCAGTTTCGCTAGGGATGGTGGAAATCGCCGCACTTGGACAGACATATACACATAACCCACAACTACTACAACTGTCTGAATTAAAGTTGAGGCCGTTACGCCCCTGCGCTGGGTATATCAAGCCGCCCCGCTCGGCTGGGCCGGGTGCGTCGGGAGTGCGCGCAAGTATCAGGGTTTCGCGTTCCTCGTTGGTTGCGCCACTGGCAGGGATTTTGCCACTTTTGCCAAGTTTAGGTAACTCCACCCGATTAGAACGCCAGATATTTTGCCAGAACAACCGCCCCACCGAAAGTTGGGTCACAAAAGTGACCAGAATATACAAGGCCAGCAGCCCGCCCACTACCCATAAAACTACTATTGGCAACCCATTTTGAAAAATATCCATTAAACCTTAACCAAAAAGGACAAAACCAAAAACCAGAGCAGGGCGGTAGCCCCACCGTAAATAAAATAAAAGCGCAGGGTATCACGTAGCCGAATCTGGCTGAATAATACCTCTACCGCCCCGATTACTCCCAGAGCTAACAAGAATCCCCCGATAAAAGCTGCCGGGTTAGTGCCGCCAAATGGGACTAACAGAGCCGCAAACAATAGCGCACTCACCACCCGCTCGACCATTTCCATTAGTTTATATAAGGCCAGGGGCGGGCCGTTAAGGTCGGTAGCTATCCCTTCCAACCCCTCACCCGCCGCAACCGCCAGTGGTCGTAGCCGCAGGCGGGCGGGCAAGCACACCAGATAAATCAACCCGCAAATTATTTTTACCACCAGCACACCCTGACTATCGGCGGCAGCAATTTTAGCCGCATCCAGGGTTTGCAGAGCTAAGGCTGGGCCAAATACCGCCACTAACCAGGGCGCGGCATATACCGCCATCGTCTGGGCAATCCGCGACCCTGCCAACTGGCTATAAACCGAACCACCCACCGACCCCAAAATAAGACAGACTACCGCCGGGATTTCCAGCAGCAACACAATCGCCAGCAATTCCACCCCAAAAGGTTGGGCGATAAAGGGCCAGGGATTGCCAGGAACGGGCAGCAAAGCCGCCGCCAGCACCACCGCCAGTAATCCGCCTGCTGGGGAAAAATATAACAAACTTCGTGACATCTCAGCCCGATTAGTGGCCTGAGATATTTCTTCGGTGGTGGGGTCGAGTTTGGGTAGAGCCGGGCCGGGTACTATCGTTGCCCGCCGAAAATATTTGGCTAAATCATAAATTGGTTGCCGCCAGGGTGGGCCTTCGCGCCCCTCCGCCCGTGCCGCAAACTTTCGCCGCAAACTTTCGGCTAATAGTCCGCTTATCAATACAAAAAGAAAGCCCGGATAAATAAGGGCCGCAAAAAACACTCTTAAAATTGTTTCGGTAGTTGACATACCGGGAGTCTAGCACAGGGGTTGCGGAGCGTCAAACCTGGGATGGGAGGTGGTCGGTGGTCAGTTTAAAGATTTGACTATCCCATATCCCTATGCGACAATTCCCCAAAAGTAAAAAACATGAGTGCCGAGCTGCCCACTATCAGGGCGGTTCGCGAACCGCCCCTACGAAATCTTATTCTCCCTTCCACTTTAGGGAAGGGGGCTAGGGGGTTAGGTTTGCAACTCAGCATTTCTAAAGAGATAGGGAATAAAAATGGTTCTGAGCGATGGCGATATTATCGAACATATCAAGCAAGGTAAAATAAAAATTACCCCTGAGCCTGATTACACCAAGCAACTAAGTGCTTGCTCAATTGATTTTCGCTTGAGCAATACCTTTATGGTGTTCGAGCATAGCCGCCATAGCTTTATTGACCCCCGCAGCCCAGTTTCGATTGCAGAGTCTATGCGTAAAATTGAAGTGCCAGATGGCGAAACTTTTATAATGCAACCAGGGGATTTTGTGCTTGCCAGTACCGTTGAGACCCTGGAACTGCCGGACGATTTGGTGGGGCGTTTAGAGGGGCGCAGCAGTTTGGCTCGCCTGGGTATTATTGTCCATAGCACCGCCGCCCTTTTTGAGCCGGGCTGGGTTGGCACGGCTACGATGGAATTGGGCAATCTGGGTCGTATCGCCGTCGCCCTTTACCCTGGTATGCGGATTTGCTCATTTAATTTCGAGCAGCTTTCGTCTCCAGCCCAAGTGCCCTATCGCCTGAAACCGGGTAACAAATACGCCGGACAAACCTTACCCGGCCCTAGCAAACTTTCGTCCGAAGCAGAATGAAATCAGTAACGAGTAACGAGTGCCGAGTAACGAGTAAAAGAGCAATAATTCAGTAGGGGCAGGTCCCCGTGCCTGCCCTGAATTTATAACCAACAGCTAATAACTAACAACATTTTTGAAGGAGGAAAAATCTTGTCAGAGAGTGTGCCATCCTTCCTGACCAAAGGCCAGTTGCTGGCTTTGCTTGGCCCGCATAACCCGAAACCTCTGGTAGAAGGGTTACTTGACCCCCAGGTACAGGTGCAGCCTTCCGGGATAGACCTTTCCCTACAAAAAATATTCACCCTGGAAACCGCCGCCACTATCGGTTTTACCCAGGCCGAAACTACCCTGCCAAGTTATGAAGAGCTGGAATTTGATGCTGAGGACAAAGTTTATCTTGCTCCCGGCCCCTATAAGGTAGTGCTAAACGAAGTGGTAAATATTCCGCGTAATATTGTGGGGATAGCCCGTCCGCGCTCAACCATTTGCCGGAGCGGGGCTACGGTTGGTACAGCCTTATGGGATCCCGGCTATAGTGGGCGGAGTGAGGTTCTGTTGATAGTACATAATCGGCATGGCCTGACTATCGCCAAAAACGCCCGGATTATTCAGCTCTGTTTCTGGGAATTGGCTGAACCATTACAAGATGGTGAGGCTTATAGTGGCAGGTATCAACTCGAAAACCTGAAATTATCATCATAAAAGCAAAAACGTTAATTTAAGTTCCCCTTCCTTGCTAGGGAAAGGGTTAGGGGTTAGGTCAACCTATATAAAATCGTCGTCCTCTAATTCGGTAACTTCTTCGGGTTCGGCGGGTTGGCCTGGGGTAAGTTGGGTAACGCGCAATTCGGCCTTTTCCAGCAGTTCCTCACAACGTTTGGACAGGGCAACCCCTTCCTCGTACAAGGCCAACGATTCTTCCAGACTCAAATTCCCTTTTTCCAGTTTGGTTGAGGTTTCTTCCAGTTTGCTATAAGCTTCCTCGAAGCTCATTTCCTCAATTTTCATTTCTTTTCCTATTTTTTGATATTATGTCAACTTACTATGCAATTAAATTTTAACCGCCAAGAACGCCAAATCAGAATGATAAGTTCCATATGTCGTTGCAAATTATAACATCAAAAAAGGGACAGGATATAATCCCCATCCCCTTCATTTTCTTTATCCTGCCCCCCGACCCCTAACCCCTATCCCCCGTTTTATCTTCTCTCGCCCAAAACCTCGCCAATACGCAGGGCTAAATGGAGGGCCATCCTTGTTTCGGCATCCTCCAAATCCACCCCACTGATTTCCTGGATACGACGCAAACGGTAAAGCAAGGTATTGCGGTGGAGGTGCATCCCCTCCGCCATTTTGCTGGGGCTACCGTGATATTTAAAGAAATTATCCAGGGTCTGTAATAACTCACCGCCGTTTCGGGCATCATGTTCCAGCAAACGGCCCAGGATTTCGTGATAAAACTCGCGCAACTCTTTCTGACCACCGATGCTGAGTAACAAGCGATAAACCCCTAAATCGCCAAAATAGGTCAATTGGCCCGGCCCGAACAGGCGCAAACCCATCGTCACGGCTTTTTCCGACTCTTGCGCCCCTTTGGTAATGCCCTCGATATTCTCATAAAAACGACCCAGCCCGGAACTTACGCTCAAATCGGTAAAATGGGCGGCCAGACGGTCATGGAAAACTTTAGCTAACTTTTTGGACTCCACCGGATTACTAATTTCTTTGCCTGTGCTGAACAACAATACAAAACGGTCATCGCGCACCCGGTGGATGGTGCTAATCTGGCGGCGGTTAGCTTCCTGCTCTACCAACCGCTGCATTTCGCGAGCCATGGTTTCGTTAATGGGCAAATCTAGCTCAAGTTGCCGCCCGTCCAGCACGATAGTCAGCGGTTTTTTGCGAACCCGTGAGTCTAGTTGGCGAAAAGCAAAGGTAATAACGTTATAGGGCAAGCTCAGGTTATAGCCCAACCGTTTGGCCCGGTCTAGCACGGCCTCGCCATTGGCAAAAGAGCCTTCCAAAAGTTCATCCAGCACATTGGCCTGGAAACGGTCTTCCACCGCGCTAACCGCTATTTCTCGCGACCGTTCTATAGCACAGGCCGAAGCTGCTCTAGTTAAAGCCATGCGGTGGGTAGTGCCAAAGTCGCGCCCGATAAGCGAGACATAGCCCGAAATAACCGATTGGACAATAATTGGCGAGGTCAATTGTAGCTGTCCGCCCGAAGTTTCAAAAATATGCAAGGGTGGGTCTGCCGATTTCAAATCTTTGGTGGATAGCCATTCCCGCACCGTTTGAGCCTGTTCCCGTAGAGATGAATTAAGGCTATCGGCGGTTAAGGTATTGTTATTGGAAAAACTGGCTCCGTTTAAACTAGCCCCTTTTAATTTACCAGCCGTAACCGAGGTTTCAGCAATTTCGGGAATAGCCCGCGCCCGCAACCTGAAGGCATTATCCTCAATAATAGCGGTGCGCCCAGTAAGTTGAGCCAGACGGTCGGCGATAGAGGTTAGCCCTTTACCCTCAATAGCCAGTTCCATAAACTGGCGAAAAACATCCTGATTCCATTGCTGCAATTGTTGGCGATGGTCTACGATATATTTGGTGACATTCCGTTCCAACTCGCTGAGGCTAGTGCCTTCCGGCAAACTCAGAACAGGCAAGCCAAGTTCGGAGGCGTTGGCAACCGTGCTATCGCTAATTTGGCCCATAATCGCTACGCCACTAACTCGCATTTCCGCCAGATAGCTAAAGAGACGGTCTAAATCCAGCTCCTCGCCCATCAGCCGCAAAGAGCGCATACTGATTAAAACCAGCTCCCCACCCTTCAACCCTTCAAAAATCGGGGTGCGGCTGCGGCTTACCACTACCCAGGTTACTTCACGGCCTAGCCCTTCCCCATCGGTTAGGACTACCGTTTGACCGGGTAAAATATCACCTTGTTGTAAATCGTTAATAGTAATCATGAGATGTCAAGATAACGTTGAACTTCCCAGGGGCTAATATGACGGCGATAATCGGCCCATTCCTCCATTTTGGCCTCGATAAAGTTCTCGTAAATATGGTCGCCCAGAGCTTCCTGAATAACCTCGTCCTTCCGCAGTTCGTCCACCGCCTCGCGTAAGGTGCTGGGTAATGTTTCGATATTGCGGCGGCGTAACTCGGTTGCGTCAAACTGAAAAATGCTCTCTTCCACTGGTTCTGCCAGAGGTAGGCGGCGTTTAATCCCGTCTAACCCCGCTTTCAGCATCACCGCAAAGGCCAGATATGGATTACAGGCCGGGTCGGGACAACGTAATTCCAGACGAGCGGCGTATTTATGGCTTGGCCCCGGCCCACTATGTGGTACTCGAATTAATGCCCCCCGGTTGACCCGCGCCCAACTGATATAAACTGGAGCCTCATAGCCCGCCACCAACCGTTTATAGGAGTTGATTATTGGCGCGAGAATGATAGTCATGGCTTTGGCGTGATAAAGCTGTCCGGCGATAAAGTGACGGGCGACGGTTGAAAGGCCATACTGCTCCGCCATCCCAGTAAAAACATTATCATTATTGGCGGTTGGTACTACCTTGCCTGTGCCATTTTTCCCGTTTTGTTCATTAAGAAAACTCAAGCTCTGGTGAGTGTGCATGCCGTTGCCTGGAATCCCAAAAAGCGGCTTGGGCATAAAGGTTGCCCGCAGACCGTTCTGGCGTGACAGAGCTTTGATGGCATATTTTGTGGTGATAACATTGTCGGCGGTGCGTAAGGCCGCCCCGAGCGTCAGGTCAATTTCGTGTTGGTTGGGGGCTACCTCATGGTGAAAACTTTCAAAATCTACCCCTAAATCGCTCAAAGCCTGGGCCGCTTTTAACTTGACCTGGCTGGCAAAATCGGTTGAATTATCAAAATAACTGGCGTGGTCATTCTCGACATATTGGGGAAAGCCATCTTTTAGTTCGTTTTTGAACAAGAAAAATTCCAGTTCTGGCCCGGTATTGTATAAATAGCCCAAACTGGCGGCTTCTTTAATTAGTTTATCCAGTACATGGCGGGGGTCGCCGGGAAAACGCTCGCCACGTGGGGTGTAAACCCAGCATATCAAGCGGGCGGTGCGATTATCTTTGTCGCTCCAGGGTACAATATTAAAGGTACTGGTATCAGGCACAAGATACATATCCTGTTCTGCCACCCGCGCAAAACCCTCGATTGCCGAGCCGTCAAACCAGACTCCATCTTCCAAAGCGGTTTTTAGCTGGTTGAATGGAATTGTAACATTTTTGACCGCACCAAAAATATCGGTAAATTGTAAGTCAATAAACCGCACTCCGGCTTCGCGGGCTTGTGCCACAACATCAGCGTTGTCCATTTTTTCGGTCTTTCCAGACTTTGTGATTATTTTGGCTAGGGTTTGACTTTCGGACGTTTCCCCTAACGGGTCGTGTTCGTTTTCAGTCAAAATATCAACTCCTGCTTCACTCTCTCGAATTATTAATTTTTCGTTCAGGCTAAATTGTGCAAAATGTACGGGAGCAGTGCAAATCAAAGTATATCACTGTGCATAATTACTTTGCAATAGACGAAAAGCACAACCAAAAGCCCTTTGCTCTTATGCGAAAGTAACAAAGATTTCTTTAGAAGAATAAAGGAAGAGGGATGAAGGATAAAAAAATCAGGGGACGCAGGATGAGGGGTAGGGAATAGGAGAAAAAAATAAAGAAGGGAATTTTTGTAGGGGTAGACCTCTGTGTCTACCCTCTTAACCCGCCAAAAATATTAACAAAGCTGGACAAGATTTACAGAATTTTTAACACCCTTCCCTCTATTCAGAGTGACAAGGTTCTTAAACTACTATACAATTTTAATATTCAATTTTGAACTTTCGACCTTTGACCTTCGACTTCTTACGAGGAGCTAACAAATGGCAAACTCTGCATCTGTCAAAGTAGGCGACTTCGCCCCCGATGGTAAATTGGTTACTAAGAGTGGCACAACCCTCCAAATAGCCGATTTGTGGAAAAACGGCCCGGTAGTGCTGCATTTCACTCGACACAAGGGCTGACCATTTTGTATTAAGCATCTCGGTGAGATGCGCGGTTACTACCCCAAAATCAAGGAATTGGGGGCGGAAGTAGCGGTAATTATGATGGGCAATTCTGTCCAACTTACCGAATTTCTACGGACAAGAAACTTCCCTTTTCAGGTTTATGGCAATGCAGGGGTGACGGCTTATCGGGCATACGGCCTGAAACGCTTCACCGAAACCGGAGCATACCTTGACCCTTTTAAAAGCGGTCGGGAAATGTTAGACGCTTTTTCTTCTATCGCCAGATTCGGTTCGGGTATTCCAGACGGGGATATAGCTCAGTTAGGCGGCACGTTTGTGGTGGATGGGCAGGGGAAAATCCTTTTTGCTTTCCGTCAGCAAATGGCAAGCGAACCTATTCCTATAACCCAGGTTATAGATACTCTGAAAAAATAGGTGTTAGGTATTAGGCTTTAGGTACTAGGTAAGAAGGATTTTAAGGTAGTAGTGACTTTAGTCGCTTCTTCAACTTATTTGAACTCAAAACTAAAACCTTTATTACAGAAGTCGTTTCAAAGGAAAGGACTTACCTATTTTGTCATCCTGAACGAAGTGAACAATCTTGCCAAGTATAACACGATTTTTCGCAAGCTCAGAATGACAACTCCTGTAAACAACTTTTTTGTAGTGGCAACTTTAGTGGTGGAATTCCAAAGGTTATTTAGGAAGCGACTAAAATCACTACTACCCTGAAATCCTCTGTGGTGAGTTTAATCTTCTTACCTAATACCTACTTAAAGTTTGCCTCCGGGGTATAGGGTAGCGAGATAAAAAAAGTGCTACCCTGCCCCTCGTCGCTTTCGGCCCAGATTTTCCCGTTGTGGGCCTCTATTACCAGCTTGCAGAAGGCCAGCCCCAAACCGCTCCCAACCTTGTACCTACCGTTACTAGGTAATTGCACAAACTTGTTGAAAATGCGCCCCAGGTCGTCTTGCGGAATACCCGGCCCTTCGTCGCTAATTGAGAGCAGCACCGTTTTTTGCGGCCCTTCCAGGCTACTTGTTCCCGGCTTCAAGAACGAGGTTGTACCTGTGCGTAAACGAGCAGGGTCAAGGGTGCTGGTAGTTCCCCGGCGCGGCACTCCTTCTTGTAGTTGGGCGGTAATCCGAATATTGGAATTGTTGGGGCTAAACTTGATGGCATTGGTTAGCAGGTTCATAATAACCCGCCGCATCTGGGTCATATCAATATTGAGAAAGCTTTCCTGACCCGGCACATCTTTGACCAGATTGATTTGTTTCTCGCGAGCGTTCAACTCAACATCGGCGACGCTAGTAAAAATCAATTCTTCCAGGGTAATCTGGCGTTTGTCGAGCGGCATACGACCTGCCTCCAACCGACTAACCTCCAGCAAAGTGTTGACCATTGACAACATATTTCGGCAGTTATTACTAGCCATATTCAGAAATTCTTTTTGTTCGGGGATTTCCGAACCATCGGCAATTTCATCGGGGAACAGGCTCTCGGCTAACTCAATCCCACCTATTACGCCCGTGAGCGGACTTTTCAGGTCATGCACCAACATATTGGTAAAATCTTCGCGCAACTGTTCTAGCTGGCGTTGCTGGGTAAAATCGTGGAAAATATTAAGCCAGCCAATCACCTCCCGGTTACTGTCAAGCACGGGCGCGCCACTCCACTCAATATTACGCACTTTAGGGTCGGCAATTTCGACCTTGCGGGAAAAGCCTTTTTCGGGGTCGCGATGCAAATCTCGTAACAAACGGGTCACAATCTCGCCACTAAAAGGTGGTTCGCTATCCAGGGTTTCGCCCAGCATGTCAGCTACTACCGCCATATTCTGGTCTTTAATCTGGTCTGAGGATAAATTCATTAGCTCGGTAAAACGCTGGTTGGAAAGTACTACATTAAAATTGCGGTCTAACATCAAAATGCCGTCTTTAACCGAGTTCAGTAAAGACTCCAGGCGGTCACGCTCCCGGCTAACATCCTCATACAACAGGGCGTTGCTCAGGGCAATAGCGGCCTGGGGTGCTAAAAGATTGAGTAGACGCACATCCTCATCTGAAAAAATATGAGTGCGCCAATCGTCCATAATCTCCAGTACGCCTACAATTCGCCCACTGGCAATCAGGGGCATCCCTAACACCGCCGTAATATTTTTATCATCGGTGAAAATCGAAGCTTTGCCCGACCATTCGTAATAATTATTAATCCGCATAGGTCGCCGCGAGATAGCCACTAACCCGGCAATCCCCTCGCCATAGGCCACACTCTGGTTTAGATAACGCCGACTCATATTATAGCTGGCAGCTACATCCAACCGGGTTTCTTCGCTTTTGCACAGATAAATAATTCCGCTACGGGCTTTTACCAACTCGCAGCTTTTTTCCAAAATTAGCTGTAAAAGCTCCTGCAAGCTGATGCGCGAGCCAATACCCAGGGCAATCTCGTTTAAGGTTGCCAGCTCATGGGCGCGTTGCTCGGCTTCTTTATATAAGGCTTCTTTTTCGGCGGCGGCCCGACTCAAGGCTTCGCTGGAACGTTTCAGGCGAATAAGCGAACGAGCACGGGCTACCAATTCCAGCCGTTGAATCGGTTTTACCAGAAAATCGTCGGCCCCGGTTTCAAGGGCGCGAATTTTATCGTTATTGTCATTGCGGGCGGTGATAAGGATTATCGGAATAAAGCGCAGATTTTTATCGGAACGCAGTCGCTGGGTCAGTTGAAAGCCGTTTAGCCCTGGCATCATTACGTCCGACAGAATAAGGTCAGGCTCGTTTAACCTGGCTCTTTCCAGACCAGTGAGGCCGTCGCTGGCAGAGTCAACAATATAACCCTCGCGTTCCAGCAATTCACGCAGCAGCACCACATTGTCTTCGGTATCATCAATTATTAATATTCGGGCGGGTCGGGTTTGAACTGTTGTCATTTAGAATAACCTTGTTTTATCATTTGAAGTATTTCCTGTTATTATAAAAGAGTAAAGCACTATATAGCAAGGTTTTTCCGAACACCTTAAATAACTTTAACACAAGAAAATTCTTGCTAAATTTTTACCCACTCCTAACGCAACATTCACCCCCTCATACCATCAAACTTGTTGCTACTACTTGATAATACTTCTATACTTCCCTATGTGGTAAATATTATATCTTACTAAGATCACCCCAACTCATTTGAGGCGGTGAGACTTATTCTAAATAGCCTCTAGCAAGGATTGTACTAAACTAATGGTACTTTACGATGTACCGCTTTTTCCATTAAGGACAGTTTTGTTCCCAAAAATGATTCTGCCCCTTCATATTTTTGAGCCGCGCTATCATCAAATGATTAACGAATGTGTGCGCGACAATCAGCCTTTTGGCGTGGTGCTGCTTGACGAAGGGCCCGAAGCTAAACAGGACGAAGAAGGCAACGAGCTTTCGGACAAACCCCCCATTTTACACCGGGTTGGGACGTTGGCTAAAATTGCCGATGTTACCCGTCTGGAAGATGGGCGAATGTTAATTAATAGTGTTGGCACGGAGCGTTTTCGTCTGCTTGACCATCGTGAAAACAAACCCTTTATGACTGGGGATATTGAAATCTGGCCGGAAGGCGAAGTTGACGCAGCCTCGCCCGACCTTCAATCCCTGGTTGACCAGATTACCCAAGTTTTTCAGTCGTATCTTGAGATTTTGATGGAATTAGCCCATCAAAGTATCAGCCTTGACATTCCTGACGATTTTATGATTCTTTCTTATCTTATACCCCACTGGCTACCCCAGATTGAGTTGGAAGATAAACAAAAGTTGTTGGAAGTGGCTGACCCGGTGGCCCGCCTTAACCAGGAATTGTTATTACTAATGCGTGAAACCGAATTTCTGAACAAAATTAAGCAACGCGCCGAACAAGATGCTCAGAACGAAGAAGCCGAGTCGCAAAACCCTCCTGGTTATAATATCACCCGTCGCTTTTCCGCCAACTAATTCTCCAGGGTAAATACATCACCAAGCTTAATCCCTTTCTGGTTAAAATAGCCTTGGGTAACTTCCAGCGCGTAAAGATGGTCTTGACGGGGGATAACCGACTGTTCGGAAAAGGGTTGCATATCCTGAATATCCACTATTTTTCCGTCGGCGGCAATAAAAGCAATCGAAAGCGGGAGCGGGGTATCTTTCATCCAGAATGAGACCCGCCCCGTGCTTTTGAAAACAAACAGCATCCCGGAGTCGGCGGGTAGACTGGCTCGGCCCATCAAGCCTGTGCCCTGTTCCTCGTCGGTGCGGGCGACCTCAATAGACATGTTCACCATTTCCCCGTTAGCTTTGCGGATACGAGCCGGGGTCAGATTCAGGCGGACTTGCCCAGTAGTTGGAGTCGCGGCAATGGTCGTAGGGGTGTTGTTTGCCGCACCCTTTGGGCTGCTTACCGCTCCTGTGGTGGTTGGGGCGACGGTAGGAGTGCTGCTTGCCGCCGTTGTGACGCTGGTGGTAGGGGTAGGGGTGTTGCTTGCCACACCCGTCGTGGTTGCCGGAACGGTGGTGGTATTATCCCCACAGGCAGTAAATGTAATTAAGATAATCGAAAATACCAATAAAAAGTTTAAAAATCTTAAACCAACCCGGTTTAACATTCTCTGACCTATCCTTTCAAAAACCCAATTCGCTTTAAGGCTACAAGGCGGCAATAATGTGGCATTGATTCGCCATAGCTTTGACATATATTAGCCCCGAATGGTAATATTGCATAATCCGTTTAGTAGCTTTAGTTCTCGATTATACAATATTTTTAATCCTGCTCAAAAAACTTAATTTAGACAGGGCGGTGCGGCTACGAGGAGTTATTATCGTTATGAATATCCAATTTCTCTTCCGCCTATTGGGAATGATTATTTTTGGAATAGTGGGTTGGCAACTTGGAACTATCCTGGTTATTAAGGACGACCAACTTCCTATTCTGGTTCTTCTAACCCTGGCGGGAGCCGCTTTGGGGGCAACTGCCGCGCCTTATTTTACCACTATTCCTTTTAACAATGCCCGCAAATGGATAAAAATGCTTCCAGCGGTAGATTTGATTGCCAGTAGCATTGGGCTGGCTTTGGGGCTGCTGGTAGCAGGTTTATTAACCTTTCCCCTTTCGCGCTTGCCGGGTTTGTTAGGGAGTATTTTACCTTTTGTGGGAGCGGTAGTTTTTGGCTATCTGGGTGTAGCGATAATGGTGATGCGGAAGCGCGAAATTTTTGAGTTTGTGGGGATGAGCCGAGCCGCCAGCACCGTCGCCAAAGAAAACGCCGCCAAAGCCAGCCCCCATGCTCGTAGTATTCTGGTGGATACCAGCGCGATTATTGACGGGCGCATCGCCGATGTCAGCCAAACTGGTTTTATCGAGGGGACACTGATTATCCCACGCTTTGTACTTAACGAGTTGCAGCATATTGCCGATAGCTCTGACCCCTTGCGCCGAAACCGGGGGCAACGCGGTCTGGAAATGTTGCGGAAACTTCGCAAGGACTCGGTAGTGCCTATCGAAATTTCCGAAATTGATGCTCCCGACGTGAACGAGGTGGACGGCAAGCTGGTAAAGTTAGCCAAATCCAACCATTTCCCGATTATTACCAACGATTTTAACCTGAACCGGGTCGCCGAGTTGCAGGGCGTAAAAGTTTTAAATGTAAATGAATTAGCTCAGGCGGTGCGGCCCGTCGTGCTACCCGGCGAAGAACTAAACGTCCGCATAACTCAGGAAGGTAAAGAGCAAAATCAGGGTTTGAGTTATCTCGATGATGGTACAATGATTGTCATTGAGAACGGCAAACGCTACATTAACCACGAAGTAAATATTATTGTTACGCGGGTACTTCAAACTGTGGCGGGCCGCATGATTTTCGCCCAAATCCGCAATATTACTGACTAATGACAGCCAATCCCCCCGAAAAAATAGTGGCGGTAATCGTGGCGGCGGGCCGTAGCACCCGCATGGCTGGGTTAGATAAACAGTTTACCCTGGTGGCTGACCGCCCTTTGTTGGCCCACACTATCGCCGTTTTTGAGGCCAGCCCTCTTATTTCCGAATATATTCTGGTGCTTAACGAAGATAATTTGATGCGCGGGCGGGCATTGGCCTATGAAATGGGTTGGCGCAAGCTGAAAAAGGCCGTTAGTGGCGGGGCTCGTCGGCAGGATTCGGTTTGGGCTGGCCTACAGGCTTTTGAAAGCGATAAACCCGATTGGGTGCTGATTCACGATGGGGCGCGGCCTTTTGTCACCCCCGAAATTCTGGAAAATGGTTTGACGGCGGCGCGGGCTTATGGGGCGGCGGTGGCGGCAGTCCCGGTCAAGGATACTATCAAACTGGTGTTGGCGGACGGAAGCGGTCTGGTAGAAAGTACCCCGCCCCGCGAACGGCTCTGGTCTATCCAGACTCCCCAGATTTTCCGCTATTCTGAAATCTTTGAGGCCCACCGCGAGGCGATTGCCCGCAACCTGGATGTTACCGACGATGCCATGATGCTTGAGGAGTTGGGTCGTCCGGTCAGGGTTTATCAGGCCAGCTATACCAATCTGAAAGTTACTACCCCCGAAGACCTTACGATTGCCCGCCAGCTTTTTGATCCTCAACCTGTTCAAACTCCTCAGCCTGTAACTAATACCCCCGCTTTTATTCCCGAAATGCGGATTGGGCAGGGCTATGATGTGCATCGTTTGGTGGCTGGTCGCCCCTTAATTCTGGGGGGGGTGCAGATTCCCTTTGAACTTGGCCTGGATGGTCATAGCGATGCCGATGTTTTAACCCACGTAATTATCAACGCTTTGTTAGGAGCGGCGGGGCTAGGTGATATTGGGCGTTATTTCCCCCCAACCGACCCAATTTACAAAGATATATCCAGCCTTAAAATGCTAGAGCATGTCGGCAACCTGCTAACCGAACGCCACTGGACGATTGCCAATCTGGACGCGACGGTGGCGGCCCAACGCCCCAAACTCGCTCGTTATATCCCTGAAATGAAAGACAAACTAGCGGCAGTCCTCCAGATTGACCCTGCCCGTATCAACGTCAAAGCCACCACCACCGAAGAACTTGGCTTTGTTGGTCGTCAGGAAGGAATGGAGGGTCAGGCGGTGGTTTTGTTGGTAAAGGATGAAGGATTAGGAAATCTAAAATCGAATATCTAAAATTGGGGGAATTCGTAGGGGCGATTCGCCTGCCCCTCCTGTACTCAGTGGGGTGAACCGCCCAATAAAAAATATTCACAACGATAAACAGGATATTTCGTAGGGGCGACCTGCTGGTCGCCCTGATTTGCGGGAAACCTTTGTAGGGGTAGACCTCCGTGTCTACCCTGATTTGGAAAATTGTTCCCCATTCCTTTACAGGAAAGGGGGCCAGGGGGTTAGGTTTACCGATGAAAGTAGTGCTACAACGGGTGCGGCGGGGACAAGTGAGCGTTTCCGGCGAGACTATCGGTGAATGTGGCAAGGGTTTTGTGATATTGGTAGGGGTGCGGCAGGGGGACGGTCAGGCTGAGGCTATTTATCTGGCTAATAAAGTAGCTAACCTGCGAGTTTTCGAGGACGAAGCGGGCAAGATGAACCTGTCAATTCTGGACTTGAACCCACCCGGCGAAGTTCTGGCAATTTCCCAATTTACCCTCTATGCCGATACTCGCAAAGGTCGTCGCCCCGGCTTTACGCTGGCGGCAGCCCCGGCTGTAGCCGCGCCTCTGGTAGATTTCTTTGTACAACTTCTGATTGAGGCCGGATTAAAAGTGGCTACCGGGCGATTTGGGGCGGATATGCTGGTTGAAATAGAAAATGATGGCCCGGTCACAATTATTATTGATAGTGCCGAGGCAATTCCAACCACTTCCTGAATCAAACTACTGACAACACTCATTTTAAATGTTACTATTAATCAGCTACACATTATTTGGCTTTAGATTGCCTTAAATTTGCTTTTTCGACTTTCGACTTTTGAACAGTCCGATAGAAGTTTTCTGGTAACTTCAGGAGAGGGTTATGAATAAACACCACTTCGGCGCGGTTAGAAATGCTATTGGGAACTTTACTAACAATTCAAAAAATTTCAGAGCCAAATTTGCCCTTTTTTTTGCAATCAGCTTTATTTTTTTAAGTGTTACAAATACTATCGCGGCTGGGCCTCCTTCCAATAGCCCTTCCAGCCTGAATTTTGGTCAGCAACCCCTGAACAGCATCACCACCCAAGCGGTTACTATAACCGATACATCCGGCACTCCCCCTGGCTTTACCGTTAGTGCCAGCGTTACTGGTCAGGATTTTTCTCTAGCCAGTGGTTGTAGTAGCGTGCCACTAGGCGGTAGTTGTTCGGTTTCGGTAGCTTTTAGACCGACTACCCCTGGCCCTAAATCTGGAACTTTGACCTTGGATTATTTTTCTGGCGGTATGCCAAGCGGTACAGCTTCCGTTAGCCTCAGTGGTAGCGGTATCAGCACTTTGGGTGGTATTCGGGGGCTGGTTACGGCGGATGGCAAGCCTCTGACTGGCCCGGCGGGAGGGGTGCTGATAAACTTTTCTAATATCCGTCAGCAAACCGATGCCAAAGGGACTTATGGTTATGATAACCTGACACCGGGCGAATATACCATTACGGTAGATGTTGACCCCACTGTTTTTGTAGTGGTCGGGCCGGGCTCTAAAACCATCACGGTAGAGGCCGGGAAAATAACTTACGGCGTAGATTTTAACTTGCGCCAACTACCTCTTACGCCAACTCCTACCGCCACGCCAACCCCAATTCCTACACCTACCCCCGTACCCACCAATACGCCTGTGCCTACTAATACCCCCGTGCCGCCCCCAACGCCTAGCCCTGTCCCAACCCCAACCCCGTTTGCTAACCCTGGTTGTGTGGTCTCCAAACCTACGGTTGGTTCGCTAGACCTATTCGTTTGTCGTTTGGGTTTCACACCCCCCGTTAATCCCGGCGATAAAACGCGGGTGGTAGTGCGGGTAGTAATTTTGAATGGCTTAACTAACAAAATAGATATTGGTCATAGTATAGATATTGGGCTAGACCCCTCTACCACCGTAGTATCCGCCAGCCCAAGTGCTGGAACTACCGCGCCCACTAATGACAACCAACGGGTAACGTGGGACGGCTATACGGTTGACCCGCAAGGCACGGCTTATCTGGATTTAACACTGGAAGCACCGCCAACTTCTCCCGGTAATGTTACCGTTCCGGTACTGACTGATATCGGGGTGACGGTGACTGATACGGTGGATGGTTCACGCTATGAAGGGCGAGTTGGCTTGGATGCCAGTAACGCTATAACTTCACGCACCCCCATTCGCTCTTTACCCAATCTGCCTAATACCGGGTCTAGTCCCTCCGCTCAGGCTGGTTCAGAACTGTTTATAATTCCGGCGGCGATACTTTTGTCATTGGCCTTATTATTCGGATTTATGCTAATGCGCTCTTATAATACTCGGTCAAGGCGGCATAAATAATTTTTAGGAGGAGTTTCTACGTGAGCAAACGACAGCAGAAAGTGGTTTCTGAAAACCCAGCACCATTTTGGAAAAGTCATTTTAATTTTCGGGTAGCCGCCCCCCTTGCCCTGATAATGATAGCGGCGGTGATTAGTTTTATTACTATGACCAATAGCAATGCTATGCCTGCTGGTCAAACTGTTTCGTCTGGGAATCTTGCTTTTGGCTCGTTAAATGTTGGTTCAAGTGCCAGCCAGTCTGTAACCTACACTAACAACAGCTTTGGGCAACAAGCAGTTACAGCCAGTCTTAGTAGTGGTGGCCCCGATTTTTCGGTTTCGGGTGGCAACTGTCCAATCGTTAATAGCTATGGTACTTGTACCGCCAATATTACTTTTTCGCCTAAATCGGCTGGACCCAAAACCGGGCAAGTAACTTTTACCTACAGCAGCTTTGGTTGCTATAGCGGCTGTGGCACTACCACCGTTAGTTTGAGCGGGACAGGGGTAGCCTTACCAACGCCAACGCCAACGTCAACACCAGTAATAGTAGTAGGCGGCAGTATTAAAGGCAAGGTTTTATTCCAGGGTCAGCCGCTTCCCGGCCCAGCGGGTGGGGTGCGACTTAATGGCGGGAGCCGCCAGCAAACCGACGGTAACGGTAACTATGGCTACGATAATATAAAGGTGGGTTCGTATACTGTCAGTCTGGATGTAGACCCTAATGTTTATAGTGCGGTTGGCAGTGATTCTATTACGGTTAATGTTGGGGTTGGGCAGACCGTCAGTGATGTAAACTTTAATGTTGTACCAAAACAAGCCACAACTGCTACTACTGTCCCAACCACCGCAACTACTCCCGCCACCACCACCGTTACGCCTGTGCCAACCACTACCGTGCCGGGACTACAGTTGCCCCAGCCCGATTGTGTGCCTGTGAAACCCAACAAGGGGTTGCTGGAACTGGTAATCTGTCGGCAAAGTATCTTACCTCCCGCTCAACCGGGGGGTGGCATCCGTTATGTGGTGCGTTTTGTGGTTTTGAATGGGCTACCCAACAAAATAGATATTGGCAATAGTGTTGATATTGGGTTAGAGCCGGGAACGACCATTATCGCGGCTCAGTCTGATACAGGCCGCACTCGCACCGATAGCACTAACCGTGAAGTGGTCTGGAGTGGTTATACCGTTGACGCGCAAGGTACTGCCACGCTGGATTTAACCCTTGAAGGCCCTCCGGCGGCGGCAGGCCAAAATAATACTGCCATCCTGGACGACGTTTTACTTACTGCCACTGATACGGTCACAGGTGGACGTTATGAAGGTTTGGTGGGCAATTCTGCCAGCAATGCTTCGCTAACACGCACTCCTCTACAGCCAAAAGCTGCCGTACCTTCGGCCCTGCCTTCTACCGGGTCGGCAGGAGAGACGGGAACGGATTGGGCTTTACTGGCGGCTGAGGTTGGGGTGATAGCTCTAACATTGTTTGGGATGTTGTTCATTCGTGCCAGCCTCCGCAAACGGCGGCAGCGATAGGGTTGTCAGTCGTCGGTTGTCGGAAATTCGTAGGGGCAGACCAATGTGTCTGCCCTGAACCTAAATTATTCACCACAGAAACACCTAAAAATCTTGGTGTCTTAGTGTCTTGGTGGTTCAATTCTTTCTACCTAACACATCGGCCTAAAACCTAAAATCTACATGGAAAGAACAGCACCCAGGTTAGAATGGTGGCGTTGGTCGTTACGGGAGAGCGGGGCTAAAGGCTGGGCACGGGCTGGATTAGTGCTGGCCCTACTCAGCGTAATCTGGCTAGTGCTGGCCTTTAGTCTGCCTTTGCCTGTAGCGATAGTCTTGGCTTTGGCTTTGTTTATAGCGGTTTTGCCCTTTTTCACCCCTGATTTTTATCGGATTGATGCCAGGGGAATTACTATTCGACAAGGAGTTGGTTTTTGGTCGCGCCATTATCCCTGGAAAAAATTTGCGGGTTGCCAAATTGCCGCCGATGGTTACTGGCTACTCCCCTTTGAAACTGCCCCCACTTTACAGGCTCTTTACCTGCCCCAGCCTCATAATCAGACCGCCCAGACCAATCTACGACTGCTTTTGGAGGAACATTTCCCCCTTTTTTAAATATATGTTGTCATATCCCATCAATTTTGCTCGGAAAAGGATTTACAACATCTTAAAATGTGGTATCATTAGAAATGATATTAACATAACAAGAAATTGCAGCACTTTTAACCCGTTTTTGGGAAAATCATATGGCTCAATTTTACCCTCAAACTGAGGCTCACCGCCTGATAGATGGTGAAGAATACCTGACAATAAAGGCTACCCCCACTCAGGCCCTTCGTCTGGCAGAGTTAGGGGCAATTACCGCGACCCAGGCGGAACAGGCCCAAAATGCCGGGGGCTTGCTGGTTCGTTTGCCCGCCCGTCTCGTAGCCGAATTTGAGGAAAAAGCCCACCCCACTCTACCCACCAATCAGGACCTAATAGACACTATTGGGGGAGCCAAAATTGAGCCAAAAATAACCACTGCTGCCGAACTGGAAAAAATGGCCGTGTGGCTGGACGAAAGTGGCATGAACCTCCCGGCCCGTCTTTTCCTCAGTACCAACCGCCCTTTGAGTTTTGTTGGCAGCCAGTTTTTACTGCTGGCCCAACCTTTAGCCCGTTTCACTTTTGGGAAGGCCGACCCTACCGGGCGATGGAGCAGTTTAATGGAAAATCGGGCTAATGTGGATTGGTTGGTAAATCGGCTGGAGCAACTGGCAATAATCCGTAAGCGAAAAAACAAGGAGTCCCGCTAATGTTAGGTTTAAATGCGGCTTCGGTTCTCGCGATAATTGTGCTGGTATTATTTGTAATCCTCTACTTTCTATTCTGGAGCCAAATCGAGCGGGGGCGGAGAATAAATTTGCGCCCACTGTTGCCGCTTAATCGGTTGCGCCGGATGGTTCAGGAAACGGTTGAAACTGGACAAAAAGTTCATTTTTCACTTGGCAACGGTGGCTTAAATGGTCAAGCTGGCACTGCCGAAGTTCTGAGCGGGTTAGACACTTTATCGTCGGTGCAGCAGGTGGCGGCTCGCACCAAAGGCCAGATTATCACCACCACCAACGATTCCCTGACCAATCTGCTGGCCTCCGACATTAGCTCGGATGAATTTGACCGGGCGGGGCGTTCGACAGATTATAAACCTACCGAAACCCGCCTTATTACCCAGCAAGAAAACATAGCCTATATTGCCGGGGTTGGCTCGATTATTTCCGAAGAAAAGGTTTCAGGTAGTGTTATTATTGGGCGGATTGGCCCGGAATATTTACTGGTAGGCGACATTGCCAATCGGCGTAATCTGTCGCAGGTGGTCGGTACTACTCAGGTCGAAACGATGCCGTTGATGATTGCCAGTGCTGGACTGGAACATACCTTATTAGGGGAAGAAGTTTTCGCGACTCCGGCCTATTTGAACCGTCAACCCTCCCATTTGGCTTCTTTGCGAACTCAGGATGTGTTGCGGGGGCTGATTATTATAGCAATTTTGATTGGGGTAGTGGCGGCGACTTTAGGTTTTAATGTGGGCGATTTATTTATCAGGTAAACTACATGCGAAGAATTGGTTTATTTGTTCCTTTAATAATAATTTACCTGAGCGCAGCCCTGGTGTTGCTTGACACCTTTACCGACCTGATGGATGGGGCGGCGGCCTTGCTCGGTTTGTGGGTTTCGATAATTTTAGCCTTTGCCCTATTGCTGGGCTTGTTTAACGTCTTGCGGGTTCATGTGAGTCGTTTGACCAGCCGCCAAGCGGGGGCGGGCTATAGCGCGGTATTAGTAGGTAGCGCGCTGTTGGTAATTCTGGCGGGGGTCTACGGACGGGTGGCAGGTCTGCAAGACGGGGTTAGCAACTGGATTTATCTTTATGTTTATGAGCCTTTGACTGCTACTCTTTTTTCGCTACTGGCCTTTTTGATGGTATCGGCGGCGGTTAAGGCGTTGCGTATTGGTACGGTTGAGTCGAGTCTCCTATTAGGGGGGGCGTTGCTGGTTTTATTGGGACAGGTGGCCTTGCAGCCATTTAGTAATTTAAATGATTTGGCCCGTTGGTTTCAAATGTACCCGGTGCTGGGCGTTTTGCGGGGTATTTTGATTGGGGCCGCGCTGGGAGCTGTTGCTACCAGTTTGCGCTATATTCTTGGGGTTGATAATCGTTATTTGGGCTAGTATTTATGAGTCAAACATCTGGAAAACCGAATAGATGCCCGGAGTGTGGGGAAATAAACCCACCCAAAGCCATGCTTTGTCACAACTGCGGCGCACCCTTGCCAAAGATGCTGTCGAGTGATAATCCTCCAGTGGGCAGTAACGAGCCACCAACCGACAGTGGGCGAATTAACCTGCAAAATTTTGGTCAGGAAAGCCCCACCAGTGGTGAGGTAAAACTTTCACGTTTTGCCCAGGCCGCCAAAAAACGGCAGGAAAGTCAGCCTACCCCGCCCGCCAATGATGATATGCCGGATTGGTTAAATGCGCTACGGGCCGATTTACCCGACCCTTCGCTTTACCCCAAATATGAGGATGATTTTGAGTCGGGGGATGGCGAAGAAGAACTTCCGCCATTTTTATCAGACGAACGGCTGGAAAGCCTCAATGTTTTGTCAGATGAGCGGCTGGAAAGTCTTAATGCTACGTCGATGCCACCCCGCCCACCCTTGCCTGGGGAGCAGGAAATTGACGAACCGCCGCCCCGCCCTACCAAACCCGGTAGCGGCGAATTGCCGGGCTGGATGCGCGATTTATCCAATACCGGGCAAACGGGCGAAGCAACTCCCGGTGGCCGTGAATTAGACACGGGCGGCACTATCCCCTACAACCCAGACCCGCTCTATGCCGCTGGCCCCATTAGCTTTACTCCTTCGGAAAATCTCTCGCCCTTTGAGCTAGACCCGGTAGAAAAAGGGATGGGTACTGGCCCGCTTAAGTTGCCCTCCACCGAGGATTTGTCAGGGGGCGTGCCGGATTGGTTGCGTCAACTTGGTTCGCCCTCTAACCCTAAAAATACTAAACAATCCAACGTTCTTAACGAACAGCCGATTTTTGAACCCAAAAACGATAATATCCCCGGTTGGTTGGCGGAGGAGGATGGTTCGGGCGATGGCCCTTCCCCCGAAGAACAGTCTAATCCCCGCGTTGATGTACCAAACTGGTTACGTACCCGGAAAAACAAACCCGGTACGGATGGAATAGCTCGGCCCAGCTTTGGCGATTTTGAACTTGAAAAAGCTCTGGAAGAAGCTTTTGACGAAACTGATACGCCCGTTCGGAAAAAAACTGCCTCTATTTTTGAAAATCTGGACTCTTTTGAACTAACAGAATTACCTACTCTTGACCCAGGTTTGCCCAAAAGCGGGATTACCAATTCCTATTCAGCAAAAACTCAGGAAAGTGGCGATACTGGTGGTTTAACGGGGATTGACGACCTTTTTATGGAAATTGATGAGGCTGACCTACCTCCAATCACCGCTAATGTCCAACCACCAACCCTTCCCGCCTCTGAGCTTGATGAGATAGGCGAGCCGGATTTGTTGGGCGTTGAGTCTTCGCCGATTGGGATTGCCGATATGCTGGCAAACCTGAGCAAACTGACTGGCCCACTTACCGAGCCAGAAGCAGCAAAACCAGTGGTAGGTGTGCCCTGGGGTGATGGGTTGGCCCCCTGGCTTAAAGGGGCAGTTTTACCGAGCTACACCGCCCCGGAAAAAGAAGTTCCCCTTGACCAACTTAGCCCCTTTAGTCCGGGTGAAACTGCCGCTGATTCCGAAGGCACTAAAAAGTTGGAACAGCCCGCCCGCTTTGGCGAGGAACTGAATTCCAGCGATTTGAATATTCCGAGTATTGGGGACATGCCTTCCTGGTTGGAACAGCCCGCCAACCCACCGCTTGAGCCGCCTGCCCCTTCAACCGATACCAACGAAACCCGCCCGATTTCCTTGCGCGACCTGATTCGGCAAACCGATGAGCTAAGCCGCACAATGGGCGACACAGTACCAGAATTTGCCCCGCCCAAAACCAAAGTGCCGCCCTTGCCCGCCTTCCTGGACGATGATGACGAAGATGCCGAGCCGGAAGAATTACGACCTTTCGATTTAGTGGAGACTCCCTCGATCCCAACCGGGGAAAAGGAAGAAAGTTTATTTGGCGACGTGATGTCGGCTGAGTTTCCCGTATGGTTGGGCGGCGGCACCCCTGAACCTACCCCACCCGGTGGTATTAAAACCGACGAATTGCCGCCCCTTTCGCTCGATGATACCCCTTCTTGGCTGAAAGAGTCGGTTGCGGAAGTTGCCGAAGTCTCTCCGCCAATCTTCGCCTCAAACACCGAAGCAGTTGCAGCGGAAGCCGCCGACTCCGAAGGCTCTTTGCCCGACTGGTTAAGTAATGGTGAGGAAGTAGGCGAACCCAGGCCCGAAGAAATGATTCCCGATTGGCTGGGCAGCGCGGCTGATTTAACCGACTCAAGTGCCAAACCTGCCGAGGAGATGCCCGACTGGTTAGGGACACCCGAAGAACTGGCGGTAGACCTACCCCAGGAGTCGGATGTGCCCGACTGGTTGAATGATTTAGGGGCAACTGCCGCCGAGCAACCAGCCACAACCGAGCCAGAAGCTATGCCGGATTGGTTGGGTCAGACAGCAGTTGAAAAAGAGGTTTCCCCTACCGAAAGCACCCGCGATGTGCCGGATTGGTTGGGTGGGGTAGAATTAGAGATGACCCCTCCGCCAGAGGATATTCCCGATTGGTTGAAAGCCGCAAACTCTGAACAAGCGGTAGCCGAGCCAGCTTTACCGACCTTTGCTATGCCAGCCGAGCTGCCAAAGGTTGAAGCTACGCCAGATGAGGCGGGCGCGTCCCAAAGTGATATGCCCGATTGGTTGGCGGAACTGGAAGCCGCTAAACCCGCCGAGAGTGCTGAGGAAGAACCTGAACCACCCGCTTGGCTAAAGCAAATGGGGTCTGGAACGCTTCCGAGTCGCGCCCCGGTTGAAGCTCCCAAGAGTTATTCGCAGGTAGGTTCTTATGCTCTGGATCAGCAGTTAGAAAATGTACCTGATTGGCTTAAAAACGAGGGCGACAAGCCAAAAGCTGAAACCTCTGCCAAAGAGAATGCGACAATTAAGTTACCAGCAGAGGGTGGCGACGCGCAGGTAGGGGCTTTGTTGCGTGAAATTGCCATGCTTGGTGACGATGCTCAATCCCCCGCCACTATGCCGGATTGGTTGCAGCCTCAGACAAAGGCTCAGGTTGAACCTGAATTTACCCTGCCAATTGGCAATGATATTCCCGACTGGCTCAGTGAGGATACTAACAATAGTGCCTTAGCCCAACAGGTCGAGCCTATCAGCGAGAATCTGCCGCCGCCAAAAATAGCCGAACAGTCTTCCCCGCCCTTTGCTGGTGGTATTACCAACGAAAATTTCCTGGGCGACCTGGAGGCTCCTTCCTGGATGCGTGGCCCAACCCGCAGCCAGGAACCTGCCAAACCAGTCGAGTCACCAGCGATTAATTCGGCAGACTTTACCCCCGGTCAACTCCCAGCCTGGTTGCGGACGGTTGCGCCTTCGGCTACCGAAGAACCTTTGGCGAATGACGACCCTTCTCGTCAAGGTTCCGCGATGTTCCCAGAGGTATTTTTACCCCCCACTCTGGCAGGGGCGGCGGTGCTTGAGACTTTGCTGAAACCAACAGTGGTGGAAGTTCCCGCGCCTAAAAAGAGCACTGGGTTTAACCTTGACCAGCCTACTATCTACCGTTATGTGACCTTCCTGCTATTATTGCTG
>Ga0209724_1000555_pt1 | contig 35792 bp, 40 predicted proteins | sample grotaG_FD_184143 | JGI IMG/M metagenome (GOLD analysis project Ga0209724, IMG submission 184143) | Glacier valley bacterial and archeal communities from Borup Fiord, Nunavut, Canada, to study Microbial Dark Matter (Phase II) -... | ecosystem: Environmental > Aquatic > Freshwater > Ice > Glacier ... | reverse complement strand
GCTCGAAGAGGTTAATTCGCTTTCCAAATGTGATGGATTAAAAATTTTACGTTTGCGATAAAAAGTGTAAAACATGTGAATTTTGCAAATATTTTCAAAAGTTTTGCAACATTTGGCCAAATTAAAGAGGTCATCTTTGTAGTGTGATAATAAAGTCACAAATTAATAAATAAGAATAGTGAAACTAAGAAAAGGATTTCCAATCGTAGCAATGCTATTGATTGCTTTAGTATCAGGTTGTAGTAAAGAACTTGACAATAACTCCTCTCTAACAGCATCTTCTGCTGATTTAGCCTTGAAATCAGGTAAAGTTGAAACAAAAGGTGGAGCCTTAAAAGTAGTGAATCTTGGTGTTGCCGGCGATTTTGTGATTCTCTCTAAAACCGGAATTACGGATGTTTATAAATCTGCCGTTACAGGAAACATTGGTACAAGTCCAATCTCTGGTTCAGCTATTTTATTGAAATGTGCAGAAGTAACAGGCACGATTTATACAGTAGATGCTGCCGGACCACTTCCTTGCAGGGTAACGAATGCTTCGAAGCTGACTACGGCTGTAAGTAACATGCAAACCGCATATACTGATGCAGCTGGCCGTTCAAATCCTAATTTCTTGAATTTAGGTGCTGGAAACATTGGTGGCAAAACACTTACTGCTGGTCTTTACAAATTTACAACTGCTGTTGTAATCCCAACAAATATTACAATTAAAGGTAGTTCCACCGATGTTTGGATCTTCCAAATTGCCGGAACACTCAAAATGAGTTCAGCCGTGAGAATTACTCTTGCAGGTGGTGCACAGGCAAAAAATATTTTCTGGCAGACATCTGGTGCCGTTACCTTAGGTACGACCAGTCATTTCGAAGGAAATATCTTAGGACAAACTGGAATAAATATGCAGACCGGCGCTACTATCAACGGTAGGATGTTGGCTCAAACTGCAGTAACTCTTCAGATGAATACTGTTGTAAAACCATAATATAATTCAAGGTTTCAAAACCGCAAAGAGGCTACCGAAAGGAGAGCCTCTTTTGTTTTTCAATTTATTTTTTTTAAGATGTGCATACCTGTTACTCCAGAAAATGTATGTGTGAATGATGTAACTAATTGCCGGAATTTTGTAATGATTTTAGGTGTAAAGAGGGTGATCTTTGCCATCATTAAAATATATAAATAGAGATCATATAATAGTGTAACTTATTAAAATTAATTATCATGGGAAATTTACTTTACCTCGTTGCCGTCATATTAATAATTGCATGGCTTATTGGATTTGTTGGTTATGGTACCGGAGGCATCATTCACGTTCTACTTGTTATTGCTATTGTTGCAATATTGCTCCGGGTTATCCAGGGAAACAGAGTACTATAAAAACTTTTGCTTTTTTTTTAATCAGCTCCTGTTGGTGGTAACGCCAACAGGTTGTTTTTATAAATCAATTTTTACAAAAAAACGTTTTAATCACATTTAAAAATCAAATTAATGTCAGCAAAACCTTTAGGAATTGTTCTTATTATAATCGGGGCAATTATGATTATCTACACTGGATTCAATTATGTAACAACTGAAAAAGTGGTGGATTTAGGAGTGATAAAAATTAACGCTGAAAAGAATCATCCTGTACAGTGGTCCCCAATCGTAGGCGTCGTATTACTTGTTGGTGGTATTGTAGTGATGGTAACAGGCAAAAAATCTGTTTAGAACACTTAGTCAGAATTTTAAACAAATTCCACTTAAGCATAAGTGAATGTCGCTCAATAGTCAGTTGATAATTTCAACCCATACAATTTGTTGTTAAACACAATTAAAGCAAACTATTCAAAACCTGTTTTATATTTAATGTTGTTGTTTAGCTTTCCAGCTATTGTTATGAATATTGGTGCCGACATTGCCGGAATGGGAGCAGTTGGTAATTTGCTATTTCCTTCAATTCACGCAACATTTTTCTGTATCGGTTTCACCGTTTTGCTTTTGGGTTCGATTATCTATTTGCCCTATCTTTTCTTTTGGCAGGCGAATATGGAGGTCGAAGATAAAAAGCAAAAACATTTAATTGTGAACAAAAGAGTGATTGTCGAAATGAAAAAAGATATCAATTTCGGAATGTTATTTTCAAATGTTGTCATGTTTTTTCTTATACTTACCACCGGATCTGTCTTATTTAATGGAGGTATTCATCAGATTGACACTGTTGAGCAGGCAGCTGAGGCATTGAAACCACTGGCTGGAAATTTTGCCTATTTACTCTTTGCAGTTGGTGTAATCGGCACAGGGCTTTTAGCCATCCCGGTTTTGAGCGGTTCACTTTCTTACATTTTTACCGAAACGTTTGGCTTGTCACAGGGACTCGACAAGAAATTCCACCAGGCTAAAGCCTTTTATTTCATCATTGCCATTTCGCTGATCCTGGGATTGGCAATCAATTACATGGGATCATCCCCGATTAAAGCGCTTATATATTCAGCCATTCTTTATGGATTGACAGCCCCGATTTTGATTGTCATTATTCTTCACATCACGAACAACAAAAAAATAATGGGCAAGCATACGAACGGGAAAATGTCGAACATTCTTGGATTCTCTGCCCTTGCTCTTATGTCAGTTGCAGCAGTGGTTCTGATGTATATGCAACTGACTGAAAATACTACTTAGGTAATACTTTCAATCGTAAAAATGTCAATATTTACTTTTCTTCAATAATTAGCATATAACGGAAATGTGGTGGCAATATTTATTGGTTTTCGTCGGATCATTCTTTTTTGACGTCGTACCTGTTCCTTTTCCTCCCGCTTTTACAATCATGATTTTTTTGCAGATCATGTTTGACCTAAATATTTGGGGGGTGATTGCAATTGGAGTTGCCGGATCAATTTTAGGACGGTATATCCTAACTTTATACATACCGTTACTGGCCGGAAGAATCTTCAAACAGTCAAAGACAGAAGACGTCGAATTTCTTGGAAAAAAAATGAAAGAGAAAGGATGGAAAAGCCAGCTACTAATTATTGCGTACTCATTGTTACCTCTTCCTACTACTCCGCTGTTTCTGGCCGCAGGCATGGCGAAAATAAAACCAGTGCATATAATTCCAGCTTTTTTCATTGGTAAATTTACGAGTGATGCCATCACTGTAAATTTGGGAAAATATGCTGCAGAGCACACTCAAAGTATATTAGAAGAAGCTTTATCCTGGAAGTCAATTACGAGTTTATCGGTGGGATTATTTCTAATCTGCATCCTGTTATTTGTTGACTGGCGCTCGCTGATACAAAAGAAAAAATTCCGGTTGAAATTTAAAATCTGGAAGTGAACGGCATAATATAATGTGTGAATGATGTAAGTATTTCCCCCAATTGTGTAACATATGCACAAGGTGCAGGGACTATCTTTGAGTCAAAATTAAAAATCATTTCTATGGCACTTTTAGACATTCTAATTGCAATTATTGTTGTTGGAGTCCTTTTATGGATTATCAATACATTCATCCCAATGGACCACAAAATCAAAAGAATCTTCAACCTGGTGGTAGTGATTGCCCTTATTATTTGGCTTCTCAAGGTCTTTGGCCTTTTTAGCTACCTTATGAATGTACATATTTAAAAATTGAAATTATGAATCTCAAGAGAATCTTTGGTGCGTTACTTACATTGCTTGGAATAGGGGGATTAATTTATGCCGCCATACTATTTGTTAATTCATCGAGCGGCTCGGGTGATACTAAGGCCCTTATCATTTATGGTATATTAGGCCTTTTATTCTTCATATCGGGCATTAGTCTGGTTCGTACAACAAAGGACGAGTCTTAGTATTTTCAATAAACAGCAAATAATAACGCTAAAGAGCATCTAATGTGTGAATGTTGTAAAAATCATCTGCAATTGTGTAACGCTTTCAGGCTTCAAGAGCTGCAATTTTGTAGTATGAAAATTACTTCATTATTAGAATAAAGAATATGAGCACAACGGAATTAAATAGAGGGTGGGATAAGCAAAAAAGTGAGCTTATCCAGAAATTTGCAATCCTCACAGAAAATGATCTGATATTTGAAGAAGGTGAAAAAGATGAGATGTTTAGAAAACTTCGAATCAGACTTGGCAAAACAAAAGAAGAGTTGAAAAAGATTATTGCTGCATTTTAGGATGCTTCTATCTATTGATGATGCCTTTTTTAGGTATGTGTCAAATACTTTTTCGATCACGCAATAAAATCAGAAGAACAAAAACGACTAAAAATGAAAAATGTAATAGTTATCCTTGCCCTTGCTGCACTAACGACAGGAACAATCCTCTCAGGATGCCAGTCTGAGGCTCGCAGGCTTGGTTATGAATTGACGAATGCACCTCTTGTCAATTTGGAATTAACCCCCAAAGCATCAACAGTAGTATCCGAAGCCTTAAAGAATGCAGTAAATATGCAGGATTGGAAAATATTTAAAAAATCATCTGATTTCAAAATCAGAGACAACGATATTCGTATTGCTGAATTAAAAGTTAAAATGCAACGTCGTGGAACAATACCTGATCCGGTTTACAAGGAAAAGTTGAATACCCTTGAAAATGTAAACCTGGAAATGAAGAAGAAGATGGTAGTTTATGTAGGAAATCAAAATGAATGGAATATCTACAGACTAGAATTTACCCACAACCTGGATGCACTTGTGCAAACACTTACAGACTTAACGGTTGGAAATGAATTCAGTTCAAAGATCCCTGGCGACCTCTGATCACATTTGTAGCACGATACTCCAACCTACGAGGCTAACATGGCAATGTGTGAAAGATGTAAATCTTTCGGGTAATTGTGTAACACTTATCATCAATAAGAAACCAACCTTTGTATATTGTAATTATTTAATCACTATAAAAATAAAAGTTATGAGTGCAGGAAAAGTATTATTAGGAGTTTTAGCTGGTGTCGCTGCCGGAGCATTAGTAGGAATTTTATATGCCCCCGCTAAAGGTTCGCGTACCAGAAGAAGAATATTGAAAAAAGGCGAAAACTATGCAGATGGATTAAAAGAAAAATTCAATGAATATGTTGATAATGTCAATGAAAAATTTGAACAGGTAAAAGATGATGTTACTGCTTTTGCTCAAAAAGGTAAGGAAAAATTAGAACAGGCAGAAAAAGAAGCAAAAACTGCTCAGCGTTGAACTGTTCGCAAAATAATTTAAGTATTGTGTCTGCTCCGTTTTGCTCAAAAAGGTAAGGAAAAATTAGAACAGGCAGAAAAAGAAGCAAAAACTGCTCAGCGTTGAACTGTTCGCAAAATAATTTAAGTATTGTGTCTGCTCCGAAAATTCGTTTGTAATAGTCAATTCAACGGTTTTTGGAGCTGACTCAATAATACAAAAAGAAATAAAATATAGCATCATGGGAAAAGTAACTTTTAAATCCAACTATCTTTTGCAAAAGGATAATTTATCATGCAATCCATCATTACTCATGTTCGATTTACCAACTTTAGTAGATTCGATGAAGCATAAACAAAGCTGGGTGAATGGAGAACTTAATGCCATGATACTTTTAAAAACGCCCAATAAGCAGATTATACTTACTGCGATGCACCATGGGACAGAAATTGAATCTTTCCAATCGAATGATTCAATAACGTTCCAAATAATTGAGGGGCAAGCGATTTTTCAAACCCGAAAAGAGTCCGTAATTCTTGACAAAGGTCAATTACTAACACTTCACGAAAATACAAAGTACACCCTTACCTCAATGGAGGATACTGTACTCCTTTTAACGATTGCAAGCGGGGTCTTACAACTATCGCAAAATTAAAAACCCTGTTTTTATATAATTATCATAAAGACTGAAGTCATGGAAGAGAATGCAAATATTATTGAATCTCTGATCGAGCGAACTACTGAATACGGCAAAACAAGCTTTGAGTTGATGAAACTTAAAACACTGGACAAAACGTCGGATGTAGTTTCTTCATTCGTTCCAAATTCAATTGTTGCAGTTTTTTATTTTTCGTTTTTACTTTTTTGCAGTTTAGGAGTGGCGCTTTGGCTCGGTGAAATTCTTGGCACAATTTACTATGGATTCTTTGTAGTAGCCGCTTTTTATGGAATAACAGGAATTTTCATTCATCTCTTTATGCATAAATGGATTAAAAGGGTTGTTGGTGATAATTTCGTTAAACAGGTGCTTAAATAAAATAACATGGAAAATATTACTTCTGTTATCGAATTAAAAAATGCAATTCAACGATTAAAAGTTGAGCAAGCCATTGATGAGCAGCTATTAAAAGAACAATTTTACATTACTTTCGAGAGCCTGAAACCAATTAACCTTCTTAGGAGCACAATATACGAAATCACTACGTCACCTCATTTGACAGATGGTATTTTAGGTACAGCAACAGGTTTAATAACCGGTTATTTGTCACGAAAAATAGTGACAATTGGTGCATCAGGAAACTTATTCAGAAAGCTTCTTGGTACTGTTTTGCAATTAGGTGTCACAAATGTTGTTAGTCAAAACCCTGACGCGATTAAATCAATCGGGCAGTATATTTATCAACATATTCTCCGCAGAAAAAATAATAAATTCTAAAAGGCACCGATGGATCAGGAATTAAAATTACCCTTTTACGCAAAAACATCCATTTTCTTGATCGGTTTAATTGCGTTCGTTGCGATATTGTACATCGCTCAGGGAATAATTGTTCCGCTGGTTTTCGCAATTATTTTTGCCATTGTACTCCATCCGGTTGTTAATTTTTTTGTTCGTTTAAGAGTAAACCGCATACTATCAATTGTTATCGCACTATTATTGACCACAATAATACTTGCGGCACTTGTTGCTCTATTGTTTACACAGGCGAGCCGATTTACCGATTCATGGCCGTTACTTGTAGATAAATTTACAGATATTCTTAACCAAACCATTAGCTTAGCAGCTGGTTACCTCGAAATTGACCCAACAAAAATCCATGAATGGATTACGAAAAGCGTAAGTGAACTTCTGAATTTCAACAATGCCTCGATTGGTAAAACCCTTGTTACTGTTGGCAACGGGGTGATGATTATGTTTTTACTTCCTCTATACATCTTTTTGATGTTGTATTACCAGCCGCTCATTCTCGAGGTTATTCGCCGTCTTTTTAGCGACAGTAACCAAAGTCAGGTGAAAGAAATAGTGAGTCAGACAAAATCGACGATTCAACGTTATCTGACAGGTTTGATAATCGAAGCTGTTATTATAGCAGGGATGGATATTGCTGTTCTTTTGGCACTTGGAGTTGACTATGCGATTCTGCTTGGCGTTATTGGCGCTTTACTCAATGTGATTCCATACATTGGGGGACTAGTGGCAGTCGCTTTACCGATGATGGTTGCGCTTGCCACAAATTCATCAGCCTGGAGCCCTTTATATGTTCTGGTAGGTTATTATATCATTCAATTAATTGACAATAATTATATTGTACCCTACATCGTCGCGTCAAAAGTGAAAATCAATGCACTTTTCTCAATAATAGTAGTTTTTGTGGGAAATGCTATTTGGGGAATATCGGGTATGTTTCTTTCCATTCCGCTTCTTGCCATCGTAAAACTTATTTTCGATCATATCGAATCCTTAAAACCATGGGGGTTATTATTAGGCGATACCATGCCTCCAATTCTTAGGATAAAACCATTTCGTCTAAGACGTTTAAAACATAACCCGAAATGACGAAGGTGGAAACATATCTGCATAAATGGCAGAATTGTAATTAATACTCATTAAGATGAAAAGTATAATTTTATCAAACATTTGTGATAATGGAGCAATTAATTCTGAGGAGTTGTTTGGTCTTGCAAATGATGGAATAAATTCAGTGAAGGAATCTTCAATTAATTTGGCTGAAATCTTGGTTATTACATCCTATCCACCACGCGAATGCGGAATAGCGACCTATTCGCAGGATTTGATAAAAGTGCTCAATAATAAATTCAGCAATTCATTTTCGATAAAAGTTTGTGCAATGGAATCGAATGGTACAACTTATGCCTATCCAGATGAGGTGAAGTTTGTTCTTAAAACATCCATCGCAACAGAATACAAACAATTGGCACAGAAAATAAATAAGGATAAGAAAATCGATATTGTATTGATCCAACATGAGTTTGGCTTTTTTCACGTTCAGGAACCAGCATTTCTTGAATTTCTTAATCTGCTTTCAAAGCCGGTTGTAATTGTTTTTCATACTGTTTTACCTAATCCGGATGAAAAGTTCAAAGTAAATGTACAGCATATTACAGCGGCATGCGAATCAATTATCGTAATGACCAATATCTCCGCCGAAATTCTAACGAGAGATTATGATGTGCAGGAGCAAAAAATAAATGTAATTGCTCATGGGACCCATTTAGTCCCCAGGTTGAGCAAAACTTCTTTGAAGCTGAAGTATAAACTAAAAGGTCGAAAAGTACTGACCACTTTTGGTTTACTGAGTTCGGGAAAGAGTATTGAAACCACTATTGATGCACTACCTGCCATTGTTAAAAATTGCCCGGAAGCTATATTTCTGGTAATCGGGAAAACCCATCCTGAAGTAGTGAAAACTGATGGTGAAGCATACCGCGACATGCTTGAGCAAAAAGTTGAACAACTTAAAATGAAGGATCATGTTCGGTTTATTAATAAATATGTCGAATTGCCGGAATTGCTTGAATATTTGCAACTTACCGATATATACTTGTTTACTTCCGACGATCCTAACCAAGCTGTAAGCGGTACTTTTGTTTACGCGATGAGTTGTGGTTGCCCCATCATATCTACACCAATTCCACATGCAAAGGAGCTCCTAACCAAGGATACAGGAATTATTTTTGATTTTCGCAATTCAAATCAATTAGCTATCGCAGCATTGCGGCTACTCAACAATGATAAATTACGACGGAGTATAGGTATAAATACCCTGCAGAAAATAGCTTCCACAGCCTGGGAAAATTCTGCCGTTGCACATGCATTGTTATTCTCTAAAGTAATAGGCAATAAAAATTCCTTAAAATATAATCTTCCCGCGATCAATCTGAATCACCTGAAAGAGATGACGACTCAGACCGGGATTATCCAGTTTTCAGTAATCAACAGGCCCGATATCTGCTCCGGTTATACCCTTGATGACAATGCCCGTGCTTTGGTTGCAATGAGTATGAATTTTGCTTTGACAGGTGATAAGAAGAACATTAACAGCATCAAAAAATACCTTGGTTTTATTAAATATTGTCAGGAGCCTGAAGGTGATTTACTCAATTATGTGGACAAAGGGCTCAACTTTACCGATCAAAATGAAGCGGAAAATTTGGATGATTCCAATGGAAGGGCTATTTGGGCTTTGGGCTATTTATTCTCAATTGCAGCATTGTTACCAGAAAAAGTCATCTCAGACGCCAGTGCAATTATTGAAAAATCGTTGCGACATATGGAAACAGTACATTCCCCGCGTGCAATGGCTTTTGCTATTAAAGGTTTGTATCACTATCATCTTAGCTCAAAGTCCGATGAAAGTCTGTTGCTGATAAAAGCCTTCGCCGATCGTTTGGTGCAGATGTATGAGCACGAATCGGACAAAAATTGGAAATGGTTTGAAAGCTATCTTACCTATGCCAACAGTACATTGCCTGAGGCGCTCTTGTATATCTGGTTATTAACCGGAGAAAAGATTTATAAAGATATTGCCTTAAAGTCTTTTAATTTTCTGTTGTCGCACATCTTTAACGAAAACGGAATTGAAGTCATATCCAACAAACATTGGCTTCACAAGGGGGAGAAAGCCAGTAAATTTGGCGAGCAACCAATCGATGTGGCCTACACCATTATGACATTAAGTAAATTTTACGATGTATTTGTAGACGAAGATTACCGGAAAAAAATGGAAATAGCCTTCGATTGGTTCCTGGGTAATAACCGCTTACACCAAATAGTTTATAATCCTTGTACCGGAGGGTGTTACGACGGTTTGGAGAAGTTTAATGTGAATCTCAACCAGGGTGCTGAATCAACAGTAAGTTACCTGATGGCAAGATTCACGATGGAGAAATACCAACATTAAATTTCAAATCAGTATAAGAAAGATCAATCAGTCAAATAAATATAAAATATACCAATAATGAAATCAACAAAGCAATTAGGCATATGGATGGATCATTCAACTGCCCATCTGGTAAAAATAATAAATGGTACGATTGAAACACATACGATTGAATCACAATCTGAAGTTTTGGCCGACGCCGACAAACAAATTGTGTATAAAGACGAAAGCCACAGTCTTAATAAAGAGAAACGTCAACTTTCATCCTATTATAAAGAACTTGGTGATCTGATTTTGGAAAACGACGAAGTTGTTCTTTTCGGGCCAACTGAAGCAAAAAGTGAATTAGCGAACCTGCTAAAAGAAAACCATCTTTTTGATAAAATTAAAATTGAAATTGAACCTGCTGATAAAATGACGGAGATTCAGCGGAATATATTTGTAAAAGAACATTTTAAATGAATCGATATCTTCTAAAGACAGGTATTAGCGAAGGTGAAAAAATAAAAAACGTTGCTGTGATTGTGGCTCATCCCGATGATGAAACTTTGTGGGCAGGTGGTACCATGCTGAGCCATCCGTCGTGGAATTGGTTTATAGTATGTCTCAGCCGGAAAAGTGATAAAGAACGTGCAACTAAGTTTTTTGATGCATTGCAGGTTTATAAAGCAGAAGGGATCATGGGCGACCTGGATGATGGTCCGGATCAAAACCCATTGGATGAGGCAGATGTGGAGAATGCAATACTTGAGTTACTGCCACCGAAGCATTTCGACCTTATCATAACCCATAACCCTTCAGGCGAATACACCCGTCATATCCGGCACGAGGAAGTAAGCAATGCTGTAATTAAACTTTGGCAGGCAGGTAAAATTTCTGCCGGCGAATTATGGACTTTTGCATACGAGGACGGAGATAAAAAATATTTCCCCTTACCTGTTGGGAATGCAAATATTTGTCGTCTGCTTACGAAACGTATTTGGTTGCGGAAATACAGCATCATGACAGAAACCTACGGCTTTAAGGAAGATAGCTGGGAGGCTGAAACGACACCTCGTTCAGAGGCATTCTGGCAATTTACAGATCCGTATGATGCTAAAAGGTGGCTTGCAAATAATAGTTAATCATCTGTATTTGGTTCAAGGATTTGCAATTAAACCTTAAACATTTACGATTTGCTTTAAATAATTTATAATTATGAAAGTTTTAGTAATGTATGATTACCCTCCTTCACCAGGAGGATTGGCAACGCAAGGTGATCTTCTTTACAGGGGACTTCTTGAAATGGGTGTTGATGTTCATGCTGTTAACTATGAATCAGCGCAGGAAAAAGAGTGGTACTATCGCTGGTTTAAACCTGATGTTGCAGTTGGAGTAGGATATTGGGGCTACACGCCAAATTTGATACTTAACCCGCAAAAGTTCGGGGTACAACCGGTTCCATGGCTTGTAGCTGACGGTTATATTGCAAACTACCAGGACGTTTTGAATGCACTCCCGCTCATTTTGGTAACTTCCAACTGGGTAAAGGAGATGTACGTTCGTGACGGGATTAGAGGCGATAAAATAATCGTTTTACCTGTTGGTTGCGATACCGATGCTTTTATGCCATACAGTAAGGAAGATCCAAAAATAGTAGCCGTTCGTAAAGCCTTGGGTATTTCACCCGAACAATTAATGATACTCACCGTTGGCGGCGATGCAACCTCAAAAGGCGGGGAAGAGGTGATGCAGGCTCTGGCTATTATTAATGAGAAGGTACCCGAATGGAAATACGTATGCAAAGTCTGGCCTCAGCAGCGAACCAAGGATCAAAACCTGATTGATTTGAAATTGGCTAAAGATTTGGGCATTGATAAACACATCATCTTTGAAACCAACACTATCTCACGAAGTTTCATGCCTTACCTTGTCGGAGCGTGCGATATCTATGCAGCCCCTTCGCGACTTGAGGGATTTGGAATGCCACAAGTAGAAGCAGGTGCATGTGGGAAACCGGTTTTAAGCATTAAAGCTATGGGAATGCTCGATACACTTATTCATGGAGAAACGGCGTTTCTTGCTGAAGTTGCCCGGAAAATCGTTGTTAATGAAGTTATACTTGGAAACGAATCGGGATTTGAACCTCATCATAAAGTAATATTTGATGTTCCACGAACAGTCGATTACCGGGCAGATGTTCCGGAAATTGCAAAATATATGCAGGTTTTGATGAATGATAAAGCATTACGCGAGAAGATGGGTAAGGCTGGAAGGGAACGCGTAGTCGAGAATTTTGATTACCGCATTGTCGCAAAACGTTTTGTTCAGATCGTACAGGATAAATTGGGAATACAGTAAAAGCACGAAGTCAGAAGACGAAAGTCCGAAGATGGTAAGTAAGAAGGCCGGGGTCAGAAGACGGAAGTCCGATGCTTTTCTTCTTTCTTCCGTCTCCGGACTTTCTGCTTAAAACCATTTTTAGACAAACATCATGAAAACAGAAGATAAGAAAGAGATTGAAGAGGCAACGAAAGCTGCTATTGAAGTACTGCTTCACAATGCACATGGTCCGTTTCAGGGACTTCCAAGAACTGCCGGGTGGGGTTATCCGGAGCCTTACACACGCGATTTGATGTTTTCCATTCTGGGAATTGCCGTTTCGGGAAATAAAAAACTACTTGAAAGCATTCGAAAAGTGTTGGAAACGCTGGCAAAAAATCAAACCACACATGGTCATATTACTTCGCTTGTACACAAAAAAGAGGACCGTGGGGCAAGTGATACCACACCCTTGTTTTTGCTGGCTGTTGGCATTTTCAGACAAGTGACCGGTGAAACAGATTTCCTTCACGAAGCTGTCGAAAAATCGTTGTTATGGATGGAGTACCAAAGCCCATCCGATCGTTACCTTGTCGCTCAGCAACCTACGAGTGACTGGCGCGATGAACAATGGATGACTGGTTACGGGCTTTTTGTAAATACGTTGGTATACAGCTATCTTCGTATTCTAGGTAAGCACGAGAGAGCGGAAAAAGTGCGCGAGGAAATGGGCAGGTTTACAATTTCAGGTGAAACGACACACCGTCATACACAAGAGGGTCTTGTTGTAAAGCACAAACCTTACTATGCTTTCTGGGCCTATAAAATTTATAGCAGCGAACGGTTCGACCTGCTTGGCAACAGTATTGCCATTCTCTCCGGACTGGCATCACCCTCACGGGCTGACGAAATGGTTTCGTGGATCGAAGAGGAGTGTGCAGCTATGCAAAAAAGAGGTGAATTGAATGTAGCCCTTCCTCCTAATTTCTTCCCTTATATTCAACCCGAAGATTCCGACTGGCTTCCACGCTATTCGATATTTAACAATCCCGGTGATTATCACAATGGTGGTATATGGCCCTTTATATGTGGATTTTACGTGGCAGCTTTGGTTGCTGCTAAAAGGTATTCCCTTGCCGGCGAAAAACTTGTGGCACTTACCCATTGCATAAAAGCCTCTGCCACGGGAACTGTCGAATTTGGATTTAATGAATGGATAAAAGCACAGGATGGCAAGCCCATGGGACAGGATTGGCAAACCTGGAGTGCCGCCCTTTACCTGTATGCTGCTAAATGCGTTGAGGAAAAAAGGACACCATTTTTTGATGAGATGCGCAATTGTCCTTTTAAATCATAAGATGGTTTCCAAACGATTCTGACATATGACTCGTTTATGTTATTGTAGATAAAGTGAGAATGATGTAAGTTATTTTAATAATTGTGTAATGGTTAACAAAAAATTGGTCCGTATTTTTGAAATGAAATAAAATTTTGGAATAGTATATACCGCGTATTATTTTCGGAACGGTTATGAAAAAAAGTGGGAATTCGGATCTGTTAATCATTGGCAATGATAAACTACCTTTTCAGAACAAAAAGATAGCGGATGAAAAAGATCAGATAAAAATCCATATTCGTCAAAAAATTATTGAATACTCACTGATTATTCTGGCCGTCAATGTGTTTATTGGGTTGGCCGTTTATAAAAGTAACCAAAAGCTCCACGAATCCAGGCAATGGGTGGAACACACAGAGCAGGTTATAATGCAAACGGGCGATGTGTTGTTACATTGCGAGAATATTGTGCTCGGCGCGAGGGGGTTTATTATTACAAATGACAGTTCATTTTTCAACCCAGTAAATCAGCCAAATACACTCTTCAAAGATATTAGTCAACTCAGGATACTTATTCAGGATAACCCATTGCAGTTACAGCGTGTTGATTCGCTCATATTCTGTATAGACAAATACCTGAATTTCTCATTCCAGTCCAATGAAATAAGAAGTAAACAAGGACTTGCAGCAGCCATCGCTTTTATCTCCTCCAAAAGAGGGAAACATTATACCGACCAAATACTGCAACTTATTAATTCTATCAGGCAGGAAGAAATCGCTTTGCTTGAAATACGACAGCAAACGAATAAACGAAGTGTAATTGCTTTCAATGCGCTAACAGCGGTTCTGTTTGTCCTTTTGGATTTACTTACGATCTTTCTGCTAATCATTGTGGGGATTTACCTGCATCAAAATGAAGAAAAAGAAAAGCGCGCAGCTGAGTTAGTGGTTGCTAACAATGAACTTGCCTTTCAAAACAAGGAGAAAGAAAAGAGGGCGGATGAATTAATTGTCGCCAAAGAAAAAGCAGAAGAGAGCGACCAGCTTAAAACAGCCTTTCTTCGGAATATATCGCACGAAATTCGGACACCACTGAATGCAATTGTAGGATTTTCAACCTTACTGAATGACGATAACATAAGCAAACATGACATTCGAGAGTTTACAGGTTTAATTAAAGAAGGCGGAAAACGTCTGATTGAAGTTATTCAGAATGTAATTGACATTGCCAAAATTCAAACCGGGCAAATTGAAATTAAGAAAAAACCAGTATTTATTTATTCAATATTTTCAGACCTGACTGCGTACTTTAAACCGATGGCAAATACAAAGAACATCCGTTTAAATTACCATATTCCGGATGATAAGTTTTGTATGATTTATTCAGATGAAGCGAAACTATACCAGATTCTTACGAATTTGATTAATAATGCCATTAAATTTTCAGAGTCAGGTAATATTGATTTTAGCTGTAACATTCTGGATGACGGCATACAATTTTATGTGAAGGATACAGGCATAGGAATCCATCCTGATCTGTTCGAAACTATTTTTGACAGGTTTATCCAAGCTGACCAATCTCTTTCGAGAGGTCATGATGGAGTAGGGCTGGGTCTGGCTATTTGCAAAGGACTTGTAGGGTTACTTGGTGGCAGAATTTGGGTGGAATCGGAAGTCAATAAAGGGACAACTTTTTTCTTTACTTTACCATCAAATAATACTTTTCAGGTTGCAAATTAAAACGGGTTCGTCTAAAATTGGGCGGACAATTCCCTAATGATCCGCTGGATTCGTTTTTCATTGGCGACTAACCATACTTTGTCTTCCGGTTCAAATATTACGTTTGATTCGGGATTTAAAATACGCTCTCCATTTCTTTCTATTCCAACAATCAGACCTTGAGTTCGTTCCCGAATTCCTGATTCCCGTATGCTTTGCCCGACAAGTGCGGAATTTTTACTGATTGTGAAATGATGAAGTGAGATATTTTGTGTAACATCTTCGATTTGGGGAGCAGATGATTCGAGAAATATTTTAAAATTACTGAGTTGTTCATCGGTTCCTATCACTGAGATTTTATCGTCAGGATATAAATGATTATCTCGGTTTGGAACATTTATCATAAAATCGCCACGTTCGATAGCGACAATATTTACACCGAATTCTTCCCTCATTCTCGATTCAAATAATGATTTTCCAATGTAAGGCGATTGTGCATTTAATTCAAATTTGGTAATATGGGTATCCCATGGTGTCAGATTTATTGTGGCTGAATCACGTTCGTTAAAATTGGTCAGAAAGCTCATTTCAATTTTTCCATAAAATGCTTGTATCTTTTTCCTGAAAATTGCAAGAATAATACAAGTAAGGATCATATTCTCAAGCGCAATCAATGGCGAAAACAAATGATAAAATAGAAATCCGATGTATAAAACTGCCAATGCGACTCTTGAAAATTGAAGCAGAATTAAAGGACCCCGTTTTGAAGATTTTAGCCATACACTGGCATAGGCCTGACGTTGAGTTCTGCGAAAGGCAAGTGCCCATAAAAAAGGAGATAAAACGGCAAGTGTAATAATGGCTGTAATTATTTTATGTCCTCCATATAAAAGGAATATGGGCTCAAGGTAGCGTGTGCTCCCTATAATCAAAGTGATTATGATCGCAGAAAACATAACCATGTTGACAGAATATGATCTCAGAACCTTTTTCCAGTCGCTAATTTCGGTAATGTGATGTGCTCCGATACTATAGGCAGTCAAAGTATCTTTCCACTTTTGGGGCAAGACAGCTTCTAAACCTTTATACGCAGCTTCAGAAGAGCGGATCATGTAGGGGGTTGTAAATGTTGTAAGTACAGATACAGCGACGGCAACAGGATATAAAAAATCGCTGGTAACATTGAGGCTCAGTCCTAAAGTGGCGATAATAAAAGAAAACTCACCTATTTGCGAAAGGCTCATACCCGACTGTATTGCGATTTTTAGGGGTAGCCCCGAGGTCAATGCACCCAATGTTACAAATAGTGGTTTGCCGAACAATAATACAAGTGTAGCAACACATATTGGAAGGATGTGTTTTACCACCATTGCGGGATCGATTAACATACCAACGGACACAAAGAAAATAGCGCCGAAAAGCATTTTTATCGATTTCGTAAGTTTTTCTATTTTCTCTGCTTTTGTTGTCTCAGCTAAAATTGAGCCCATGATGAAAGCACCAAGTGCCGGAGAAAAGCCAACGTATGTTGCCAACACAACCATTAAAAAACAAAATGCCAACGATATAATTAGCAGTGTTTCTTCGTTGATTAAACGCCCAATCTTTCTGAAAAAGGTGGGTATGAAAAATATTCCGGAGACAAACCAAAGGACCAAAAAGAAAGCCAGTTTAAAGACGGCCTTCACCATTTCTCCTCCTTCGAATGTTTGGCTCACTGCAACTGTTGAAAGCAATACCATTAATAAAACGGCAACTAAATCTTCAATGACGAGTACACCAGTCACGATACCAGCAAATTTTTGATTCTTTACACCCAATTCATCAAATGCCCTGATGATAATTGTGGTGGATGCAATCGAAAGGATTCCCCCGAAAAACAGGCTGTCCATTGAGTTCCATCCTAATAATTGGCCTACGCCATAGCCTAACAGCAAGGTAAGTGTCACTTCGGTAATTGCAGTGAATACTGAAACACCACCTACCTTTAATAGTTTTTTAAAACTGAATTCAAGGCCCAGACCGAATAAAAGGAAGATTACACCAATATCTGCCCATGTTTTGATGCTGTCGATTTCAATAATGGTGGGGAATATTTTAAAATTGGGTCCGACCAAAAGCCCGGCAATAATGTATCCCAAGACTACAGGCTGTTTTAATTTTCTGAAGACCAATATAATAAAAGCGGCAGCGCTCAGTATTATGGCTAAATCCTTTATGAGTTCAGGTAACTGTGACATTTTATCGATCTCCGCTTATTTGTTTGAGTTATTCCTGTTGTAATTGTCCTGTGGCGTAATAAAGGATATAACTGTAAATATTTTGGGTGCCAAAACAATCGCACCCAATATGAAAGAAACAAATGTAACATATTCGATCCAATTGGGACGATGACTTCTGATTTTTGTGCCGAAAGAATTAGTCACAAATGTTTTTACATCGCCAGGTAATTGATGGCAACTTAAGGCTTATCAAAAGAGATTCAGTCTGAATAAGGGCCTTGTAAAAGTAAAACCTTTGAAAATGTGTGAATGATGTAATCCTTTTCTGCAATTGTGTAACACTTCTCAGATCAATAAGACACAACTTTGTCATTTGATAATAATTCACAATCTTTAATTCAAAAATATGAAAATGATTAAAAAATTAAGTGAGGGTAAAATATTAACAACAATGGTTGTTATTTTTATGTTCTCTTGCATGACGCTGCTTTCATCCTGTACTGCAGTTGTCCATACTCCAAGGCATCACAGGGCGAATGTTGTGGTGGTTGAGAGAAATATCCTTGTTGATCGTCATGATAATGGCTTACATCGTGGGCATTATAAGAAAAATAAAAAACGCGGGTATCGCGACAGGGATTAGTTTTTGACTAATATATACCATTTTATGAGACTTGCAAGGCATTCATATTCCTGCAGGTCTCAGTATCGGAGATAAATTTCATTTCTGATGAATATCTGGCGAACAAATTAATTAGCAATGGGTTTTACTTTTGTAAGTATATATTTGCCAAACAAATTGAACATGACAAAGAATAGCACTCATATAACTATTTCATCGATGTTATTATGGCGGATTGACTGCCTTAAATCTGCTGTTTTTTTATTGGGTACGTCTGAGGAAGATTGCGAAAAGGGGGTGTTTATTGATAAAGATTTTTTCGAGCCTTTTTACGTCCCGAAATTGTTAATTAAGATGCCTAAAAGTAAGATTATTAAGTTGTTCAATAGAAACTAAGGAAATGAACCAGACAAGTTCACAGATGACAAGCGCAGATGAAAATATACTTGCGGGTTCTACCAATGTTTTAGAGCTCTCACTTCAACCAATCAGAAAGACTTGTTTGCTGATAAAAGTTTTCATTGGGTTGTTCCTTCTACTTTTTTCCAGTGCCTTGCATATTGATGCACAGGAGATTTTTAATCCCCCCATTCGGCCAAATACTGCTTTTGGGGCTGGCGAAGTCCTTACTTTCCAGATAAGATATGGTTTTATTGTTGGTGGAACTACAACGCTTTCACTCGAAGATTCTGTTTATAATAACATCCCTGTATTTCATGCCAAGGCCATCGGGCAAACTACGGGAGTAGCTGAAAAACTGTATGGTGTGAAAGATATTTATGAGAGCTGGTTTAATAAGGAAACTAACTTGCCATATAAACAGATACGTAATATCAAGGAAGGTCACTATAAGAAATACAATGTTGTCACCTACAACCGACAAAATAACACTGTAAATTCAAAACTCTCTGGTGTGCATGAGGTTCCGGAAAAAATCCTCGATTTGTCTTCAACTTTCTATTACTTAAGACGAATTGATTTTACGAAAATAAATGAAGGTGATATCCTTTTTGTGAACATGTTTTTTTCGGACGAAGTATTTCCTTTTCACCTCAGATATAGGGGAAAGGAGACGATTAAAACGAAATTTGGAAAAATTAATTGCATTAAAATTAGCCCGGTTGTCGAAGTAGGTCGTATGTTCAAATCGCCTGACGATTTGAACATCTGGTTTACCGACGATGAAAACCGCCTTCCCGTCATGGTTAAAATGGACATTCGTATTGTTGGTGCCGTTTATTTGAAACTTATCAAATATGAGAATATTTTAAATCCCTTAGTGTTCGAGTAGCAACAATCGTCACGAGACCCACCGTTATATAGCTCTGAGAAAAATACAAACTGAAGCCTTTATCCCTAGTGACGACTTCACCTGTCTGAATTCAAAAAGTCTGATTTTTTGAACAAAAGGCATTCCCAAAGTAGGTATATGCATATTCTTAAAGGCTATCCATTTTCAATGACAAATAGCTGAGCAATTGTAATTTTCGAATTCTTATTTCTTCGGGCTTTTTACAAGGCTCGATTTAATTCCCGACAGAATCGATTTGGCGCAGTAATTAAAAATGAATCTTTCGGGGTCTCTTGGATAGTCTATTATTCCTTCCCGCACAGCTTCTTTTGGAGCAGGGTTTGAATCAATTACTTTAATATTGGCAATTATGGAAGTAACCCGCTCTATGATAGCTGTTGTATCATCCGTCCGTTTATTTTTAACAGCGATATCCAATCCATGATAAAGAAAGATCATTTTGCCCAAAGCTCTGGAGTTATCTGCCGTGAAGCTGAAATTCATTTTATCTATTTTGCCTGATGTGGCATAAATGAAAGCATTTTTCTCCAGCATCGGGTTCAAGTCTTTAGCTTCCATGTCCGAAAGCGTTCCATTCAGTAAAAATGTATTGTCCTTGTCGAACAATCTCCCTTTTAGTAAAACTGTCATCCTGGCTTTCCCCATTAACCTGGCTTCCGCACTCATTTTTAAATAACCCTTTTCTGTTTTGTAAACGGTGTCGTTCGTTATTTTATAAATTTTGGCATAGAGCTCATTAAAAAAAACCGTTCCCGGCTCGTTTGCTTTCTCCACATGTTCAGTATAGGAAATATTCCCACTCATAAGTCCAATTGAATCAATGTTAATCATCGCTGGATAATCGTAAATCATATCCTGAAATGCGGCTTTCTTTAAATGATGGAATTTTATCCGCTTGTCACGAAATGCTTTCACCTCTATTTTCCCGATTTCGACAAAGGAGCTTACCAACTTTTTTGATGTTAAATATCCGGCTGCAGAAAAATTGTGAAGGAAAATATTGCTCAGTCTGGCTTCAATGCGGTCGGTTTGATATTTATGACGTGATGTAAATTCATGTTCCTTGTAATTTGGATGAATCGAAAAGCTATCGGCCTTTAACGTATTTAAATCTTCTGAACAGACAATACCGCTGGCAGTATAGGTATACATGCTATCGGCTGAAACGGAAAGGAATTCTTTGGCATTAAAATTAATTTGTTTAAAAATACCAACGTTTAGGGTGTCCTGTTTTTCAACTTGAAAGTCTGATATTTTTAAAGCCCCTTCTTTCACGGAATAAGCCACTGCGTTTAACGTGTTTTGTATTGCGAATTCAATATTATCAAACAGTATACTATCTATCCGGATGTTTAATGTCGAAATGACGGGCGGTCGGGCGTTTTCAGGGAAAGGAATCTTACCCTTGATACTTGTATTCGAAATGATTGCTTCGCTAATTTCGATGTCCTTTTTGAACATGGCTTTTGTGAGACTGATTCCTTTGAGTTTTATAGAAGTAATCTGCCCGTTTAAGACTTTTCTGCCTCCTGTATCCTGTTTTGAATATATTGTAATACTATCCAGTTCAACTCCGTACGGAAAAACCGAGACAAGAACTTTGTCAATTTCAACAATGTAATTTTTATTTTTCTCGTTGATTTTTGCTGCTATTTTATTTCCAATCCAGGGCTGTACAACCACAATCTTTAAAAATAGAAGCAATACTGCAAACGAAACGATTCCAAGTAGTATTTTAAGTAATGTATTTCTTTTCATCTGTATATAATTCGTTTTTTAAAGGTCCGATAGAATAGCCATGAAGCGAATATTCATTCAGTTTTGTGATTTTATAATCATGGCTATTTCATGCTTTGAATTAGAACTTCATTGATTTCAACTCTTTTGAAGTTTCAAAATATCCATCATGCAAAGCTACCAGGACTTCTTCTAAAAACCATTACACAATTAATGAAAGGATTTACATGATTCACACTAATAGAAGGGGGAAGACAGAAGTGCGAAATCCGAAGTCCGAGGATAGAACATCTTCCGACTTCTGTTAACTGACTCACTTCTTTCAAATGTGTGAATAATGCAAAATTTATTTGGAATTATGTAATGCTTTCTGTGTCTTTGATGCTCAACTTTGATCTGTTAAAAATTATTTTATGATGGCGAAACGGAAGTTAGTTGTTATTGGAGGTGATGCAGCCGGGATGAGCGCAGCATCAAAGGTAAGAAGAACTCATAAAACGTGGGAAATTGTTGTTTTTGAACGTGGCAAGTATACATCATACGCCGCTTGCGGGATGCCATATTATATTGCAGGTAAGGTTGAGTCAGCAGATGACTTGATCGCCCGTAAGCCGGAGGAGTTTCGCGAAAAACAGAATATCGATGCTCGGACCCTGCACGAAGTTGTGGAAATTGATTTTGGTAAAAAACGTGTCCGCGTCAGAGATCTGGAAAAAGAGACGGAATTTTGGGAACGTTATGATGATCTGCTGATTGCCACCGGAGCTTCTCCGGTAAGACCTGAAGTTGCAGGGATTGATGCTGATGGTATTTTTGGATTATCTACCCTTCAGAGTGGACTAAATGTTTTCGACTACATGCGCGATCACCTGCTAAAAAAAGTGGTTATAGTGGGAGGTGGGTATATCGGCATTGAAATGGCTGAAGCTCTCCTGGAAAGGAACATGAAAGTCTCCCTTCTGGATATGGCTTCAGAGGTGATGAGTACGATGGATCCCGATATGGGCAGGTTAATCTCCGGATACATGCGCGAGATTGGCGTGGATTTATACCTCAATGAGAAACTTGATCACTTTGAATCTAAAATTGGCAAAGTAAGTGGCATCGTTACTGACAAAAGAACCCTTGATGCCGACCTCGTTATATTAGGTATGGGAACAAGACCAAATACGTCTCTTGCATTGAAAGCAGGGATTGCAATTGGTGCAAAAGATGCGATCCGGATTAACAAAAAAATGGAAACTTCTGTGGCGAATATATGGGCAGCAGGCGATTGCGCCGAGTCTTTTCACCTGGTTTCTGAGCAACAGGTACACATTGCGCTGGGAACAGTTGCCAACAAACAAGGGCTTATTGCCGGAGAGAATATAAGTGGCGGAAATTCAGAATTCCCGGGTGTGGTTGGTACTGCCATCACCCGGATAAAGGATTTTGAAATATCACGTACCGGACTTAATGAAAAAGAGTTGAAGGACCTTGGCATTCCGTATAAAACCTCCACAATTATTAGCAGTACATTGCCCGGTTATTATCCGGGTGGAGGAGAGATCACCGTGAAATTGTTGGTTGAAAAGGTAAGCGGGCGATTGCTGGGCGGTCAGATTGTTGGTAAACAGGGAGCTGCCAAAAGGATTGATACATTGGCAACGGCAATTACTGCCCGGATGACGGCAAGGGATATTGCGTTTTTGGATCTGTCGTATGCACCACCTTTTTCTCCGGTTTGGGATCCTTTTCAGATTGCTGCCAGAGGTCTTTTGTAAGGTTGAGTTCAGAAAATTAACTAATTTAAGGTCAGAAAGAAAAAAAAGGGAACGGATTATTAAAAACAAAACGTTAAGATTCATTGTTGTATTTACGTTGCTAATAATGTTTTTAACGGTAAGTTCAGGCAGTACAAACGGCGAAATATTTAAAACGTGTATGAGTTTAGGAATTTTTATTGTCGTTGCAATAATTATAGTTGTAATCCTTTTTTACGGTTTGGGAAAAGGAAAGATCCTTGAAAAATTTAAACATTTCGCTGATAAATGTGTGAATCTTGTAACTCATGACCAAAATTTTGTAACATTTAACATGTTTAGGTTGCTTAACTTTGTTCTATTAAAATTTATTAAAACTCTTTAAATAAAATGGAAAATCAGTTTAAAGTGAAAGTAAGGTTTCGATCTGGAATCCTGCAGACTTCAAGGTGAAATTCAATCGAATTGAAAAGCGTGTTTAAAACTTAGTAAATGAAAAAATCAACTGATAAAATAAAGGCGACAGAAGCCAGGGCAGAATATATTAAAGTAGCACCTAATGTACATCTTCACGTTACAGATGTAGGTAATGGAAGGCCGGTTGTTTTAATTCCCGGTTGGCCACTCAATGATGAAATGTATGAATACCAATACAACGATCTGATAAACAAAAATTTTCGTGTGATTGGTATTACATTGCGAGGTTTTGGGAAATCGGATAAACCATATGGAGCCTACGATTACGATGTTCATGCAGCTGACATCAAAAAAGTTTTAAGCAAACTCAATATTAAAGACGCTGTTTTAGGTGGTTTTTCCATGGGTGGTGCCATTGCAATCCGTTACATGGCAAAATACAAAGGGAACCGTGTTTCGAAATTAGTTTTATGCGGCGCCGCTGCTCCTATTTGGACACAACGGAGCGATTTCCCATATAATCTCCCCCAAAGTGCAGTTGATGACTTAATTAAGCTGAATAACCAGGACCGGCCAAAACTCCTTGCTAACTTTGCAAAGATATTCTCTGCTACCGAAACCGCATTAAATAAAGGGTTGGGAGGCTGGTTAAATGGGATTGGTTTAAGTGCGTCATCCTATGCGACGGCTCAATGTTTAATAGCATTGCGCGATACCGATCTGAGGGAAGATTTGAAAAAAATAAAGGTTCCGACACTGATTTTACACGGTTTAAAAGACAAAATATGTTCTTTTGATCTGGCCGGACAGATGAATACTGCAATCGCGGGTTCACAGCTTGTGCCGTTTGAGAACAGTGGTCATAGCCTATTTCTGGAAGAAACTCAAAAATTTAACGCGGAACTTATTAAGTTTGCTGAGAAATAAGATAAAATGAATGGTATAAAAACCTCACTTATTTACAGTTAAATTTGGATAATTCGTATCATCTTTAATGTAAAGTATTAATCTTAATTCAATTATTTAATTTTCTATCATGAAAAAATTTAGTTTAAGTGTTTTAGTGATGTTTATGTGCTTCGTCTTCGCGTTTGCACAGAAACAGGAGAAATCCGAGCCTTACAACAACTGGGAACTTGGTGTTAATGTTGGGGTTGCTAATTTCGCAGGGGAGTACAATATGTTTAAAGATGCCCGCTTTAACCATTTCAATCACTGGAACAGCAGTATGAACCTGGGTTTTGGTTTATTGGTGAAAAGGAATTTTTCGCATGTATTTGCTGTTGAAGGTGCCTGGAATTATTCAAATCTTACAGGATCATGGAAGTTTGATAATCGTGCGATACCTGATTTTCATACACGTGTAAATGAATTTGATGTGAACACTGTTTGGAATATCAATAATTTGTTCTCGAAGAATAAATTTGAACGTAAGATTTACTGGTATGCTAAAATTGGTTTGGGTATTACCAATTTAAAAGCAATTACAGCTGCGACTCCGTTAAATGACCAGCATTGGAAATTTCCTACCATTCCCCTTGGAACAGGTGTAGCTTTCCGTTTGAACGAAAATTTGAGGTTAAATGTCGGAACTCAGTGGAGTTGGATCAATACCGACAGACTTGACGGACGCAGAACTGACATGACTTCAGGAAACGTTAAACCCGGAAATACCGAGTCGGACATTATGGGAACAAAACTATATACACATGTTGGTCTTTCGTATACTTTCGGAAGAAAAAAGAAACCAGCTCCTGTTGTTATTCCTGAACCAGCCCCAATCCCTGAACCAGCTCCAGAACCAAAACCGGTTCCAAAACCAGAGCCAGTACCAGAAGTGATATTTGTTCAGCCGACTGTGGTTGGTAATACATACAACATTCTGTTCGGTTTAAACTTTGGCTTCGACAAATATAACCTCGATGGTAAATCTTCAACTGAACTCGACCGTTTAGTGAAGGACTTGGTTGATAATCCTACTGTTGATGTTGAAATTACGGCTCATACCGACTCAAGAGGTGCAGCTGCTTACAATATGACACTTTCTGAAAAACGTGGTAAATCTGTTAAAGATTACCTGATCGGAAAAGGAATCAGCGGTTCGAGAATTAAAGTTGAGGCAATGGGCGAAACAAAGTTAACGAACAAGTGTGCCGATGGCATTCCTTGTACAAAAGCTGAACATGCTGCCAACCGTAGAGCTGAAGCTACTATTGTTGTCTGGAAGAAAAACTAAGACATTCGCCTGATTATCGGTAATGCTTAAAATAAAATTGAAGAGAAGGTTGTCAATTGGCAACCTCTCTTTTTTAAAAATAGATTTTAGATCAAAAATGAACACTTTTAAGGATTGTGGTGTTATTTCGAAGTATATATTTTCTATGACGTTGAGATCTTAACATTAATACGATTTTCCTTCTCGCGAAAAACCTGTCCTATTTATTAAGAAAGGGAGTTTAAATAAAATGGAAACGAATTCAAATCTCACTGAAAATGCCAGGCAGGATGCCGGTTTGGTAATTGCTGCACGTTCCGGTGATGAAAAAGCATTTTCGAAGCTGATGAGTCGCTACAAAGATGCTATCTATTTCAGGCTTCTTAAAATGGTTGATTATAAGATCGATGCAGAAGAGCTAACTATTGAAACGTTTGGAAAGGCATTTACCAGTATTCATCAGTACGAATCGCAGTTTGCCTTTAGCACATGGCTATATAGTATTGCTTCAAATAATGCTCTCGATCACCTGCGCAAGAAAAGGATCCTTACAGTTCCTCTCGAATCGAAGTTCGAAAAGGGGGAGTGGAATCGAGTCGAATACGATAACAATTTAAGGACAACCTCCGATAATCCCGAAGAGGCATTAATTAAGAAACAGAATGCGATACTTTTGCGCAAGACCATATCCTGTCTGAAGCCTAAGTATCGGAAGATACTCGAAATGCGCTATTTCAAGGAATATTCCTATAACGAAATTGCGGAAAAGCTAAATCTTCCTTTGGTAACTGTAAAAGTACACCTGTATCGTTCGCGCGAAATACTTCTTGAACTTCTCAAAAGCAACGATATCAGTAATCATGCCATCTATTGACATATGAAGCAATGTGATAATTTATTGTTAATACTTTTTATACTTCAGCTGTTTTTTGGATTTTAAATGGCATTTTTGCCAAAGTTAAATTGCTTTTGTGTTGCAAGAGAGAAAAGTGCAATATTCCCATCAAGCAGTTGTTTCAATAAATAAGTATGGTTTTAATATTTGTAATTCGCTATTTATGCTGGAAGTTAAAGATAACGGTGCTGTAAATGATCATCTTGCAAATGAACGAACTTACCTTGCATGGATACGAACAAGCCTCGGAATCATGGTGTTTGGTTTCGTTGTGGTTAAGTTTACATTATTTATGAAGCAAATCCCTTTGTTGCTTGGTAAGGATGTCATCATCCAGCAAAAAGGGTATTCTGCCTTTTTAGGGATTGCCATCGTGTTGATTGGCACAATTACTGCAATTCTATCATATATACGCTATAAACGAACCGCAAAACAATTGAAAGAAGGAGAATACGTGCATTCGTCGTGGCTAATCACAATACTTACCGGATTCCTGCTTTTAGTCAGTGTTTTTCTTATTGCCTACCTTATCCAAAGTACCTAATGAAATCCTCACAAGCTAATACAAGCTATTTATAGGTTTGATGTGGCCATTTAAAAATAAATTAATTACATGAAAGTTCGTATAATTTTTCTCTTCATATTATTGCTAAAGATTTTGTATGTCGATGCTCAGGAGATATTTACACCTCCCATTAAGCCCACTAATACTGCTTACAAGGCGGGCGAAAATCTCACCTATCAGATCCGGTATGGGCTGATCGTGGGCGGAACCACCACACTTACACTTGCAGAGGTTGTACTTGATGAAAAATTTGTCTTTCATGCGAGGGCAATTGGACAAACTACGGGAATGGCCGACAAAATTTATGAAGTAAAGGACATTTACGAAAGTTGGTTTGATAAAGAAACCAACCTACCTTATAAACAGGTGCGTAACATCAGTGAAGGTGGCTATAAATGGTATAACGAAGTTACTTACAACCGCCAAAACAATACGGTTAGTTCGATGAAATCGGGTATTCACAGTGTTCCTGAAAAGATTCTCGATTTGGCCTCCACCTTCTATTACCTGCGACGGATCGACTTTTCGAATATCAACAGAGGTGATGTGATTTTTGTGAACATGTATTTTTCTGACGAAATATTTCCTTTTCGGCTTAAATACAAAGGACGCGAAAATGTCAAAACAAAATTTGGAAAGATTAAGTGTTTTAAAATAAGCCCAGTTGTTGAGGTGGGGCGCATGTTTAAAGCGAAAGACGATTTAACTGTTTGGTTTACCGATGATGGTAATTGCCTGCCTGTGCTGGTTAAAATGGACATTCGCTATGTTGGAGCGGTTTATTTAGAGCTTACCAGATATCAGAACACCGCAAATCCATTGATGTTTCAATAGTAAGAAGATTGATTTTATAAGGTTAAAAATATTCCCGCAGAAGCCGCTGATGTTCGCAGATATTGTTTTTCATCTGCATTTATCTGTGCGATCTGCGGGAACATATTTCCGTGAAATATTCTTCCTACATCTTAACCACTTTGCGAATAATGACCTGTTTGTCAAATGCAAACCGCATAAAATAAACACCCGGTGTTAATCCATAAGTTGCTGCATCAAGTTCACCTGTATGCAAGCCTTCCGTCTGTGGTTGATTCTTAACCAGCCAGCAAATGTGTTTACCTGCCATATCATAAAGCTCGATTGAAACAGGTGTCTGGGCCGGTAATCTGTAACTATAGAGGAGTATATTACTAAATGGATTGGGAGAGAGTACAACTTTGACATCCGCATTTACAATCTGTTGATCCTGAATTCTGGAACCTACCAGCGCACTTTTTGCAGTAAGCTGCTGTGTATTTGTAAAGGCAGATTGTATAACCTGGGTAGTACCTCCGCTGAACTTATTCTCAACCGTACTGATTGTTAAAACAGGATACCTGTAACCCGCAGCATACCACATATACTTCACAATATAAACCTCTGTGGTTCCGCACATGTTAATCTGCAAACCTGTTTTGACCGTTTTAATGCGTAAGGTGTTATCTATAATCTTATCCGGCATAATCAGTGTGCCATAAGCATCGGCAGCGACGCGGTAATCCCCGAAGAAATCAATTGTATTTGTTGCACTATAAGTTGCAACACCGATAAAGTGATCTGTGAATTGATCGCCGTAAGCAAATGGATATTTCATTGTTATAACCGGGTCAGAATAGACAAGGGTCAGGTTTTTTTCGGCATTCATATAACCCATCTCTTCGAGTTGATTTGGGGTTAAATTCATAAAATAGTCATACCCATTCTCAATCATTGATAAGTTATAAACCCCAACAACCGGAATTCCTGGAACAGGACCATCCTGCAAGGCTGCCACCGGCGTATTTCCTGTATACTGGATCAACGAATAGTCCCATATCTGACTGGCACCCGCACTGCCCGAATCGGGTGATTGAATTTCCTTTAAAGTAAAAGAATCGCCAGACAGCAGGGCATTGTTTGCTTGCGTTAACGTGGTTTGTGCGAATAAACCGATCGTTATAAAAGTTAAAACGGAGGTTAGAAACAGGGTTTTCATCATTGATAATTGGTTTTAAATTTGTCAGTTTTGAACGTGTCCCTTGTCATCGGGTTTGTATCTTTTATCTTGCTATATTCAAGCCTTATAGGCACCCGTTTGATAGGCTAAATTTACAAATAAAAGTAATCATTTGGTGTTAAAAGTTTTTAATTTTTTTCGGGCTGGTAATTTTGCATACCTGTTAGAAACGATAAGTATCTGATCGCTTTCAGTGTGCGAAATCATTAGAAACCGGCATTCGTATAATTTCACATATTTTTATTGGTGATAAAAAATTGCCCGAGCTTCAAAAGATAAATCAATTGTTATATTTGTGGTAATTTAATTGGACGCTTTTATACATACACTCAAGTCGAATAGGTATGTATGGGTTTGTCTAAATGATAAATGTGTAGCAGTAATTGTAAAAGTACTATGCAGCCATTAACAGACTTAGTCAAAGGGATTGAGGTTTTGGAACCATTTCTGACTCAACATGGTTTTGAGTTTGAAAACTACGAAAACGGACAAGGTTCGGGCGGTGAATTTACTTTGGCTACATTTGTAAGCGGACGCAAAAAAATCATTATCAATTATCGTTTTTCGATTGGGCAAGTTATTTATCAGTTTGATAGCGCAAAAGTTTGTCACGACTTTTACCTCGATCAGCTTGGACTTGCCGACAAGAAAAATTTTCCTGATTTTGATTCCGAAGATAAACTCATCGCCTTTACGTGCCTGTTGCATGACTTTGAGCTTTTGATCAATGATTTCTTCGATGGTGACTGCCGCCATTTAGAAGTGTTTTCAAATCTTCAGGACAATGTCATTTTGGAATATGGAGGGAAAGCACGCGAAGAATACGATCTGAATCTCGATAAAGACCGGATCGAAGAAGCCCGGCAAAAATTTAAAAACAAAGACTTCAAAAGAAGCATCGAAATTTACCGGACAGTTGAAATTCGTGGTTTGCTGAATGACCTCGACAGCCGTTTAATCGATTTCTGCGAACGACACTTTTAAGATTCGAAGCAGTTACCTCCAAAGAAAATTGTAAGGATTGATACCGCCGGAAATGAGTTCTTTTTTAAAGACCTCTGATCTTTTGCATTTATAACCAAACAACAAGAGGACGTCTTATGTGTTATACATGGATGTCCTCACTTTTATTTAAATTGGCAACATGGCAAACAATACCTCCCAGCATATTTTAAACACATCGGCAAATCTCCTGGGATTTTGCCTCTTTGTGATCACTTCATTGCATATGAGCTCAAAGATCGAATCGAGTAGGATTGATGAATTCACTTCTATTGTGGCGCTGCTGCTGACCCTTTCCTGCTTTTTTTCGTTTTTTTCAATCCGGACAAAAATTAAAATAAAAGAGCAGCGATTCGAATCAATTGCTGATTATTTATTCATGGTTTCACTGACAGGTATTCTGATTATTATCCTGCTTATCACACTCAACTTTATAAATTAAAATGGATCTCTGAAGTTTTGTGTGGGTCATCCACCTTTGTTAAATTATTCTTGGTGATTAAATTACCTGCACAAAAAGTAACAAAACTGTTAAATTTCGGTCAGGTGATGCAACCTTTTGCAGGCAACAAACATCTTAAAAAGACTAACGATCTTTTTAAGCCATAATAATGAATTCATCTACGCTTATCTTTTCGGAGCAATGCAATCCGAAGTTCAAGGAAACAATCCGCAAACGATTAACATCGAAATCAGCAGCAATTATTAAGGCATCCTTTTTAACAAGTTTGCCATTCTACGGGAAACTGTTCAGGCTTTATTACAAGCTGATTTGAGCAACCCTACATCTTCTGTTCTGCAATCTGCAACCAATCTGTTGTTTGGAGGTGTTGCCGATTGTTTTCATAATTCGCACAATCACCTGATATTGCCGATGCTTTAAAGATAACTCTTGAGACCGTAAAGCATCACCGAAACACACTGATTCATAAAGCTGGTGTAAAAAATTCTATCGAACGGGCTTTGTTCGCTTCAAATTGCGGTGCGTGTTGAAGCAACTCTTTACTCCATTGCCCTTCGTTGCTACTTACCCTTCGAGGGTCTTCGACCGCTCGAAGGGTAGAATTCGTCATAAAAAAGAGACCGCCTCCGGATAATCGGGGCGGCCTCTTATTGATTAAAAAAAATGGTTTAAAACCGGTATCCGGTTGAAATACCGAAACCTGTATTCTTTACTGCTGTTTTGTCATCAGGATACTCGCTGTATTCCGAATTGATTTTCAGCAAACCTAATTGCATATTCAACTGGCAAAATACACCATTCGTCATTTCGTATCCGACAAATGCGTTGGCGCCTGCATCGAATGCTTTGTAAAACGGAACATCGAGCGGATCGGTTAATTCAATTGTGTTTTTGAATTCAATGTCACTCTCGATGGTGGGTAAGTCGCTTGTTGTTTTTACCTTACCGCTGATTCCATAAGCAACATAAGGTCCTGCTCCGGCAATGAATGATCCGTTACCACATGCCGTTTTGTAAACAAAGTTCAAAGGCATTTCGAGGTAATTGATACTTGTTGTACTGTTCGACATCTCGCTTTTTGTTTTGGATCCTTTGGCCGAAAAGAGTAATCCGGGCTGGAAATAAAATTGCTGTGCAATTGGTATTTGCGCATTAAAGCCGATGTGAAAACCAAGAAGCATGTCATTGTTCAGTTTATCTCCGTTGTATGCTTTTCCGGTCATATTCTGAAGATTTAAACCGCCAATTATTGCAAACGAGGTTTTTGGACTGTCCTGTGCTGACGCAAACGATACAGAAAGCGCGAGGATCAATAAACTTGTAAATAGTCTGTTTTTCATACTGATGAGTTTTAAATGAATAAATAATAGGTATTCCGAAATAGTCAATAGCATTCCTGGCATAAGGCGTTTGTTACCGGTTTTACTTTTGCCAGTTTGTTTTTGCTTTGACCTATGATTTATTAAGTTGTTTCTTTTTCAGCTTCAGCTTTCATTTTTTGATTTGCTGTAATCAGAAACTCTACCCTGCGGTTTTGTGAACGGCCATCTTTGGTGGAAATATCATATTCAAACAATGATTTGCAGCTGAATTCAATATCGATTCCTTCGCCAACACGCTCAACCTTTGCATCAGGAACCGTTTTTTCTATTTCAGAAGCCTGATGGTCCATCGTATTGCGAATGTTTGTACCCGTTTTACCTCCGACAGCTACACTTAAAAATGAAATTAACCGCTTTCTAAAAGTCTTCATAATTGCAATCGTTAATTAAAAAAATTCCTTTTCTTAAAAAATACCCGGCAAAAATAGGAGAGTGGCGGCAAATGCATGTTGCAAAATTCTTGAGAATAGTTGCATAATTCATACCTTTCGGAAAGAGGTCGAAGACCGAAGTCGGGAGACCGGAAATACATTTGACAATGAAGGTATTGGATTTTAAAAACCCGGAGTTAACGATTGATATGGGTGTAATCCGGGGGTAAGAAATGTGGAGTATAAACGTCGCATCTGGAAAGAATGACAGCACCGACAACGAAAAATGCGCCGGAAGGACGAAACCCGGACAAAAAAAATGACAACTTTGGCTATAGCCGTCTGGGTGTTAGCTATCCGATCCCCAGGCATGAGTTCCTGGGCAATTCAAAGATGCAGATGAACGCCGATAATTGTTTTCATTTCTCATCTGCGTTTATCCGCGCAATCTGCGGGTATTCTTATTTATTTCCCGATTGAATCTTTTTCGGCTTTTGCTTTTTTCTTAAAATAACCGCGAAGGAGGAAATTGTGTTGCGCCGCTTCAAGGTCGGCATCCAATTTCTTCGAACTGCTCTCGAGGTTCTTCATCGATTCTTTTAAATAGGCCCCCGCCTCTTTGTCGTGGAGTAATACGCCAATTGCAGAGTTGGGATTGCTTCCTGCTCTTTTCAGATTCGTGATAAAGACACTTGCGGTATCTGCCATCTGGTGGAATTTTAAAACAGAGGCTTTTACCGAATTAAAAATGGTGGTATCTGAGACCAGTTCATTTGCCAATGTCCCTTTTTTGTTGAGTCCTGAGCTGAAGGTTGCCAATGAGCCGATCATCTGTTCCGCCTTGACGGTCGCGTGTTGAAGCGCCACTGTTGCAGCATTCAGATTTGAATACATCGAAGTGTCGTTCATTAATTTCCCAATAGTTCCTTCACCATCGACTAACTGGTTGGTGAGGGTTTTAATATTTGAAGTTATCGTTAGCAGGTTTTCGTTGTTATCCTGAAGTGTATTAATCATATCTTCGGAGGTAAACATCCGCTCAACGGCCAGCGTATCGCCCTCTTCAACCGGCGCAAAATCTTCGGTTCCTCCGTAAATAACAAGAATTTTATTCCCGATAATACCATCGGTACTTATTTTTACCTTGGCATCTTTACGGATGTACTGTTGCGATGCTGTTGAAATATTCAGATTCACTTCCACTTGCGATTTACCAAAGAAATTCATATTCTTTACAGTACCGATCTTAACGCCCGAATACCAAACATTATTACCTTCTTTTAAACCACTCACATCGTCGAAAATCGAAATCACACCCATTTTGGTGTTAAAAGTTTCGCGTATGTTGCCTATAATCAAAATTCCTGCCAACAGAAATACTAATCCTAAAAAAATAAAAACGCCGACGATTACTGCCTGTTTATTTGGTGATTCATTCATGATCTATTGTATAAAATTGTAATTAAAGAAACCTTGCACCTGTTCATCTTTGGTATCGAAAACTTCTTTAAATGTTCCGACTTTTAGAAATTTGCCTTCAAACATCATGGCTATCCGGTTGCCTGTATTCTTGGCGCAGGTAAGGTCGTGTGTAATAATAACTGAACTAGTGTTGTATTCACGCTGTACATCGTTGATCAATTCAATGATTTCAGCACTTGTGATCGGATCAAGACCTGAGGTTGGTTCATCGTACAACATGATTTCGGGCTTCAAAATCAAGGTACGAGCGATGCCGATTCTTTTTCGCTGGCCTCCCGACAGATCGGAAGGCATTTGTTTAAGTTTATCTTTTAAACCCACCGCCTCGAGCACCTCTTCCACTGATTTCAGAACCTCTTTTTTACCGAGGGCTTTAAAGTTCATGGTTAACGGAAATGCCAGATTCTGGTAAACATTCATACTGTCGTATAAGGCGCTGTTTTGAAACGAAAAGCCAATGCGTAAACGCAGTGCGTCTAATTCCTTTGTATTTAACTGATCAACTTGTTGCCCCAATACAAGCACTTCGCCTTTATCAGGTTTTAGCAGACCAATTATAATTTTTATCAGCACCGATTTGCCAGTTCCCGATTTGCCAAGCACTGCGACATTTTCGCCTTTAAAAAGGTTAAAGTCAATGCCTCTCAGAACATCCAGGTCATCGAACGATTTATACAACCCGGTAATAGAAATAACCGATTCGTGCTCATCAATGGTGTGTTGTTTCAGTTTTTCCATCGTTTTAAAAATATCGGAACCAGTTGGCAATCTGAACAATAATTACTTCCTCCACAAATATCAGGAACATGGCAAGTACTACAGCCTGGTTGGCTGCTTTACCAACGCCCCGTGTTCCCTGTGTGGCATGATATCCTTTGTAGCATCCCACAACACCAATCGTGAATCCATAAGCTACTGTTTTAAATACAGCAGTTGCGACATCAAGAAAGTTAATGGTTTTAAAAGCATTTAAATAAAAGCTGATGATACTGCTGGTTTCTTCAGCATGAACATTTATATAGGAGCCATAAAGTGCGACAAAACTGCAATACAATGCCAGTATCGGAATGGCAATTGTCGTGGCCATTATACGCGTAACGACTAAATATTTAAATGGATTTATGGCCGAAACTTCCATTGCATCTATTTGCTCAGTCACTTTCATCGAACCAAGTTCGGCACCAATGCTTGAACCTACTTTCCCGGCGCATATTAATGCGGTTACCAATGGTCCCAAGGCTTTTATTATTGCAATGCCGATCAATGAAGGGAGCCACGATGTTGCACCAAAGTCTTCCAATGAAGGACGCGATTGTTTTGTAAATACAATCCCGACAATAAAACCTGTCAACGAGATTAACGCGAGCGATTTTAATCCAACCTCGAAAGTTTGATGAATCACCTCACGCAGGTGAAAAGGTCTTTTGAATACTTCTTTAAAAAAAAGCGCAATAAATTTATAAGCCTTGTAAATGCCTGTAAAGTAATCATCAAGTCCTCTTGTGAGTATGTATTTTCTGTTGCCGAAAATGCTCATTGAATATATGTTTTGCAATCAGTTCTCTTTGTCAGGTTTCTGACTGAAAGGCCCGTATTGATTATTCCTGTTTCGATCATTACTAAATATTTTGACGCATAATTACTTGCAAAGATGTAAAGAACAAAGGGAAAAAGTGTTATATAGTTTTTGAAATATTTTACATCATTCACACATTCCTTAAAACAATTCTGGAAATCAAAGCGATTGGGCATTGAAAAATATAAAATGGTCTATGCAAGTCCGAATTATCTCCATCCTTTCAATGCTGTTCACCTTACTTAATCTGAGAGATTCGATTTTTACCCCCCAAAGCTAATAATACCGATGAACAATCAGTCTTTTTTATTTACTAAATGTGAGAATGTTGTAATATATTCTGTGAATATTGTAACGTATTTTTATAATTAG